>Ga0136846_1226084_pt1 | contig 10473 bp, 12 predicted proteins | sample HopSoiMetagenom2_FD_96841 | JGI IMG/M metagenome (GOLD analysis project Ga0136846, IMG submission 96841) | Grasslands soil microbial communities from Hopland, California, USA - 2 Assembly 2016 (version 4) | ecosystem: Environmental > Terrestrial > Soil > Grasslands | place: USA: Hopland... | reverse complement strand
GGCGGCGATCGGCTCCCGCGTGATCGCGCGCGAGACGATCAAGGCCAAGCGCAAGGACGTGCTCGCGAAGTGCTACGGCGGAGACATCACGCGCAAGCGGAAGCTGCTCGAGCGGCAGAAGGCCGGCAAGAAGCGGATGAAGCAAGTCGGCGCGGTCGAGGTGCCGCAGGAGGCGTTCCTCGCCGTGCTCAACCTGGACGGAGGGAAGAAGTGAGCGGCGCTCGGCACCTGTACGTGCACCTGCCGTTCTGTGCGTCTCGATGCGGCTACTGCGACTTTGTCACGGTGGTAGGCCGATCCGGGCAGCACCGGGCGTACGTGGACGCGCTGCTTGCGGAGCTCGAGCTCGAGCGCGGGCTGCTCGCGCCGTCGCTTGAAAGCGTTTTCCTCGGCGGGGGCACGCCGACGTTCACAGAAGGCGCCGAGCTCGAGCGATTGCTGGCCGCATTGCCGCCTGCAGACGAAGTGACGGTCGAGGCGAACCCGGAGACGGTCACACCGGAGCTGGCCGCTCTCCTTCGCCGGAGCGGCGTGAACCGCGTATCGCTCGGCGCGCAGACCTTCCGGCCGCATCTGTTGTCGGTGCTCGAGCGGCGGGCCGGTCCGGACGACGTCCGGCGCGCCGTCTACGCTCTTCGTGATGTCGGATTTGACAACATCTCGCTCGATCTCGTCTACGGGATTCCCGGCCAGAGCTCCACCGATCTCGAAGCCGACCTGAGCGACGCTCTCGCGCTGGAGCCCGAGCACCTCTCCTGCTACGAGCTGGAGGCGAAACCGGGCACGCGGTTCACCCATGCGCACGGCGCGGAGCTCGCGCGTCAGGCCGAGGCGATGGAGTCGTACTTCGAGCGCGTCGTCGCGCGCGTCACGGCTGCCGGGTACCGCTGGTACGAGACGGCGAACTTCTGCAGGCAGCCGTCCCTCGCGGACGGGCGCGACCTACGCTCGCGGCACAACCTCGCCTACTGGCGCGGCCGGGACTACCTCGGCCTTGGGATCGGCGCGGTCTCGACAATCGAATCGGAGCGCCGGCGGACGACGCCGAAGCTCGGGGCCTACCTGGCCGCCCTCGCTACCGGCTCGCGGCCACCGCGGGAGCTGGAACCGCTTCCGCCGGAGGTGCGCGAGAGCGAGCGGGTGATGCTCGGGCTACGCCTGGACGAGCCGCTCGCGGTCGACAGCTTGGCGCGCGCGGTCGACTGGACGGCGGTCGAGCGGCTCGAACGGCTTGGCCTCGTGCGGCACGAGCGCCGGGAGAGTCTCGCGCTGACCGGACGCGGCCGCTACCTCGGCGGCGGCGTCACGGCGGAGCTGCTCGCCTAAAATCCCTGCAAAGGTGATGAACCAGGCAGGAGAGACCGAGCTCACGCACCGTCAGGGCGAGATCCTGCGCGGCGTCGTCGAGGCGTTCGTCGCGACCGGCGAGCCGGTCGGGTCGCGGACGCTCGTGGATCGGGATGGTCTCGACGTGTCGCCGTCCACGGTCCGCGCCGAGCTGGCCGAGCTCGAGGCACGCGGCCTGCTGACGCATCCGCACACCTCGGCCGGGCGGATCCCGACCGAGCAGGGCTACCGCTACTACGCGGACCGCCTACTCGAGCGGCTCGACCCGCATCCGGAAGGCTTCCCGCTCGACCTGAGCGCCGCGCGGAGCGAGGTCGACTCGGCGCTGCAGGCGACGACCGAGATGCTTTCGGAGGTGACCCGCCTGCTCGCCCTCGTGTCGGCGCCGCCGCTCGGCACGGCGACGGTGCGCCACGTCGAGGTGCTGCTGCTCCAGCCGCACGCGGTGATGGTCGTGGTGATCGCGTCGACCGGCAGCGTCACGAAGCGCGTCTTCCGCTATCCCGAGCCGGTCGACCCGATGCTCGCCGACTGGGCGGCGGCGTACCTGAACGACCGCATCGCCGGCCTCGAGCTGGGCAGCAACGCGCTGCGGCGGCGGCTCGACGATCCCGGCCTCGGCCATCGCGAGCGCGCGTTCCTGGCGACGGTCTCGACGCTCTTCGAGGACGCGCTCGCCGCGGAGCAGCAGGGGCTCTACGTGGGTGGCACCGCGGGCTTGCTCGAGGACCTGCGTTCGGAAGAGCTCGACGCCTACCAACGCCTGGTCGAGGTCCTCGAGACGCGTGCGGCGCTGCTCGAGGTCGTGAGCCAGTCGCTCGACCCGCGCAAGCCGTTCGTCCGCGTCGGGCCGGAGCTCGAGCACCCGGCGATGCGCGACCTCGCGCTGGTCGGCGCCTCATACGGGCTGACGACGCGGACGCTCGGAGCGGTCACCCTGCTCGGCCCCGTGCGCATGGACTACGACAAGGCGCTGCGGTCGGTGCGGGCGGCCGCGCACGAGCTCTCCCGGTTCGTCGAGGAGATCTACGAGGACAACTAGAGCTGGGAGTACGCTGGGATCGATGGCAGCGACGAAGCGCGACTACTACGAGGTCCTCGGCGTCCAGCGCGCCGCCGGTGAGAGCGAGATCAAGAAAGCGTTCCGGGGGCTCGCCCGCACACTCCACCCGGATGTCTCGCAAGAGCCCGATGCCGAGGAGCGCTTCCGGGAGGTCGTCGAGGCCTACGAGGTCCTGTCGAAGTCGGAGACGCGCGAACTCTACGACCGCTTCGGGCACGAGGGCCTGCGCAGCGGGGGCTTCAACCCGTCCGCCTTCGACCTCGGCAGCCTCTCCGATCTCTTCTCGGCGTTCTTCGGCGACGACCTCTTCGGGGTCGGGGGCCGCGCGCGGCGTGCCCGCGGCGCGGACGCGGTCGCCCAGGTCGAGATCGACCTCGTCGAGGCCGCGAACGGGACAAAGCGCGAGGTCCCGTTCCCGGTCAGCGTCCCCTGCGCGGCCTGCGACGGCACCGGTGCGGAGCCGGGCACCGAGCCCGAGACATGTCCGACCTGTGGGGGTGCCGGCCGCGTCGAGCACGTGTCGCGGACGGTGTTGGGCGAGTTCATCCGCTCGCAGGCGTGCCCGCAGTGCGGCGGCGCCGGGCGCGTGATCGCGCATCCGTGTGGCGAATGCGGCGGAGCCGGACGAGTGGTCGAGGAGCGCACGCTCGAGGTCGAGGTGCCGCCCGGGATCCACGACGGCCAGCAGATCCGGCTCACGGGCGAGGGCCACTCGGGGTCGCTGGGCGGCCGCGCAGGCGATCTCTACGTGCAGGTCAGGGTTCGTCCCGACCCGCGCTTCGTGCGCGAGGGAAACGACATCATCACGACGGTCGACCTGACGGTCACGCAGGCCGCGCTCGGCGCGACGCTCCCGGTGCCGACGCTCGAAGGGGAGACGGAGCTCGAGCTCGAGCCGGGCACGCAGCCCGGTTCGGTCGTCGTCCTGCGCGGGCGGGGAATGCCGGTCCTGCAGGGCTTCGGCCGTGGTGACCAGCGCGTGCTCGTGAACGTGCGAGTCCCCCAGCGGCTCACGGACGACCAGCGCGCGCTCCTCGAGCGCCTCCAGGACGTGCTCGGCGAGGAACATTACGAGGACGACGAGGGGTTCTTCGAGAAGCTGAAGAGCGCGTTCCGCTGAGCACGCTCCGCCGCGTCGCGACGACCGTCTCGCCGGAACGCGCCGAGATTGCGCGGGCCCTCATGGTCGAGCTCTTCCCGGAGGGCTTCGAGGAGACGGAGCACTCGGACGGCGTCGAGCTCGCCGCCTACACGGATGCGAGCGGCGAGGAACGGCTCTGGGCTGCCTTCGGGACCGTCTCGGCCGACGCGGTCCCGGACGGCTGGGAGCAGCGGTGGCGCGAGTTTCACAAGCCGGTGCGCGTCGGCCGGCTGTGGCTGGGCCCGCCGTGGGAAGAGCCGCCGGCCGACGCGCTCGCAGTCGTGATCGACCCGGGCCGCGCGTTCGGCACCGGCGGCCACCCGACCACGCGTCTCTGCCTCGAGCTGCTCGCCGAGATCGAGCCGGCGAGCCTGGTCGACGCGGGCTGCGGCTCGGGCGTCATCGCCGTCGCTGCGGCGAAGCTCGGGTTCTCGCCGGTTCGCGCGCTCGACCAGGAGGCGGCCGCAGTCGAGGCCACTGCGCGGAACGCAGCGGCGAACGGCGTCGAGCTCGAGATCGAGCAGGCCGACGTCCTGTCTGCCCCGCTGCCGGACGCCCAGGTCGTCGTGGCGAACGTCTCCGCGGCCTTCGCCGGTGCGCTCCGGCCACAACCGGCCACACACACGGTTCTCACTTCTGGCTACCTCGAGTCCGACCGTCCGGCGATCGACCGCTTCCGCCCCCTGGAGCGCCGCATCGCGCAAGGGTGGGCCGCAGACCTGCACCGCCGCGAGGAGTAGAGTCCACGCGCCGTGGCGGGCTTTTCCATCCGGTTTCTCGGTTGCAAGGTGTCGTACACCGACGCCCAGGCGATCCGCGAGCGCCTGCTCGCTGACGGCCACACGGAGGCACCCGAGGGAGCCGAAATCGCGGTCGTGAACACGTGCTGCGTGACACACGAGGCGGTCCGGAAGTCGCGCCATGCTGCCGCCCGCGCAGCCCGCACGCACGGAAAGGTCTACGTCACCGGCTGCGGTGCGAGCCTCGGGGCGGACGGCTTCGACGGCCTGCCCGAGAACGTGGTCGTCGTCGCTCGCCGGAGCGAGGAGACGCCCCGGTTCGTCGCCGGGGACGTCGGCGCCGTCGGCTGCGTCCAGGCCGAGGCGCGGCTCGAGCGCGTGCGCGCGTTCGTGAAGGTCCAGGACGGATGCAGCTTCTCGTGCGGGTTCTGCGTGATCCCCTCCGTACGGGGCGCATCGCGCAGCCGTCGCGCCGAAGCCGTCCTCCGCGAGGCCCGGCGGCGGGTCGAGCAGGGCCACAAGGAGATCGTCCTGACCGGCATCAACCTCGGCTGCTACCGCGACCGGGAGGCCGGCTACACCCTCGCGCGACTCGTCCACGAGGTGGGGGAGATTCCCGGCCTGGCCCGACTGCGCCTTTCCTCGATCGAGGTCAACCACGTCAACGGCGAGCTGGTCGACGCGCTGCGCGAGACGCCAGTGCTCGCGCGCCACCTGCACGTCCCTCTGCAGTCCGGCGAGGACGGCGTGTTGCGCGCGATGGGCCGGCGATACGACAGCGCCACCTACCTGCGCCGCGTCGAGCCGCTCGCCGACTTCAACCTGACGAGCGACGTGATCGTCGGCTTCCCTGGTGAGGACGACCAGGCCTTTCGCCGGACCCTGGAGGTCGTCGACCGGGCCCGGATCTCGAGCGTCCACGTGTTCCCGTACTCGCCGCGACCCGGGACTGCGACCGCAGCCGCCGACACCGTCCCGCCGCACGTCAAGCGCGAGCGCGGCGAGCGCCTGCGTGAGCACTCGAGGGTTGCGAGCCTCGAGCGCTGGCGCGCGAAGGTGGGGAGCGAGGACGTCGTCCTCGTCGACCGCCCGGGCCGCGGGTACGGCGACGACTATTCGCCCTGGCTGGTGCGAGGCGAGGTCGGCGAGCTCGTCCGCGTCAGGGCGCGCGGTGTGACCGAGGAGGGGATTCTCGCTGCCTGACGATTGTCTCTTCTGCCAGCTCGTCCGGGAGGGCGACCACGTCCGCGCCGCGGACGGCTTCGTCGCCGTCCGCGACATCGATCCGAAGGCGGAGACGCATCTGCTCGTGATCCCGGAGCGCCACGTGGAGACGTTCCGCGACGTCGGCGAGTTCGCCCCCGACGAGGCCAAGCACATGCTGGAGTTCGTAGCCGAGACGGCCAAGGACGCCGGCCTCGACGACTACCGTGTAATCGTGAACGTGGGCGAGGGCGGGGGACAGACGATTTTTCACCTCCACTGGCACGTGCTCGGCGGGCAGGTCTGGGGGGCTGCGGGATGAGCCTGATTCAGCAGCTGGAGGACGAGCTGAAAGAGGCGATGGTCGCGCGCGACGCCGCGCGGCGCGACACGCTGCGCCTGATCCTGTCAAGCCTCCGCAGCGCAGAGAAGGAGCTGCAGCGGCCGCTGCACGACGACGAGGAGCTGCAGGTCCTCCAGCGCGAGCGCAAGCGCAGGCAGGAGGCCGCCGAGGGCTTCCGGACGGCGGGACGAGAGGAGCAGGCGGAGGCCGAGGAAAGCGAGCTCGCGGTGCTCGAGGAGTTCATGCCGGAGCCCCTGTCGGAGGACGACCTCGAGGAGATCGTCGACGACGCGATCGCAGAGGTCGGCGCGACGAGCATGCGTGACTTCGGCCGCGTGATGGCCGACGTGATGCCGCAGGTCTCGGGCCGTGCCGACGGCTCGGCGGTCAGCCAGCTCGTCCGCGAGAAGCTCGCCTGAGCGGCTTCGAGAAGCTCAACCTTCTCCTCGAGCCACTGCGCGGGTTCGACCGCCCGTGGTTCGTCTCCGGCGGCTGGGCGATCGACCTCTTCCTCGAGGAGGTGACGCGGCCGCACGAGGACATCGAGGTCGGGATCTTCCGCGCGGATCAGGGAGCGCTGCAGGCGCACTTGGCCGAGTGGCGGCTACTCAAGTGCGAACGGCCGGGTCGACTCGATCCGTGGGAGAGGGACGACCGGCTGGAGCTCCCGATCCATCAGGTCTTCGCCTTTCCTCCGGGGAGCCCGCCGCCGCAGCAGCCGTGGGAGCCCGGGGGCGACGAGCTGCAGTTCTTCCTGAACGACGTCGAGGACGGCGTCTGGTTGTGCCGGCGCGACCCCAGCGTCCGGCGACCGGCGGCCGAGGTGTGGACTCGGTCGGCGTCGGCGCTGCCGATCGTCGCGCCGGAGATCCAGCTGCTCTACAAGGCGAAGCACCACTTGGAGAAGGACGAGCACGACTTTCAGGTCACGGCTCCCCGGCTGAGTCGGGAGCAGCGAGAGTGGCTGACGCGAAGCCTCGGGGTCGTACACCCGGGCGATCCATGGCTCGCACAGCTCGAAGCCCTCGACGCGTAGCGCGACGTGCCCTCGATCGCCGCGTCGCAGCCCGCGAAGCCATACCCCCACCCTGGGTGGGGACCGATCCCACCGCCCTCGAGGGCGAGCGTAACCCGCAAAGGCGCACGCGTGGGTGACGAAACCGTGCCGAATCTGTGAATTCCGCGGCTCCGGCGCAACCCGGCTCAGCGCCTACACTGAGCCTCTGTGCAGGAGGTTCTCTCAGTCTCGAACGACGTCGCGGCCGAGCTCGCCACGGTCGGCGACGGCGTGCTCGATGCGCTTCGTGAGCGGCTGCGCTGCACGATCCTGCTCCGCGGCAACCGCCTGACGATCGAGGGCTCCGACCCCGACGTCGCCCAGGCGCGCGCCGTGATCGACGAGCTCCGCGACCTGGTCGAGGGCGGTCACGAGATCGAGCCGAGCACGGTCGACGCGGTTCTCGCCGCGCTCGACGAGGCGGAGGACCTCCGAGAGGTCCTCGAGGACGTGGTCTGGCGCCATCGCGGCAAGAAGATCTCGCCGAAGACGCTGAACCAGAAGCGCTACGTCGACGCGATGCGCAAGCACACCGTCACCTTCGCGATCGGCCCCGCCGGCACGGGCAAGACATACCTCGCGATGGCACTTGCCGTCGCAGCGCTCTCCGACCGTGAGGTCGGGCGGATCATCCTGACGCGCCCCGCCGTCGAGGCGGGTGAGCGGCTCGGCTTCCTGCCCGGCGACATGCTCGCGAAGGTCGACCCGTACCTGCGCCCGCTGTACGACGCGCTGTACGACATGCTCGACCCCGACCGGCTCGCGGCCTACATGGAGAAGGGCACCATCGAGGTCGCGCCGCTCGCGTTCATGCGCGGCCGGACGCTGAACGACTCGTTCATCATCCTCGACGAGGCCCAGAACACGAGCCCCGAGCAGATGCAGATGTTCCTGACGCGGCTCGGCTTCGGCTCGAAGGTCGTCGTCACCGGCGACGTGACGCAGATCGACCTGCCGCGCGAACAGGCGTCCGGCCTGATCCAGGTGCAGGACATCCTCGGCTCGATCGAAGGGATCGCGTTCATCCAGTTCGGACACGAGGACGTCGTCAGGCACCGGCTCGTCCAGCGCATCGTCGAGGCGTACAAGCTGCACGCGGAGGAGACCGGCACGCAGCGGCACCGCTAGTGGAGCAGTAGATGGTGGCGGTCGAGGTGGACAACCGAAGCGGAGTCGAGATCGAGGAGGACGAGGCGGTCGCGCTCGCCCGCACGGTGCTGGCCGAGGAGGGCGTCGAAGACGGCGAACTCGGCCTGCACTTCGTCGCGCCGGACGAGATCCGCGCGCTCAAGCGCGAGCATCTGGGAGTCGACGAGGTGACGGACGTGCTCTCCTTCCCGATCGACGCGCGCGACCCGCTCGAGCCGGGCCTGCCGCGCCAGCTCGGGGACGCGGTTCTCTGCCCGCAGGTGGTCGGCGAGGCCTGGCGTGCCCCGCTCGTGCACGGGCTTCTGCATCTCGTCGGCTACGACCACGGCGCGGCGATGGACGAGCGCGAGGCCCGATGGAGCGACTGACTCACCGCCGCGCCCGGACCCTCCTCGAGAGCTTCAACTTTGCCGTCGAGGGGATCATCCACGTCTTCCGCACCCAGCGGAACATGCGGATCCACATGCTCGCGGCCGTGATCGTGCTCGTGGCGGCACTCGCGACGAGCGTGACGAGGCTCGAGCTGATCGCGCTCCTGCTCGCGATCGCCTTCGTCTTCATCACGGAGATGCTCAACTCGGCGCTCGAGCAGGCGATCGACGTCTCGACGACGTCCTTCGACCCGCTCGCGAAGCTGGCCAAGGACATCGCAGCGGGAGCCGTGCTGATCGCCACCCTGAATGCGATCGCGGTGGGCTACCTCGTCTTCTCGGGTCAGGTCGCCGACCGCAGTGCGCGGCTCCTCGACCGGCTTCGCGACGCGCCGGCGCAGCTGACGCTGATCGCCCTGGTGGTGACGATCATCCTCGTGATCGCGGCGAAGGCTTACACCGGGCGTGGGCGGCCGTTGAGCGGTGGTCTCCCGTCGGGCCACGCGGCCGTTGCCTTCGCCGGCTGGATGGCCGCGACGCTCGTCATCGGCGATTCGCACCGGTTCCTGATCTCGACGCTGACGTTGATCATGGCGCTGCTCGTCGCGCAGACGAGGGTCGAGTCCGGGATCCACTCGGCGCTCGAGGTGACCTACGGCGGGGTGCTCGGAGCCCTCGTGACGCTCGCCGTCTTCCAGCTGTTCGCGTGAGCGTGGCCGGCCGGGCGCTGAGGCCCGAAAAGTCACAGAATCGGCACGAAGCCCTCGCCCACGCGTTGCAGGTTCACGGTTACGATCGCCCTCGAGGGCGGTGGGTAGTCATCCCCACCCAGGGTGGGGGTATGGGCTCTTGAGGAGCGGCTTCGTCGCGGTCGCCGGGAGGCCGAACGTCGGGAAGTCCACGCTCGTCAACGCGCTCTGCGGCGGGAAGGTCGCGATCGTCTCGGACAAGCCGCAGACGACGCGTCGCCGCATCGTCGGGATCGTGAACGGCGACGACCACCAGCTTGTGCTCCTCGATCTGCCGGGCTTCCAGAGGCCGCAGGACGCGCTGACCGAGCGGATGCAGCGTACGGTCGACGCTTCCCTCGACGACGTCGAGGCCATCCTCTTCGTCCTCTCTGCCCGCGAGCGGATCGGCGCCGGCGACCGCTTCATCGCCAAGCGGGTCTTCGCGCTCCAGATTCCGGTCGTCGTCGCCCTGAACAAGGTCGACCGCCTCAAGCCCGGCCACATCGCCGAGCAGATGGCCCGCGGCGCGCAGCTCGGCGACTTCCACGCGCTCCATCCCGTCAGCGCCCTCACCGGCGACGGCATCCCCGCCCTGCGCGACGAGCTCGTCGCGCTCCTGCCGGAAGGGCCCGCGTACTACCCCCGCGAGCAACGCACCGACCTCTCGCCCGAGGCGCAGATCGCGGAGCTCGTGCGCGAGAAGGCGCTCCAGCTGACCCGCGAGGAGGTGCCGCACGCGCTCTCGGTCGAGGTCGACGAGCTGGCCGACAAGGTCGTACGCGCGACGATCTTCGTCGAGACCGAGTCGCAGAAGCAGATCGTGGTCGGCCAGGGCGGTTCCGTCGTCAAGAAGATCGGCACCCGCGCGCGTCCGGAGGTCGAGCTCGTCCTCGGGCACCCGGTCTTCCTCGAGCTGAAGGTGAAGGCGCGGCCCAGGTGGCGTCGGGACGAGGCGATGCTCGAGCGCCTCGGCCTCTGATGCCGCTGCTCGCGCTGTTCGACGTCGACGGCACGCTGTTCCTGACCGATGACCCGCTCTCGAGCGAAGCGCTGTTGGCGACGCTTCGCGACGTCTACGCCGTCAACCCGCCTGAGGACGCCGTCGAGCAGGTCGACCATCGAGGGCAGACGGCGAAGCGGATCGCCCGCCTCGTGCTCAACGCCGAGGGAATCGACGACGCGGCCGCCGACGAGCGCCTGGACGAATGCTGTCGCCGCTTCGCCGCCCGTTACGTGAGCATGCTCGCCGCGACGGACACGAGTGGTTGGCAGGCGCCGCCCGGGGCCCACGAAGCGCTGACGCGTCTGCAGGACGCCGGCATGCGCCT
>Ga0136846_1221773_pt1 | contig 10473 bp, 10 predicted proteins | sample HopSoiMetagenom2_FD_96841 | JGI IMG/M metagenome (GOLD analysis project Ga0136846, IMG submission 96841) | Grasslands soil microbial communities from Hopland, California, USA - 2 Assembly 2016 (version 4) | ecosystem: Environmental > Terrestrial > Soil > Grasslands | place: USA: Hopland... | reverse complement strand
GCTCCCCGCGTGCTCGTTGACCAGCTGCGTGCCCTGCGGGAGCCTGCTCCGCTGGTGCTCATTCCGCGGCGGCAGATGCGCCGGCTCAATGCGCAGCTGGAGTTTCTCGGTGAGGCTGCCGAGATCGTCGTGCACCCTGACGACGCGGCCGCGGCGGGCGTGTCGGACGATCAGCGGCTCGTCGTGCGCAGTGAGCACGGCGAGCTGACCGGCGTAGCACGGGTGGACGCTTCCGTTCGGCGCGGCGCGGTCTCGGTTCCGCACGGCCATGCCGGCGCGAATGTCAATCTGCTCACGAGCAAGAACGACATCGACCTGGTGACGGGCATGACGCGCTACTCGGGCGTGCCGGTCAGCCTGCACCCGGCGTGAGCTAGGCCGGAATCACGCCGATCTGTTTCATCTGCGCGTAGACGTCGACGACGCCCCAGGTCTCGACTACTCGGCCGTCGGCGAAGCGGAAAATGAAGATCTCGTTGTATGTGACGGACTTGCCGGTGGGCGCAACACCCATGAACTCATCCCGGTGTGTGCCCATAACCGTCGTCCTGCCGACGACCTTGTCCCCCTCGGCGATCACGTCCTCGACCGTGAGGTGAATGTCGGGATAGGTCCGGAGGAGCATCGCCCAGACCTGCTTCAGGGCGTCCGCCCCGGTAGCTTCGATCGGCAAGGGCGTGCGGATCACCGCGTCCGGGTCGACGAGCTCATCGATCGTCTTCGCCAGAAAATCGAAATCCCCGGTGCTGGCGGCGTCATGGAAGCGTTTGAACGTCACCTTGTTTTCCTCGGCTGTTGACATTCGCCTCGACCGTCACTCCTCGATCTGCGCCAGAATTTCGTCAGGAATGTCGGCGTTGGTGTAGACGTCCTGCACGTCGTCGCTCTCCTCGAGCGCATCGACGAGTTTCATGATCTTGCGCGCGCCTTCAGCGTCGAGCGGCACCGTGACCGACGGCTGGAAACCGGCTTCCGCCGACTCGTAGTCGATGCCCGCCCCCTGCAGAGCCGTACGTACCGCAACCAAATCGCCTGGCTCCGAAAGAATTTCGAAGCTGTCGCCGAGGTCGGTGATCTCTTCGGCGCCGGCCTCCAGCACCGCAGTGAGCACGTCGTCCTCGCTCAGACCGTTCTTCTCCAAGGTGACGACACCCTTGCGGGAGAACAGGTACGAAACAGAGCCAGGGTCGGCCATGTTGCCGCCGTTGCGGGTCATCGCGACGCGCACCTCACCTGCGGCGCGGTTGCGGTTGTCGGTCAAGCACTCGATCAGCACCGCGACGCCGTTGGGCCCGTAGCCCTCGTAGGTGATGGTCTGCCAGTCGGCGCCGCCGGCTTCCTCACCGGCGCCGCGCTTGCGGGCCCGCTCGATGTTGTCGTTGGGCACCGAGTTCTTCTTGGCCTTCTGGATGGCGTCATACAGCGTCGGGTTGCCGGCCGGATCACCGCCGCCGACGCGCGCGGCCACCTCGATGTTCTTGATCAAGCGGGCGAAGTTCTTGCCCCGGCGGGCATCGATGATCGCCTTCTTGTGCTTGGTGGTGGCCCACTTGGAATGGCCGCTCATGCAGGTTCTACCTCTTTCACTGACTTCAGATCCGATCAACGAGTCTACGTGGACGTTTGTGCCCTACCGAACGGCCTCGGGCGCGGTGAACTCGACGGCGTGTCTTGCGATCTGTGGAGCGCGACCGGCGATCAGCGCCGCTGAGACTCCACAGATCGCTCAGAGCAGGTCGACGAACAGCTTGTGGATGCGACGGTCGCCCGTCATCTCAGGATGAAACGCGGTAGCCAGCATGCGGCCCTGCCGCACCGCGACGATGTGACCGGAGGCCCTGCCCAGCACCTGCACGTCGGGTCCCACGCGCTCGACCCACGGTGCACGGATGAACACCGCGTGCACGCGTTCGTCGAGCCCCTCGAAGGGAAAATCACCCTCAAACGAATCGACTTGGCGCCCAAAAGCGTTGCGACGCACTGTCATATCTATGGCCTTGAGCGGGACGGCGGCGCGGCCCTCGGCGCCCGCATCCAGAATCTCGGTGGCCAGCAGGATCATCCCTGCACACGACCCGTAGGCAGGCATGCCCTCGGCCAGCCGTGCCCGCAGCGGCTCGAGCAGTTCGAATTCGCGCAGCAGGTGGCTCATGGTGGTGGATTCGCCGCCCGGTATCACCAGCGCATCGACGGCCTCGAGTTCAGCGCGCCGACGCACCGTCGACGCCTCTGCTCCGGCTTCCCGCAACGCCGCCAGGTGTTCTCGGGTGTCTCCTTGCAATGCGAGCACGCCGACGTGTGGCGTGGTCATTCGTGTCGTGGCGGCGTGTAGTCGCGCTTGAAGCGGGTCAGCCCCTCCTGCATCACCGCCGCCACCATCTCGCCGTACCGGTTGAAGATCTTGCCCTGGGTCAGCGAGCGACCACCCGATGCCGACGGCGACGATTGGTCATATAGCAGCCATTCGTCGGCCCGGAACGGCCGCATGAACCACAGTGCGTGATCGAGCGAGGCGATTTGGAGGTGCTTGCGCTCCTCGATGTGATTGACCTGCGCGGAGCCGAGCAGCGTGAGGTCACTCATATAGGCCAGCGCGCAGATATGCAGCACGTGGTTGTCGGGCAGCGGATCCCGATGGCGGAACCATACCTGCTGCTGGGAGGCCTTGCCGGGCAGCCGTTCCATCATGTCCTGCGGCACGATCCGCACATCCCATTCCGCGAACTGCGCGAAGCCGGCGTCGTCGAACGCTCCGCCCTTCGAGATGAACCCCGGCAGGTCGTCGGGCGGCGGCGCCGTCGGCATCGCATCCTGGTGCTCGATACCGCTCTGATCGGTCTGAAACGACGCCGACATCGAGAAGATGGTCTCGCCGTGCTGGATCGCGTTCACCCGTCGTGTGGCAAACGAGCCGCCATCACGTAGGCGCTCGACGATAAATACAGTGGGCGCCTTGGCATCTCCTGGCCGCAGAAAGTAGCCGTGCAGCGAATGCACCTGATAGCGATCGTCGACCGTGCGCACCGCCGATACCAGCGACTGGCCAGCCACGTGGCCACCGAAGGTCCGCTGAAAGTAACCGGACTCAGGGCTGAAGACGCTGCCGCGGTAGATGTTGACCTCGAGTTGCTCGAGATTCAGGATCTCTTCGATCGCCATGCAGGTTGTCTACCAGCCGCGTTCAGCGAGCCGGTGCGGGGCCGCGATGTCCTCCACGTTGATACCGACCATGGCCTCCCCCAGCCCGCGTGACACCTTCGCCAGCACGTCGGGGTCGTCGTAGAAAGTCGTAGCCTTGACAATCGCCGCCGCGCGCGAAGCGGGGTCGCCGGACTTGAAGATGCCCGAGCCGACGAACACGCCCTCGGCGCCGAGCTGCATCATCATCGCCGCGTCCGCCGGGGTCGCGATGCCGCCCGCGGTGAACAGCGTCACCGGCAGCTTGCCGGCCCGTGCCACCTCCACGACCAGTTCGTAGGGTGCCTGCAATTCCTTTGCCGCGACGTACAACTCGTCCTCGGACAGCGACGTCAGCCTGCGGATCTCGCCGCCGATCTTGCGCATGTGCGTGGTGGCGTTGGACACATCGCCCGTGCCGGCCTCACCCTTGGACCGGATCATCGCCGCACCCTCGGTGAGGCGGCGCAGCGCCTCGCCGAGGTTGGTCGCACCGCACACGAACGGCACGGTGAACTTCCACTTGTCGATGTGGTTGGTGTAGTCGGCCGGGGTGAGCACCTCGGACTCGTCGATGTAGTCGACGCCGAGGCTCTGCAGAATCTGCGCTTCGACGAAGTGCCCGATGCGGGCCTTGGCCATCACGGGGATGGTGACCGCGTCGATGATGCCCTCGATCATGTCGGGGTCGCTCATCCGCGACACCCCGCCCTGCGCGCGGATGTCGGCGGGCACCCGCTCCAACGCCATGACGGCCACCGCGCCCGCGCCCTCCGCGATGCGGGCCTGCTCGGGCGTGACGACGTCCATGATCACGCCGCCCTTGAGCATCTCGGCCATGCCGCGCTTGACCCGCGCCGTCCCGGTCTGGCTGTTGGCCGACCCGTTCGATCCAGCTGCGCCGCTGATTCCCCGGTCGCTTCGCTCCTGCCCAGCGGATTCCACTGCTATCTCCTCCAAATCGCTACTGATCCAGTCTAAAGGTGACGGCAAATGTGTTAATTCCGTGCGCACGCGAGGAGCGCAACGACATCAGCCTCGGTGCCGTCTCAGCGAATCGACTGCAGCTGCCGCCGCGGCACGGCACCCCGGGCCTCGGCCAGCGCCTTCGCCTCCTGCAGAAGCTCACCGAGCTGCAGCGGATAGACAGTTTCACCCTTCGCGACCAGCTCGGCAATCATTGTCGCATCGCACCAGCGGTGGCCGTGAATGTAGGCCCGCTCCAACCCGGTGCGGCCGGCCGTCGACGGCTCGAACCGCCGGGTCCGGTACACGAAGAACATCTCCTCGCTACGGATGACCGACCCGTTGAAGTCGATGACCGCGTCGCGCCGCCACACCGGACCGATCACGTCCCCCGGATCGACGCGCAGCCCCGTCTCCTCCTCCAGTTCACGCACCGCCGCCTCGGGCAGCGTCTCGCCCTGCTGAGCGGCCCCGCCAACGGTGAACCACCACCTGGGCGCTGGGCCGTCTGTGCCGTCCGGTACCGCCGGATCGGACCCGCAGAACAGCAGCACGCAACCATCGTCGTCGAGGAGCACGACGCGTGCCGATACCCGCCGGTTGACCAGGCCAACTGCCCGCGGCGACGCTTCGGCGCGTTCGGCGATTTCGAAATAGGTTGGCAGCGCCGCGGTTCCGCCGAGGCGCAGGATGCGCACCGCGGCACGTTCCCGCAGCGCCAGCGTGTCGCGGACGGCGTCGTTGTGGAAGCGGCGGGCCAGCAATACCCGCGCCTCGGCGTCGGCGAGCTCGGCGACCAGCGCCACCGGCAGCGACGCCGGGTCGACGACAGCCAGCGCCGCGGATAATTCGTTTTCGGCGGCCTCCCGCGCGGTTCGCGGTGCTCGCTCGGCGGCGTCGGCCAGTGCTGCCAGCCGCTTACCGTCCGGGCCTCCGCCGTACGCGTCGACGGCGACCGCACGCGCCACTACCGCACGCCGGGCCAGCGCCCCGTCAAGCGCTTGCCAGGACAGGTCGTAGCGCACGTGCAGCCGGTCCAGCCGGTTGGCGGTCTGGTAGGCCCATGCAGCGACGATCAGGATGACGACGACCAGCACGGCCAGCGTGATGACCACGATCCACGTGATCACTTACTTCCCCCGGTCGTCCCCCAGGCCTTCGAGCGGGAGGCGCCCCCAACGCTGCCCGTCGTTCCCGCCACCTGCACCTTCGTCCCTGAGCCTGCGACTGTCTCGTAGACCCGCATGATCTGGCGGGCCACGACCGACCAGTCGTAGCGACGCACGGCCTGGGTCGCGGCGTCCACGTAGCGCTCGCGCAAGGTGTCGTTCTCCAGCACCTCGACCAGCCCGGCCGCCAGTCCCGCGGCGTCGTCGACCGGCACCAGCCGCCCGGCCTCACCCTCGACAAGGACCCTGCGGAACGCATCGAGGTCGCTGGCCACCACCGCGGTACCTGCCGCCATCGCCTCGACAAGCACGATGCCGAAGCTTTCCCCGCCGATGTGCGGGGCACAGTACACGTCGACGCTGTGCATCGCCGACGCCTTCTGGACGTCGTCCACCTGACCGAGAAAGCGTAGATGCCCGGCCAGCTTCCCGGCGTCCCCGCGCAGCTCCTGCTCGTCGCCGCGCCCGACGATGAGGATCTCGACATCAGGAAACCGCTTCACCAGCGTCGGCAACGCGCCGAGCAGCACGGCCATGCCCTTGCGGGGCTCGTCGAAGCGGCCAAGGAACAGCACCGATTTGCCCGTCCGCGGATAGCCGTCGAGCAGCGGCGCGTTGGCGAACGATGCGACATCGACACCGTTGGGGATCTCGACGGCGTCGCTGCCCAGCGCCTCCATCTGCCACCGCCGCGCCAGGTCCGACACTGCGATGCGGCCGACGATCTTCTCGTGCATCGGCCGCAAGATGGGCTCAAATACGGTGAGCGTCAACGACTTTGTGGTCGATGTGTGGAAGGTGGCGACGATGGGGCCCTCGGCGATGTTCAGCGCCAACATCGAAAGGCTCGGCGCGTTGGGCTCGTGCAGGTGCAACACATCGAAATCGCCCTCCGCCAGCCAGCGCTTGACCATGCGATGGGTGGCCGGTCCGAACCGCAAGCGGGCCACCGAGCCGTTGTACGGGATCGGCACCGCCTTGCCGCCGGACACCACGTAGTCCGGCAGCTTCACGTGCGGCGACGACGGCGCCAGGACGCTGACTTCATGGCCGCGCCCGTGCATCACCTCGGCCAGTTGCAGCACGTGGGACTGCACGCCGCCGGGGACGTCGAACGAGTATGGACAGACCATGCCGATGCGCATCAGGGTCTGTTCTTCGCGCCAGCGCTCATCAGCCGGACTCCAGTTTCGCCCGACGCTCGTCGGAGAGATCGGCCAACCACTGCGGCTGCATCATGTGCCAGTCTGCGGGGTGCGCGGCGATACCGCGGGCGAACCAGTCGGCGAGCACCTGCGTGATGACGCCGACGTCGTCCGACGACGTGTCCAGCGGCGGGTGGATGTCGACTCGCCAGCCGTCGGGTTCGTACCAGCAATGCGTGGGAAGCAACGCGGCGCCGGTTTCGATGGCCAGCTTCGCCGACCCGGCGGGCATTCGAGTCGGCTCGCCGAAGAAGTCGACCTGCACTCCCGCGCGGGTCAGATCACGGTCGGCCATCAGGCAGACCACGCGGTTGTCCCGCAACCGTTCGACGAGAACTTCGAACGGGGGCCGCTCACCACCGGACAGCGGCAGCATCTCGAATCCGAGGCTCTCGCGGTAGGCGATGAACCGGTTGTACAGCGACTCCGGCTTGAGGCGCTCGTTGACCGTGGTGAATTTGCCGTGGGTTTGGGCCAGCCACACCCCGGCCATGTCCCAATTCCCGCTGTGCGGCAGCGGCATAATCACACCGCGGCCGGCTTCAAGCGCGGCGACGACATGCTCGTTGCCCTCGACCCCGTGGGCGAGTTCAGCGGCCAAGGCCTTCAAATCCATCGAGGGCAACCGAAACGCCTCCCGCCAGTATCGGGCGTATGAGGCCAGCGAAGCACGAATCAGCCCGTCCGGCACCCTGTCGGGCGTCGTTCCGATGACGCGGGCCAGGTTCTTGCGCAGCTGCTTCGGACCGCCGTTGCGGGACGCGTAGTGCGCACCGGCATCAAAAGCGTTGCGCGCCAGGAACTCCGGCATCGCGCGCACGACACGCCAGCCTGCGGCGTAGCCCCAGTCGGTGACTTGGCCCCCAAACGGGATTCGAATGCCACGATCCGCGTTCTGTCCCGCCGGGGTACCCGTCATGGCCCGCTCGTCTCGGGTTTCTCGCCTTTGGCGGCGTCGGTGCTGGCCATCGGATCCATCGCGCCTGGCGAGGTGCGTACAGTGTGCAACCGCTGACCGATCGTGATGAGGCTTGTCACCGCCAGCACCCACATGGCCACATGCAGCAGCCACGGCACATGCAAGAACCAAACTCCTGATAGCCCAGCGCCGACCAGCACGATGATCAGCCGCTCAGGCCGCTCGATCATCCCGCCCTCACCGGACAGCCCGCTCGCCTCGGCCCGAGCCTTGATGTAGGAGATGACCTGGGAAGTGACCAGGCTGATCAGCGTGGCGACCACCAGCGACGTGCTGTGCACACCGAACGCCGCCCACCACAAGAGCCCACAGAACACCGCTCCGTCGCCGATGCGGTCGCAGGTGGCGTCCAGCACCGCTCCGAAGCGGGTGCCTCCGCCGCGTTCGCGTGCCATTGCCCCGTCGAGCATGTCGGCGAGCACGAAGATCCAGACACTGAACGCACCCCACCACAGTTGGCCGATCGGAAAGAGCGTCAGCGCCGCGATGACCGTCCCGGCCGTACCGATGATGGTGATGCTGTCGGGGGTGAACCCTGCCCGCAGCGCCGCCTTGGCGACCGGCTTCGACAGCTTCTCATAGGCCGCGCGGGTCATCAGGTAGAAGTTGCTCAGTGCTCCACCCCCCGTCGCTCCGCTCGCCCGGACTGCTTCGCCCACTCGGTCGCCAATAGCTCACGCGTCTCACGCAACAGCTGCGGGATGACCTTCGACCCGCCGATGATCGTGATGAAGTTCGCGTCACCGCTCCAGCGGGGCACCACGTGCATGTGCAGGTGTTCGGCCAGAGACCCGCCGGCCGAACTGCCGAGGTTCAGCCCGACGTTGAACCCATGCGGACGGGACACCGACTTGATGACGCGAATGATCTTCTGGGTGACCGCCATCAGCTCGGCGCTCTCCTCGACGGTGAGGTCCTCCAGCTCGGCGACCCGCCGGTACGGCACCACCATCGAATGCCCGGGGTTGTACGGATAGAGGTTGAGCACGACGTACACCAGCTCGCCGCGCGCCACCATCAGGCCGTCCTCGTCGGACAGCGTCGGGATGTCGGTGAACGGCTGATCCGATGCCGCGGAGCCGCCCTTCATCGGCGCCTCGGCGATGTAGGTCATCCGATGCGGTGTCCACAGTCGCTGCAAGTGGTCGGGCTCACCGACACCATGGTCGACGATCGGGCGGTCGTCAGGCTCGATCACGTCTCGGTGCCAACCTTGAGCAGTTCGGCTGTGGGAGCGGCGTTTTCGCGGCTAGCAATCCACTCCGTGATCGCCCTGACAGCGTCGTCGCGGGGCACGCCATTGACCTGAGTGCGGTCGCCGAACCGGAAGCTCACCGCGTTGGCCTCGACGTCGCGGTCGCCGGCCACGAGCATGAACGGCACCTTCTGAATGGTGTGGTTGACAATCTTCTTGGCCATCCGGTCGTCGCTGGCGTCCACCTCGGCGCGGATGCCGTGCATCTTCAGTTGCGTCACAAGACCGTTGAGGTACGGGACATGATCGTCGGCCACCGGGATGCCAACCACCTGCACCGGCGCCAGCCATGCCGGGAACGCGCCGGCGTAGTGCTCGGTGAGGATGCCGAAGAATCGCTCGATCGAGCCGAACAGCGCGCGGTGGATCATCACTGGCCGCTGCCGACTGCCGTCGGCGGCGGTGTATTCGAGTTCGAAGCGCTCGGGGAAATTGAAGTCCAGCTGGATCGTCGACATCTGCCAACTGCGGCCCAGCGCATCCTTGACCTGCACCGAGATCTTCGGGCCGTAGAACGCCGCACCGCCTGGGTCGGGCACCAGATCCAGCCCCGAGGCCGCGCCGACCTCGGCGAGCACGCTGGTGGCTTCGTCCCACATCTCGTCGGGGCCGACGAACTTGTCGGGATCCTTCGTCGATAGCTCGAGGTAGAAATCGGTGAGGCCGTAGTCGCCGAGCAGGTCGAGCACGAAGCGCAGCAGGGACGTCAGCTCGTCGCGCATCTGGTCGCGGGTGCAGTAAATGTGGGCATCGTCCATCGTCAGGCCGCGCACCCGGGTGAGGCCGTGCACCACGCCGGAGAGCTCGTAGCGGTAGACGGTGCCGAATTCGAAGAGCCGCAACGGAAGTTCGCGATAGGACCGCCCGCGCGATCGGAAGATCAGGCAGTGCATCGGGCAATTCATCGGCTTGAGGTAGTAATCCTGGCCCGGCTTGCGCACCGTGCCGTCCTCGTTGTATTCCGCGTCGAGGTGCATCGGCGGGAACATGCCGTCGGCATACCAGTCGAGGTGGCCCGAGATCTTGAACAGCTCCGCCTTGGTGATGTGCGGGCTGTTGACGAATTGGTAGCCGGCATCGCTGTGCTTGCGCCGCGAGTAGTCCTCCAGCTCGCGACGGATGATGCCACCCTTGGGATGGAAAACCGCTAGCCCCGAACCGATTTCGTCCGGGAAGCTGAACAGGTCCAGCTCCGCACCGAGCTTGCGGTGATCGCGGCGCTGCGCCTCCTCGATGAACTCGAGGTGCTTGTCGAGCGCTTCCTGCGACTCCCATGCAGTGCCGTAGATGCGCTGCAGGCTGGCGTTGTTCTGGTCGCCCCGCCAGTACGCGGCCGAGCTGCGGGTCAGCTTGAACGCCGGAATGTAGCGTGTCGTCGGGATGTGCGGACCGCGACACAGATCGCCCCATTCCCGTTCGCGGGTACGGGGATTGAGGTTGTCGTACGCGGTGAGCTCGTCATCGGAACCAGGGGGGCCGACCTCCATCACCTCGGGATCACCGGACTTGTCGTCGACGAGCTCGAGCTTGTACGGCTCGTTTGCGAGCTCTTCGCGGGCTTCGTCTTTGGACTTGTAGACGCGCCTCGAGAACAGCTGGCCTTCCTTGACGATCTGGCGCATCCGCTTCTCCAGCGCCTCCAGATCCTCCGGGGTGAACGCGCGCGGCACGTCGAAGTCGTAGTAGAAGCCGTCGGTGATGGGCGGCCCAATGCCGAGTTTG
>Ga0136846_1215884_pt1 | contig 10473 bp, 6 predicted proteins | sample HopSoiMetagenom2_FD_96841 | JGI IMG/M metagenome (GOLD analysis project Ga0136846, IMG submission 96841) | Grasslands soil microbial communities from Hopland, California, USA - 2 Assembly 2016 (version 4) | ecosystem: Environmental > Terrestrial > Soil > Grasslands | place: USA: Hopland... | reverse complement strand
GCACGCGCTCCTCGTCCGGCCAATGCACCTGGTACAGGTCGATGGCCTCGACCCCGAGCCGCCGGGGCGAGGCTCGGATCGCCTTGTGGATCTCATCGGGCCGGGTCCCCGTCGCGAACGGCGCCACCTTCGTGAACACCATCACGTCGCCGCCACCGTCGCGGACGACCTCGCCGACCAACGATTCGGACCGGCCGTCCCCGTAGGCCTCCGCCGTGTCGATCCACGTCATGCCGGCGTCGATCGCCGCACGCATCGCCTGTTTGACCCGGTCCGCGGGCACCTCGGGGCCCCACATGTCGCCCCCAGCGCCCCACGCGCCGTAGCCGACCACAGAGATCTCGGGACCGTGCTTGCCCAATCGCCGCCGCTGCATGAGAAGCGTCCTACCCTCGAACCGGCGATCACAAGCGTCCAACGGAGGCTCCGCCTAGCCTGGATGACGATGCAACGTCCAACGGTGCTCGTCGTCGGTGAAGCGCTGGTCGAGTTCGTCCGCGAGGGACCGGGGGAGCTCGGCGAGCCCGGCCGGTACCGGGGGCCGTTCCCGAGCGGCGCACCGGCGATCGCCGCCGACGCCGCGGCGCTGGCGGGCGCGGAGGTGTTGTTCGTCTCGACGGTGGGCGACGATGCGTTCGGCCGGCTCGTGGTGGATCGGCTCGGCCGCGACGGCGTCGACGTCGGTCCGGTCCGGGCCGTCCCGGGCGCGACGACGGGGACCGCGTTCGTCGCCTACCGGGCCGACGGCAGCCGCTCCTTCGTCTTCCACGCCGCGGACGCGGCGCCCGGCCGCCTGACCGTCGAGGACCTGGGCGATGCCCCGGAGCGCGCCGACGTGTTGCACGTGTCGGGCGCGTCGCTCGCGCTCTCGTCGGCGATGGCCGGCGTGATCCTCGTCGCCACCGAACGCGTGCGGGCCGCCGGCGGCTGTCTGAGTGTCGAGGCGAATCTCCGGCCCGACGCCGGCGGGAACGAGCTCGCGATGCAGCAGCTCCGAGACGTCATGTCGCGCGCCGACACCATCGTGGCGAGCGCCGACGAGGCGCCCGCGCTCGCCGACGAGCTGGCCGCCGCTCGCGCACGCGGCGCAACGGTGTGCGTCACGCTCGGCCCCGACGGCGCGACGCTCGTCGCCGACGGTACCGAGCACCGGGTCCGCGGGCTCGCGTCCCACGCGGTCGATCCGACGGGCGCCGGCGACACGTTCGCCGGCGTGCTGATCACGGCGCTCACCCGGGGTGACGACCCGGAGCAAGCGTTGGCGGCGGCGAACGCCGCCGGCGCGGCCCACGTCGCAGCGTGGGGCCCGATGGAGCGCGCGGGGTGGCCGTCGTGACCGGCCGCGAGGTCGTGATCGAGGCGCCCGAGCAGGTGGAGGTGCGCGAGGCGCCGGCCGAGCGTCCGCTCGCTCCGGGCGAGGCCCGCGTCCGGTCGGTCGTCGTCGGCATCTGCGGCTCGGACGTCCACGCGTACCGCGGCGTACACCCGTTCATCGATCTCCCAATCGTGCCGGGGCACGAAGTGGCCGGGGTCGTCGAGGAGATCGGCCCGGCTGTCCGAGACGTGACACCCGGAACCCGCGTGCTCCTCGAGGCCAACGTCGTCGACGGCACGTGTCGATACTGCCGCGCCGGCGTCTACAACCAGTGCGCGCACCTGCTCGTGGTCGGATGTCAGACGCCCGGCGCGATGGCCGACCGCTTCGTCGTGCCCGCCGAGAAGCTGGTGCGCATCCCCGACGACGTCTCCGACGACGACGCCGCGGTCGTCGAGCCGCTGTCATCGGCGACGCATGCGATCCGCCTCGCGGGCGGGGTCGACGGCAAGCGCGTGGCGGTGCTCGGCACCGGGACGATCGGCCTGCTGACGGTCGCCGCGGCGAAAGCGTCGGGCGCCGCGGTGGTCGCGACGACGGACCTCATCGCCGAGAACCGGGCCCGCGCGATCGCGACGGGTTCCGTGGCGGCGCTCGACCCGCTCGCCGGTTCGCAAGCCGAGGTCGCCGACGCGATCCGCGACGCGCTCGGCGAACGGCCCGATGTGACCTTCGATTGCGTCGCCGTGCAGGCGACCATCGATCTCGGGGTCGACCTCGCACAGCGCGGCGGCACCGTCATCGTGCTCGGCGTGCCGACCGACCGCCGGTCGGTCGCGCTCCCCCTCGTCCAGGACCGCGAGATCACGATCCAAGGCAGCGCGATGTACGTGCGACGAGACGTCGAACGAGCCCTCCAGATCGTGCGGTCGGGCGGCGTGGAGACGCGGCGTCTGATCACCGGCCGATTCCCGATAGACGCTGCGCCACAAGCGTTCGAAGCCGCGGCGTCGCCTGAGCATGTGAAGGTCTACGTCTACACCGACGGGCCGAACAGCGACACCGCCGGGTCGAACGGAGGCGATGCGACGAGCGACGCGAGCCGCGACAACAGCGATCGCGCCAGCGGGTCGTCCTGACGTTCCAACAGCGGGAACGTGCACACGACACCGGCGCCGGCGCCGTGCCGGAACGCGCCGATCGTCGCGACGTGCGCGCGCAGCCACCCGACGTAGTAGCCGGCCCACACATCTTCGTGCTGTTCGGGCGCATACCCCACGATGACGTGCCCGGGCGTGAGCCCGGTGAACGCCGCCCCGACCCTCGGCCCAACTCCCAGCCCGTCGATCAACCGCGGGTGGAGCCATCCCATCCCCTGCGCCCAGTGCCCCTGCCACATCGTGCCCGCGCGCGGGCGGACGGTGAGGCGAGCATCGGTCGGAAACGCCGCCGGGTCCGACACCGCGACGATGCACCGAGCGCCGGCGGCGATCCGCGATGCGAGCTCGTCCGACCACCGGTCGGTCACGACGATGTCGCCGGGTACGGGATCGACGTCGTCGAACCCCCACACGGTTGCCTCGGCGCTTTGGATGAACCGGTCCCGACGGTCGTGCAGCGACAGCGCCAGCGTGTGCGGCCCGGGCCCACCCACGTCGACAGCAACCGTCCCGAGCGGCCCGACGGTCCCCGGACGGAGCGAACCCTCGATCCGCCCGGCGCGCTCGCCGGCCTCCCACACGATCGAGCACGTGCTGAGGTCATGGTCCGAGAAGTGCGTCACCGACACGTCGACGGGGACCCGCTCCCCCACCTGCGCCCGCGGGACGGCGGGGCGCGCAAGCACCGCATCGGGGGCGTTGATCCGGAACAGCCTCTGCGGATCGATCTTCGGCCGGCGGGTCGCATCGAGCAGCCCGTTCACCTCCCAATGGACGTCGGTGAATTGCGTCACGACGTAGCCGGCGATCTCGGGGCGGCCGCGCAACTCCTCGATCTGCGCGCGCAAGCTCTCGAACTGGTGCTCGCGGCTCTCGAGCTCGAACCGCTCCCACGATCCGAAGACGCGCTCCAAGCCCCAGGCGCGGAACCGTTCCTCGATGCCCTCGGCGACGACCGCGCCGTGCATCCATCCACCGCCGGTGGCGAACCACCATGGCTCGCCGCGATCGGGATCGACGAGGTTGCTGATGTCCGGGAGGCCCCACGCCCCGAACTCGGACAGCACGAGCGGCTCGGCCCCCGAACGTTCCGCCGTTCCGTTCGAACTGAAGGTCGACGCGGGCGTTGCGATCCACTCGTCGAGCCAGCGCCCCATCGTCGCGCGCTCATCGGGCAGCGCCCAATACCGATGGAAGTCGTTCAGCGAGGTACGCAGATGGAACGTGGGGGCGCACGGCGAGTTGTCGACCAGCAGCCGGCTCGGATCGAGCTGCTCGGCCCACCGGGCGGTCTCGGAGAGCCACCGCCGGTGGTCGGTCTCCTGCACGAGGTCGGCGCCCCATCCTTCGTTGATCACCGATCGGATCACGACGCTCGGCCGGTTGTGATCGCGCCGGACCATGCCGGCGAACGTCTCACGCGCGCGGCGACGTGAGGCGTCCGTCAGGAACAGCCAGTTCGGGATCTCCTCCCACACGAGGATGCCGATCTCGTCGGCCGCGCGGACGTACCGGGGGTCCGGCACCTTGATGTGGCAGCGCAAGAGGTTGAGGCCCATCGCCTTGGCGGCGCGCACGTCGTCTCGGAACGTCTCGGGGGAACGCGGTCCCGCATCGTCCGGGTGGTAGTAGTTCTGGTCGAGCGCGCCGGCCAGGTACACCGGCTTCCCATTCAAGACGACGTGCCCGCCGCGCGTCTCGATCGATCGGAAGCCGAACGTGTCGGTCCGCGTGTCCTCCGAGCCCGGCGCCCGAAGCGTCACCGCGATCTCGTAGAGGTTCGGCGCATCGAGGTCCCACAGGACGGGCGGACCGACCGACACCGACAGCTCCTGCGTCACGGCGCCTGCGGAGACGTGTTGCGGATCGGCACGCCAGGTCGTGAGGCCGTCGGGCGACGTGATCGTCGCATCCAGCCGTGCCGGGGCGCGCAGCGGATAGCCGAACTCGACGAGCGCCGAGACGCGCCCGTCCATCGACGGCGTCACCAGCGCATGCTCGATCGAGTCGACCGGCAGCGTCTCGAGGTAGACGTCCTGCCACAGGCCGCCGATCGGTCCGTACCAGCTCTGCTTGCCGTGCGGGATCTCCGCGAGCGGGAACCGCTGACCGGGCGGTTCGTGCGTGCGGACGCTGGGCAGCGGCAACAACGACGACTCCGGCTGACCCGCCGCGGGGTCCAGGTAGTCCAACCAATCGCCCCCGCGGTCGAGCACACGCAGCACGAGCTCGTGCTCCTCGGCGGGACTGAGCGCCGCCCCGATCTCGAACGAGAACGGGAGATACCCGCCTTCGTGTTCGCCGACGGGCGCACCGTCCACCCAGCCCTCGGTGAAGTAGTCCGCCGCGCCGATACAGACGCGCACGCGACGCCGGCGCCACGACTCGGGCACACGGAACGTGATCGCGTACCAGGCGACACCGGCCCACGTGCACAGGTCGGGGAACTGGGCCTGCCAGCTCCCGGGGACGGCGATCGTGCGAGGCTCCCCCAGCGCGGCGGTCAGCGCGGCAGCGTCGACGTACTCACCGGAGGTCGTGCGGTCGTCCACGTCGGGCCAGAACGACCACGGGCCGTTCAAGGAGCGGCGTTCCCGCGTCATGCCGTTTGTGACAGGCGCCCTTCGCTGCGACGGGCGGCGTAGACGGCCAGCGCCTCGTCGAGGGAAGGCAGGATGCGGCCGTGCCGGGACACAAGCGTCGGTCCCGGCGGTGCGAGATCCGCGGCGGTGGTCGCGACGACGGCTCCGGGATCGAGTCCGAGCGCTTCGGCAGCACGCCGAGCGAGATCCAGCGGCGTGACGGCCTCGTCATGACACAGATGCCAGACCCCGCTCGCGCCGTCGATGCAGAGGTCGAGCACGGCGTCGACGAGCGCGGGGGCGAACGTTGCCGACGACGCAGCTTCCGGCATGACGGACACGCTACCGCCTCGCTCCAGCGAACGGAGCGCGCCGTCGAGCCCGTCGCCGATCAGCCCGAACAGCTCGCCGCACCGGATCACGAGCGTCGGCGGCGCCGACGCCGCGACGAGCTGCTCCATCCGCATCTTCGACCGGCCGTAGGCGTCCCGCGGCTGGGGCTCGGCGTCCTCGTCCTTCACGCCCGGCATCGCGTCGAACACGTGGTCGCTCGAGAACACGACACACCGGATGTCGCCGGCCGCGCACCGTTCGGCCACCGCCGCCGTGCCGGTCGCGTTCACGTCGTCGACCAGCGTCGGCCACGCCTCGGCGACGCGGGCGTCCGCGACGCCGGCGGCGACCACCACGGCCCACGGCCGCTCCTGCCGCAGGACGGCATCGATGGTCTCCGCATCGAGCAGGTCTAGCGTCTCGCGGCCGGGCGCAACACACGCAAGCCCGCGCGAACGACTCGCGGCGACGAACGCCGACCCAAGCCTGCCCGACCCGCCGATCACAAGGATGGGCGGAGCGGCCGCGACGCCATCCGAGGGCAGTCTCCGGAGTCGGGCGGTCGGCGTGTCCGTGCCGGCGGTCGGGACGGGGGGGTACAAGAACCGGTCGGGCCGATCCCACCATCCGGGACCGGTCACGACGGCCGGCGGCTCGCCAAGCCCGGCCAGCGCGCGCAGCTCCGTGGCGACCGCGGTCGCCCGGGGCGTCGGCCCGCGCACGTCGAAGGCGCCCGGCTCGTAGAACGAGCCCTCGACCGTCACCAGTGAATCCCAGTCGCACGCACCGAACATCGACCAGGCGGTCACGGCGCGGACGTCGATCCCCTCCTCGCGCGCCGCCACGGCGGCGTCCCACACATCCCGGAGCCACCGCACCTGGTCCTCGCGATGGCCGGCGAGGTGCGCCTCGGTGACCGCGATCGGCAACCCGTACCGGTCCCACACCTGGCGCAAGGTGCCGGCCCAGCCGCTCAGCCGCTCGCATACGCGAACCGCCTCGATGTCGACGAAGGTGTGGCGCCCGTCGTCGGCGAACCCGCGATCCGGATACCGCTCGACGCGCTCGTCGAGGAACCGTTCGCTCGTGACGTAGTAGTCGACCCCGAGCGCGTCCGGCACCCGCGGGTCCTCCGCCAGGTCGCCGAGCCCGTCGCGCTCGAGTCGCGCCATCGCCAGTCGCTCCCACATCGGATGGCTGCGGTCGACCCGGCCGCAGAGCAGGTCGTATGTCAGCCAGCGCCGTTCGTTCTGGAACGCTGCTTCGTACGCCATCGTGCGCGTGCTCTGCACCGTCGCGACGTCTTCGTTCGCGATGAGCCGAGCACCGGGATTGACGCGCTCGATGGCCCGCATGGCGCCCGCGACGGCGACACATTGCCGCACGAGGATGTCCGTCATCGTGCGCTCGTCGCGGTCGTGCGGGTGCCAGTGTCCGTACAGCCCCGAGAACCGCGCGGTCGTGAGGGGCTCGTTGATCGGCGCGTAGTCCTCGATCCAGGGGTAGCGGTTGGCGAACGCCTCGGCGTACCGGGCGAACTTCGACGGGAACCCGGGGTCGAGCAGCGACGTGTCCGGCGGCCCGCTTCCGTGATGCAGCAGACCGACCACCGGGCGGATCCCCAGGTCGCGGAGCCGCCGCAGCCGCTCGTCGGCCCACGACCAGTCGGCGTCGTCGAGGCCGGTCGGAGCGACGCGCTCCCACAACACCGGGTAGCGCACCGCGCGCACCCCGGTGCTCGCGATCAGATCGAGGTCATCGAGCCGGTCGGCGTGCCCAGTTCGGTCGAGCTGGTCGAAGGTACGGTCGCCGACCCGGTTGCGGGTGCACTCGACGCCGCCCCAGAGCTCAAGCGGAGGTCGTGAGCTCCCGTCGTTCATCGAAGGCCGCCCTCCCCTTGGCGATGCGGCGTGCGACCGCCAACGCCTGCGCCACCACTTGGTCCATGTTGTAGTACTTGTAGGTTCCGAGCCGCCCGACCATGTGCACGCCGGGCGTCCGCTCGGCCAACGCGCGGTACTTCGCGTAGCGCGCGGCGTTGTCCGGCCGTGGGATCGGGTAGTACGGCGGGCCTTCGGCTCGCGGGTACTCGTACACGACGGTCGTTCGATCGTGCCGCTGGCCGGTCAGGTATTTGAACTCCGTGACGCGCGTGTAGTCGTGTTCGTTCGGATAGTTGATCACGGGGTAGGGCTGGAACACCTCACGGTCATGCGTCTCGAACCGGAACTCGAGCGACCGATACGGGAGCTCGCCGTACCGCATGTCGAAGAACGCGTCGACCGGACCGGAGTAGACCAGTTCGTCATAGCCGATCCGTCCGACGTCGCGATGGTCCGTTTCCAGCGCAACCGTGATGTTCGGGTGCGAGAGCATCCGCTGGAACATGGCGGTGTACCCGTCGCGAGGCATCGCCTGGAACTGGTCCGTGAAGTACCGGTCGTCGTGGTCGGTGCGGGTGGGCACGCGGGCGGTGACCGACGCGTCGAGCTCCGACGGGTCGAGCCCCCACTGCTTGCGCGTGTATCCCCGGAAGAACAGCTCGTACAGCCGGCGCCCGACCGCGTTCACCACCACGTCTTCGGACGTGCGGATGTGCGATCGTGGCTCGGCGACCGTCGCGAGGAACTCCTTGACGTCGTCCTCGGACAGCGACAGGCCGTACACCGCGTTGATCGTGTCGAGATTGATCGGAACCGGAAGCAGCCGTCCGTCGATCGAGGCGCGAACACGATGCTCGTAGGGCCGCCACGCGGTGAACCGCGACAGATATCGCGCAACCTCGTGCGAGTTGGTGTGGAAGATGTGGGGGCCGTACCGATGAACCAGGACGCCCGCGTCATCGAGATGGTCGTACGCGTTGCCGCCGACGTGCGAGCGTCGGTCGACGACGAGCACGCGTGCGCCCGCGGTGCTCGCGAGCCGTTCCGCGACGACGCTCCCGGCGAACCCGGCGCCGACGACCAGCACGTCGTAGGAGGCCGTCATGTCGACACCAATCTCGCGCGCTGACCGGCGACAACGCCCTGGATCAGCGCATCCATCTCATCCCAGGTCGAGTCCCACGATGTTGCGGCCAGGACCTCATCCGCTCGCGCCATCCGGGCGACGGGGTCTTCGTTCATGGCGGCCTCGATCGCCTCGACGAACGCCTCGGGCGTGTCGGCGATCCGCACGAGCCCGCGCTCTCCCCACGGCCGCTCGACGTCGCGGATGCGGGTCGAGACCACCGGCCTGCCGCCGGCGAGATATTCAGGCGTCTTGGTCGGGCTGATGAAGCGGGTCGCCTCGTTGCGCGCGAAGGGCATGATCGCCACGTCCCACCCGCTGAGGTAGGCCGGCAGATGCTGGTAGTCCCGGCTGCCGAGGTAGTGGATGTTCGCCTCGTCGGGCAGCCGCGTCGGGTCGATCTTGACGATCGGGCCGATCACCACGAACGACCACTCGGGGCGGCGGCGCGCAAGTTCGCCCAGCAGGTCGCGATCCATCCGCTCGTCAACGACGCCGAAGAACCCGATCTTCGGGCCGGGTATCGACCGCTGATCGGATGGCTCCGCCAGGCCGTCGCGCGCACGGGCGAAGTGGGCGACGTCGACGCCGCTCGGGAACGGGTGCACCGCGGGATGCTCGTGACGCTTGTGCTCGTAGAGCGCGAGGCCGCCGGTGAACACGACATCGGCGCGCGCGAGCAGCGCGCGCTCGTTCGCGCGGAGCTCGGGCGGGGCATGGTCGAACGCCGACAGCTCGTCCATGCAGTCGTAGACCGTCGCGACGGGCTGCAGGCCCGCGGTATGCGCGACGGACATCGGGGTCTCGAACCACAGGACGAACGGCTCGAGGTCGTGCTGCGCGACCAGCGCCTCCACCATCGCCGCCAGCAGGGCATCGCGCCGGTCCGGCGCCATGTCCGGCGGCAGATGGGGCACACAAACGGTTACGCCCTGCGGCGTCGTCCGCTGTTCCCAACCGGGCGTCTCGGCGTCGTACCTCGCCTCTTCTACGTACAGCACGGTCCGGTCTTGCGCCGCCCGCGTCATCAGATGCTGGGGGCGCTGGAACACCAGATCCCACGAAAGATGCGACACTGCCAGGATCGCCGGTCGCGGCATGGGTGTCGCGTCCATCGTTCCTCCCCCCTCCCATCGGTTGAGAGTGCTGCGGACGTTCCCCGGCATCGTCTGTGTCAAACGCGTTTCGGGCATGCGCCGAAGCGAGAGGATGGCGGCATGAACCACGACCGGCCCGACGGGCCGCGCGGGATCGCGACGGCGCCCGGCCGTGTGAACCTGATGGGCGACCACACCGACTACAACGACGGCCTGGTGCTCCCGGCGGCGATCGCGCTGTCGTGCCGGGTGCGCTTCACACCCTCCGCCGACGAGCAGATCCGGGTGCGCACCGACGCCGACCCCGGTCGCGAGGTCACGATCCGACCTGGCGACGCGCCCGACGGTGGCCGAGGGTGGGCGGCGCTCGTCGCGTCCCTCGCCGCGTTGCTGGCTGCGCGGGGACGCCCGGCGCGAGGGATGGCCGCGCACGTCTCCTCGGACGTGCCGCTCGGCGCGGGCCTGTCGTCGAGCGCGTCGTTCGAGGTCGCGCTCGCCCTGGCGCTCTGCGGCGCCGCGGGCTGGTCGCTCGAGCCCGCCGAACTCGCCGCCGCGTGCCGCGAGGCGGAGGAGGCCGCGACGGGCGTGCCGTGCGGTCCGATGGATCAGCTCGCCAGCCTGTTCGGGAAACGCGGTCACGCGTTGATGCTCGATTGCCGCTCGCTCGAGATGGAAGCCGTCGCCGTCCCCGCCGGTCTCCGCGTGGTCGCGATCCACACGGGGGTCGCTCGCACGCTGGCGGGGAGCGCGTACGCGTCGCGACGCGACGCGTGCGCGCGGCTGGCGCGCGACCTCGGGGTCGCATCGCTTCGCGATGCGACCCCTTCCCAGGTGCGTGACTCCCCCATCGGGCGGCATGTCGTGAGCGAGAACGCACGCGTCCTCGCCACGGCCGACGCGCTACGGCTCGACGATCGAGATGCGCTCGGAACGCTCTTCGCCGAGAGCCATCGAAGCCTGGCCGAGGACTACGGCGT
>Ga0136846_1215789_pt1 | contig 10473 bp, 8 predicted proteins | sample HopSoiMetagenom2_FD_96841 | JGI IMG/M metagenome (GOLD analysis project Ga0136846, IMG submission 96841) | Grasslands soil microbial communities from Hopland, California, USA - 2 Assembly 2016 (version 4) | ecosystem: Environmental > Terrestrial > Soil > Grasslands | place: USA: Hopland... | reverse complement strand
GTGTGCCCGGGCAAAGCCGAGCGCGGCGTCGGCGAGCGACCCAGCCAGGACATCGAGTCCGCGCTCCTCCCCGACAGCGGCGAGATCGGTCGGGTTGAGACGGAGACGGAAGCGATCGGGAACCGTGCGCTGCGCACCCGTCCGACGCATCTCCATCGCACGTTCGATGCGGCGCTCGAGCTGGACCGGCCGCAGCGGCGTCCGGAAGACCCGAGCGCTCGTACGTTCGAAAACTCGTTCGAGCAATCGCTCGACGTCGGCGAGGAGCGTCATCGGCGGGGCGGAGCCTACCAGAGCCCCCCGTTCAACCCCGGCCACAACCGTGACGTTCGGCGTTGCCGTGGGGTACCACGGTGTTCACGGGAGGGCCAAAGGGCCGTCGCTATACTCAGCATCCGCGTGCGGCCGGACCGCCGCAGCATGTCCACCGCGATCGCCCACGGGGGCCCGATGCCCGAACTCCTCACCGAATCGTTTTGCGAGCGGTGCGGCACGCGCTACACATTCGAGTCGGCGGTCCCGAAGCGACGACGGATCGGCGGCGGCTTCCGCACGCTGTCGAAGGGCCTTCGAAACTACGTCCTCTCGGACGAGAGCTCGCTCTCGGAGGCGATGGCCGACGCGCGCAGCGATGAGGACAGAGCGCTCACCTCGCATCAGCTCGACGCGTTCCATCAGACCTTCAACTTCTGCATGTCGTGCCGTCAGTACACGTGCGCGAACTGCTGGAACGAGACCGACGGCCGCTGCCTCACCTGCGCGCCGCGTGTCGCCCAGGACGCGCTTCCGCTCCCATTCGCGAACCTCGACGCGCCGTCCGACGGCGTCGGGTCCGCGAACGGCACCAACGGCGATGCCGCGGCGTTCGCCGACGCGGACGCGGACGGCTCGTCGGCCGGCCTCGTCGTTGATCCGACCTGGCCCGACGTCGACCTTCCGCTGGACGTCGCTGCCGGCGTCGTCTCCGGTGTTCCCGTCGACGCGGCGCCAGCGGGTGAGGACATCGAACCTGCTCCGATTGCCGCGCTCGCCGAACCGCCCGCCGAGCTCAAGCCGGAAGCGCTGACCCCCGGTCCGGAACGCGAGCCCGTCGCCGCCGATTTGGACGCCGTCACAGCGGACGCGGAGCCGGTCGCCGAGCCCGAGGTCGTCGCCGCGGAGGTCGAACACGTCGCCGAGCCTGAATCGGTCGCCGCAGAGGTTGAGCCGGTCGCCGAGCCTGAATCGGTCGCCGCAGAGGTTGAGCCGGTCGCTCTCGAGGCACCAAGCGTCGAGCCGAAGGCGGTGACCCAGGCAGCCTCCCGCACGCATCGGATCGTCCCGCGCAGTGCCGCACCCGGTTCCCGGAAGCACGAGTCACCGGACGCCGTGGCCGCCACGGCCGCAGCCCAGACCGCAGCCATCTTCGCGAAGTTCCGGCCCGGCCAGAGCCTCGATGACGCCATCGCCGCGTACGAGGCGGAGGTGGCGAAGGCGCGCGGCACGACAGAAATCGACGAGACGCCCATCGAAACGCGCGCTGCCGAGCCCCGAGAGGTCATCACGGCAACGCCCGCGCCTGTCGCCGAGCCCGTGGCCGCCGAGCCTGAACCTGTCGCCGAGGCCGCGCCGGAGCCGGAGCCCGTGGCCGCGGAGCCGGAGCCTGTCGCCGAGCCCGAGCCCGTCGTTGCCGAGCCGCAGCCGGTCGCGGAGGCCGCGCTCGAAGCGGAGCCGGTATCCGTCCCGGTCGAGCCAACGCGGGAGCCCGAACCCGTCGTCGCCGAGCCGGAGCCCGTCGCGGTCGAGACAGCGCCGGAGCCCGTGGCCGCCGAGCCCGAGCCGGAGCTCGTCGTTGCCGAGCCGCAGCCCGTCGCGGAGGCCGCGCTCGAAGCGGAGCCCGTGGCCGCCGAGCCGCAGCCCGTCGCGGTCGAGACAGCCCGGGAGCCCGAACCCGTCGTTGCCGAGCCGCAGCCCGTCGCGGCCGAGCGCCCCATCGAAGCGCCGCAACGCGACGACGTCGTCGCCCAACCGGCGTGGCGGATCGTCGCGCCTGAGGAACCCACGTCACCGACGGCGATCCCCGAGCAGCAGGTCCCATCGCCCGCCACGCAGCCGATCGCGGCGAGTCGCGATCCCGAGACGACCCAGCCAACCTGGCCCACGACGCCTCAGTGGCCGACTCCCAATGCGGGCCCGTCCTACCTTCCGAGCCGTGCGGCCGCGCAGTCGGGCGGTAGCCTCGCCGGCCGCCCCCTTGTCGACTGGAACGCGACCAACATCTGGGCTGCGTCCGCCCAGGAGGTCACCGCACAGCCGGCCGCGAGCGGGACGGGCATCCAGGCGTGCGTCAGCTGTGGCCTGCAGCTTTCCGCCAATGCGCGGTTCTGCCGCCGCTGCGGGAGCCGTCAGGGCTGAGTCGGGTCCGGCCCGGAGGCCGATCTCAGACCTCTCTCACAAATCCGCCTTACAACGATGCCGTCTCTCCGGCGCGTCCCGCCGCCTGTGCATTGACGGAGGCCCCTGAACCGCGATGAAGCTGAAGCTGGTCGGGGTCGTGCTCCTGCTCGCGATCGGCGTGGGGGCTGTGGCGCTCGCGACCGGCATCGTCCCAACCACACGCGCGAGCCAGACCTCGTTCCTGACGGCGGCCGTGACGCGGACGAACGTCGCCAATGACATCGCCGCGACCGGGACGATCGAGCCGACAGCGCGGTACGCGCTCGCGTTCGGCCAGCCCGCCCAGCAGTTCAGCGGCGACACGGTGCCGACCGGCAGCGGGACCGGGACCGCGTCGTGGCCCGTGAAAACCGTCGCAGTCGCGGTCGGCGATCCGGTGAAGAAGAACCAGGTCGTGGCGACAGCCGATACCACGACGCTCCACAACGATCGCCTCAATGCGCTCGACAGCTGGCGCGTCGCCCGGATCCAGCTGAAGACCGCGAACACCGCCCTCAGCGACGCGATCGATGCCGGCCGGACCGGGGACGAGCTCGACCAGCTGCGGTCGAGCGTCTTCAACGCGCGGACGCGGGTTCGCGACGCGGAGAAGGCCGTCTCGGACGCCAACACGAAGCTCTCTGCGGCCACCCTTCGCTCGCCGGTCGACGGCGTCGTCACCGAGGTCGACATCTCGAAGGGCGTCGATGCGCCGAACGGTGCGGCTCTCGTCATCGACGGGAATGCATTCCAGGTCACGGCCGACGTCGTCGAGGGCGACCTCGCGAACGTGAAGAACGGTCAGCCGGCGACGGTGACGGTTGCTGCGATCGGTGACTCGATTGGCGGGTCTGTCGCCAGGATCTCCCCCACCCCCACCGCCTCGACGAGCACGAGCAACAACGTCGTCTCGTACCCCGTCACCGTCACGCTGCAGAACCCTCCGGCTGCTGTCCGTTCTGGGATGAGCGCCGACATCTCGATCACGATCGCAGCCGCGCAGAGCGTCCTCGCGGTTCCGACCACCGCGCTCGTCGGGAGCGACGGTCAGTATGCGGTCCGGGTCCCAACCGAAACCGGCACGCCCGAGGTCAAGCCGGTCACCGTCGGGCTCGTCACGAATGCGATGGCCGAGATCCGGTCGGGCCTGTCCGAGGGCGACCTCGTCATCACCGGAACGGCGAGCCAATCGCAGACGACTGCCGCACCGGGCGGCTTCGGCGGCGGTGTCGGCATCCCCTTCGGCGGCGGTGGCTTCCAGCGCAATGGCGGCAACGGCGCTCGCGGCGGCAACGGCGGCAACGGCGCTCGGGGCGGCAACGGCGGCTGAGCGATGCCGGCACCGATCATCGCCCTCGATCACGTTTCCCGCGTCTACGCCACAGGCCGCGTCGCCGTCCGTGCGCTCGACGACGTCTCGATGCGAGTGGAGCCCGGCGAGTTCGTGGCGATCGTCGGGCCGTCCGGGTCCGGCAAAAGCACGCTGATGAACATCCTCGGCTGCCTCGATCGGCCGGACGCCGGGACCTACGTGCTCGCCGGCGCCACGGTCGGCGAGCTCGACGACGATCAGCTGGCGCGCGTTCGCAGCCGGTCGATCGGGTTCGTATTCCAGTCCTACAACCTGCTACCCCGAACGACGGCGCTCGACAACGTTGCCGCTCCCCTCCTCTACCAGGGCGTCCGACGGCGCGACCGCGTCGCTCGCGCCCGCGCGGCGCTGGAGCGACTCGGGCTCGGCGATCGCGTCGACCACGAGCCGAGCGAGCTGAGCGGCGGCCAGCAGCAGCGTGTCGCGGTCGCCCGTGCCGTCGTCACCGAACCGGCGCTCATCCTCGCTGATGAGCCGACCGGAAACCTCGACACGCGCTCGGGTCGCGAGGTAATCGACGTCCTCCGACAGCTCCACGCGACCGGTCGCACGATCGTCCTGATCACCCACGACCCGGGCGTCGCGTCGGTCGCCGACCGTCAGGTCCACATCCGCGACGGTCGCATCTGGACCGCGGCGTGAGCGTTTTCGAGCTCGTTCGCCTCGCGCTCTCGCGGCTCCGCACGTCGAGGCTGCGGGCCGCCCTCACGATGCTCGGCGTCGTGATCGGCGTGGCTTCGGTCGTCGCGCTCGTCGGCATCGGGCAGGGCACGACTTCGTCGATCACCCAGCGCCTCGCCGGGCTGGGCACGAACCTGCTCACGGTCAGCCCGACGCAGAACGGCACGACCGGGACAGGAACGCTGACGCTCGACGACGCCGACGCCGTCGCCCAGCTGCCCACGGTCGGTGCCGTCGCGCCGGAGCTGTCGACGCAGGCCGTCGTCGCGTCGGGCCGGACGAACACGACGACGACGATCGTCGGCACGACAGCGCCGTACCCGGACGTCCGCGCGTACACGGTCTGGCAGGGGTCGTTCCTGACGTCCGCCGCCGACGATCACGACCTGCGCGTCGCAGTGCTCGGCGCAACGACAGCCACCAACCTCGGGCTCGACCAGCGGTCGATCGGACAGGACGTCACGATCGCGGGGCTCCCGTTCCGGGTCATCGGGATCCTCCAGCCAAAGGGCGGAGCCGGGTTCCAGGACCCCGACGACCAGGTCCTCGTGCCCGTCGGCGTCGTGCAGAAGTACTTCTCGGGCGGGAACGACGTCCGCACAATCGGGATCAGCGTCCGCGACTCCGACGGCATCGACGTGGCGAAGGCGCAGGTCGACGCGCTCCTTCGGCAGCGCCACGATCTGGCCGCTTCGGATACCGACGACTTCTCGATCTTCGACCAGGCGCAGCTGCTCGCGACGGCGTCGTCGATCACCGGAACGCTGACGCTCCTGCTCGGCGGGATCGCGTCGATCTCGCTCATCGTCGGCGGCATCGGGATCATGAACATCATGCTCGTGTCCGTTCGCGAGCGGACACGCGAGATCGGCATCCGCAAGGCCATCGGCGCACGCGGCCGCGACGTCCTCGCGCAGTTCCTCGTCGAGGCCCTGACGCTCTCGGTCCTCGGCGGCCTCGTCGGGATCGGGCTCGGTCTGCTCGTGTCCGCGAGCCTGTCCCGTCTCGGCGGTCTGCCCATCGCAGTCAACCCACTCACGCTCGCGGTCGCGATGCTCTTCAGCCTTGCGGTGGGCGTCGTCTTCGGCGTGTGGCCGGCCCGGCAGGCCGCGCGCCTCGACCCGATTTCGGCCTTGCGGTACGAGTAGGAGCACGATGAACGAGCGCCCGAGCAACGACATCTTCAACGAAGACGCCACGACGCAGCCCGTGTCGCGAACGACCGGATCGCCGCCCGTCGCGCCCGATCGGTCCGCCGGCGCGTCGCCCGCTCCACACGATCCCGCTGACGCGTCGTGGTTCGCCGTGCCCGAGCAGCCTGTCGTGCCCGGTGCAGTGGGCGGAAAGCCGCGCCGGCGCGGAAGCATGGTCCTGAATTCGCTGCTCGGTGCGGCCGTCCTCGTCGCCGTCGGCGGCGTCGCATTTGCCGTCGGCCGGTCGACGGCACCCGCCTCCCCGGCGACAGGTCGAGCGGCCAACGGCGCAGCGGTGAACGGCGGGGCCGGCACAGGCTTCGGCAACGGCAATGGGTTCGGCAACGGAAACGGCTTCCGCAACGGCAACGGGAACGCCAACGGGAACGGAACGGGCGGTGCGGGCGGTCGGTTCGGGCTCGGCGCACCGAGCATCCAGGGCACGGTCCAGGCGATCGACGCCAACTCGATCACGGTCGCGGGCGCCAACGGTCGCTCGATCCGGCTCGGACTCGACGACAGCACCACCTACCACCGGCAGGCCGACGCGAGCGTCGCCGACGTCAAGGTCGGGAGCACGGTGATCGTGAGCGTCGACCTCGCACCCGGCGCGTTCGGGCGCGGCAACGGCAACGGCCAGCCCAACGCGAGCGCTCAGCCGAACGCGAGCGCTCAGCCGAACGCGAGTGGTCAGCCGACCGGCTCGGGCGCGACCGGCACGCAGCCGCTGGGCACCGCCGGCTCCGTCACGGTCGTGCCGTAGGCTCCGGCGGATGCACCTCCTCGTCGTCGAAGACGATCCCCGTCTGCGCCGACTCCTCAAACGCCTGCTCGAGGAAGATCGCCATCTCGTCGACGTCGCCGAGGACGGCGAGACGGCGCTCGAGGTTGTCGAGGACGGCCGCGGTATCGAAGCGGTCGTCCTCGACATCGGTCTGCCCGACATCTCGGGCCTGGAGGTCGCCCGCCGCATCCGCGAGCGCGGGGGCGAGCAGGCGATCCTGATGCTCACCGCGCGGGACACCGTCGGCGACCGCGTGAACGGTCTTGACGCGGGGGCCGACGACTATCTCGTGAAGCCGTTCGCATTCGAGGAGCTGTCGGCCCGACTCCGCGCGCTGTCGCGACGCGCGACGGGTCCGCGGCGGCCGGATTCGAAGCTCGTCGCCGGCGCGATCACGCTCGACGAGACGCTGCGCCGCGTCGCGGTCGACGGCAAGTCCGTCGACCTCAGCCCCCGCGAGTTCTCGCTTCTCGAGTGCTTCCTGCGCCACCCCGGCCAGACGCTGACCCGCGACCAGCTCCTCGACCAGGCGTGGCCATTCGGTGTCGCGATCACGCCAAACGCCGTCGACGCCTACGTCCATTACCTGCGCGACAAGCTCGGGAGTGCCGGCCGGCAGATCGAAACCGTGCGGGGCGTCGGCTACCGGATGACGGATGCCTGACGGGCTCAGGCCCGAAACCGACGCCGCCGATCAGGACGCCGTCGCGGCGGACGAGCGGCTCGTCTCGCGTGTTCGCCTCCGCCTCGTCGTGTGGAGCGGCGGGATCACGCTGCTGGTGCTCCTGGTCCTCGGCGTCGTCCTCTACGTCGCGGTCGCGCGGTCGCTCGAGACGACGGCGGTCGGCTCGCTCCGCGATCGCGCGGCTGCCCTCCAGAACAACATCGGACGACCCGGTCGCTTCGGCGCCGCCGTCGGCTTCGCCTTCGGTGGCGAGGCGTCCGGGCTGCTGGGACTGCTCATCGACACGGATGGCCAGACCGTCCTGAACCTGCCGCCTGACGCCTCGCTGATTCAGGGCATCCCGGTCGCCGACGGCATCCAGGCTGCGAAGGCGACAGGCCACGAGGACGTCCGGACGACGACCGTCGCGGGCTTCCCGCTTCGTGTCCTGAGCGATCCCGTGCGCGGACCACGCGGAATGTTCGTGATCCAGGTCATCCAGGATCGCCGCGAGGAGCAGCGGACGCTCGACACGACGCTCGCGGTGCTGCTCGTCGGCGGCATCGTGGCCTTCCTGGTCGCGTCCGCGTTCGGGGCGTTCTACGCGCGTCGCGCGCTCGTCCCGATCCGTCAGTCGCTGGGATCGCAGCGCCTCGCGCTCCGGCGCCAGCGCGAGTTCGCCGCCGACGCGAGCCACGAGCTGCGAACCCCATTGACGGTAATCCGGAGCTCCGTCGAGCACCTCCGGCGCCATCCGGAGCAACCCGTCGCCGCAGTGGGCGAGGCGTTGACGGACATCGACGCCGAGGTCAGCCACCTCTCGTCGCTGGTCGACGACCTGCTCCTTCTCGCCCGCTCCGACTCGGGCGCCGTCTCGCTCGACCGGGTGCCCGTTGACCTCGGCGACGTCGCGAGCGACGCCGCGTCGTCGTTCACCAAGCCCGCCGCCGACCGCGGCGTCCGTGTCGTCGTCGATCCAGAGCCGTCGGTGGTGGCCGGCGATCCCGCCCGGCTCCGACAGCTGGTTCTCATCCTCGTCGACAACGCCGTGCGCCACAGCCCGTCTGGCAGCGAGGTCCATGTCACCGTCCGCCGCGACGGGAGCGGCGCGGTCCTCGCGGTCGAGGATCAGGGTCGTGGCATCCGCGACGAGGACGTCACCCGCGTGTTCGACCGGTTCTGGCGCGCACCGGGGGCGCCGAGTGGCGGGACCGGGCTCGGCCTCGCGATCGCGAAATGGATCGTCGAGCGGCACGGCGGCGGGATCGAGGCATCGAACCGCCCAACCGGCGGCGCGCGCTTCCTGGTTCGCCTGCCCGCCGCGAGCGGATCAGCCGCCTGAGGCGTCCCCTGCCTCGGGCGGTGGGTCGAACCCGCCGATCCGGAGACGGACCCATGCGGCTCCGATCAGCAGGATCTGGAAGCCCGTCCCCAGCCAGATCAGCGCCGCGAAGATCGCCACGAACGTGCCGTAGAGCGCCGCCGAGCCGATGATGCGCGGCGCGATGAGCGCGAACAGCTCGGTGAAGAGCCCGAGCAGGGCGCCCACGACGAGCGCCGGCAGCAGCAACGCGCGCCACGGCACGTGGCGATCGGGAACGAGGCGGTAGATCAGGCCGACGCCGACGATGTAGACGACGACGGCAAGCACGGGACCCGCGACCCGCCAGAACGATCCCGTCGCTTCCTCGAGCTGTGCCCCGAAGACCTGCCGCTCCATCGCCACCGACGCCGCTCCGGTGACAGCGAGCCCGCCGATGAAGAGAACGAGGAGCAGCAGGATCGAGAGCAGCCCCCGCGCGCTCCGCTCGACGACCCCGCGGACGGGGGCGTCGTGGAAGATTCGAGCCATCGCGTCATCGAGCGAGCCGTAGAACCGCGACGCACCCCACAAGAGCCCGATGATGCCGATGACGGACGACGGGACACGCCCGGTAACGACCTGGTCGAGGCTCGCCCTGATCAGCTGCTCGAGCGGCGGCACCGCCTCCGCGACCCGCTCGATGATCTCGGCTCGGCGCTTCGGGTCCTCGACCGCGAAACCGAGGACGCTGAACACCAGCAGCAGCGCGGGCAGGAGCGCGAACAGCGCCGCGTAGGCAAGGCCACCGGCGAGGAGCCCGCCGCCTGCCTTGTTGAACGTGTCGAGGACCGTCTGGATGCGCTGGACCAGGGGTCGGGCCATGACCCAGCCGACGACCCGGGTGGCTGCGGCCGCGATGGGCTGTTGGCCGGGTGCGACCCCGTCAGCGGAGCCGTCGCGAGTCAGCTCGCGCTCGTCGTCGGTCGATCCCGCGTCGCTCATCCCGTCGGCCAGACAGCTCCTGATCGAGCCACGCGAACAGTCGCGAGCGAGAGCCTACTCGGCGGGCTTCGAGCTCGTCGCCTTCGGCGTGGACGGCTTCTCCGGTTTCGTGTCCGTCTTCGCGCTGCCCTGCTCACCGGTTGCCGTCGTGCCGCCGGTGTCACCGCTCTCCGCGGCGGGCTTGCCCTCGTCGCGCGATGTGTCGGTGGATCGCTTGCCCGGCGCGGTTGACGCGCTGCGGTCCTTCTTCGCCCAGCCCGTGCCCTTGAAGTGGATCGCGGGTGCCGCGAACGCCTTCCGGAGCGTCCCCTCGGCGCCACACGCCGGGCAGAACGTCGGGGTCGGGTCGTAGATCCGGTGCAGGATGTCGGTTACCTGGCCGCACGCGGTGCAGCGGTACTCGTAGATCGGCATCGTCGCGGTCGGGTCAGTCGGTTCGTTCGGTGGGGCTTCGCGTCAGCCGCGGAGGAGCCGCATCCCGCACTTCGGGCAGTAGAAGGCACGCTCGTGCGCCGACGCGAACCCGCAGTGCGCGCAGACGAGCCCGCCACGACCGGCCGCCGGCACCGGGCGCTCGATCGCGGTGAGGCCCATCGCCCACTGGTTCGCGAGGATGTTCGTGAGCAGGCCGCCGAGGATCTTCGAGGCGATCCGGTCCGTGTCGCCGCGGACGCCCTTGCCGCCCCAGCCGACGACGGCCCGGACGATCATGTCGCCCGTTGCCTCGTCCCAGTGGCTCGCGACCCCGCCGACGATCGCGCTGTACTCCGGGTAGCCGGACGTGTCGACCTCGCCGTCGAGCAGCGCGCATACGAACGTGTCGAAGGCGAGGTCGATCGCGTCGATCGACTCCAGGACCTGGAGCGCGTGCCGGGTGATCGGGCTGTGGACATGGTGGGCGTTGAGCCACTGCATCGCCTCGGACGGCCGCGTGATCTGCGGCATCGCCTGGCTGAACTCGATCGGAAGCGGCTCGACCACCTCGATCTCGCTCTTCGCAAGACCGGCGAGCATCGACGGGAGCTCGCTCATCGCTCGCGGCCCGGCCTTCATCCGGAC
>Ga0136846_1237847_pt1 | contig 10474 bp, 9 predicted proteins | sample HopSoiMetagenom2_FD_96841 | JGI IMG/M metagenome (GOLD analysis project Ga0136846, IMG submission 96841) | Grasslands soil microbial communities from Hopland, California, USA - 2 Assembly 2016 (version 4) | ecosystem: Environmental > Terrestrial > Soil > Grasslands | place: USA: Hopland... | reverse complement strand
CACAATAAAAACAGCTACGATCTCTTCTCCAAGGGCCCCGACAAGATCGAGGGCACGCCGGACGATATCGGCAACTGGTAGTTTTCCCCGTGATTGCACCTGCCCCAAGGTTTGCGGGTGGCGGGTCGCTTTTTGGCCCTGCAAGGCGGCGAGCGGCCTTCACTCTGTTGGAGGTCCTGGTGGTGATCGCCTTGATCGGCCTGCTGTCCGGTGTGCTGATCATGGGAACGACACGCTTGCTGCGGGACCGGCCGGTGACGGCGGAGGAGATTTTTTGGAAAATCACCGATACCACCCGTCGGACCGCCCTGCTCGGGAATCGTGACGTGCGGTTGAGTTTCGATGCGAAGAACCGCGTTTTTGTGGCCGGCGACGACGCGCAGGCGCAGCGGTTCCCGTTTGCTCCTCAGAACGAGGTGGCCTTCGATTTTCTGGCGCCCAAATCGGCGCCCGGCTCCACTTCCGCGATGCTCGTGGGCGGGCAGTTGGTCGAGACGCAGACGCTGCCCTTCGTGACCTTTTACGGCGACGGGACCTGTTCGCCCTTCCGAGTGCAGCTCAAAGGAAAGGACACGCAGCGTATTTTGGAGATCGATCCGTGGACTTGCGCGCCGGTGCTGGAGGCGAAAACCGATTCATGACCATGCGCCGTGGATTCACCTTGCTCGAAGTGTTGGTGGCGCTGGCTATTTTCGCTCTTGCCGCCGTGGTGCTCGGTTCGGCTTACGTCAACGTGCTCAACGCCTACGAAGTCGCGCGGCGGGCGGCGCGGTCCGACGTCGATGTGAAATTCGCGCGGGCGGCCCTGCTCGCGGAGACGGATGTGGACAAGGCTGCGCAGGGCGGTGATTTCGATTCGGCGGATGGGCGCCACGTGCGCTGGACGGCGACGATCGAGCCCACCACGGTGGCCGATCTTTTCTTGGTCACCTTTGAATGCGAATGCACCGGGCCGGATCTGCCCGAGCCGCAGCGCACGAAGCAGGTGTTCCGCGTGTTGCGTCCCACATGGTCCCAAGCGGCGGATCGGGCCACGCTGCGCGCCAATGCCAAGGATCGCATCGTGAAAATCCAGGAAAAGGTGAACTCATGAAACGGGGCTTCACCCTTTTGGAAATATTGATCGCCCTTGCGCTCACCTCGCTGGTGCTGGTGGCGCTCAACACCTTCATGTTTTCGATGGGGGAGCTGTGGGGGCGCAACACGGACCTGCGGCTTTTCGACCGGCATGTGCGTTCGGTCACGCGCTTCCTGGAGCACGAGTTGCGCGTGGCGGCGCTACCGCCGGTGGGAACGACCGGTCAGGCGCCCATTGCGGCGGAGGACATTCATACGCAATCCGGCGCGACCGAAACCCTGCTTACCTTTGAATTGCCGGAGGGAAGCCGGATGTTCGTCTGGCCGGGTCAGCCTCTGCCGGAAGTCGTTTGCTCGCTCGCGATGCGCGAGGGCACCGGCCTGGTTTTCTTGTGGCACTCGCGGCTGGAAAAACATTTCGACGACCAGCCTCCGCGCGAAACGCTCATAACCCCGCTCGTGACGGCGTTGAGTTATGATTACTACGACAGCGGTTTTAAAAATTGGAAAAATGAGACGGTGATTCGCAAGAACGCCCAGGGCGAGTACGAGGCGCCGCAACGGCTGCACCTGAAATTTGTCTATCGCACGCACGCGCAGGAAGTGGTCATCCCGCTGGCCACGGTCACGGAAGGGTTGCCGCCTTTTTAAGATGAACCGCCGTCCTTCCATTAAACGCCGCGGTTCTGTGCTGCTCATCGTTTTGGTGACGATGGTTTTTGCGACCTTTGCGCTGACGATGTTCATCGAGAAGGCGGGCAACGACCTGCTTGTCGATATTCGCGAGGCGGACGCGGGACGCTTGCGGCCGGAGGCTTATTCGGCCCTCGAAACCACGCTCGGGGTGTTGGAGGATTTTCGCATTATCGGAAACGGGCTGCACAGTCCGGCGGAAGGCTGGGGCGACCCGCTTGGTTTTGCCGGTTACACGCCGTTGCAGGAGGGCCACACGGTCGAGGTGACGCTGGAGGACGAGAGCGCCAAGCTCCCGCTGGCGTCGGTCAAACCGGAGATGCTCGTGGAGCTGCTCAAATACTGGCAGGTGTCGCAGAACGACGCGGAGCGGCTCGCCGACTGCCTGATGGGCTGGATCAAAAAAGATTACGTGCCCGTTTCGACGGGAGCGCCGCGGCCGGAAGATTACGAGTCGGCGCCGCTGGCCTACGATCCGCCCGGTCGTTCGTTGCGCTCCTTCTCCGAACTTTCGGCCATTGAAGGCGTGCGCCAGGCTTTTTTCGACGAGGCGGGCCGGCCCAACGCGCTGTATCAGCATTTCATCGAGACCTTTTCGCTCTACCGATATTCCGCTCCCAACATCAACGGCAACCGGCTGGAGCCCTTGCTTGCGCAAAATATCTATGACGAGCAGCAGCAGCGGCGTGTGACCGAATACCTCACCGGTGCGGGGACTTATCAGACACAGGGGCCCGGGTTTTTCAAAACGACACGGACGGTTGCCGCCGTCGCCGGTGGTCAGCCGGAGAAACTGGGCTACGGCACCACCGTGCAGGCGTTGCGAATTCGTGTTACCGTTCGGGAGGGCCGCTCGTCTTTTCAGCTGACCGCGGTGGTCGCGCCGCAAGGCGGGGCCAAGGTTGTGCCTGCGAGCAACGTGACCGTCCAGGACGCCACGAGCAACACGGGCACCGCAACCGCTTCTCCTCCCGCCACGAACACCCCGCCCGCCCAAACTACGCAGAGTCAGACCGGTCCGGCCACGGCCGTCACACCGCCGCCCGAACTCAATTACCCATTTACGTTTTTGGAAATCCGTGAGAACGATATGCCCGTTTCCACTTCCGCCGCCCCCACTGAATCGTGAGCAACCGACTTTCCTCGCTTAAACGCTTTCTTCCCGTTCCGCCGCCCCGCAAGGTCGCGATTCTGTCCCCCTCCCATTTTTTTGTGCGCGCGGTGCCGGTGACCGAAGGCGCCGCCGCCGCCGAAGTGGCTGGTCAAGTTGAGCTCGCGCTTGAGGTCGCCGCGCCTTTTCCGCTCGCGCAGCTCTATTACGGCCACCACTGGAAACCGGGTGCGTTGCATGCGCTGGTCTTCGCCGCCTATCGGAAGCGTTTCACCGTCGAGGAGGTGGAGAACTGGAGTGATGCGGAAATTGTGCTGCCCTCGTTCGCCACGGTGCTCAAGGACTCTCCCCAGCCGGCGACTGCGCTGTTGCTGTCGGCTCCGGACAGTCTGACCGGCATTTATTACGGCGATGCGAGCGGTGTTCCCACCCAAGTGCGGGTGGCGCCAATTCCCGCCGAAGCCACCGAGGCCGAGCGTGTCGCGCTTCGCGATGCGCTCCTTCGTTCCTTTGCCGGAACGCTTCACGTTATCGATCTGGTCGGACCGCCGGAGTTCGATCCCGCCTCCGACGAAGGAGAGTTCACTTTTCGCGCCGGTGATTTCTCCGCACACTTCGATGCCGAGGAGATCGCGTCCTTCGACGTGCGGGACAAAGCCGATTTGGCGGCGCGCCGTCGGGCGCAGGTGCGCGACCTCATCCTCTGGCGCACCTTTGTCGGCTGCGCGGCGGCAATCGCGCTCGCGGCATTTCTGGAATTGGCGCTGGTGGGTGCGGCGTTCTGGCAGAAGCAGCGGCTGGCCGTCGTCGAGAGACAGGCGCCGGTGGTGGAAGCCGTCATGACATCGCAGAGCCTGGCCACGCGCATCGACGAGCTGTCGTCCAAGCGACTCATGCCCTTTGAAATGCTGGCGTTGCTGAACTCCAAGCGACCACACGCGATCCAGTTTATGCGCACGGTCACGAGCGGGCTTCTCACGCTCGAAATCGAGGCGCAAACGAGTTCGTCGGGCGATATCGATGTCTTTCGCACGGCGTTGAACCAGCTGCCCGAATGCGCCAAGGCCGAGGTGCAGGACCAGCGCAGCCGCGATGGCGTTTCCACCTTCCGGCTGGTCGTCACGTTCAAGGCCGACGCATTCAAACCGGAGGAGAACCCGTCATGAAGGCTTTTTTCCTGAGTCGCATCCTCCGCGAAAAAATTCTGCTGCTGGCCTTTGCCGCCTTGGGTGCGGCCATCTGGCTGTCCAGCGTGAGCGATCGGGTGGGCGCGCATTGGCGCGAGATCAGCCGGACCTCGGTCGACCTTGAGGTTCAGCAGCGCTGGCTGGCGCAGCGTGAGCGCATTGAACGGGAGGCGGCCCTCGCGATCGAGCATCTCGATCCGTCGCGCACCTTCGACAGTGTGCGCCTGCAGAACGAGCTGAACACCCTCGCGCGCGGGGCGGGGCTGGCCAACTACGACGTGTCCGACAGCCGCACCGAGCGGACCAGCCAGTTCTCGGTCCACTCGGTGCAGTTTTCCGTGCGCAACGCCGACATCGGCGCGCTCGTCGCCTTCTACAAGGAGCTGGGTAAGCGCGCCCCGTACATCGGCCTGGAGCAGTTCTCCCTTGCCAGCAACCGCGCCAATCCCGCTCAGCTCAACGCCACTTGGCGGGTGACCTCGGTTGAGATCGCGCAGTGAAGCCGGCGGCCCTTCCGGCTTCGCTCACATCTTGAAGCTGGAGCTGAGCTGGAAGACTGCGCTGATGATGGCGTAGGCGATGAAGCCGACAAAGATGAACACGCCCAGCAGCAGGCCCGTCGCGATCACGCGGGTGAAGACGTTGAGCTGGTTGGAAATCGCCTTCTGGTAGCCGACGGAAATTTTCTTCAGACTCGGCACGAGGTTGCCGGTGTTTTCGCCGACCGCGAGCTGGTCGAGGACGAGGTCGGGAAAGCAGCCGGTGCGCAGGAGCGAGGCGGAGAGCGCCTCGCCCTCAAGCACGCGGCCGGTGGCTTCGTCGAAGGCGGCGCGATGGACGCGATTGCCGATCTGGCGTTCCGTCATGCGGAGGGCCTCGGCGGTGGTGATGCCGTTTTCCAGCAGCACGGAAAGGGTCTGGCTGAACGCGACCACGGTCTGGGAAACGGCGAAAGGTCCGAGCAGCGGGAGCTTGAGCAGCCAGGCGTCGGTGGCGAGGCGACCGGCCTCGGTGTGCCGCCAGCGCCAGAAGGCGACTCCGCCAAAGGCCAGGCCGATGGCGACAAAGAGGCCGTAATGAAGACCGAAGTCGGAGAGGCCGACGAGGATCTTGGTGGACGTGGGCAGCTCGCCGCCGAGCGAGCTGAGGAGAGCTTGCAGACGGGGCAGGAGGAAGAAGAGGAAAAACAGGATGACGCCGCCGGCGACCAGCATCATGAAGAGGGGATAGGCGAGGGCATTGAGCAACTGGCGCTGCAGTTCCTTCTGTTCGTTGAGATGCGTGATGAGGCGCATCAACACGTCGTTGAGATTCCCGGTGGCCTCCCCGGCCTGGATCAGGTTGATGGTCGAGGGATCGAACACCGCCGGGAGCGAGGCCATGGCCTGCGAAAGAGTGGTGCCTTCGCCGAGCTGATCCCAAAGCAGGCCGCACAGGAGATGAAGGCGGGGCTCCTTGATACGCGTGCTGAGGAGCCGGACGGCTTCGCCGGCGGAAAGGCCGCTAGATGTGAGGTCGACGAGTGCTTCGAGGAAAGGAAGGCGTTCGCGGCGGGAGAGCGCGGCGGCGCCGGGCCGTTTTGTGTTCAGCGCGGTGAGGCGGGCGCTGAAAGAGCCGGCGGGGGTCCGGGTGGCGGCCGGGGATTTTCTTTTGCCGGCGACCGGCCGGGCGGCGCTGTTTTCCTCAACGCGCTGCGGAGAAAGTCCGCGCGCAGTGAGCAGGCGGAGGGCGTCCTTGCGGCTTGGCGCATCGACAGAAGCCTGGACGGTTTGTCCGGAGCGGTCGCGGGCGGTGTAGGCGAAGGAGGGCATTGGGAAATGGCGCGGGTTCCGCGCCGTCGTGCGCGGTTACTTTTCCGTCACCGTGATCACGCGGAGGACTTCATCGAGCGTGGTGTAGCCGGCCTTGACCTTGGACCAGCCGGATTGCTCCAGGGTACGCATGCCGTGCTTGCGGGCGCATTGGACAAGGGTGCGGGTGCTTTCGCGTTTGAGCACGAGGTCGTGGAGCTCGTCGTTGGGCTTGAGAATTTCAAACAGGCCGATGCGGCCGCGATAGCCGGTGCCGCGGCAGCGGTCGCAGCCCACGGGATGCTGCAGGTGGGTGATGCCATCGGCCTCGGAGGCATCGAGACCGAGGATGGCCATCGTATCCTTGAGCTTGAGGGCGCCGACGGGCTCGGGTCGCGCGCAGTCAGGACAGAGGCGGCGAACCAGACGCTGGGCGATGACGAGTTCGATGGCCGAGGCGACGAGGAACGGCTCGATGCCCATGTCGATCAAGCGCGTGATGGCGCCGGGAGCGTCGTTGGTGTGCAGCGTCGAAAAAACCAAGTGGCCGGTGAGCGAGGCGCGGATAGCGATATCGGCGGTGTCGCGGTCGCGGATTTCGCCGACCATGATGACGTCGGGATCTTGGCGGAGAACGTGGCGGAGGGCGCTGGCGAAGGTGAGGCCAATCTCGGAGCGGACCTGCATCTGGTTCACGCCCGGGACCTCGTACTCGATGGGATCCTCGATGGTGATGATGCGCAGGTCGGTCGAGTTGATCTTGCGAAGAAAGGCGTTGAGTGAGGTGGACTTGCCGGAACCGGTGGCGCCGGTGACGAGGATGATGCCGTGGGGGAAATCGAGGACGTGGTTGATCTGGGCCTGTTCGTCGGCACTCATGCCGAGGCGGTCCATGGTGTAGGCCTCTTTTTTTTGATTGAGGAGGCGGAGCGAGATGGACTCGGCGTAGATCGTCGGGACGGTGGAGACGCGGATGTCGAGCACGGTGCCGGCGGCCCGGAAATTGATGCGGCCATCCTGCGGCAGGCGTTTTTCCGAGATGTTGAGCTTCGCCATGATCTTCAAGCGGGAGATGATGGCGTCTTGGAAACGCAGGAGGTTCTCGGGCACGGGCACCGGAACAAGCAGGCCGTCCACGCGGTAACGAATGCTGAGCTTGTTCTCCTGGGGCTCGAAATGGATGTCGGTCGCCTGATCGGCCACGGCTTGGGAGATCACGTCGGTAACGAAGCGGACCACGGCGGCCTCTTCGTCCACGTCGGCTTCCTTTTGCTGGACCGTTTCCGGCGCGACGTAGCCTTCGTCGCTGTCCTCGAGACTGCCGGAGCCGACGCCGAAGTGCTGGAGGATGAGCTGGTGGATCTTTTCGGGCACGCCGAGATGCCAGACGAGCGGGCGCGGCGTGAAGGTGCGTATCCAGTCCGCCATGTCGGCTGTAGGCGGCCAGGCCGCGGCCAGATGGAGGGGAGCGGACGACAGGCCGGGAGCGGTGGGCGCGGTGTCGGAGTCGGAGGGAGGAACGGTGGTTTCCGTTTCTTCGGTTGCGCCGGAGCCAACGGTGATCGGCACGATTTGATAATCGTGAACGAGGCGCGCGGGGAGGAGGCTTAAGGACGAGGCGTCGGCTTCGAGGTTGGTGGCGATGTCGAGACCCGCGGCTTCAGCAAGGGCGGCGAGCGCCTGGGGCTCGGGGAGTGCGAGAGCCTCGGCGAGCAGCTTGAGGCGCTGGCTGCGCGGAGCCTCGGCGAGGATCTGAAGCCGGGGCTCCGCGATCTGCGCGGCGAGCGAGGCGGGCAGGATCGGGTCGTGGGAAGCAATCATGGCGGCGGGGCTTACCGCGGGCGTTTGGGCGAGAGCACGGCGGTCGGAGTCGGGGCGGCGGAAACGGGCGAGGCGGGCAACGCGGCGGTCGGGGTGGCAGGCGCGGGTTTGACCGGCGGCGCGGGAGGCGTCGGCGGATTCAGGTAGGCATTGACGTCGTCTCGATTAGAAAGGCGGTTGATCTCCTTGCGGGCATCCGCGCTGCCGAGGGAGGGCGGGATGACGTGCGGACGGATGAAGAGGAGGAGTTCAGTGCGTTCGGTGCTCTTGGTGCGGCCGCCCAGCAGCTGGCTGATCACGGGAATTTCCCAGATGAAGCCGAGCTTGGTGCGGTCGTTTTCCTTTTTGGTGCGTTGGAGTCCGCCGAGCACGACCATCTCGCCGTCGATGACGTTGATGAAGGAGGTCGCCTGTCGGCGGCCGATGATCGGCTGCGTGGCGCTGGTGGTGGGATCGACGACCACCTGGCCGATGATGTCGTTTACCTGCTGGTCGATCTTGAGCTGGATGTTGCCATCGTCACCGATGAGCGGGGTGACCTTCAGGTCGATGGCGATGTCCTTGTAGGTGTAGGTGGACGAGGAGACGGGCGTGCCGCCGGTGGTGGAGGCGGAGGTCTGGGTGCCGTTGAGGATCGGCTGCGACTGGCCGACGATGATCTCGGCTTCGTTGTTGTGCGTGGTGACGATGGTCGGCGCGGAGAGGACCTTCAGCTGGTTTTTGGAGCCGGTGTTGGACATCGCGGCGACGAACTTGAGGGGATCGACTTGGCCGCCGGTCACGCTCCAGCCGGCCACGGAGCCTTCGAAGTTGGTGATCTTGTCGAAGCCGCTGCTATTTCGGTCGACGGTGAGCTTGAGGGCGGTGAGGCCGCTCTGGTCGGTGTCGGTAAGGGTGACTTCCGCGATGATCACCTCGATGCGGACTTGGGCGAGGACGATGTCGATTTTGTCCACCAACTCGCGGATGAGCCGGATGTCATCGAGGGTACCGCTGACGACCACGGCGTTGCTGCGCTCGTCGGAAGTGACGGTGAGAAAGCTGCTGAACTCGGTGGCGGCGGCGGCCGCAGTCGCGGCGGCGGTCGCGGTGGGAGTTGGCGTCGTGGTGGCCGGCGCGTTTGGAGTGGCGGGAGGGGGGGCGAAGGGGCTGGTGCCGTTAAAACCACCGCCCGACTGAGCGGGGCGGGTGGCCCCGTTTTTCGAGGCGGCGGTGTTCTGGCCGGTGATGACGGTGGTGAGGAGGGAGGCGACATCCTTGGCCGTGGCGTGCTTGAGGTAGATGACCTCGTTGCGCGTGTTGGGGTCGGCCTTGATGTCGAGCTTGGTAATGAGCTCGTCGTAGAACGCGTACTGCTTCGGATCGGCGATGAGGATGATCTGGTTGGTGCGGTCGTCGGGCGAGAGCGTGGTGGAGTTGCCGAAGGTAAGCTGGCCGGGACCTTGGAGCATGACCTTCACCTTGGTCACGAGGTCGCTGGCCTTGGCGAAGCGCAAGGTGTAGAACTTCGGCTTGAAATTCGCCATGGCGGGACGGTCGAGCCCGAGCAGAAGCTGTTCGATGCGCTGGAGGTTGGCGATGGTGTCGGTGACGAGGAAGGCGTTGGTGTTGGTGAAGAACACCGCGCCGCCGACCTGCACGTTGAGCGTGGTGTTGAGCTGGGCCACGAGGTCCGCCGCCTTGAGGTAATTGACCTCGAAGACCTTTGAGGCGACTTTGCCGCTGGCGGGCAGGTCGAGGGTGGACCCGGTGATCATCTCGGGCGCCTCGCTTCTCGACTTGTTGGCGAGCTCGACGACTTTGAGGAACTTGTCGCCCATCTCGATCACGCCGATGTTGTTGAGGGCGAGGACGGAAATAACGGCCTGCACGGCCTCGGCTTTCGGCATCGGGCGCGAGATATTCAGCGTGATGACGGCGGCGGGCAGGGCTTGCGGGCGCAGGATGATGCGGCCGGTCCACGCTTCGAGACGGTCGAGCACGAGATCGAGCGGGGCGTCGCGCAGGCGGAGGGAATCGATCATGTCAGCCGAGCCCGAGATGGCGGGCGGCGTGGCGGGAGAGGGGGGCTGGACCTGGGCGCAGAGAAGAAATGGAAGCAGCCAGAGACCAATGAGAACGCGCAGACGGGTAAATCGCATAAAGAGGGGGAAGCGAGGGGACGAAAGCTGGAGGAGAGTCGATTGCGACAGGCTTGTAAACGGAGTTGTTCAACGGAAATGCTTTCTCTCCGCGGCCGGTTTTGAAACTTGCGGGGAAAGCACCGTGCACCAACGTTGACGCTCCCGATGCCCAATAGTTTCGGTCATGTTTTTCGAATCACCACCTGGGGCGAGAGCCACGGTCCTGGCATTGGCGTGGTCATCGATGGATGCCCGCCGTTGCTGCCGATCACCGTCGCCGAAATCCAAGCCGAGCTGGATCGCCGCCGCCCCGGTCAGAGCGAAATCACCACACCGCGCAAGGAGGCCGATGTCGTCGAGGTGCTGTCGGGCCTTTACGAGGGGAAGACCACCGGTACGCCCATCGCGCTGCTCGTGCGCAACACCGACCAGCGGTCCAGCGCCTATGCCGAGATGAAGCAGGCGTTCCGTCCGTCGCATGCGGATTTCACGTATCAATCGAAGTTTGGCGTGCGCGATCCCAACGGCGGCGGACGCAGTTCCGCGCGCGAGACCATCGGCCGGGTTGCGGCCGGTGCCATCGCCCGGAAAATCCTGGCGCACGCCGGCGGCGTCGAGGTGCGGGCCTTCGTCACGCTCATTCATGACATCGCCGCGCCGGCGGAGGCGTTG
>Ga0136846_1225966_pt1 | contig 10474 bp, 12 predicted proteins | sample HopSoiMetagenom2_FD_96841 | JGI IMG/M metagenome (GOLD analysis project Ga0136846, IMG submission 96841) | Grasslands soil microbial communities from Hopland, California, USA - 2 Assembly 2016 (version 4) | ecosystem: Environmental > Terrestrial > Soil > Grasslands | place: USA: Hopland... | reverse complement strand
CACCAGGTGTTCTAGTTCCGGGCCGGCGAGGTCGGCAATCAGTTTCACCCGTTCTCGATCACGTCGGCGCCGGGCGACCGCACGCTGATGATCACAGTCAAGGCCGTCGGCGACTACACCCGGGCCCTCCGCACCCTCGAGGTTGGAGCGGACGCCGTGGTAGAGGGGCCGTACGGCTCCTTCTCGCACCAGAACGTGCCGAGGGCGCGACAGCTCTGGATCGCGGGTGGGATCGGCGTCACGCCTTTCCTGAGCATGGCACGGGGCCTCGGCGACCATGACAGCCTCGACGTCGACTTCTACTACTGCGTCGAGCGTCCGGAGGAAGCCCACTTCCTCGATGAGCTGCACGCGATCGCCGAGCGGTACCGGGGCTTTCGAATCGTCGTCGTGCCCCGTGACCGCGACGGCTTCCTGAGCGTCGAGCGCCTTGCGGCCGAGCACGATTACCTCGAGCACGCCGATGTGATGATCTGTGGGCCACCCGGGATGATCGAGAGCTTGCGCGCGCAGCTCGTCGCTGCGGGCGTTCCGCAAGCGCAGATCCACGCCGAGGAGTTCGGCTTCGCGAAGCTGGGCGGCGGCACGGAGACGACGCCGGCAGCACGAATTACGCGCGCGTCGGGCGAGACGGCGATCATCCCACGCCGGCGGTCGGGCGCCCACGTCCTCATGTCGCTCCTGTTCGCGGCGGTCGTCTTCGCCGCGGGGATCATCGTCGGACGCCACACTGCGCCGCAGCCGCAGCCCGCGACGGCCGAGCCCGCGACGACCGCGCCCGGCTCCGCCGCTGCCGGCAAGGCCGTCTTCGCCTCCGCCGGCTGCGGCGCCTGCCACACGCTGGAGGCCGCCGGCGCGAGCGGCAACGTCGGGCCGAACCTCGACCAGGTGAAACCCGACGCCGCGCACGTCGGCGAAGTCGTCACGAACGGAAGGGGCGCGATGCCGCCGTACAAGGGCCGCCTCACCGACAAGCAGATCAGCGATGTCGCCGCGTACGTCGCGCAGGCGACGGCATGATGCTCGGATGGACACCCTCCGCGATGTGGTGAAGAGGCTCGACGAGCTCGACGACGAGGGGGTGATCTACACGGATGGAAGCTCGCCCGCTGCGCGCGCCGCCGTCGTCACCGACGCCGCACCGAAGGAGACGAAGGCCGCAGGGCTGCGGTACTTCATCGAGGTCGCGCTGGCAAAGGATGCTGTGGTCGTGTGGAGCGAATGGCGCGGCTCCGCCGAGCCGACGATCGACGACAAGCTGATGGCGATCTCGTACTACGCCACGCACGACGCGTACCTCCCGCTCGACTGACGGCTCGATGACGGCTGCGCTCGCATACGCAGCGGCGTCGGCGCTCGTCGCCTCGGGTTGGCAAACGGGGCCGCTGCTTCCGGCGCCTCGCACCGAGGTGGCCGCGACGGTTGCCGGCAGTGAGATCGTCGTCGCCGGCGGCTATCTCGGCAACGGGAGGACGACCGCGCGCGTCGACCTGTACGACCCGGCGCGTCACACGTGGCGCCGCGGCCCCGCGCTCCCACGGCCGCTCAACCACGCTGCGGCAACGACGCTCGGCCCGAGCGCGGTGGTCGTGGGCGGCTACGCGAGCGTCGGCAATCCGACGACGACGGCGGTGCGGTTCGACGGCACGGCCTGGCGGCAGCTACACGCGCTGCCGTGGCGGCGCGCCGCAGCCGCCGCGGTCACGCTCGCCGGCCGTGTGTACGTCGTCGGCGGCGTCACCGCCGGCGGGCTCGCGCGGTCGATGCTGGTGTACGACCCGCGGCGGGACCGCTGGGATGCGCTGCCGGGACCGACGCCGCGCCAGCACCTCGCCGCCGCCGCCGCGCGTGGCCGGATCTACGCCGTCGGCGGCCGGATCGCGGGAGCGGACACGAACGTCGCGGCGGTCGAGTCGTGGGCGCCCGGCGAGCGCGGGTGGCGGCCGGAGGCGCCGCTGCCGGAGCCCCGTGGCGGCACGGGAGCCGCGACGGTCGGCGGCCTCGTCGTCTCCGTCGGGAGCGAGTCGCCGCAAGGAACGAGCGGCGCCGTCTACGCGCTCGATCTCCGCTCGGGTACCTGGAGCCGGCTGCCCGACCTGCCGACGCCGAGGCACGGGCTCGGGGTCGTCGCCTTCGGCCGCGACGTGCTCGCGATCGGCGGCGGGCCGCAGCCGGGCCTGACGGTGACGGGCGCGAACGAGGCTCTGGCGTTCTCGTGAGCATCAGCTTCCCTCGTACTTGAACGAGATGTCCAGGCGCACGCGGTAGGCGGCCACCTTCCCGTCCTGAACGGTGACGTCGAAGCGCGTGGCCTCCGCAACCCGCAGGTCGCGAACGGTGCGGGCGGCGGTCTCGACGGCATTTCGGGCGGCTGCTTCCCACGACTCCGGGCTGACACCGATCACCTCGGTGACGCGATAGACGCTGTCGCTCATCTCGCGGCTCCTCTCATTCGAAATTTCCCTGCGTGAGGGCATCCTATGACCGCCCGAAGCCGCCGTTCAGTAGCGTTCCCGCCCGCATGGCCCGGCGCTACTTCGGAACCGACGGCGTCCGCGGCGTCGTCGGCGAAACGCTCACGCCGGACCTCGTCGAGCGTCTGGGCCGCGCCGCGACGCTCTGGGCGCGCGCCGGCCGCGTCTTCGTCGGCCGCGACACGCGCGGCTCCGGGCCGGAGCTCGAAGAGGCGCTCGTGCGCGGCATCGCCTCGGGCGGCGCGAGCGCGATTCTCGGCGGCGTCCTGCCGACGCCCGCGGTCGCCCTCTCGGGCCTCGACCTCGGCGTTGTCATCTCCGCCTCGCACAACCCACCCGAGTACAACGGCGTCAAGTTCTTCGACTCGCGGGGCCGCAAGCTCTCCGACGCGGCCGAGGAAGAGATCGAGGCGCTCCTCGATGCGCCTGCCGCCGATCAGCCCGGCTCGGTCGAGGAGACCGACGAGCCCGCGGGTTTCTACGTCGATCACGTCGTCGACAAGTTCGGCGCCGACCTCGACGGCTTGCGGATCGCGGTCGACTGCGCCAACGGAGCATACTCCGACATCGCGGCGAACGTCTTCGAGCAGCTCGGTGCAGACGTGCGCGCCTTCTTCGATCAACCCGACGGTGCGAACATCAACGTCGGCTGCGGAGCGACCGACACGCATGCGTTGCAGAGCGAGGTGATCGCGGGGAAGTTCGACCTCGGCATCGCCTTCGACGGCGACGGCGACCGCATGCTCGCCGTGGACGAACGCGGCGAGCTCGTCGACGGCGACCAGATCGTCGCGATCCTCGCGCTGCACCTCGGCGTCGATCTCGTCGCGGTGACGCAGATGACGAACCACGGCTTCCACGCGCTGATGCAGGAACGCGGCATCCGCGTGCTGACCACGGACGTCGGCGACCGGTACGTGCTCGAGGCTCTGTGGCGGGAGAACGGCTTGCTCGGCGGTGAGCAGTCGGGCCACGTGATCTATCTGCGCGACCACGTGAGCGGCGACGGGCTCGCCGCCGCGCTGCTCCTGTGCGCGGCGATACGCGGACGCACGCTGTCCGAGGCTGCGGCGGTCATGCCGCGCTGGGCACAGTGCCTGCGGAACGTCCGCGTGGCGTCGAGGGAGCTGACGACCCCGGTGCGCGAGGAGGTCGAGCGGCTGAACGGCGAGCTCGACGGCTCCGGCAGAGTCCTCGTCCGCGCATCGGGGACGGAGCCCTTGATTCGCGTCCTGGCAGAGGCGGAGAATCGCCAGATGGCGCAACAAGCCTGTGCTAGCCTTGCGGCGCTCGTCGAGAAGGAGCTCGGCTGAACCGTCCCGAAGGAGGGATGGCATCCAGCCGGGCTTTTCGTCTCTTTGGGGATCGGAAAGGAGTCGGGCGATGTGCGGGATCATCGGATACGTCGGCAGCCGTCCGTCCAAGGATCTGTTGATCGCCGGCCTCGAGCGGCTCGAGTTCCGCGGCTACGACTCGGCGGGGATCGCGCTCCTCGAAGCCGAGGGGCTCGACTACGTCCGCGCGGTCGGCAACCTCGCGAACCTGAAGCGCGCCGCCGGATCGAACGGCTCGCACTCGACGACGGGGCTCGGCCACACACGCTGGGCCACTCACGGCGCCGTCAACGAGGACAATGCACATCCGCTCACGGGCTGCGACGAGGGGAAGCTCGCGATCGTGCTCAACGGCATCGTCGAGAACTACCGCGAGCTGAAGGCGGAGCTCGAGGCGTCAGGGCATTCGTTCACCTCGCAGACCGACGCCGAGGTCGTGGCGCACCTGCTCGAGACCCTGTACGAAGGTGACCTCGCAGACGCCGTCCGCGCGGCCTACATGCGGCTGGAGGGTCACTTCACGTTCGTCGTCATCCATCACGACGAGTCGCGGCGTCTCGTCGCGGTGCGGCACGAGACGCCGCTGGTCGTCGGGCTCGGCGACGGCGAGAACTTCCTCGCCTCGAACGTGGCCGCGTTCCTCACGGAGACGCGCCGCGTGCAGTACCCGGGCGACGGCGTCGTCGTCGATCTCCGGCCCGAGGGCGTCACCTTCGTCGACGCACGGAGCGGAGAGCCTGTCGAGACGGAGGTCCATGTGGTGGACTGGGACGAGGACGTCGCCGAGCGCTCGGGCTATGAGACGTTCATGCTCAAGGAGATCTACGAGCAGCCCGAGGGCTTCGCCGAGACGATCGGCGATCGCGTGCGCCACGGGCGCCTCGTGCTCGACGGCCTCGGGATGACCGAGGACGACCTGCGCCAGTTGCGCCGCATCGTGATCGTCGCCTGCGGCACCGCATACCACTCGGGCGTCGTCGGGCGGTACGTGCTCGAGGAGTGGGGGCGCGTGCCCGTCGAGCCCGACATCGCGAGCGAGTGGATCTACCGCCGGCCTGTGATCGGTCGCGACACGCTCGTGATCGGCATCTCGCAGTCGGGCGAGACGCGCGACACGATCCAGGCGATGCAGCTGGCTCGCTCGCTCGGCGCGCGCACGGTTGCGATCACGAACCAGATGGGGTCGCAGATCACGCGCGAGGTGGACTCTGTCCTCTACACGCGCACCGGGCTCGAGGTCGGCGTGGCCGCGTCGAAGACGTTTTCGGCGCAGGTCGGGCTGATGTACCTGATCGGGCTCGAGCTCGCACGCACGCGCGAGACGCTGCCCCCCGACAAGATCGAGTTCATCCTCGACCAGCTCTACGGCCTGCCGGCGAAGATGCAGCAGTTCCTCGACGGCGACCACCCGGTCGACGAGATCGCGCAGCGGTTCTACCAGGAGCCGTTCTTCCTTTTCCTCGGCCGTCACATCGGGCTGCCGGTGGCGCTCGAGGGCGCGCTGAAGCTGAAGGAGATCTCCTACATCCCGACGGAGGGCTACTCGGCCGGCGAGATGAAGCACGGCCCGATCGCGCTCCTGGACGAGGGGACGCCGGTCGTCGTCGTGGCGACGAAGATCCACGTCTACGACAAGATCGTCTCCAACATCCAGGAGACGCGCGCCCGCGGCGCGCACGTGATCGCGATCGCGACCGACGGCAACGAGGACATCCAGCACCACGCGAACGACGTCATCTACGTGCCGAAGTCGCCCGCGTTCCTGCAGGCCGTGCTCGCGACGCTGCCGCTGCAGCTGCTGGCCTACCGGATCGCGCGGCTGCGCGGTCTCAACGTCGATCAGCCGCGGAACCTCGCGAAGACCGTCACGGTCGAATAGCGCAGTTCCCTTGGCCGAGGGATGGACAGGCCGTTGCCTTTAGGCATACTGAGGCCGTTCCACCTCATCCAAACGGGGCGTGCCGCGGCGGGTGCCGCAGCTCTGGCCGCGGCCGCCCCGCTTTCTCTACGCCGCTTCGGCTGAGGCGGTCTCGTGACCGACGTCGAGCGCCGTCGCGACGAAAGCACGCGCGGCCGCCGAGTGGTAGCGGTCGCGATGGCGGGCGATGCCGACGATCCGAGGCGCGATCTTCGGACCGAGCTCGACGACGCAGATGGTCTCGTCGCGCTCGTCGACGGCGAGCCGCGGCACGAGCGCCACGCCGATCCCGGTTGCCGCCAGGCCCTGCACGACGCCGTTCTCGTTCGAGCGGAAGACGAAGCGCGGCTCGATGCCCGTCGTTCGGATCTGGTCGACGACGAGCTCGGTCGCGCGGCAGGTGCGGTAGCCGATCAGCGGCTGCTCGCCGATCTCGCGCAAGCTGGGCGGGCGCCTGCCGGCGGCGAGCGGCGAGTCGACGGCCGTCACGAGCACGTAGTCGTCTCGGAGGAGCTCGAGGGTCTCGAGCGACGGGTTGTCGATCGGCAGCTGCACGAACGCGACGTCGAGGTCGCCTCGCTCGACGCCGTCGCAGAGGTCGGTGTCGAGGTGCGACTCCTGCAGCTCGATCTCGACCTCGGGCCACGCGCCCCGGAAGCGGCGCATCACCTCGGGCAGGATCTTGGCGCCGACGCTCTGGAACGTCCCGACGTGGAGCGACCCGGCCTCACCTGACGCGAACGCAGCCAGGTCGGCCTGCGCAGCCTGGAGCCGGGCGACGATCGACTCGGCGTGCCTGAGCAGGATCCGACCGGCCTCGGTCAGCGTCACCGGCCGCGGCCCTCCGGGCCGCTCGACGAGGCGCTCGCCGACGATCCGCTCGAGCGTCGCGATCTGCTGGCTGACGGCCGACTGGGTGTAGCCGAGCTTCTCGGCGGCGCGGCCGAAGCTGCCCTCGCTCGCAAGTGCCTCGAGCGCGGCCAGATGCCGCAGCTCGACTCCCAGCCATCTATCAGGTTCCATAATCGACTTCAATGATAGCTCGACTGGCGCTAATAGAAAAGCCCAGGCAACATCGAGCCATGACCGCATTTCTCGTCTTCGTCGGCATCGCACTTGCGATCGGGATCCTGTCGCTCCGCTACGGCGTCGACTCCCGGATCGACAAGCGCAACCTCTAGCCCGACTACGCCCCGTCGGGCGGCCGTCGCAGCCGCTTCGTCTGGCCGCGCTGCCGCTTGTCGTCGAGGCGGCGCTCCTGCGAGGCCTTCGTCGGACGCGTCGCGGTGCGCTTGCGCCTCGGCTTCGCCGCCTTCCGCACCTGCTCGAGCACGCGCTCGGTCGCGAGCTCGCGGTTTCGGAGCTGAGAGCGCTCGTCCTGCGCGATCGCGCGCACGACTGCGCCGAGCCGGTCGAGCACGCGGTTCCGCTCTGCCTCCGTCAGCCCCTCCGATGCCTCGACGTCGAGGAGCGCCTCGACGCGGGTCGAGCTCTTCTGAGCATGCTGGCCGCCGGGACCGCTCGAGCGCGACACACGAAATGTGATCTCGCGGCGAATAGACTCGGCGTCCATGGCGGCGATTCTGCTGGACGTCGACGGCGTCCTGCACGTTTCTGGCGAGCCGATTGCCGGCGCTGCCGACGCGGTCCGCCGTCTGCGCGCGGAGGGCCATCGCCTCCGGTTCGTGACCAACTCGACGATCATGTCGTGCCGCCAGCTCGGCGACTCGCTGCGCGCCATGTGCTTCGCCCTCGACGACGACGAGCTGCAGACGACCGGAGTCGTCGCGGCGCGCGTGCTCGCGGGCCGGCGTGTGCTCGCGCTGACGATGCCGGGGATCCTCGACGACCTCGACGGACTGCAGCTGATCGGGATGAACGCCGACGCGGTGCTCGTCGGCGGTTGTGACGAGGGCGAGGAGCCGGGCCGCGTCTTCTCGTACCTGAACCTGAACCGGGCGTTCCTCGAGCTCGAGGCCGGCGCCGAGCTCTACTGCCTCCACAAGAACCGCTGGTGGCAGACCGCCGACGGGCCGAAGCTCGACTCGGGCGCGTTCGTCGCCGGTCTCGAGTTCGCGTCGGGGATCGACGCGACGGTGCTCGGCAAGCCGAGCCCGGAGTACTTCGCCGCTGCCCTGGAGGCGATCGACGCCGACCCGGAGCTCGCCTGGATGATCGGCGACGACGTCGAGGGCGACGTCCGGGGCGCGCAGCGGCACGGCATGCGGACGGTGCTCGTGCGCACCGGCAAGTTCAGGCCCGACGAGGTCGAGGAGCTCGGCGTCGTTCCCGACGGGATCGTCTCCTCGCTCGCGCAGCTCCCCGACTGGCTCGAGGCCAACCTCTAAGTGCGCCTCGGACTGGACCTGATCGAGATCGAGCGCGTGCGGCGGGCGCTCGAGCGGCACGGCGCGAGCTTCCGCGACCGCTGCTTCACCGCCGCCGAGCAGGCCTACTGCGAGGGCAAGGCGAATCCGGCGCAGCACTATGCCGGCCGGTTCGCCGCGAAGGAGGCGGTCGGCAAGGCGCTCGGGACCGGCGTCCACTTCACCTGGAAGGAGATCGAGATCAGCGGCCGGCCGAAGCCGGGCGTGCACCTCTCCGGCGCAACGGCGCGCGCGGCCGAACGGCTCGGCGCAGGGCGGATCGACGTCAGCATGACCCACTCGCGGGAGCTGGCCGCCGCGGTCGCGGTGGTGGTTGCATCGTGATTGCGCTGCTCACGGCCGAGGAGACGAGGCGTGCCGAAGAGGCTCACGAAGGCTCGCTCGACGAGCTGATGGAGCGCGCCGGCCGCGCCGTCGCGGAGCTCGTCCTCGAGCAGTTCCCCGGCCGGGTCGCCGTCGTGTGCGGCAGCGGCAACAACGGCGGTGACGGGCGCGTCTGCGCGCGCGTGCTGCGTGAACGCAAGCGCGACGTCGTGCTCGTCGAGCAGGACGGCAGGCTGGGCGAGCCGGACGTGATCGTCGACGCGCTGCTCGGGATCGGGCTCCACGACGCTCCGCGCGACGACGTCGCGCAGCTGATCGAGCGGATCAACTCGGCCGGGGTGCCGGTCGTATCCGTCGACGTGCCCTCCGGCGTGAATGCCTCGACCGGCGAGGTGCCGGGCGCGGTGGTCGACGCAACCGCGACGGTGACGTTCGGCTCGCCGAAGGTCGGGCTCGTCGTCGCCCCCGGGCGCTTCCGTGCCGGCCGCGTGCACGTGGCCCCGATCGGGCTCGCAGCCGGCGAGCACGAGCACGAGCTCGTCACCGCGCAGATCCTGCAGGAGGTGCCGCGCAAGGGCCCCGAGAGCACGAAGTACAGCGCCGGCTCCGTGCTCGTCGTCGGCGGCTCACCCGGCCTGACCGGCGCGCCGATGCTCGCCGCGCTCGCGGCCTTCCGCGCCGACGCCGGCTACGTGATGGTCGGGATACCGGAGTCCACTCTGCCGATCTTCGAGACCCGCCTCCTCGAGGCGGTGAAGCGGCCCCTGCCGGAGGATGCGCTGGGCCGGCTGCTGCCTCGCGCGGCGGACGCGATCGTCGAGGCGGCGGAGCGGGTGGACGCAGTCGCGATCGGCCCGGGTCTCGGCCGGACCGACGGCACGCGCGACCTCGTTCACGTGCTGCTCGAGCGGCTCCCGCAGCCGGTCGTGCTCGACGCGGACGCCCTTCATTCGCTCGAGCCGGTGGCGCGGGCGGCGCCGACCGTGATGACTCCGCACGCCGGGGAGCTCGCGCGGCTCCTCGGCGCCTCCGCGCGCGACATCGATGCTCATCGCCTCGCGGCGGTGCGCGAGGCCGCCGTCCGCTACGGCGCAACCGTGCTCCTCAAGGGCGCCGACACGCTCGTCGCGGCTCCGAACGACGGCTTGCTCGTCGCGGCATACGGCGATTCGTCGCTCGCAACAGCCGGCACGGGCGACGTCCTGACGGGGGTGATCGCAGCCTTCCTCGCGAAGGGGATGGAGGCGCGACTGGCCGCCGCGGCGGGTGCCGTCGCGCACGGGATCGCATCGCAGCTCGTCCAGCCCCGCGTCGGGCTGGTCGCGAGCGACCTCCTGACCGGCATCCAGCGCGCGCTCGCGGGCGAGGGCTGGAACCCACCCCTCCAGTAGTGCGGAGCGAGATCACGATCGACCTCGGCGCGTTGCGCGCCAACGTGCGGCGGCTGCTCGACGCGCTCGGGGGGTCGCAGCTGTGGGCGGTGGTCAAGGCGGACGGCTACGGCCACGGAGCGGTCGACTGCGCCGTCGCGGCCGTCGATGCTGGCGCGACCGGCATCTGCGTCGCGACCCTCGCCGAGGCGCTGGAGGTTCGCGCTGCCCTGCCGGACGCGCGCGTGCTCGTCATGGGCCCGACGACCGAGATCGCGGTTGCGCGCCAGGCGCGGCTCGAGCTCGCGGTCGGCGAAACGATCCCGGAGGGGATTCCGGCGCACGTGAAGCTCGACACGGGCATGGGACGGTGGGGCGTATCCGAGCTCCGGGCCCCGGCACGGAACGTGGTCGGGCTGATGACGCATCTCGCCACCGCCGACAGCGATCCCGACTTCGCACGGACGCAGATCGGCCGCTTCCGCAGCGCCACCGACGAGTACGCGTACCTGACGCGTCACGTCGCGAACAGCGCGGCCGCCCTGCGGCTCCCGGAAGCGCGTTTCGACGCTGCGCGTTGCGGCATCGCGCTCTACGGCCTCTCGCCGTTCTGGACCGACCCGGCCGAGGATGGGCTCCGGCCCGTGCTGTCGTGGCGGAGCTCGCT
>Ga0136846_1228872_pt1 | contig 10475 bp, 8 predicted proteins | sample HopSoiMetagenom2_FD_96841 | JGI IMG/M metagenome (GOLD analysis project Ga0136846, IMG submission 96841) | Grasslands soil microbial communities from Hopland, California, USA - 2 Assembly 2016 (version 4) | ecosystem: Environmental > Terrestrial > Soil > Grasslands | place: USA: Hopland... | reverse complement strand
CGATGAATTCAGCCGCGGTGGCGTAGGCCCCCGGCGCATCGTCCATGGTCGCCGCGAGCCGCGCATCGACGAGATGCAACAACTGGCGATAGGGCATGTCGTCGTAGCGCGCGCCCAGGGTCGGCGCGGCATCCGGCAGCAGGGCCTTGTATTCGACCACGCGATCGCGCAATCCAGATGCCACCGAAGCGCGATCGATCGTCTGCGTCAACACCTTGTCGAGCGTGCGCAGGTCGCGCCGGTACAGCGCCAGCACGCGCTTGCGCTGCGACGCCAGGGTCGCGCGGATCGTCCCCGCGCCGACATTGGGATTGCCGTCCATGTCGCCGCCAACCCAGGTCGCGAAGCGCAGGAATTCGCCGGGATCGATCGTGTTGCCCCACACGCCTTCGACCGCGCGCGCGAATTCGCGATGCAACGCCGGCAACACGCGGTACAGCACTTCGCCGAGATAGAACCCGACATGCGCGGTTTCGTCGGCCACGGTCGGGCGCAGCGGCGACGCTTCCGCGGTCTGCCACGCGGTGGTCAATGCCTGGCGGATGCGCGCGGTGTCGCTTTCGCGTTCGTCGGGCGTCCGGGTGCGATCGATGTCGGCGACCAGGCGACGCACGATGTCGTGCTCCTTGTCGAGCAGGGCGCGACGCACGCTCTCGGTCGGATGCGCGGTCAGTACCGGTTCGATCCGCAATGCCGGCAGCAAGGCATCGACATCGGCCCGCGTCACGCCATTGCGCTGCAACCCCTCGCACACCGCGGCGAGGCTGCCCGGCTGGGCATCCGCGGCGGTGCGCTGGTAATCGCGGCGGCGGCGGATGCGGTGCACGCGCTCGGCGAGGTTGATGGCGCGGAAATAGGTGGCGAACGCACGCGCCAAGGCTTCGGCATCGCTGGTCGACACCCGCTGCAGGCGCGCGGTCAGCGCGTCGACCGGCAACGCACGCTCGCGGCGGGCGATCGCTTCGCGCCGCAAGGTCTCGACGGTTTCGAGAAAGGCCGGCGAGGTCTGCTCGGCCAGCATTTCGCCGACAAGCGCACCGAGGCGACGCACATCGTCGCGCAGCAGGGTGTCGGTGTCAGCGAACGCCAACGATTCGCGCAACGGCGCCTCGCCGGCGGGGATGGCAGTGGTCTGGTCCATCCCCCCAGACTATGCCCGATTTTGCGGCGCTGCAGCAATGACCGGAATCGAACTGCAAACGTTTCCTTGACGGCGGCTTTCCTGCGCACGGCACAGGCTGGTCCCGCATCGCAAGAGGAGCGCTGACATGTCCGAACTTGAAGCCCGTGATCGCAACGCCATCCCCGGCGGCGAATTCGCCTTTCCCGGCGAACGCAAGCTGCCGCTCAACGACGCCAGTCACGTTCGCAACGCCGTCGCCCGTTTCGACCAGGTGAAAGAAGTCAGCGACAGCGAACGCGACGCGGCCTGGAAACGCATCGAATCCGCCGCGCGCAAATTCGGCGTCGAGCTGCACGAGAAGAGCTGGCACGAACTTGGCAAGCCCCATTAGGAGGGAGGTTGCCGATCGCAGGGGGCGGTGGGATGATCCGCCTGCGGCACCGAGCCGCCTGATCGTGCCTGACTGCCGGAAGGATCCAGCATGCGCTTGCCCGTTGTTTCCTGCACCCTTGCCGCTGTCATCGCCTGCATCGCCACGGGTTGCGAATCGCCATCTCCACATGCCGCCGCGGCAGCGCCGCCACCGGCACTGTTCGAAACCTTCGGAACACTGCATCGCGACACCGGCAGTGCATCGCCCGCGGCCCAGCGCTATTTCGACCAGGGCCTGCGCCTGCTCTACGGTTTCAACCATGACGCCGCCGGTCGTGCCTTCGCCGAAGCGGCGCGGCTGGATCCCGATTGCGCGATCTGCGTCTGGGGCCAGGCCGTGGTGCTTGGTCCCAACATCAACATGCCGATGGGTCCGGATGTCACGAAGGAAGCTACGGCGCTGGCGCAACGCGCCGCGCGTCTTTCGGATCACGCGCGCCCGGCGGATCGCGCACTGATCGCGGCATTGCAGGCTCGTTATGCCGATCCCGCGCCGCAGGACCGCAAGCCGCTCGATCGCGCCTATGCCGATGCGATGGCCAAGGCCGCGCGCGATTTCCCCGCTGACGACGACATCGCCACCCTGCACGCCGAATCGCTGATGGACCTGACGCCGTGGGCGTACTGGTCCGACGACGGCAAGACGCCAGGCGAATCCACCCCGGCGATCCTCGCCGAACTCGAGCGTGTCCTCGCCCGCAATCCGCGGCACATCGGTGCGATGCACTACTACATCCACGCCACCGAAGCCTCGTCGACGCCCGAACGCGCACTGGCCTACGCCGACACGCTGGCACAACAGGCGCCGGGTTCCGGACACCTGGTGCACATGCCCGCGCATACCTACATCCGCGTCGGCCGCTACCACGACGCCACCATGACCAATTTCGCCGCCAGCACCGCCGACGCCGCATTCCTGGCCGTCTGCCGCGGCAGCAACGGCGTCTATCCGCTCGGCTACGTGCCGCACAACTGGCATTTCGCGACGATGAGCGCCGGACTTTCCGGCTCGGCAACGCTGGCATTGCGCGCCGCCGACCAGACCGCGCAGCGCGCCGATCGCAAGCTGATGGGCACCGACACGCCGATGCAGGCGATGCAGCTGTTCGTGGTCGCACCCATCCTCACCCAGGTGCGCTTCGGCCGCTGGAACGACATCCTCGCGCAATCCGCGCCAACCAGTGATTTGCCCTATCCCGCCGCCATGTGGCGTTTCGCGCGCGGCATGGCCCACGCCCGCACGGGCGACATGGCAGCTGCGCGGGCCGATCTCGCCGCGCTGCGCCACATCGCCGGCGATCCCGCGCTGGCCAAGACGCATTTCACCAATGGCGCCGACGCACTGGTCGCGGTCGCCGTGCCGATGCTGGAAGGCGAATTGCTGCGCACGCAAGGCGACCTGAAGAATGCAGTCGCAGCCTTGCGCGCCGCCGTTGCCGCCGAAGACAAGCTGCTCTACGACGAACCGGCGAACTGGCCATTGCCGGCGCGCCCCTATCTCGGCGCGACATTGCTGGAAGCCGGCGATCCGCGGGCTGCCGCGGTCGTCTATCGCGAAGATCTGCGCACATATCCCGACAACGGCTGGTCGCTGTTTGGTCTCGCGCTCGCGCAGAAACGACTGGGTGATCCCGCTGCGACCGATACCGAACGTCGCTATCGCGAAGCCTGGCAATGGGCGGATGCACCGCTCACCGCCTCGCGCTACTGATCAGCCGCGCAACGCCCGGGCGTGGTGGGCGATGTGGTCGCCGATGAAACTGGCGATGAAGTAATAGCTGTGGTCGTAGCCGGGCTGCATCCGCAGCGTCAGTGGATGCCCGGCGGCCGCGCAGGCTTCACGCAACAATTCCGGTTTGAGTTGCGTTGCCAGGAATTCGTCGGCGTCACCCTGATCGACGAGCAGCGGTAGTTTTTCGCTGGCCTGCTCCAGTCGGCCCTGTTTCACCAGTTCCACCGTGTCGTGGCGCTTCCACGCTTCGCGATCGTCGCCGAGATAGGCGACGAAGGCCTTCTCGCCCCATGGCACCCGTGACGGCGCGACGATCGGAGAGAACGCCGAGACACTGCGATAGCGGCCGGGATTCTTCAATGCAATCGTCAACGCGCCGTGCCCGCCCATCGAGTGGCCACTGATCGCGCGCGCATCGGTAGCCGGAAAATCGGCTTCGACCAGCGCCGGCAATTCGTTTACCACGTAGTCGTACATGCGGTAGTGCGCCGACCACGGCGCCTGCGTGGCATCGAGATAGAAACCCGCGCCCTTGCCGAGATCGTAACCCTCCGCATCGGGCACGCCGTCGCCACGCGGGCTGGTATCGGGCGCGACCAGGATGACGCCGTGTTCCGCCGCATGACGCTGGGCGCCGGCCTTGGTGATGACGTTCTGTTCGGTGCAGGTGAGGCCGGACAGCCAGTACAACACCGGACAACGTTCGCGCGCAGCCTGCGGCGGCAGGTAGACCGCGAAATTCATTTCGCAATCCAGAACACCGGAGTGATGACGCCAGACATCCTGCCAGCCGCCGAAGCAGGCGCGATGCTCGATCCGCTCCATCAGAAATGCACGACCGATCGGATCGACTTGCCTTCGTGCATCAGGTCGAACGCCTCGTTGATGCCGTCCAGTCCCATCGTGTGGGTCACGAACGGCGCCAGCTCGATCTCGCCCTTCATCGCGTCCTCGACCATGCCCGGCAATTGCGAGCGTCCCTTCACGCCACCGAACGCCGTGCCCATCCACTTGCGTCCGGTCACCAACTGGAACGGACGCGTCGAGATTTCCTGTCCGGAACCGGCGACGCCGATGATCACCGACTGGCCCCAGCCGCGGTGCGCGCACTCCAGCGCCGCGCGCATCACGTTGACGTTGCCGATGCATTCGAAGGAATGATCGACGCCCCAACCGGTCATTTCGACGATCACCTGCTGGATCGGCTTGTCATGATCCTTGGGGTTCACGCAATCGGTCGCACCCATCGATCGCGCGAGATCGAACTTCGACGCATTGGTGTCGATCGCGATGATGCGTCCCGCTTTCGCCTGGCGCGCGCCCTGCACCACCGCCAGCCCGATGCCGCCGAGCCCGAACACCGCGACACTGTCTCCCGGCTGCACTTTCGCCGTGTTGTGGACGGCGCCGATGCCGGTGGTAACGCCGCAACCGAGCAGGCAGACGTGCTCGTGGTTCGCTTGCGGGTTGATCTTCGCCAGCGACACTTCCGCGACCACGGTGTATTCGCTGAAGGTCGAGCAGCCCATGTAGTGGTACAGCGGCTGGCCGTTGTAACTGAAACGGCGGGTGCCATCGGGCATGACGCCCTTGCCCTGGGTCGCGCGCACCGACGTGCACAGGTTGGTCTTGCCCGACTTGCAGAACAGGCATTCGCCGCACTCGGCGGTGTACAGCGGAATCACGTGATCGCCCGGCCTCACCGAGGTCACGCCTTCGCCGACCTCAATGACAACACCTGCGCCTTCGTGGCCGAGCACGCACGGGAACAGTCCCTCCGGATCGTCACCGCTGAGGGTGAATGCGTCGGTGTGACAGACGCCGGTGTGGGTGATCTTCACCAGCACTTCGCCCTGCTTCGGCGGCGCGACGTCGATCTCGACGATCTGCAACGGTTCGCCCGCGGCGAAGGCGACGGCGGCTCGGGATTTCATGGTGTTCTCCTTCGAACTCAATACGCGTATTCGCCGAACACCGGATCGACCGATCCCTTCCACGGCCCGTGGAACAGCTCGAGCTTGCGTTCGGCCGGCGTCTGGCCGGCTTCGGCGATTTCCAGCAACGGTTGCAGGAAGCCGGACTCGTCGGCGCCGTCGCGGGTGCAGCAGCCGTTGCCGGCGCGGCCACGGCGTTGCAGGCCGGCCAGCGAAATCTTCAACGCCTCGATCGCCAGTTCGCGCACCGTGCCGGCGCGGAACGGCAGTTTCAGCGCATGTTTCGGCACGCCGTCGCGCAGGGCGTGGCGTTCCTCCATCGTGAAATCCTTGACCAGGTCCCAGGCGGCATCGAGCGCGGCATCGTCGTAGAGCAGGCCGACCCAGAACGCCGGCAGCGCGCACAGGCGTCCCCACGGGCCGCCGTCGGCGCCGCGCATTTCCAGGAATTTCTTCAATCGCACTTCCGGGAAAGCGGTGGTCATGTGGTCGTTCCAGTCGCGGATCGTCGGCAGTTCGCCGCGCAAGCCGTCGAGTTCGCCGGCAAGGAACTTGCGGAACGATTTGCCGGAAAGATCGAGGTACTCGCCGCCGCGATAGCTGAAGTACATCGGCACGTCGATCAGGTAGTCGACGTAGCGTTCGTAGCCGAAGCCGTCCTCGAAGACGAAATCGAGCATGCCGGTGCGATCGGCGTCGGTATCGGTCCAGATGTGCGAGCGATAGCTGAGGTAGCCGTTGGGCTGGCCATCGGTGAACGGCGAATCGGCGAACAACGCGGTGGCGATCGGCTGCAATGCCAGCGACACCCGGAATTTCTTCACCATGTCGGCTTCGCTGGCGTAGTCGAGATTGACCTGCACGGTGCAGGTGCGCGTCATCATGTCGAGGCCGAGACTGCCGACCTTGGGCATGTATTCGCGCATGATCTTGTAGCGGCCCTTCGGCATCCACGGCATTTCATCGCGACGCCACTTCGGCTGGAAACCCATGCCGAGGAAGCCGAGCCCGAGTTCGTCGGCGACCTGGCGCACTTCGTTGAGATGCGTGCCGACTTCGCGGCAGGTGTCGTGGATGGTTTCCACGGGTGCGCCGGAAAGCTCCAACTGCCCCGCCGGCTCCAGCGTCACCGAGGCCATGCCCTGTGTCAGCGCGATGACACGACCGTGCTCCTCGAACGGTGTCCAGCCGAAACGCGCGAGTCCTTTCAGCAGCGCTTCGATGCCGCGTTCACCGTCGAATTCCGGCGGACGCAGGTCGTCGAGGCGGAAACCGAACTTCTCGTGCTCGGTGCCGATCCGCCACGCCTCGCGCGGCTTCTCGCCGGAAGCCATGACATCGACCAGTTGGCGATAGTCGGTGATCGGCGTGTCGTTGCTGGCGGAAGGACCGGACATGGGTGGCTCGCACTTCGCGGGGTGATCACTATACGGGGGCGGATCGCGCGCTGCATACGTATTCCGCGCTGCCCGTGTTGGCGCGTGCGGATGCGCGGCGTAGCCTGCGGATATCCCCGCCAAAGGAAGCTCCATGCGCATCGCGTTCGCGTCCTGCCTGCTGTTGATCGCGGCGACCCTGCCGACGCGTGCGCTGGCCAGCGACCACCACGCCATCGATCACCTGGTCATCGATCATTTGGAGCCGGCCAGCTGGTGGGTGGGGATGAAGCATGCTCGCGTGGAGCTGATGGTGCATGGTGATCACATTGCCGCAACCACGCCGCGGATCTCGCGCAAGGGCGTGCGCATCGTCGATGTCGCGAAAGTCGCCAACCCCAATTACCTGTTCGTGACAGTGGCGATTGCGCAGGACGCCAAACCCGGCGAAGTCACCATCGAATTCGTCGCGCACGACAAGGTCGTCACGACGCATCCCTGGCGACTCGACGCGCGCGCGCCGGGCTCCGCGCAACGTCGCGGTTTCGATGCCCGCGACGCCATCTACCTAGTCACGCCTGATCGCTTCGCCAACGATGATCCGCGCAACGACAGCGTGGCGGGGATGAAGGAAACCGCTGATCGCGGTAATCCGAATGGCCGCCACGGCGGCGACATCGCCGGCATCCGCCGGCACCTCGACTACATCGCCGGGCTCGGCTTCACCCAGCTGTGGCCGACGCCTTTGCTGGAGAACAACCAGCCGAAGTTCTCCTACCACGGCTACGCGATCACCGATCTCTATCGCATCGATCCGCGTTTCGGCAGCAACGAGGATTATCGCGCGCTGTCGCGCGAGGCGAAGGCGCGCGGCATCGGCCTGATCATGGACGTGGTGCTGAACCACATCGGGTCCGGCCACTGGTGGATGCAGGACCTGCCCGGCGCCGACTGGATCAACAACGGCGGCAAATTCTCCCCGACCAACAATCGCCGCACCACGATCCAGGACCCGCACGCCACGCCCGGCGATCGCGCGGCCTTCGTCGATGGCTGGTTCAGCCCGGGCATGCCCGATCTCAACCAGCGCAATCCGCATTTGGCGCGCTATCTGATCCAGAACAGCCTGTGGTGGATCGAATACGCCGATCTCTCAGGCATCCGCGAGGACACCTTCGGTTACGCCGACACCGCCTTCGTCTCGCAATGGGCAAGGGAAATTCTCGACGAATACCCGCACTTCGCCATGGTCGGCGAGGAGTGGAGCGTCAATCCGGCCATCGTCGCGCACTGGCAGCGCGGCAAGGTCAATCGCGATGGCCACGTTCCGCACATGCCGAGCATGATGGATTTCCCGATCCACACCACCCTGCGCGACGTGTTGCTGCAACAGGACACGCGCCATGACAGCAGCTGGGTGCCGCTGTACGAAATGCTCGGCAACGATTTCCTCTACCCCGATCCCGGGCGACTGGTGGTGTTCGCCGAAAACCACGACACCACGCGCCTGCTCGCCCAACTCGACGGCGACATCGGCCTGTGGAAGATCGCGATGGCCTACATCGCGACCGTGCGCGGCACGCCGCAGTTCTATTACGGATCGGAAGTGCTGGTGCGCGGACCGAAGGAACGCCATGACGGCGAGATCCGCGCCGACATGCCGGGCGGCTGGAACGGCGACGCCACGAATGCATTCACCGGAAACGGACTCTCGCCCGCTCAGCGCGATGCGCAGGCCTACGTCCGCAAACTGTTCGAATGGCGCAAGCGCACGCCGGTGGTGCAGAGCGGGCAACTCAGCCACTTCGCGCCGGAAGGCCCGGTCTACGTCTATTTCCGCCACGATGGCAAACACGGGGCGGTGATGGTCGCGCTCAACAAGAGTGACGCCGCGAACACCGTGGCGCTCGATCGCTTCGCCGCCTTCGTCAAGCCGGGCGCGCGTGCACATGACGTGTTGAACGACATCGATGTGCAACTCGGCGCATCGCTCATGCTTCCGGCAAAGTCGGCGACGATCCTCGAACTGCGCTGATCGTTACTGCGCGACTTCCAGCCAGCGCGCCAGCACCGCGCGTGCCTCGTCGACGCCCTGCTTCGATTCGCCGGAGAACACCTGCGCCGTCACGCTGTCGCCGAATGCCGAGGACAACTCCTTGCGCACCGCCTGCAGCGTGTTGCCGGCGGCACCGCGCGACAGCTTGTCGGCCTTGGTCAGCAAGGCATGCGCCGGCAACCCGCGCCGCACCGCATACCCGAGCATCTGCAGGTCGTACTCCTTCAACGGATGGCGGATATCCATCACCACCACCAGCCCCGCCAATGCGCGGCGCGTTTCGAAATAACTGGCGATGAAGGCCTGCCAGTGCTCCTGCATTTCCTTCGGCACCTTGGCATAGCCGTAGCCGGGCAAGTCGACGAGATAGATGTCGACGAGCGGTGGCATGTCGAAATACACCAGCTGCTGGGTGCGTCCCGGCGTCTTCGAGACGCGGGCCAGCGCGTTCTGCTGGCAGATGGCATTGAGCGCGCTCGACTTGCCGGCGTTGGAGCGCCCGGCGAACGCGACCTCGCGGCCACCGTCGGTCTCGGCGGGCAACTGGCGGGCGGTATGGGCGGACAGGAGATAGCGGGCGCGCTGGAATGGAAGGCTCATGTCGACAGGATAGTGGGCATTGGCTCGCGTTGACCGTCCCGGGGTGCGCACGGATAATCACAAGATTGCGGCCGGCCGATGCCGGCCCTGGGTCTCATCGGGAGTTCACATGCGTCACGTTCGTGCCCTCGGCCTCGTCGGCCTGGCTGGTCTCGCCATCGCTGCTGTCGCCTACGCCCAGTCCGCGCCTCCCAAGGCCGCGCAGGACCCCAACGCCTACGCCGATCTGGCCAAGACCCATTGGGGCGATGCCAAGGCCGGTGCCGCCAAGGCCGGCGCCTGCGCCGCCTGCCACGGCCTGGACGGCAACGCCACCGCCAATCCCGCGCTGTATCCGCGCATTGCCGGCCAGAGCGAACTGTTCGTCGCCAAGCAGCTGGCGCTGTTCAAGGCCGGCCTGCGCACCGACGGCAACGCCGCGCTGATGATTCCCTACGCCCAGGCGCTGTCGCCGCAGGACATGCGCGATCTCGGCGCCTACTTCCAGACCCAGCACTCCGGTGCCGGCATCGCCGACGACAGCGCCATCGCTTCCGGCCCGTACGAAGGCAAGAAGCTCTACCAGGTCGGCGAGAAGCTCTATCGCCAGGGCGACGGCAGCCGCGGCATCGTCGCCTGCACCGCCTGCCACGGTCCAGACGGCGCCGGCAATCCCGGCCCGGCCTTCCCGCATGTCGGCGGCCAGCAGTCGTGGTACGTCGAAATGCGCCTGAACGAATACCGCGGTGGCCACGGCACCTTGAAGGATGACAAGCTGTTCGGCCTGATGGCGCTGGAGACCCGGAACCTCTCCGACGAGGAGATCAAGGGCCTCGCCACCTACCTGCAGGGCCTGCACAACCGCGCCGACCAGGCCAGCCCCGCCGACGTGGCTGCCGCCAAGGCCGCGGCTGCCGCCGCACCGCAGCCGTCGAAGAACTGAGGAACTTTCCCTCGCGTGGGCAGTCTCAACGTTCACGCTCCGGATCATCGCGCCGGCCCATGATCGGGCCGGCTTTTTTTTGCCAGAGGTTGCCATGCGCACGTTGTCGTCGTTATTGATCGCCGGGCTGATCGCCATCGGCATCGCCCTGCCGGCAGCTGCCGCCACATCGTCCGCGGCACTGGTGCAGGGCACCGATTACGACATCGTGGCCGGGGCGCATCCCTGGCAAATTCCGAAACAGGGCGAGGTCGAAGTAGTCGAGATCTATGCCTGGTGGTGCCCGCACTGCGCCCACTT
>Ga0136846_1208904_pt1 | contig 10475 bp, 12 predicted proteins | sample HopSoiMetagenom2_FD_96841 | JGI IMG/M metagenome (GOLD analysis project Ga0136846, IMG submission 96841) | Grasslands soil microbial communities from Hopland, California, USA - 2 Assembly 2016 (version 4) | ecosystem: Environmental > Terrestrial > Soil > Grasslands | place: USA: Hopland... | reverse complement strand
GCGCCGAACACCAATTCCGATCTCGCCTTCCGCGGGGTTCTGGCGGCCGGCTCGACCGCGGTCTGGCGGGGAATGATCAAAGTCGATCCCGGCGCCCAGCAGACCGATGCCTTCCAGGAGAGCCGCAACCTTCTGCTTTCCACCGATGCTCACGCGGACGCCATTCCCGGCCTCGAGATCCTCGCCGACGACGTCCGCTGCACCCACGCGGCAGCGGTCGCCCAGATCGATCGCGACCAGCTCTTCTACCTGACGTCGCGCGGCCTCGGCCCGGCCGAGGCGAAGTCGCTGATCATCGAAGGCTTCCTCGAGTCCCTGGTCGAAAGGCTGACCGAGGGTCCGGTGCGCGATGAGATCTCCGCGGCGCTCGAGCGACGCCTCGCCGAGATCCTCTAGCGCCCGCCGGCCGGACGGAGACCATCGACCCGGCGCGAACCTTGAGAGGGCGCCACGCGGCGCGAGCCCTCTAAGAGCCGCCACGGCCGCCACCCGGTGCGGGGGTTCGCTAGACCTCTCCTAGTCGTCGCGTTTCCTGCGTCGTTCCAGGAAGCTCGCGCGGGCGATCGAGCCAACGACGATCAAGATTGGGGGCAAGTAGAGCACCCAGAGCCAGTGGCCGACGTGAGCTGCGGGAACCAGGAGGGCCATCTGCTCAGTATGACCATGTAGACACCGGGGCCGTCGGCCTTGCGTGCGACGGCCCCGGTGCAACAAGGAGAGGGAGAGTCAAGTAATGGACTCATCTCAAGTAAACCACTTTTCAAAGCGTTTACATCGGTAATAAACCGCTGCTTAACGCGCATTCATCCGCACTTTTCGCAAAAAGCGGGTTCGTCAAGCGTTTGCCACGGAGAGCAAGTAGAGCCCGAAGCAGGTGAAGGCGACCATCACCGCCAGCATCCAGTACTGGGACCGGGCGGCCTGACGGTAGTCGGGCCAATAAGCGGTGGCCCGATCATGGGCGAGCGTCAGGCCTACGACGTGCCCAATCACCAGCGCGCCGACCTGTACGTACCAGATCGCATTGGCGCTGAGCAGCTTGAAGTCGATCCCGCTCGACGCGGTGCCGAACAGATCCGTCGTCGCCGTTCCCAGCGGATCGGAGAGCAGATAGGTGAACTGGGCCTGCTCCTGGAAGACGAAGAGGCTGAAATAGTGGGCGACCAGGTAGGCGAAGGCGATCGGGATAAGGGTGTGGGCGAAGCCGGTGCGGAGTTTCCTCAACGGTGGCGCTCCGCGGACCGTCGCCATCCCCCGCACTCCGATCAGGTAGACGAGCCCAACGCCGACGAAGCAGAGCGCCATGAAGATCGTGTCGGTGACACGCAGCGACGTGGTCAGGCTGAGGCCGGCTTCGGAGAGCCATTCGAAGACCTGCTTGATGCCGCCCTTAAATGCCCCCTCCTGGGCGCCGTCGAAGCTGGTCGAGGCGATCGAGGCGATAACCACGGCCGCCGATCCCGGCACCGTGGCCCAGTGCGTTGCCGCCGAGAGCGGCAGGCGCCTGCCCAGTCGGCCGTCCTTGGTGCCGAAGCTGCCGAGCTGGGAAAACATGCCGAAGTAGACGGAGAAGATCTCCCCCGTCTGACACCACTTCTCGACCCCGAAGAAGGCCATCATCGCCAGCGTGTAGAGGCTGTAGAGGAGGGCCGCCAGGCCCAACGAGTCGGGTGAGAGGCCGACCGCGACGCCGCCACTGGAGCCGTAGACGACCTCCAGCCAGACCACGGCGAGCAGTCCGATCGCGGCCGGCCACCGCCCCAGCCTCTCCGGATAGGTCAGGTGGGCAGGCCGCTGGCCGGCGATTGCCGAGAAGCCACCGCCGATTGCCCGCCCGATCGCCCGCCAGGGGTTGAACGGGCGGAAGACGTCACCGATGATCACGCTGAACAGCGGCAGGCCGAGCCAGGCGGTGACGAAGACGAAAGTGAGGGCGAAGTTACGGTCGGGTGCTTCGGTGCCGTGCAGGGCGGCGTAGATCGAAAACCCGAGCAGCAAGACCCCGACTGCGCCACAGAGAATCTGCACCGGCACGCTCAGCAACGCCCGCGAAAGCCTGGCGCCAACGGGATGCCAGCGTTCCTGCTCGAACTTTGGCTTGCGCCAGGCAGCGGAGAGGGCGAAGAAAGAGACGATCAGGACGATCGACGCCCCCCAGGCGAACAGCCAGGCCGGGATCGGCAGGTCCTTGCGCGCAACCAGCGCGTGCGCTACCGGCAGTACAAAGCTCACGGGTTGACGGTGAGTTCGAGAATCTGTTCCTTGCGACCCTCCAGCTCGGCCTCGAAGACCCCTTCGATCGAGGCTGAGAAGTCGAAGCTGACCGAGCCACCGGCCTTGACGTCCTTCATGACGTCGTAGCCGTGCATGTGGACCTCATCGCTGACGTCAGACTCGACGATGAAGTGGATCCGTTCGCCCTTGTTGTAGGTCAGATCGGCGATGCCTCCGACCGGTTTGCCGTGCTCGACGACGATGGTGGGAACCTTTCCGCCGGCATTGCTGGTGGCGTCACTGCTGCTGTCGTCCTTCTTCAACACGACAAGCAGCACGATCGCGACGACGATGACCAGGAGGCCACCGACCAAGCGTGTGGCTTTAGAACTCATATTTCGCTCCTTTCATCGCGGCCCTATGGGCGAGGATTGCCCTGGTTCCTTTGATCACGGCCTGCGGCCGGGGATTCCTGGTTTGTCTAGGGAGCGAGCGGCGGAGGGCGCTGGGCGTGGCCGAAGGCGATCAGGAGGCCGCCACTGGCCGCGTAGGAGCGGGGGGCGCGCGGACGGCGCTGGCTCTTGGCGGCGCGTGAAGGCCGTCGCGGCCCGATCCGCTCCGCCAGCCTGACGATCGCGTTGAAGCCTGGGTAGCGACCCAGGAGCAATGAGCCGACAAGCAGCAGCAGCGGAACAGCGCCAGTGCGATCTCGAACATTGCTCTGAAAAACTATCGGAAAAGCTGAACGGTCACCCAGCGAATAACGTTGCGCCGGATGCGTCCGGAGCGGGACAACATCGCCGCCCCCGACCTGCCGGCGGGCCTCGCCTGGATCGGCGAGGAGCCACGATCGATGCCGGTGCTGACCGCGGCGGGACCAGTGCTGGTCCACTTCTTCGACTATGCGCAGCTCAACAGCGTGCGAACGCTGCCTTACCTGATCGAGTGGGACCGCCGCTACCGCGAAGCCGGCTTGAGAACGATCGGCGTCCAGTCGCCGCGCTTTCCCTTCGGCGCCGACCCGGTCAACGTGGCGGCGGGCCTGCGTGAGCTCGGGGTTGAGTTCCCCGTCGCGATCGACAGCGAGCGCGACCTCTGGCACGCCTACGGCTGCGAAGGCTGGCCCAGCCTCTTCCTCTGGACGACGGGCGGGGCGCTGAGCTGGTTTCACTTCGGCGAGGGCGAATACCGCGGCAGCGAGGAAGCGATCCAGGCGGAGCTGCGCGAGCTCGACGCGCTGCAATCGCTAGCCGAGCCGATGGAACCGCTGCGCTCCAGCGACGCCCCCGGCGCCCTGGTGATGCCGCCCACGCCGGAGCTCTTCCCCGGCGGATCCTGGGAGCAGCCATGGACCGGCAATGAACTCGAGGTCGAGTACGAAGCCGGCGCGGCATACGCAGCCATCGAGGGCAAGGGAAAGCTCACGGTAACCATTGACGGCTGCGACTCTCATCAGCTTCAAATCGATCGGGCAGGCCTATACAAGCTCGCCGAACACGGGAGCCACCAAGCTCACCAACTCGAGCTCGAGCCTTCGGCCAATCTGCGCATCTGGTCGATCAGCTTCGCCGCCGGAATCCCGTAAAGCGAGGCGGGGACCTCTCCGACGGGCGGATACTCAAAACGCCGGCCTAATCAGGCCGGCGTTTGTCCGGCGGAGAGGTTCCCGCCTCCCCTACGCCGACGTTGCAGCAGCAGCAGACGCCTCCCGAATCTCCTTCGGCAGCATGAACCGCACGTCCTCGTGGACCGTACGCAGCTCGGAAACGTCCTCCGCGCCGCGATCCCGAAACAGCTCGACTAGGCGCGCGACCAGCTCCTCCGGAGCGCTGGCGCCAGAGGTGATGCCGACCGTCTCGACTCCCTCCAACCACTCCTCGTCGACTTCGGTGTGGTTGTCGATCAGGTAGGAGTCGGCACCGTGTTCGCGCGCGACCTCGACCAGGCGATTGGAGTTGGAGGAGTTGGTCGAGCCGATCACCAGAACCAACTCGCACTCGCGGGCGAGCTGCTTGACCGCGATCTGGCGGTTGGTCGTCGCGTAACAGATGTCGTCTGACTTCGAGCTGACGATCGAGGGGAACTTGGCGCGCAGGGCGGCGATGACCTCCGCCGTCTCGTCGACGGAGAGGGTCGTCTGGGTGATGAAAGCAACCCGCTCGGGATCGGAGACCTCGAGGGCCTCCACCTCGGCGACGGTTTCGATCAGGACGATCGAGTTGGGCGCCTCACCGGTCGTGCCTTCGACCTCCTCATGACCCTCGTGGCCGATCATCACGATCGTGTAGCCCTCGGCGGCGAAGCGGCGGGCGGAGACGTGGACCTTGGTCACCAGCGGGCAAGTGGCGTCGATCGTGCGCAACCGGCGAGCGGCGGCGTTGTCGTGGACGGCCGGGGCAACGCCGTGGGCGGAGAAGACGACCATCTCGCCCTCCGGCACCTCGGTCTCCTGCTCGACGAAGATCGCGCCGCGCTTGGAGAGCTCCTCGACCACGTGCTTGTTGTGAACGATCTCCTTGCGCACGTAAACAGGGGCGCCGTAGAGCTCGAGCGCACGCTCGACCGTCTGCACGGCGCGGTCGACGCCGGCGCAATAGCCGCGCGGTGCGGCAAGCAGGACCCGCTTCGGGGTGGTTGGGGCGAGGGAAGGCATGACATGCAGGGTAGTGAACGTGCGGGCCCACAACCGCGCGCGCCACGGTGGCGGCCTTGCGTGCGGCGGGGCGGGCTGGCCTCGACCTGCGAGCGTGGCTAGCCTTTGGGAATGGCGACGCAAGGACACCACCTCGACCGGCTGACCGCGGTCGACGCCTCGTTCCTGACCAACGAGACCTCGGCCAGCCACATGCACGTCGGCGCGATCCTTATCTTCGAGGGGCCGCCGCCCAAATACGTGGATCTGGTCGAGCACGTGCGCGGCCGGCTGAGCCAGGTGCCACGCTTCCGTCAGCGGCTCGTCGTGCCGCCGCTGGAGGCCGGGAGGCCGCTCTGGGCCGATGACGTCAACTTCAACCTGACCTACCACATCCGCCACACAGCACTGCCGGAGCCGGGTGGCGAGCAGCAGCTGAAGCGCCTCGCCGCGCGCGTCTTCTCGCAGCAGCTCGACCGTTCGAAGCCGCTTTGGGAGCTGTGGCTGGTGCAGGGCCTCGAGCAGGATCGCTTCGCCCTGCTGACCAAGACCCACCACGCGATGGTCGACGGCATCTCCGGCGTTGACATCGGCACGGTGCTGTTCGACCTCAAGCCGGTGCCCGCTCCGGTCGCGAGCGAGGACGGCTGGGTGCCTGCGCCGGCACCGAGCACCGCGCAGCTGGTGGCGCGCGGAGCGGTCGACGCCGCCGCGGCGCCGGTGAAGCTGGTCGAGCGCGCGGTCGAGGTCATGCGCCATCCCGAGGCGGCGGCGAAGCGCATCGGCGATGCCCTGGAGGGCCTCGGCGAGGTGGTCGGCGCCTTTGCCGACCCGGCGCCAGACGTGCCGCTGAACCAGCCAATCGGGCCGCACCGCCGCTTCACCTGGGCGCGCTCGGAGCTGGCGACCTTCAAACGGATCAAGGACTCGCTGGACGGCACCGTCAACGACGTCGTGCTGGCCGTCGTAACCGGGGCACTACGCGAATGGCTGCACGGTCGCGGCATCCGCACCGAGGGCCTGGAGCTGCGGGCGCTCGTGCCGGTCTCGATCCGCAGCGAGGACGAGCGCGGCAACCTCGGCAACCGGATCGCGGCGATGCGCGGCCCGCTGCCCGTCTACGTCGAGGACCCAGTGCGACGGCTGCGCGTCGTCAGCGAGCAGATGGAGGGCTTGAAGCGCTCCAAGCAGGCGCTGGGCGCTGAAGTGATTTCCCGCTTCAACGACTTCGCCCCACCCACGCTGCTGGCCCAGGCATCGCGGGTCAACTTCTCGACCCGGCTCTTCAACCTGATCGTCACCAACGTGCCGGGACCGCAGCTTCCCCTCTACGTGCTCGGCCGTGAGCTGCAGGAGGTCTTTCCGGTCGCCTTCCTGCCCCAGAATCACACAATGGCGGTGGCGATCATGAGCTACAACGGCCGCATCGGCTTCGGGCTGCTGGCCGATTACGACTCGATGGAGGACGTCGAAGAGTTTGCCGCCGGCCTCAACCGGTCGCTCGAGGAGCTCGAGGAGGCGGCGGCCGCGGCCGCTCCTGCCTGACACTCAGGGGTGCAACGCTTTGTCCCCCTACAGGGTGGACAAAGCGTTGCACCCGCCCGGAACCCACGTACCAGTGAACCTCATGGCCGGCGGAATCGACCATCTAGGCTAGGCCGATGGCCATCCTCGTCGCCCTCTTCATCGTCGTCCCGATCGTCGAGCTCTACGTGATCATTCAGATCGGCTCCCTGATCGGCGTTTGGCCGACGATCGCCCTGCTGCTTGCCGACGCGCTGCTCGGCTCGTTGCTCTTGCGCCACGAGGGCCGAGGCGCCTGGCGCCGCTTCAACGCCGCGCTCGCCGAGCGCCGCTTCCCGGGCCGCGAGGTCGCCGACGGGCTGCTGATCGCAATCGGCGGCACCCTGCTGCTGACACCGGGCTTTGTCACCGACATCGTCGGCGCGGTCTTTCTGATTCCGCCGACACGGGCGGTGGTCAGGCGCCTGTTGCGCGGCTACGTGGGACGTCGCCTCGTCGTCATCGGTGCGCCGCGTACGGGCGGAACGGCATCCGGACGGCGCACTTATGACTTCGACGCAACCGCCGAAGAGGTCCCTTCAGACGGCGCCCCAGCCCTGCCGGACGACCGGCAACGGCAGGGCTGAGCACCGGCCCAAGACAGGACTAGCTTTTGGTTTTCTCGGGGACCTGACGGATGTCGACCTTCTTGACGGTGATCGTCGGCGTGAAGCCCTCCTGCGAGCAGTGCTTTGACAGCTGCGTGATCTTCCCGTGCAGCTTCACCCTGCTGCCGATCGCCGGTGCCGTGGCGTCCACGCCATGGTGGAACTTGACCCGGGCGGAGGCCAGCGTGAAGGTCTGGGCGCCAGTCGGAGCGTGGTGGTTGGCGCGGCTGAGATTGACCTCAATCGTCCCGTCGTAGCGGCCTTTTCCGGCCGGCGTGATGGCGGCGCTCACCAGCGTGCCGGAGGCGTTGTAGCCGACCGCATGGGGCTGGCATCTGTGCGGCGCTTTCGGTTATGCGGCGTAGGTTTGTGCGGTGGTGGCGGCGCCGGCACATATTCGGTCGTCGCCTGTGCAGGCACAGCCAGCGCCAGCAGTCCGAGCAAGCTGAGAATCGCGATCTTCTTCATCAGAAACCTCCCATGGCCGTGAGCATTTGAGCCACAAACGGCGCATGGCTGAAAACGTCAGGCGTCACTTTCCAAGTTGGCCATTGAGTCGAGGAAGCTCAGGGACCGGAGTCCCGATCAAGCGCGGCCATACCGATCGCCGAGGCGGACGACGTCATCGAGCTGTGGGGTCGAAACCTCAAAGACGACGGAGTCCTCCAAAGCCTCAATCGAACGGACCTGCCGGGCTCGTTTCGCCAGCTGGAGCCCGGCTCGATCACCTGGGTCTCGAGCTCTGCCTCGCTCGCGCCGGCGGTCAGCCGCAAGCGGCCCGAGAGCAGGTACGAAGTCTCATCCTTCTCACGGTGGAACTGCAGCGACAGCGCGTGGCCTTTCTCGACAGCAAGGATCTTCGCGGCGTAGTGCTCCGTCTGCGCCCACCAGATCTCGTGGCCCCAGGGCTTCTCAACCCGCTTTTGGCTCCCCTCTCGCATCCCGCCAGCCTAGATGGAATCTGGGCACTCTCGATCCGTCAGCGCCGCCACACATGAGTGCCTGCGCTCGCCACGTTGGGGGCGTATATCGCCCCCAACGTGACACATATCCCGGCAGAAGGGCGGGCACGTCTACAAGCCGAGCACCGTCCAGGGATCCGAGCGCGATCGGGCCAGCACGCGTGCCCAGAGCCCGGGCCTAAGCGGATCAGTCGCCTACAGCGCCCCGAACTCAACGTTGGGTCGATGACTGACGACGCCGGTGAAATCGTCGTCCCCGATTAGGAAGATCGTCGCGGCCCCGCGAGCCTTGCTCGGCTTCGCGGAACTCCGTCGACGGGTCCTGGTCAAATCCCCCAATGACCCTCCTCCACTGACCCCGCAGTCCCTGCCTAGAAGCCGAGTGCGAACTTGGCGTCCTCGGTCATCATCTCTGGTGACCAGGGGGGGTCGAAGATCATCTTTGGGTGGACGGCCGAGACTCCGGGGAGGTCGCCTACGAACTCCTTCATCTGCTCTGAGACCTGGGGGCCGATCGGGCAGGCTGGGGTCGTCAGGGTGAAGGTGACGAAAACCTCCTCCTTCTCGATCTCCACGTCGTAGACGAGGCCGAGGGAGACGAAGTCGAGCCCCAGCTCGGGATCGATGACCTCCTCGAGGGCCTCCATCACGTCGTCTTCTGTGAGCACCGCTGTGTCGTTGTCGGGCATCGGCCCATGGTACTCGGCTAGGCTCGCGGCTCGCTATGGGCGGTGACGGACAAATCGTGCGGCGATCAATCGGGATCGCGTTCTCCGACGGCGGGCTGCTGGCGCTGAGCGCTGTCCGACCCGAGACCGCCGCCGGCCACGGCGAGGAGGTCGTAGCCGCGGTGCTCTGCGGGCCCGACGGGGCGCCGGCGGAGGTTGCCGAGACGTTGCTCTCGACCGAGTACGGGCCCGACGGCGTACAGCGCCGGGCAACCCTCGAGCTCTGGGTCGACGGCGACGAGGGCCAGCCGCTGCGCGGAGCAGGGACGCTGATCAGCGCCAGCTCAGTCCAGTACCCCGGCCTGCGGGCGGAGATTGCCTTCTTCCGTTGGTCGCTCGAGGGCCGCGAGGGACTCGGGCACTACGAGGTCGTGCGCGACGATGGCTGAGGTCAAGATCGAGGCGATCATCTGCGACTTCGGCGGCGTGCTGACCACGCCGCTGGTCGAATCCTTCATGGCCTTCCAGGATCAGACCGGCATTACGACCGAAACATTGGGCAAGGCGATGCAGGCGGCAAGCGAGGCCAACGGCGACAACCCACTCTTCGAAATGGAGCGGGGCGAGATCACTGAGGTCGCCTTCCTCGAGAAGCTCACCGACCACCTCGAGCCGCTGCTAGGCCACCGGCCCGAGATGCACCGCTTCAAAGAGATCTACTTCGAGGCGCTGGAACCGAACCCGGAGATGATCGAGCTGATGCGCGCCTTGAAGGATGAGGGCTATCTGATGGCGATGCTGACCAACAACGTGCGCGAGTGGGAGCCGCTCTGGCGCGCGATGCTGCCCGTCGATGAGATCTTCGAGACCGTCGTCGACTCCGGCTTCGTCGGTTGCCGCAAGCCCGAATCGCGGATCTACGAGCTGACCTTGGAGCAGATCGACCGGCCCGCAGAGACCTGTCTCTTCATCGACGACGTCCTCGTCAACATCGAAGGCGCCCGCAAGGCCGGGCTCAATGCGGTCCACTTCCAGGACAACGAGCAGGCGATCCCGGAGATCCGCGCCGCGCTGGCTTAGAGCAGGTGCCGGCGCAGGAACTCGATCTCATCGGCGACGACCGCCTCGTGCGCGGGGCCGTCGTAGATATCGAAGTGGTCGACGCCGGAATAAGTGCGTAGCTCGCCCTTGGGGGCGCGTTTCGCCGCGGCGATCGCGGGCCCGGGCTTGGCGACGCGGTCCGCCTCGCCGACGCAGACCAGCCAAGGACAGTGCAGCGTGGCGGCGTATTTGCCGGGACGGTACGGCGCGCCGAGTAGCCAGCGCGAGGAGACACGGTTGCGCCAGCGCGAGTCCTCGCCGATCGAGACGACACGGCGCCAGCCCTCCTCCCCACCTGGCGCGTTGATCAGCGCCGGCTCGTCCGGCTGGCCCACCGCGGGCAGATGCGTCCCCCGTGCGGCAGCGGCAAGCATCCGGGCGGTGACGAGTGGCGAGGACCGGTGCGCCTGGCGAACGATGTCGAGGAAGGGAACCTGGCTGACCGCCGCCGCCACGCCGGGGTCTCCCGCGGCGGCGGCGAGCGCGTTGCCGCCTCCCATCGAAGAGCCGAACGTCGCGACTTTGGAGGAATCGATCCCCGGCAGCGAGCGCCCAAACGTGATGGCAGCGCGCCAATCCTCGAGCTGCCGCGCCGGGTCAAAGAGATCTGGCTCCCCGCCGCTGTCGCCGAAGCCGCGATGGTCGAACACGAGCGCGGCAAATCCCGCAGCGGCAAATCGCTCGGCAAACGGGCCAAGCCGGTCGCGCCGAGTCCCCGAAAGGCCGT
>Ga0136846_1236091_pt1 | contig 10477 bp, 7 predicted proteins | sample HopSoiMetagenom2_FD_96841 | JGI IMG/M metagenome (GOLD analysis project Ga0136846, IMG submission 96841) | Grasslands soil microbial communities from Hopland, California, USA - 2 Assembly 2016 (version 4) | ecosystem: Environmental > Terrestrial > Soil > Grasslands | place: USA: Hopland... | reverse complement strand
GCACCCGCACTCTGGCTCCTGCGTCAATTTGCACCGCCGGTGAGGGCAGCCATTCGGCCAGCCAGCGGGTCAGTTCCTGGCGCGGCTCTGGGCCCAGGCGGTGTTTCATATACGACGCAATGTCTATCCTTAGAGAATCTCCTTTCGCGCCAAGTCGCGCGACCGCGCCCGGCGGGACCGCCATCTCCGGGATAATTTTTAATTTGCCATGCTCGTCGAAGGCGGGAGTGCTGTCCGCAAAAACTGCTCCCCTAAAATTCTGGATCGCCGCCCGCTCTTTCTCCGACAACGCAAATGAAGACGGCAGCACGACCGCTTTATAATTTCCTTTTGCCAGCTCGCCGCTCTCAATGTGTTCACTGGACACAAACCGCGGAGAATAACCGAGGTCCTGCAACGCTTTGAGCCAACTGTTCCTCACCTTGCCCAAGCGGTTGTGCTCCGCTTCGAAACTGGAAAACCGCCGTATCCATGAAGGTCCATCCACTGTCGATTCAATCAGCCAATCCACCTGAATGCTCGCCTGTGAATACTGTATGGCGATCGGGTCATACTCTCGCTGCGCTTCCCGAAAAACCCCCGCGACCGGCGATGTCATCTCTCCCAAAACAGGCGCCAGAGCACGGGCTTTCTCGGTGAGCGCGTAATCCGCAGAATTCCAGTCGAAGCAATCTTCGCTCCACCAGATAATGCAGCCGCGGTCTCCTTCCAGCAAAAGATGCCACAGCCGCCGCAGCGCCGGCCGGTTTTCACGCTCAAAGACAGTTGTCATGAACGGCTTTCCCGGCATGAACGAGCCAAGAATCTCGCGCGCGTTACAAATATCGTACGGTTCCACCCAATCCAGAACGCCCGAAAGCCGCCACAGATCATACCCGCCCCACGCCGAAGGCATTTGCACTCCCTCAATTCCAACCGCCGTCGCCGGGTCTTCTGCATGCGCAGCCTGCCGTATTTCTCCTAGCGCCTTAGTTAGCGAAGAATCCATGAACCTCCGAAAATCCACCCACGGCGCTAAATTCCACCGGGCTGGCGACTTCGCGGCGGCGTCCGGATCAAACCTCAAGCGCTTCAAAGCTTCCCAATCCACCCTGGCATCTCCGCCGGACATTCGCCGTTTGATCTCGTCCGTGGTGAACGGTTTCACTTCGTCCCAGCTTCCAAACCTCGTTTCCCACTCCTCATTCAGCGATTTAAGCTCCCGATATTCCGAGCGAAGCCACTCCCGGAATTTTCCCAGGTTCAGCGGATTGAAATCATAATCGAAAGGATTGGCTGAAATCGTGACCGAAAGCTCGTCCCGAATATCATAGGCGAACGGTTTGAACTCGCGCGCCTGCCGTGCCGCTTCCCGCATTTCTTTGCCGGCGTAACTGCGCCATTGCGGATCTTTCAGGCAATAATCCCGGATCAAATCTTTTTCGGGCCGACCCTCTTGGTTCCAATTCCCTAAAAATTTCTCCCAATCTTTCACCTTCGAGTTGTACTTCAGGCACAAACCGCGGTTCACTATATTCTCGCCATAAAATCCAAACCCGTTGCTTCGAATCATCTCCAGATTCTCTCCGGGTCCCCACGTGACCGCATCGACACCCATTTCCCGCAAACGCTGGAAAAACAGCGGAACCCGCGCCGGATCTTTATACGCCGAATTCCCGACCCACATCGTGACGTGATAATCACTCCAATTTTCCAATAACTCCCCGGCGTTTGCCGAAGCAATCAAAAAGAAAAAGGCCAGCGCCCGCGCCAGGATCACTCCCTGCGTGCCGCCTGTCTTCGCCACCACATTCTTCAACTGCAAAAACTGGCAAACAATGGTCTTCATCACAAATTCCACCTTATCTCGATTCCAAAAAATCCTTCAACGCCACCACATTGTTGTGTTTTGCATCCCGGGAACTGAAGAGAAGCGTCACACTCCCCTTCCCTGCCGCTTCCACGATCGGTTGCCACGCCTCCCGTCTTTTCTTCAATTCCGCTCGATACTTTTCTTGAAACTTTTCCCATTTCGCCGGCTCGTGATTGAACCATTTCCTGAGTTCCGTACTCGGCGCAGCTTCCTTCAACCAGCCATCCAGTTTCAGCTTTTCTTTTTTAATCCCTCGCGGCCAGAGACGCTCGACCAGAAACCGGACCCCATCATCTTTCTCAGCCCGCTCGTAAACGCGTTTGATTCGAATCACAGCGTCGCCTTTATTTCAACCGTCCCTTCAAGTTTTGCGGCGTGAACGGTCTCGGTTCGGCGATCAAGGCTCGCGCCGCATCCACCTGGCCCCAGACATTCCAGAGCAGCACGCCGCGCAGTCGCCCCTCTTTCAAGTAATAGATCACCCCTTGCTTATTCGGCTCTGTCCAATCCGCCACTGTTTCCAGTTTGGAATTTAATTCACCCACTGCTTCATATCCGAGCTCGAATAAATCCGAATAGAATGATGGAAGATGATTATACGCCTCAGCTTTCCCCGCCATGTTTAGTCCCGCAACCCGCCCCATGGTGTTCGCGTTGTCCTCGTGCTCCACCCGCAGCCGCTTCCCCAGCGACGGATTGTAAAGTGCCGCCACATCCCCGGCAGCGTAAATATCGGCCTGGCTCGTGCGGAGAAACTCGTCCACCACAATTCCATCTTCGACCTTCAACCCGGCACTCGCGGCCAGCTCGATATTCGGCCTAATCCCAATCCCGGCGATCACTCCATCCATCACCAACTCTTCTCGGCTCTTTGTCTTCACCACCAGTTCTTTCCCGCGCGTCTCCACGCCCGAGACACTTTCTCCGGGCCGCAATTCAACCCCTTTTTTCCTGTAATACTCCGAAATAAATTCTGAAAGCTCCGCTGGATAAACCCGCTCGCCAATGCTCTTCCCGGGAAAGATCATCACGACTTTTTTCTTGTTCATCGCCAATGCCGCCCCGATTTCCGATCCGATAAAACCTCCGCCAATCACCGCAAATCGCTCCCCACGCTCCGTCAACGCCCGCAACCGCCGATAATCCTGCAACGTTCGATAATAAATAATCTGGTCATTCTCGAAATCCAACTTCCGCGGTGAACCGCCAGTCGCCAGGAGCAGCTTTTCCCATGAATAAACATTCCCGTCCGTATCCACCACCTCCTTGCTGCCGCTATTGATCGAGCGCACCCTCCGCCCGAGATGCAGAGTCACATTTCGTTCCTCCGTTTTCCGCCAGATCGTCTCAACCCGATCCCCTTTCCATAATGCCTTGGTTAGCGGCGGTCGATTATAAGGCGCGTCCGTCTCTCCGCTGATCAACTCAATCTTTCCCGATGGATCAACACTCCGAATGCCCTCCGCCGCCGCGTCCGCCGTCATCCCACCGCCCACAATCAAATACTTGAATTGCTCCATAACTCCTCGACCCATTTAATATCACGCAGCAACTCCTCCGTGACAATCGATAAACCCGCTCAACCCATTTCGCCTTTCCACATTCTCCTTCTCTCAATCGGATCAATTGATCTCGTCCAAGAAGATGATTTAAGGCAGAGTTATCGCTCGATGCGCGGGCTTGAATTGAAAGTTCCTCCTGTTGCGCTGGTATTGATCGTCGGCGGGTTGATGTGGTTTGCTGCCAGCGCGCCTCGATTTCGTTTCCAATATCCATTTCAACCGATCATTGCTGGGGCTTTTGCACTCGCGGGCGCGGTTGTAAGCTTGCTTGGAGTGGTTGAATTCCGTCGTGCGAAGACGACGGTGAACCCGACAAAGCCGGCGTCCAGTTCATCGTTGGTCGCGGCGGGGATCTATAAATGGACGCGCAATCCGATGTATCTGGGATTTCTTCTGATTCTGGGCGGATGGGCTTTATGGTTGGGGAATTTTGCCAGCCTGATTTTTTTGCCGGCGTTCGTGTATTATATGAATCGCTTTCAGATCGCCCCGGAGGAACGCGCGCTCGCGTCGATCTTTGGTGAGAATTTCAGGCGGTATCAATCCGAGGTGCGAAGGTGGATTTGAATTAAAAGATGTTCGCTCCGTGAATGGGACTAACTGACATTAGAGATCACGGCGCTGGTTAAAAGGGTTTTCGCGATAAGCTCGCTCCTCGTATTCGAAAAAGTCGAAATCGGCTGGGTGACCTGTGCCCGCCATGTCCTGGCACGCCATGCCCACGAAAGCGCCGGTGAAACTGGGAAACCCCGGGGTGGTGGCTTCGTCGGATAAAATGCTGGCATCGAATTGTTGGGGGAGCCATTGCCAGGCGTCGTGAGTTCCTGCGATGCGATAGCCAAAATGTAACCGGTCGTAATCGACTTCCACGCGCAAATGAACAGGTTTGCCGGAAGGGATGGGTATGTGTGGCGTGAACGCGTCGGTCAGTGCGGAGTCCGGTATCGAGGACATGACGCGCAAATGTTTCCCCACGTTTTCATCGTGGGAGATGTAAAGATAGTGGAACTTCGCGACGTTGTAGTAGCAGGTTAGACCGGCGAGTTGTTGAAAATGTTCGGGCTCGAATTCGATGACGGTGGAAGCGGAAAAGCAATGCGATTGCTGACGGCGCGCGACGAGGGATTGCCGAAAGAGGCTGCCAATCGTTTCGCGCCCGAAGAGGCGAAGATGGCCGGGACGAGCGGTCAGGCTGAAAAGTTCTTCCGGATAAGGCGTGCGCAGCCATTGGAAATCCAGAGGAAGCTCCGGGCCGGAGAAATCTTCGCGCATTGGCGATGGTGGGAACGGATGAAGAGGCAACTGCGACGGGGGAGTTTCGAGAGTCGGAATGCCTTGTCGGTCGAGCGTTCGAAGCCACCCATCTTCGCTCCAGGCCATTTTCTGAATCGCGGTTTCGCGGCCGAGGGTGCAGCGGCCGCGATTGGGCAAAGGACGACCGCAGAGGTAAACCATGTAAGTGTCGCCGGCTTGTGTCTCGACGAGGTCCGCATGACCGGTGCGCTGGAGCGGCGCGTCGGGGCGATGGCGTGCGCTTAGAAGATAAGTTTCAGGATGCAATTCGTACGGCCCGGTCAGATTTCTTGAGCGCGCAAAGGTCACTGCGTGGTTGAAGTTAGTGCCGCCTTCCGCTGTGAGCAGGTAATACCAGCCATTTCTCTTGTAAAGATGCGGGCCTTCAGTCAGTCCGAGGGGCGTGCCTTTGAAAATGTTGATTCGTTCCCCGACAAGTTTGCGTTCCTTGACCGAATACTCCTGAAGGATAATTCCTGCGAAACGATTTGCGCCGGGGCGGTGGTCCCAGAGCATGTTAAGGAGATATTTTCGTCCGTCGTCGTCGTGAAAGAGCGATGGATCGAAGCCACTGCTGTTGAGGTAAACGGGATCAGACCAATCGCCATCGATGCGCGGAGTAGTGACGAGGTAATTGTGGAAATCGCGCATTGAGGCGCCGCTGGCGCCGGCAACGCTGGTTCGGCCAAACCGTTTTACATCTGTATAAATCAGCCAAAACAAGCCGTCTGCATAAGTCAGGCATGGCGCCCAGATGCCGCAGGAATCCGGATCGCCCAGCATGTTGAGCTGACTGGCGCGGTTGAGCGGCCGTGTGAGCAAGCGCCAATGGATCAGGTCGCGCGAGTGATGTATTTGCACCCCAGGGAACCATTCGAAGGTCGAAGTCGCGATGTAATAATCATCGCCCACGCGCACGATGGAAGGGTCAGGATTGAAGCCCGGAAGAATGGGGTTTTTTATGGTCATGCGTTTCCAAATGCGTCTGCCTGGCGCGCAACGAGGATCGCATTTTGTTCCCAGCCTTTCTTGAGCTTGTAAAGGTGCAAAAGAATTACAACGAGGACCGCGGCAACCAATGGAGCGCCGGCAAACGCGAGCTTGATGCCCAGCAGAGAGCGGTCGCTTTGCGCGACATTGGCTTTATAGCCAAAAATACCGAGAATCCAGCCTGCGCACCCGCCGCCAATGGAAATCCCCATTTTCAAGGCGAACAACTGGCCGGCGAAGAACATGGCCATGGCGCCGCGACCAATCGTTTTCAAACCATAATCCACTGTGTCGGGAATGGCGGCGAAAAGAAGGGGGAGGAACATCATGTGAAAGAAATTCGCAAGCATGATGAGCAAGAGCGAGGCTTGCCACCATTGTCTTGGCACAAACAAGAGCAGCGAGTTGGGCATAAGGGAACCAATCAGCGCCATCTTCATGACGGTGACCTTGCACCATTTCAATTTCAAAAAGAGGCGATTGGCCACGAAAACTCCCACAACGCCGGCCAACATGGTGACCCCCATGTAGAGGGCCATGAAGTTTTCTGTAACCGCGAAAATCCCGGTCAAGTGCTGCTCGATGTAATATTTGATGAAGTACGGTTTCACGTTGCCCTGCAATCCGCCGCGAATTTGAATCACGAACATGGCCAGAGTCACGATCAGCCATTGGCGGTTGCTGAGCATGGCTTTCAAATCATCCAACATGCTGCCTTTTGGCGCATTTTTTTGGCTTTCTTCGTCCGGATAGTTGCGTTCCCTGGTCCAGGCAAAACAACCGAAGAGCGCAATCACGCCGATGATGGCCAGAAGCGAGACGGCGAAAGGAAAACCGAGTTGAAGGTTCTGCGGTTTGCCTCCTCCTCCCAGTAATCTTGAAAGTGGCCAAACGGAAACTGTGACCAGAAACCCGCCCACCATGGCCATGCCGAAACGCCACGATTGGAGGCCGGAGCGTTCATCCTTGTCCGCGGTCATGACTCCTGCCAGCGCGGAGTACGGAATGTTCACCGCGGTATATGCGGTCATCAGCAGGCCATAGGAAATGTAGGCGTAAACAAGTTTGGCGCCGGTCCCGACGTTTGGGGTGATGAAGGCGGCGACCGCCAGAATGCCATACGGAATGGCGAACCAAAGCATCCAGGGACGATAGCGGCCCCATTTGGTGCGGGTCCGGTCGGCGACAGCGCCCATGATCGGATCGATGATCGCGTCAAAGAAGCGGACGAGAATCATGAGAGTTCCCGCCGCGGCGGCTTCGATTCCATAGACGTCCGTATAGAAATACATCAGGACGTTGATGACAGCCTGATAAACGATGTTACTGGCCATGTCCCCCAGGCCGTAAGCGAACTTTTCCCTGGTGGTTAGCTTTTCGTGAACCATCGCGATCATTTGCGTCTGGAAACTTTCAAAGCCTATTTCTTTTCGGTCCTTTTGAAACCACCGTCTTCCCGAAATAATCGGCGGGCGAAATGAAGCGCTCGTAGAGGGCTGGTCGTCATGGTTTCTGATCTGCGACAGCGTTCAAGCGAACGATAAAATTCTTCAACGGCTTTTCGTCTGCGCCAAGAATACGGGCGCAGAAATCGGTGGCGCCTCCGGCGTTGAACACAGCGCAGCGGAGAACGTTGGTGCCCTTCTTGAGCGTGAGCCTCTTCGAGACACCGTCGTCGATGACTGTTTGCCGATCACCGAAAATTCCGATGACTCGCTGGCCGTTGACCCACCAGAGGGACGCAGCGTTCGAGCCGATGGCAAGGCGCACGTCGCGTAATTCTTCCGGGCAATCGACGATGGCCACGGCCCAGAAGAGAACATTCGACGTGGGAGCGCCGCGGCTGTGCGCGAAGTGGTAGAGGTTCACGTTGTAATCCCTCGTGTCCACGGCGTGCCAGGTGAGTTCGGTCTCGCCGACCTTCACCTTGTCGCCGTCGCGCGGAATCAGGCTGAGTTGGCCGGGAAAATATTCTTTTTTGACGGCTTCGTTAATTGCGTTGTCGGTGAGCGGGGTATTGGAGCGAATCGGGTCGAGAATGAGCCAGCGCTGGATAAAACCATCCGTGCTGGGAGCTTTTTCGGCAGATGTCGCTGGCGTGAGCGAAATCGCGTGAAGTTGACCGGCATTCTCAGCAGCGATCACGATGAGCGCGGAATGGAACACCGCCAGGCTGGTCAGAAAAATTCTTCGATACAAATTCATCACTGCGTTTTCAAATGCCACCGGTGCTTGTCGCTGGCGGGATCGAACTTCGAAAGGGTCACGGAACTGCCGCCGACTGCGCAAAGGGCCAGCGGCTCTTTTGAATTCGGAACGGCCTTCGGCATGATACGCCACGTTCCGTCGGTGAGTTGATCGATGCGCCAAAGCTCTTCCGGCCCGCCGCTAAACGCAGGCGTTGAAACGAGTTCGCCGTCTTCGGTGGCCGCGAGTGCGCGGTCGAGCCCCGCGACGGTAATTTTGAGGTAAGGCGAACCGGGATAACCTCCCGCATTAGTCACGGCGGATATCGTCCATTTCTGCTGGGCCTGGTCCAAAAAATTGGCGAGGCGGAGATCGATGTTTTCCTTCGGCCAGTTTGTTGAAACCTGCGTGACGTCCTGGGGCGGAATCGCGCCGCGGCTTGACCCGCCGAAGAACCCGCCCGGCGGCCCACCTGGCGCATTTGTCCCGCCGAAGCCGGGTGGTCCACGCCGAGGACGAGGGCCGCCAACTGGCACACCTTCAACGGCGAGTTCGAGCGCGGTGCCGGTGCGTGCAGATTCGATTTCGAAAGCACCTTCCTTCAAATTGTCGCCGGCGATTGGCCAGCCGTCTTTCCAAAGGAGCGGACGTATATCGAGCACGCTGGCGCCGCCTCGATCGAGATCGGCTTCGTAATGACAGGAGAACTTTTGGACGCCGTCACCGAGATCCAGAAGACCAAAATGTCCGGGAGCAATATGACGGCTGGTTGAACCCGCGAAAAGTGAACCGCCGCCCATGATCATATCGAGGCCGGTGTGATCGAGGTAAGGCCCAGTCACTTTTCGCGCCCGGCCCATGCGGATGTTGTAGCCGGATTCCGCGCCGCGACAACAACTGCCGTGCGTGGCGAGGAGATAGTACCAGCCCTCGTGATGAATCAGAATCGACGCTTCGCAATTAATCGCGAGGTCCACCGGCGTATCGTTCACGTTAAGGCGCTGGCCCGTCCTGGGGTTGAGTTCGACCAAACGGATATAGCCAAAATAAGAGCCGTAAACGAGCCACAGCCGGCCATCGTTCGGATCGAGCAGTGCGCCAGGGTCAATTGCATTGCAATCCTCCGCGCCATCTGAGGAGGCGACCACGCCGCCTTCCTCCCATTTGTAGTCCGGAGAATTCGGGTCGAGGCTTTTGCTCCAGATCAAATTGATGTCGGCCCTCGGCTGCGCTCCGACATTCCGGGCCACATACATGAAGTAGCGATCGCCGACATGAATGAGGTCAGGAGCCATCCCGCGGCGCGAAGGAGCAGCCCCGCGACTCCAGGCCCAGCCATCCTCCGAGACCAAAGATGAACCGCCCGTGCCGTAGGTGTAGAATTGACCGTCGCAAAGCACGACTGTGGACGGATCGTGAATTTGGATTTGGCCGTCGAGGGCGAAGGCTCGGCAGGCTAAAAAGAGGAGTGCGGCGATGAGCGAGCGCTTCATTTGGCGGCGGCTTTCTTAGCTTCGGCGATCACAGCGAGTCAAGGCACAAATCTGGCACAGAGCGCGTAGAGAAAAATTGTCACTGACACCACGGACGCTTCCCGCTCAGTCGAGAGCGTCCCAAAAAACGAAGATGTTTGCTCTCGCGAAGGGTTTCAACTTTCTTGACGACGCTCGTGATACGTGGCTGCGTAGGGGGAAGCATGCAATCAATCAATCGCAGAAACTTTCTGAAGAGTTCGATGGCCGCCGGTGCCGCGCTCGGTTTCCCCAACATCGTCACAGCCGCGCAGAGTTCGTCGTTTGGGCCGAATGACACCGTCCGTGTTGCGGTCATCGGCATGGGCGATACTAAAGCCATCGGCGGCGTCGGTGGCCGCGGGCATCAGCTCATTCCGCGGTTGCGCGAGGTCCCGGGCGTAAAAATCACTGCGCTGTGCGATATCGACCCGAACTTTCTCGACCGCGAAGCGCAACCGTTCAAGGATCGCGGCGAGGCAGTCGCAACTTTCAAGGACATCCGCAAGCTGCTGGAGGATAAAACCATCGACGCGGTCGTCGTCGCGCTGCCAAATCATTGGCATGCACTGGCCACGGTTTGGGCCTGCCAGGCTGGCAAGGATGTATATGTTGAAAAGCCATTTGCGCACGACATTTGGGAAGGACAACAAATAGTGGCTGCGGGGCGCAAGTATGGCCGCATGGTCCAGGTGGGCACGCAGAACCGGTCGAGCACCTTCCTGGCCCAAACCTTCGAGTCCCTTCGCGGCGGCGAACTCGGCGCAATTCGTTACGGCCACACTCTGGTTTATCGGCCCCGCACCGGAATCGGAAAGGTGACCGCGCCTACTCCCGTCCCCTCCAGCGTCGATTACGACCTGTGGTGCGGACCGGCACCCAAAGAGCCGCTGATGCGCAAACAATTAAATTACGAGTGGCACTGGTTTTGGGACACGGGCAACGGCGAGATCGGTAATAACGGGATCCATGTGATGGATATTTGCCGATGGGCCCTGGGACAAAACCAGGCCCCGCCGCGCGCCATGAGTATTGGTGGCCGATTCGGCTTCGATGATTGCGGCGAAACAGCGAACACCCAG
>Ga0136846_1233176_pt1 | contig 10478 bp, 8 predicted proteins | sample HopSoiMetagenom2_FD_96841 | JGI IMG/M metagenome (GOLD analysis project Ga0136846, IMG submission 96841) | Grasslands soil microbial communities from Hopland, California, USA - 2 Assembly 2016 (version 4) | ecosystem: Environmental > Terrestrial > Soil > Grasslands | place: USA: Hopland... | reverse complement strand
GAAGCCAAGAAGGTGGCCACGCCACAGTAGCAGTTCGCTGGTTCGGAAGAGAGTGCCGGTGCAAAAGCATGAGCACTCTGTTCTCGTAACGGCTTCGCCATCGCTCGCCGTGGTCTCAAGAACGTGGTCTCAAGATCGTGGTCTCAAGATTAATGACGAGTTCGCCGCCCGAATCTGACATCGCCGCCTTACGATCTTCCCAACATCTTGCGGCGACGCCTCAGCGCTGCTGCACGAGCAATGGCTTGCTGGCAAGCCCAAACGGCGGGATTTCGCGCGGCCGGGTGAGTTTTGCCCCGTTCCGGGACAACTGCGCTTTGCATCGGCCGAATCAATGCCGCGAAACACCTGTGATCTAGGTCACAGAGCCACGTCTGGCTTGAATTGTAAGCTCCTTGCTTAGCCGGAGTGTCGTAGCCCTTCCCCCGCTGCGCCCCTGCATACGACTTCCGCTCTGAATCGTAATGGCCGAAACGCAACCTGCTCAGAGTATCGTTACCTCCGCAGCGAACCAGAGTAGCCCGTACACTCACTCGCTCGCTCCGCATTGCTTCTTCCCTGAGCTTCTTGAAAAGTCCCAGGACTTCGTCTGCACGCACGATCTCGAAGGTCGACTCCTGGCGGTCAATCCCGCCCCCGCCCGCATTTTGGGATACTCCGTTGAAGAACTCCTCGACAAGACCCTGCCGCAACTGCTCGCCCCGGAATTTGCCGATCTCTTCCCTGACTACGTGGAAACCATCCGCCGGGACGGCATGGCGACCGGGCGAATGATGCTACTGACACGAGGTGGTGAGCGTCGGGTTTGGGAATATCGCAACTGGTTGCGGATCGACGCGCAAACACGTCCCTTCGTAGTAGGTACGGCTCATGACGTCACTGAGCGTCTAGCCACCGAAAGGGCGGTTCGCACCAACGAGAAGAAATTTCGCAGCATTTTTCAGGACGCTCCCGTCGGAATGATCATTGCCATGAGGGAAGGCCATATCCTTGACGTCAATCAGGCCTTCTGCGAATTCCTCGGCTACTCCCCCGAGGAACTGGTCGGCCAAACTGTCCTGCAACTGATCCACCCGGAGGATGTCGAAGCCACCGTGCTTGCATTGCGCCAGAGGTCTACCGGAACCAAGGCCATTGATCCTCTGCCCAAACGCTATCTACATAAGAACGGTGAGCTAAGATTGGCCGAGGTCAGCCTCTCGCTGCTGCAGGATCATGAGCCGCAATCAGGATGTTTCGTCGCCCGGTTTGTCGACCTTGCCGACCACAAGAAGGCGGAGCAGAGACTTCAAGACCGGGAACAACAATTACGCATAATTGTGCAGCAGATTCCCGGGATTTTCTGGGCTGTGGATCGAGATTTGCGATTCACCTCGAGTACCGGGAAGGCGCTCAAGCACCTCGGCCTCGCCGAAAACCAGGTCCGCGGCATGACGCTGGCCCAGTTTGCAGGTACCGACGATCCCACGCTACCCATCATCTCCAGTCACCAGCGCGCCCTGCAGGGAGAAGAGGTCGAGTTCGAATTGGAGTGGGGCGGCCGCTTCTACGAAGTCATGCTTAGCCCACTCCGCGAGGCCGGCGAGACCGTAACGGGCGCTCTCGGCGTCGGTGTGGATATCACCGAGATACGTCAGAATAGCCAGCGTCTCGAGACGCTTCTTGAGATCAGTCACTGCTCAGCCTCCCATCTGGAGCCGCGCGCATTGTTTTCCGCCGTTTCTGAGTGCCTTCGTAAGCTCGTTCGACAGGATTTCACAGGCCTGCTGCTATGGGATGCTCACTGCGAGTTTCTGCGGCCCGTGGTGCTCGACTTCCTTCCCTCAGGAGTGGGAAACGAGGAGTTGCTCGCGACCGCGGAACGACATATCGACGCATCCTTTTTCAAAGACCGCAACATCCGGGTTCTCGGCCCGCCTGATCTGCAAAACAATGGCTTCTTCTCTTCCCTGGTAAAAGCGGGCGTAGGCCTCGTCTGTGTGGTGCCGCTGGAAATTGGAGACCGTCCCCAGGGAATACTTCTTCTGGGAAGCAAGCGCGAGGACGCGTTCAGCACGTCGGTCTTGCGACTGCTGACCCATGTCGCGCCTCAACTGGCACTCGGCTTGTCTAACGCCAGCGCGTATCAGCAGATCAAGCATCTTGAGGAAAAACTCGCACAAGAGAAAATCTACCTGGAACAGGAGATCCAGACAGAATCTCGCTTTGACGAAATTGTGGGGCACAGCCGCAGCCTGGGAGCTGTTCTCGACTTAGTCAAGCAAGTTGCGCCCACGGACGCGAACGTGCTCATCACGGGCGAAACAGGCACTGGCAAGGAACTCATCGCGCGAGCCATTCACCAGACGAGTCTCCGCAGTCGCAACAGCTTCATCAAGCTCAATTGTGCCGCGATTCCTTCAGGCCTGCTGGAAAGCGAACTGTTCGGTTTTGAGCGTGGCGCGTTCACCAGCGCCTCTAACCGAAGAATCGGACGTATCGAGCTCGCCGACCAGGGCACCTTGTTTCTGGACGAGGTAGGCGATCTCCCTCTTGAACTGCAACCGAAATTGCTGCGGGTGCTGGAGGATCACGAATTTGAAAGGCTGGGCAGTACCAAAACTGTTCGGGTAGACACGCGCCTGATCGCCGCCACCAATCGTGATCTGGTGAAGGAAGTTGCCAAGGGCAACTTTCGCGCCGATCTCTTTTTTCGGCTACACGTCTTCCCGATCAAAATGCCCGCGTTGCGCGACCGTCGCCCGGACATCCCATTGCTCATTACTCACTTCGTACACAAATATGCGACGCGCATGAAGAAAACGATTGACCAGATTCCCACTAAGACCATGAGCATTCTTACCAATTGGGACTGGGCGGGGAACATCCGGGAACTCGAGAACTTCATCGAACGATCTGTCATTCTCACCCGCGGTTCAGTGCTGGAGGCGCCGCTCGCCGAACTCGCCATCAGCTCCCATGAAGTTCACGGCACGCTGCAGGATACGACCGAAGAAATGCAATGCGCTCAAATCATCCGAGCCCTCCAGCAAACAAGCGGAGTAATTGCTGGACGTGCCGGGGCGGCTGCCCGGCTCGGCCTTAAGCGCACAACTTTGCAATCCATGATGCAAAGACTAGGCATCTCATCAGACGATTACCGAAACGCTCAGTACGATCAGTCATCCCGAAAAGCCAACCTGGGTTGTAGATGAACGGTTCCCGACCTCCGTCTAGTCCTTAGGGGAATTCGCCGCCCCGCACGAACTTTCATACGCTCCGATTCGTATTCCCATGGGTCGATGAAACTAATGCGGACAAGTGCGGGCCTGCTTCTCTTGTTTCTAGTGAATTCACCACGGTTGTACGCAGCCAGCAGCGTAGGAATCCCTCGCGTCGACAAACCACCTCGGTTGCAAGATTTCGAGGACATGAAACCGCACGGTGCCGCGACCGAGCTTCGCAAATAAGCAGCTTCACACAGCAATCGTTTCATCAACGATGGCCGCCAATTCTTCGTGAAGATCAGCTATCTTTTCCGGCTTTGACCGCCGGTGGATTCTCCAGCGGAAGTCTCATTGGTTCCTTTTCACACCTCGGCCCTGCCCTTTTCTCCTGGCTTCAACCTGCCGCCCTGAAACGAATGTTGTGAAGCGCAACACTGAACCTTGCGCCTCAACATCGCTTTAGCGTTCGCACAAACAGCTGTGATAGACTTCACGGCCAGCCGCAGCTTCCTCCGAAAACTCGGGGCAGCGGATGTGGGTTCAATCAACCTTTAAAGAGGAGGCTAGTGGATGGGCCTCGCGCTTCTCTGCATAATTTGGCTGATCACCTTCGTTAGCACGTACTTTTTTGCCGCCAAAACCTGGTGGCTGCCCAAGGGTGTTGCCGCCGCCGCTTCCGGCATTGATCGCCAGTTCACCGTGACCTACCTCCTGATGGGCATCGTCTTCGTGCTGGCCCAGTGCGCCCTCGGCTACCTGGCATGGAAGTATCGCGATACGGGAGCCGCCCGGAAAGTCACGTACTCACATGGCAACACCAAGCTGGAAGTGCTCTGGACGACGCTCACGGCCATCCTCTTTATCGGGCTCAACCTGATTGGCAGCCCGATCTGGGCGGCGGAGAGATTTGAACCCGCCAAGGCAGGATCAGTACCAGTCGAAGTGACGGGCATGCAGTTTGCATGGTATTTCCGCTATCCAGGCCCCGATGGCAAGTTCGGCGGCACCAAACCTGACCTCATCGATCCGTCTACCGGCAATGAGGCAGCTATCGGTCTCGATACTGATGACCCTGCTTCCAAGGACGATTTGGTGGGTGGCATCATGTACGTGCCGGTGAATCGCGAGGTCGATCTTCGCCTCCGTGCCATTGACGTGATCCACAGCTTCTTTGTTCCTTCGTTCCGCTTCAAACAGGATGCTGTTCCAGGCCTCATCGTTCACATGCACTTCACACCCACCGAGATTGGCGACTATGAGATCGCTTGTGCGGAGCTTTGCGGCCTGGGTCATTACAAGATGCACGGCATCGTCAAAGTTGTCGCGCAGGAAGATTTTGATAAGTGGATTGCCTCAAAGGAGGCGGAGAAGCAATAGATGGCTACCACGCACACGGTTCACGCGCACGCGGCCCCGCAAGGGTTCATTCGTAGATACGTTTTCAGCCTGGACCACAAGGTTATCGGGCTTCAGTACTACTTCCTCGCGCTCAGTGCGGTGTTCGTTGGCATGTTTCTGTCGCTGCTGATGCGCATACACCTGATCTGGCCTAATGCTCAGCTGCCACTCATCGGCGCGATCAAGCCGGAAACGTATCTCGCGCTGCTGACCATGCACGGCACCCTGATGGTGTTCTTCGTGCTTACCACGGCCCCGCAGAGTGGCTTCGGAAACTACTTCCTGCCCATTCAAATCGGCGCGCCTGATATGGCATTCCCCGTCCTGAACATGCTTTCGTTCTGGACGACCCTGCTCGCCTACATCGTCATGCTAGGCGCGTTTTTTGTAACGGGCGGCGCTCCTCTGCATGGCTGGACCGGTTACGCCCCGCTCAGTGCGCTTCCCAGCGCCGGGCCCGGTGAACAACTTGGTGCTGACCTCTGGGTAACCAGTATCGCGATCTTCTGTCTCGCGTCACTCATGGGAGCTTTGAACTTCATCACCACGGTTCTCGATCTACGCGCAAAAGGCATGACGCTGATGCGCATGCCTCTGACGGTTTGGTCGTGGTTCGTTACGGCAATTCTGGGATTGCTCGCCTTTGGTGTCCTGCTCTCAGCAGGAATCCTGCTACTGCTCGACCGCAACGTAGGTACCAGCTTCTACGTGCCGCTCGTAGTAGTAAACGGTCAAGTGATGGGGCATAAGGGCGGATCTCCACTTCTGTGGCAACACTTGTTCTGGTTTTTCGGGCACCCCGAGGTCTACATCGCCATCCTACCCGGCATGGGCGTCGCTTCCCAGTTGCTCTCCACCTTCTCTCGCAAGCCGATCTTTGGCTATCGCGCCATGGTCTACGCAATCCTGGGCATCGGTCTGCTCGGTTTCATGGTCTGGGGACATCACATGTTTATGAGCGGCATGAGCCCCTACTCGGCTTTCGCCTTTTCGCTCATGACCATGTCCATTGGCGTGCCCTCAGCCATCAAGACGTTCAACTGGCTGGGCACATTGTGGGGCGGACGCATTCGCCTCTACACACCGATGCTGTTTGCCATCGGTTTCGTCTCCCTCTTTGTGTCCGGTGGACTAAGTGGCCCGTTCCTGGCGCAGCCCGTGCTCGACATTCCGCTGCATGACACCTATTTCGTCGTCGGCCACTTCCATCTGATCATGGGCGTGGCAGCCATCTTCGGAATGTTTGCAGGCACCTACTACTGGTTCCCGAAAATGTTCGGGCGCATGATGAATGAAACCTTAGGCAAGTGGCACTTCGTCATCACATTCATCGGCACCTATTGCATCTTCATGCCGATGCACTACCTGGGAATGGCGGGTCAAACCCGGCGCTACTCGCAGTTCACGGAAGTGGCTTATCAAACCAAGCTGCTTCCTCTGCAAACATTTATGACGTACGCCGCGTTCGTGACCATTGGCGCTCAACTGATCTTCGTCATCAATCTTTTCTGGAGTATGAAGAAAGGTCCAAAGGCTTCGGATAATCCTTGGGAAGCAACGACCCTCGAGTGGACTACGGCCACTCCTCCTCCGCACGACAATTTCGGCGGCCATATTCCCGTCGTAAACCACGGGCCCTATGAGTACAGCGTTCCGGGCGCTCCCCGGGATTTCACCATGCAAACGGATCCCGCCACCGCCACGACGCATTAAGGTATGGGAATTTTGAGTCCAACGATCACACGTTATCCGGGCACCGCTCGCGGGGGCGGCCCCATTGCCCCGCCCAACGGCGGAGGCGGCGACCATCGTAACGGCGGCGGTTCTCCGAATTTTGGCGATCGCTTGCGCCGCGCCCGACTCGGTTTAGCGGTCGGGCTTACGCCGATCATCATGCTGTTCGTCTCCTTCACCAGCGCTTACATTGTTCGCCAAGGCCTGCCCACGCTGGACGAGAAAACCAATCAGTACGTCCGTGACTGGCTGCCTGTAAGCCTGCCTTGGATCTTGCTCGGCATCAATACCGCGCTTCTCTTGGTTAGCAGCGTAACCATGGAACTGACTCGCCGCCGCATCACCCGCGAAGCGGCACTCGCCCCTGTGAAATTCATTCCCGGTGTCTCGCTCGGTGACGAGAAGAGTTTTCCCTGGCTGGCTTTGACTACGGTACTCGGCCTGCTTTTCCTTTTCGGTCAGTGGATGGCTTGGAGCGAATTGGAAGCGCGCGGCTTCTTCATTGCCACCAGTGCAAGCAGTTCGTTCGTGTACCTTCTGACAGGAATGCATGCGCTTCACCTATTGGGAGGAATTGTTGCGCTGCTCTATGCCGGGGCCACTGCCCTGCTGAAAAAGCCGATTGAAACGCGGCGCATCGTCATCGATATCACCGCGTGGTACTGGCACTTCATGGCATTGTTGTGGATTTACATTTTCGCGTTGTTGAACTTCGCTCGTTAACTTGACCAGGAGGTTGCGGCAATGGCCGAGGTCGCAGTGCAGCATCACGGAGTGACGTCCGCTTCTGCTGCTTACGAACCATCTCTCTTCGGTACTTACTCGAAAAAGATCGGGATGTGGCTCTTCCTCCTCTCCGATTCACTCACCTTCGGAGCGCTGCTGTACGCGTATAGCTACGGGCGCATATCCATTCCGAACTGGCCTACGCCGTTCCACTCCACCAGTATTCGCAACGCGACCATCATGACCGCGTTCCTGCTCACCAGTTCTCTAACCATGGTGCTGGCAGTTCGGGCTGCCGTGTTCGGGAAGAAATCGGCGCAACTGGGTTGGCTGCTGGCCACCATGGCCTGCGGCATCGGGTTCGTCATCCTGCACGGACGGGAGTGGAGCAACCTCATCGCCGAGGGCTTGAGTCTCCCCCTTTTTCCTCCCGTGCCTCACGCCGAAGCCAATCCCGAGTTCGTGAATGTCACCAAGACTGTCCCGCAGTTTGCCGCAACATTCTTCGGTCTGACCGGCATGCACATGCTGCACGTGACGCTTGGGGTCGTATATCTCGGCGTAGTCGCTCTGCGCAAGAAGTTCATTCCTATCCTGCTGGGATTTTGGTTGCTCGCCTGGCTGGCAACACCCGCTTATAGCCCCTTCCACTACGGCTCGCACGTATTGCTGGTGGCCGCGATTGTTTGCTCTGTCATTTTGTGGCTGAAGCCCAAGGTTTACGATGCCTCGGATATCGAAGTCGCCGGACTCTACTGGCACTTCGTTGATTTGGTCTGGATGTTCATCTTCCCGCTGGTTTACCTGATGTCGACCAGGATCATTTAGGAGCCGAGACACCATGGATGAGGTCCAAGTCGCGATTGCAGAAAACGTAGCCGAGCAGCACCGGCATCACGCCAAAGCCCAATTCTTCTGGGTTTGGGGAATCCTGCTGGTAATCACCGCGATCGAGGTCTATCTCGGTTACCAGAACATGGAAGCGGTGCGCATGCTCACTATCCTGATGGGGCTCTCGATTGTGAAGGCTGCGCTGATCATCGGCTACTTCATGCATATGAAGTTCGAGATCTCCCGCATGAAGTGGATCACCATGTCGTCGTTAGTTTTCTGCCTGGCAATGATGATGGTCTTCTTCCCCGACGCTTTCCGCATCATCCACTTGGGAGTGCGATGAGGCTGCGCACTGTTACCGCCGCATTGTTCCTTCTGCTTGGGGTAGCCCCTGCCGTAGCCCAGGGCTGTGCCATGTGTTACTCAACGGCAGCTGCCGCCAGCAAAGATGGCCAGCGCGCCATCAATCGCGCAGTCCTGGTCCTACTTCTGCCTCCAGTGGGATTCATGACTTTGGGCATCGGCATGGCCATGCGCTATAGCCACAAGCGGGACGAGGAAGCCGACCGCACCGATTCCTGATCACGAGGTAATAACGTGGCGAGCCGCAGAGCTGCTCTCGGATTCCGGGCGCATTCCGGCTGGGCAGCAATGGTGGCAATCACCGGCACGATCGATTCACCTTCCGTTATAGATCGCCGCATCATTCAACTACACAATCCCAAGAATGTAGGCTCGAAGCAGCCGTACCATGCCGCCGAGCCGCTCCCTTTCAACGACGCTGAAGAATTCATCTTCCGCTGCATTGAAGAGACGCACGAGCTCGCTCATGACGGGCTGCAGACCGCGATCAAGGCTTTGCAGCAAAGCGGGTACAGCGTTGCCGCATGCGCAATCCTGCTGGCGTCCGGCCGTATTCTTCCTTCACTAGAGCGCGTTTTAGCCTCGCATGCCATGATCCATAGCGCGGAAGGAGAACTGTATCGCAACGCCCTCATCCAAGCCGCGGTGCGTTGCAAGTTCACTATCACCCGAGTGAAGGAGCGGGAACTGCTCTCTCGCGCAGGCGAAATTCTTCGCCGCTCTGAAGACGACTTGCGAAATTATTTGTCACACGTCGGACATTCTCTTGGCCCTCCATGGCGTGAAGACCAGAAATGCGCGACGTTAGCCGCTTGGATAGCTTTGGCGACCTCGAACAAGGCTGCCGCCGCTCATTGAGTAGCGCGGCTTCTACCCCGTATAATAGAAAGATTCCTGAGTGCTCCTGAACGTAGTAGAGCGCCTGCGCTCTCGGAATACCACGTCGGCCCTGGGTAAAGATGTCCACAGATAGCATCGTTGTACGCGGCGCACGGGTCCACAATCTCAAAAACATCGATTTTGAGATCCCGCATAACACCTTGACGGTGGTCACTGGGGTATCGGGGTCGGGCAAGTCGTCGCTCGCGTTCGACACGATTTATGCCGAAGGCCAGCGCCGCTACGTCGAATCCCTTTCCGCCTACGCTCGCCAGTTCCTCGAGCGCATCGAGAAGCCGGATGCTGATCTGATCGATGGAATCGCCCCGGCAGTAGCCATTCGGCAGAAAAACTCAACGCGCAACCCACGCTCGACGGTTGGCACCGCCACGGAAATTTACGACTACCTCCGCCTACTCTTCGCCCGCGTGGGCCGCACTTACTGCGCGAATTGCGGTCGCGAGGTGAAAAAAGACACGGTCGACGAAGTTGCCGACGCCATCCTCGCCATGGGCGAAGGCACTCGCCTGAACGTTCTGTTCCCGCTACAAACGCCTGCAACCCAAGCCGCCGAGTCGGAGAAGAAAAAGAAGACTCGGTCGAAAAAGAGCGCTGCAGAAGCGCCACGTAAGCGCTTCGAGGATGTCTCCGATGCGCTGAAGATTCGCCTGTTCGATCTGCGGAAGCGCGGTTTCAACCGTCTATATCAGAATGCCCAAGTCTTCGAGTTCTCAACGCCGGAGTCGCTGCTCGACATCAATTTCTCCGAACCGGTCTTTTTATTGGCCGATCGCCTCGCAGTCTCGCCTGATGCGCGCTCCCGGATCGTCGATGCCATCGAAAGCTGTTACAGGGAATCCGGTGAAGTGATCTTTGAAACGGCTCCTCGTGAAGATCAGCCAGCGCAGCAAATCCGTTTTGCCAACCGTTTCGAATGCAAGCATTGCGGTATACGCTACGAAGAACCGGAGCCACGGCTCTTTTCCTTCAATAATCCTTATGGCGCGTGTCCGCGCTGCCAGGGCTTCGGCAATACCATCGATTTCGACCTCGATTTGGTGATTCCCGATCCTTCGAAGACGTTGAACGAAGGAGCGATTGAGCCTTGGACCAAGCCTAAATACAAGCCGCTCTTTACTGAACTCAAGCGCTTTGCCAAGCAGACCGCCATTCCGTTGGACGTCCCCTGGTCTGAACTCGATCCCGAGCAGCAGCACATGATCATCGATGGGGACGCCCGCTTCGGCGGCATCCGCGGTTTCTTCAACCATCTCGAACGCAAGAAGTACAAGTTGCACGTGCGGGTATTCCTCAGCCGCTATCGCGGATATTCCGTCT
>Ga0136846_1226980_pt1 | contig 10480 bp, 14 predicted proteins | sample HopSoiMetagenom2_FD_96841 | JGI IMG/M metagenome (GOLD analysis project Ga0136846, IMG submission 96841) | Grasslands soil microbial communities from Hopland, California, USA - 2 Assembly 2016 (version 4) | ecosystem: Environmental > Terrestrial > Soil > Grasslands | place: USA: Hopland... | reverse complement strand
GAAGTGCTCAGCTCTGACGGCTCTTTCTGAAAAAAGGTGCTGGAGGCATTTCTGATACCGTATACGTTGTCGCTAAACGCAACTGTATTTAAATAAAGCGTGATAATTTCTTCTTTTGAAAAATTACGTTCCAGCCTTACCGCAATAATGCCTTCTTTTATTTTCTGAATAAGACGAGCCGGTAAACTACTGGTAATCCAGTCGTCGGTAAACAGGTTTTTCGCTGTTTGCATGGTAATGGTACTGGCGCCGCCTCTGGTACCAAAAGAGGAAAGGGAGCGCATGAGTGAACGGCCATCGATGCCGTTGTGGGAATAAAAACGCTCGTCTTCAGTAGCCACCAACGCATTTATTACCTGGGGGCTGATGTCTTTAAACTCTACATCGATGCGGTCTTCAATGAGGTATTTACCCATGAGGCTGCCATCTTCGGCATACACCTGGCTGGCGATGAGCGCCGTTGGGTTCGATAATTCTGTAATGGAAGGCATTTTGCCTAATAAACCAACGCTGGCAGAAACAATAACCAAAACGCCACAGATCAATCCGCAAAAAAAGACCCACCAGAAGATTTTTACTCCCTTTTTCATAGATCAGAGATTATAGGTACAATACTGGAATAAATGTTAAAAAAACTAATATTTTGTGCAGCAATAAAAGTAATAATAAAGCCCTGTTATTTTCAACGGTAGAGGGGAAAAGTTCTTAGTTTTTTGTTTTAAGCTACAGGTTCGTATTCGCTTGTGCCTTGTGCCTTGTGAAGGCAAGGTACAATAAACCATTAGCAACAGGAAGTTACTACCCGGAATTAACACAAATCTTTAGATCTGGCGGTACAAAAAATAAAACCGGCCATCCCTGACCGGTTTATTTATAACCTAAAAACCCAATTACTTTTAAGGCTGTTAAATCACGGCCTTTTGCCGGGGTGTAATTACCTTATTATCTTTTATAGAAGAGGAAGACGAATCATTCGCTAATGACTTTTTTCCGCTTCGATATTTTGCGAGGTTTATCAACAGTACGCTCAGCAGGATCACGGCCAAGCCGGTAATTTGCAGAAAAGTGATGTGCTCTCCTGCAAAAAGTAACCCTAATAAAACCGCTACAACGGGATTTACATAGGCATAGGTGCTTACCTGTGTGGCCGGGCGTACCTGTAACAGCCATACATAGGCACTAAAACCTGCCAGCGAACCCATGGTAATGAGGTAGAGGACCGACAACCACGAACCTGTAGTTACTGAGGCGAAATGAAAAGTGCTCCATTCATTGTTTATAAAGCTACTTGGCACAAAAACAACACCAGCCGCCAACATTTGCCAGGCTGTATTCACCATTGCCGAAGTAGATTTTGAATTGTATTTGGAATATAGGGAACCGCCGGCCCAGGCCATGGCGCCAATAATCAATACGATCAAACCTATAACCTGGATGCCATTGCCTGTGCCCAAAGCTTTTGATGCCTGTTCGCTGAATAACAGGATCACACCAATAAAACCAACGATCAGCCCTAAAATAGTGGAGCTGCTGGTAAGGTTTTCCTTCCACTTTGGTTTATCCAACACCACAAACCAGATGGGCGCCGACGAAACCAGCACCGCTACCAGCGAACTGGCAAGAGATTGTTCGGCCCAGATAACAGCGCCGTTACCAACAAACAACATCAGCAAACCACTAATCAGCGCCGGTTTTATATCGGCCCAGTTAAATAATTTTTCGCCTTTAATTGCACACCAGCCAAGTAATAACCCACCCGCAATTAAAAAGCGAATGGCGCCTAAGATAAAAGGCGGGATATGCGCAATAGCGCGTTGGATAAAAAAATACGTTGAGCCCCAAACCAGGTAAACAGTTGCAAAAGCAATTACAACTAATAATGGAGAAGCGTTTCTTTTTACGTCACTCATACATTTAAATTTTAGGAATCACCAATTGTTGTTGCTCCTTCACGGTTTCCAGAACGATGGTTGTTTTCGTGCTTGCGATGTTAGGGATCTTTTGCAGCTGGTTACGCATCAACTGCATCAATGTTGATGAGTCGGTTGTGCGCACCTTAATAAGATAACAATCTTCACCGGCAATATGATGCACTTCCTGTACCTCAGGGATAGCCGCTAACGCCTGGGCGGTATTACTGCTGCAGGTAAAACCTTCAGATGAGCGGATAAAAATAAAGGCCAGTAATTTCTGCTGTATGGAGGCCGGATTGATCTGGGTAGAATAACCCTGGATCACCTTTTTCTGCTCCAGCTTTTTAACCCGTTCCAGCACAGCCGAAGGCGCCATGTTTAATTCGCGGGCCAGGTCGGCATTTGAAATGCGGGCATTGGCCTGCATGCGCTCCAGGATTTGCAGATCGGTATTATCTAAAACAACATCCATTCCGATGAATTTTCTGTAAAATTAGGGTATTTCTGAATAATATTCTGTTGTCAAGAATGTTTTAAGAAATTTATTGTAAATTTGTAGTGTGTTACCGAATATTAATCGGCATTGGGGTGTTATTGTTTGAATTACAAATGATTATAGCAAAACAAGTGTTAGTAAGTACAGAACCGGCAAAAGTTAACCCGCTGAAGATTCGGTTTTCAAGTTTTAAGTGTCAGTAACGGGTTTAGCCATGAAAAATTAAAAGTCATCTGTTGCAGGGTGACTTTTAATTTTATAAAAGATTCCCAAATTCAGCCTGTAAAGCAATGAGGCATACGTTTATAATGAGTAATTCGTTATATTGAACACTTCTAAGGCCTTATTCTATTGACTGACTTTTGTAACTTTACCCATTTAAATTTTAATATATGTCACTGTTTAATACTAATAAGAATAAAGACAAAAAGAAAGGCAACGCTGCAACAGGTAGTAAAGCCCCTATTCCAGCCAAAGGAAAAAGCAATACAAAGGGCGCTGCCAAATCAACGCGTGTAGCGGGCCGTGCGCAACGTGGATCATAATGTAATTGTTTCCACAAATTGGTGTTTAAATTACCCACTCGTTGTGCGTTTATACGTATAATGGCTATCGTAGATCCTCCTCTCAAAAATGTGAAGAATTACCTGTCAGGAAACTGGCACAGTAGGGCTTTTCAGGCATGGTTGTTGAAAAACTACTGTATTCATATAACTTAAAAAGGGAGGATTCTTATGAATGCCAGAAAGAATGCAACGAGAACAAGAACAGAGGAGTTTGAATTGGTGGTTGATGATACTCCGCTTTTTGTAAAAGCCACCGCATTTCAAACCTATACTATGGAAACGCAATACCGGGTAAGTGTGAATGGAAGTCCTGTTTATATTTTTGGATGGCACCCGGCATTAAAGCGAATAACCGCCATCGACAGAGGTTCTGCCGTGAGTAATATACCACCCAGGGTTGTTGAAGCAATCGGGGATCAGTTACATCACCGAATGGCAGCCTAAGAATACATTTTTTTGAAAACTTCTAATTGAAGCACCGATCTCAGATCGGTGCTTTTTTTATTGTAATAATTAATTAACTTTCCATGTAATATATAAAACCTGGGTATAACGGTATGGGGTAAAGTACAATGCGCTGCACCCTGTCAAACCCACATTCGAAAATAAAACCCTTCGCCCTAAAACGGTAGTTATTTCATAATAATAAAATACGATTATGCTTGCATAATTGAAGTTTATTGTATGCAGTCCTATATTAACCACCTACTTGCGGATATTACCGAAGCCTGCCGGGAACAACAACCTGAAGCCTATTCAGGTGCTGCCGGTGAAAATGATCTGGAATCCATAGAACGATATTTTGAAGAAGTGGAGCGCTGGTTGGAGCATGAACCGGAGCATGATTTCAGTTATTACTGCGGATTACAAATAGAACAGTTTCCACCAGTGGAACAATTGACAAACGAACAGATGGAAGCCGTAAGCCTTGCCTTTGAAAAATTGTTATTTACCTGGAACATTGGGGTGGAAATGCCGGAGAAATTACCCGTTTCAAGAAAATATACCCTGCTGGTGAGTGTGCTTGAAAAAAAAGTGGCCATTGTGGAAAATGGTTTTGAAACCGTTGAGTTCTGCAGCTATGACCCGCCATCCTGTCCGTTCGATGAATGGTGTACCTGTAAAGAATTGGGCCTTAAAGATCAATATGATGATGACCAGGAAGATGTTGACCCCGACAGCATTCCTTTTTAGGCTGTTAAAAAATTGTGAGATCAAATTTCCCGAAATGTGAATGGTAAACATACCTTTGATGAGGTATAAAAGAAATTACTAATTATGGATATCAGCGGAAAAATTATTCAGTTCTTACAAGTTCAGTCTGGCCAGGGAAAAAATGGCACCTGGAAAAAACAGGAGTTTATTCTTGAAACAGGCGACAACTATCCTAAAAAAGTATGCATCGCTGTTTGGGGCGATAAAATTGATATGGGCAGCTTTAAAACCGGCGATCTGGTGGATGTTTCTTTTGATGTTGAAAGCAGGGAATACAACGGTCGTTGGTACACCGATGTAAAAGCCTGGAAAATGGTTCCCAAAACTGGTGGTGGCGGTAGCGCGCCTGTGCCCGGCAATAATGGCAACTTCAACACTATGCCAGGCACTTTTGAAGCATCGTCTGCCGGCGATGATGATCTGCCATTCTAAATAAGTTGTCTTAAAAAGATTAGCGGCGATAGTTACCTAAACTATCGCCGCTTTTTATATTGAACCGTCTTAGGCTTTTAGTGTATAACCAGTTTGTATTGCTTCGCCTGCTGCCTGATTATTTTTTCAATTTCCGTTTCCAGGGTTTGCTCATTGCCTCCATTAGCGCGACGCGCTTTTTCAGCATTGATATAGGCTTCTCTTTTTACCGACACGGCAGAGATCTCTTTTTGTATGGCCGCGCGTTCGTTGCTTTTAGTAGTTACTATTTGTTTTAACTCGGTGCGGGTTTTGTTTTTTAAACTATCCGGCAGGGTATTCATTTCTACTTTCGCAGGCATTTCAGCATCGTCCTGGCTGGCGTCTACAAGGTCCCAGGTTGAATTGTTGTACAACTGTTTTTTGCTTTTAACAGCCACGCGTTGTGCAGCGGCCGATTTATTCAGGCCATAATTCATTTTATCTACCTCAGCCTGTTTCGACATGGCCGCCTGGCCGGCTCTTCCATAGCTGATATAGGTGCCATTTAATTTAATGTTCAATTGAAACAGGATGGTGTCGTAAGGGGTGGGAATATCGATCACCTGTGCATTTTGATTGATATTGGTAAAACTTCCGGTGCCGCATTCACTACCTAAATTCCAGTGTTCGCGAATGCCCTGGGCCCTGTCGCCGCAATAAATGGTGTTGATAATTACCCCTTTTTTCTTAGCCTCTGAACAGGCCTGGGTATAAGAGATGTCGCCCTGTAAAAAATCTTCATTACCGGCTATAAAAATTACTTTATAGTTATCGGGATTAGCGTCCCATTCCAGGCTGGTTAAAGAAGTGTACATCACGTGGCCGCAATATTCATCGCCGCCATTGGTTGTAAGCCGGAAAAGATTGCGGGACACTTCATCGAGGTCGCGGGTAAAATAATTGATCTGTTTTACATAACCGGCGTTTGCGTCGTTGGTGGGTCGGCCATATTCATACAGCGCAATTTCAACCGTAGGCGCCACATCGTTACAGGTGGCTTTGCCCAATACGCTTACCATGTTCCATAGCTGGGCTTTGGCCTGCCCTATAAGGCCATCCATACTATTGCTTACATCGAGCAGCACAGCAATCTGTACTTTCTTTTGGCGGCTGGGACCAGGCGTATTTTGCGTAACGGGTGGTTTCTTTGAATAGATCAGGGTGGTGGCGACCATGATAAGCAGACAGCTTGCACAGAGTTTATACAGGGTGTTCATACAATTTGTTTTGAATTGGATGCACGCCTGTTTTTGATTACATAAAGGATATAAATAATAAGAAGACCTTTTAGATTATTTTAACAATTGAGGAAATAAAAAAGGTGACGGTATGAACCGCCACCTTTTATTCACCTGTTTACATAAACTCAGCTAATGGGAATTTCCTGTTTTTGAATGCTTTCTCCTTCAATCATGGGCAAACTGACCTGCAGCACGCCATCGGTATATTTGGCGGTAATGCGGGTGGTGTCCATGTTCTCATTCAGTAAAAAGCTTCTTACAAAACCACCCCGGCTGTATTCCCGCTGTAACCATTCAAAACGGGGAAAATCCGTAGGCGGCGTGTAGGAAATGGTAAGCTCTTTACCCCTGACGTCGATAGAAAAATGTTCTTTAATACGACCCGGCGCAAACACCAGCATTTCATAGCTGGTTGCTGTTTTGTATACATTAACGGCTGCTCGTTGCATACTCCGGTAAGGCAGGTGCCGGTGACTGCCTCCGTACGATTCGCCTTTTGCGGCGCATGACTTGTTGTAGTGCATGTTGTTTATTTTTATGAATGACGGCTGAGCCGGCCGGATATTGTATTTTAGCAGTTGTGACGGATTCAGAAAAAATAGCATTCAAAAACCGGCTGAAGCTGGCAGCGCAGCAGCTTATTGAGCAACGGATCGCCGCTGCCAAAAAGTTGATAGATAATGCCCGGGAAGCGGCGAACAGCGAAGAAAAGAGTTCTGTAGGCGATAAATATGAAACGGCGCGTGCCATGGGCCAGCTGGAAACGGAGATGTATTCGAAACAGCTGGCGCAGCAAATAAAGGAACTGGCCTTATTGCACGAGGTAAAGACCGAAGTAATTTACGCTATAGCCACCATGGGGGCCTGTATTGAATGTGGAGACCTTACCTTTTTCATTGCGGCCGGTTTAGGTAAACAAACCATCGATGGTAAATTGATCATATTCCTTTCGCCACAAGCGCCCCTGGCAAAATTGTTACAGAATAAAAAAGCGGGCGAATCATTTGTTTTTAACGGAAAAGACACTGTGATTGAAAGAGTTTATTAAGAGAGTGTTGCGTTATTATTTCTGAACGCTTTTCCTGTATCTTGCGCCCTAATTCATTATAATTACAATGGCAACAACAAAGATTACAGTTAACAGCAATGGTTCATTACGTGTAGAAGGTGATTTTGAAATTGTGGATAAAAATGGCAATGTGTACGATCTGGGTGGTCGTGAAGTGATATCAATTTGCCGTTGTGGAATGTCGAACAACAAACCCTTTTGTGACGGTTCGCATAAAGGCCACTTTGAACATGAAGCCGTAGCATTTAGCCTTCCTCCCAAGAAACCATAAAGCTGAGCAATCAGCTTTTTTTATTTTGCAGCAGTGGGTATTGGTAATTCTTCAAAAATACCCGTCTGTCTGTTCTTCCGCACATTGTCCCAGTTAAAATAACGGCCATTCATAGCCACATAAACGCCTGCGGGAAGTGATTGAACAAAAGCCAGTGCGCTGCCCAGGTTGAACAATCCATCAGAGCTACCAAATTTTATGGGGATCATGGCGCCGGTTAATACAATGGTTTTACCGGTAACTTTTTTTGCCAGCACGCGGGCTGTTTCGGCCATGGTATCGGTACCGTGTGTAATAACTATTCTTTCTTCCTCACATTGCTGGCATTCTTCTGCTATCAGGTTACGATGATCGGGCGTCATTTCAAGGCTATCGATCATCATGAGTGTTTTAATATTCACTTCCAATCTGCTTCTGCCTTTTGACAGCAGTTCATCCATATGGGTATCTTTAAAATACAATTCACCGTTCAGCTCATTATATTCCTTATCAAAAGTGCCGCCGGTAATAAAAATTTTAATAGCCATATGCAATGTTTGTTACTACAAAGATATTGGTTAATGCAGGTATAGTCCCTTCTTTAACAGGCAATCAGGTAAAAATGGAATATGTGAATGATCGTGGAAGATTCATTAAAAATCATTCACCGTACCAGTAAAAGCGGTGGATATTATTTAACGATATCCCCAATTTGATGTTGATAGAACACGTCCTTTCCTGTTTTGGAAGGGATTTGTTTTTTAGTGGTTATTTTTGTTTAAACACATTCAGCAATGAAGATCCTTTTAGTGGAAGACGAGGCAGCGTTGGCCAGCATGCTGAACAAGGGACTGAAGGAGGCCGGGTACGAAGTAACGGTAGCGCCTGATGGCCTTATTGGGCATGAGATGGCCATAAAAAGCCAATTTGATGTAATGATCCTGGATATCATGCTGCCAGGCCTGAATGGGATTCAATTATGCAAACAGTTACGCCGTCAACAAATTGATACACCTATCCTGATGCTGACAGCACTGGGCACTACAGAAAATATTGTAGCCGGGCTCGACAGTGGCGCTGATGATTACCTGGTTAAACCTTTTCATTTTGCTGAACTGGAAGCCCGCCTGCGAACGCTGGTACGCCGCAAATCGCCGGGGAATAACAATCAACCCGATGTATTGCAACTAGGGAACCTTACCCTTAATATCAATACCCGCTCGGCCAGTTTGAATGGCGAACCTGTTACCCTTACCGCAACAGAATATCGCCTGCTTGAATTTATGATGCACAACCGCGGCCGGGTGTTGAGCCGCATGGAACTGCTGGAGAATGTGTGGGGAATAGATTTTAACATGAGCACCAACGTGGTGGATGTATATGTGAATTACCTGCGCAAAAAAATAGATACCAATCCGGCACAGAAACTCATTCATACCATGATCGGGATGGGCTATATTCTCAAGGAAGATAAAAAAAGCTAATACCATTGAAGATCCAGACACAAACCGCCTTGTTGTTCACGGTGCTAACGGCATTGCTGATCCTGCTCATCAGCTTTACGACCTATTACCTGGTGACCCGGTATGCGTCGAACGATTTTTTGAAGCGCCTGGAATTACGCGTACGGGTAGCTGCCAAACTACGTTTTGAACAGAACAAAGTATCTACCGTTACTTACCAGGAATTGAGACGGCAGTACCTGGAAGTGCTCCCCAGGGAGCAGGAATACCTGCTGACCTGGGATTCTGTTGCCAACATCTTTCATCCCCAGGTAAAATCAAATCTACCACAATCGTTTTACAGGCAAATAATAGCGGCAAAAGGCAAAACGGTGTTTATTGAAAAGAACAAAGTACACTATGCTGGTATTCTGTATCGGGATGAGGGAAAAAATTACCTGGTTATAAAATCAGCCGTGAATGAATTTGGGAACAACCTGTTAAGTACGCTGTTTCGCATAAAGGTCCTCATATTTATAGTGGGTGTATTATTGGTGTTCACTGCCGGCATTTTCTTTAGCCGCAAAACCTTTCAACCCTTGCGCCAGCTCATCAGCAAGGTTCAGGACATCAGTGCACATAACCTGCACCTACGTCTGGAGCCCAAGAAAGGAAAAGACGAAATGACGGAATTGGCGCACACCTTCAATACCATGCTCGACCGCCTGCAAACGGCTTTTGAAACCCAGAACAACTTTGTAAGCAATGCCTCCCATGAATTGCGTACGCCGCTAACCACCATTATGGGCGAAGCTGACATTGCCCTGAAAAAAGCCCGCACCAATGAAGAATACCGCCAAAGCCTGCAGGTAATTTTAAACGAAGCCATGAAACTGGACCACTTGACCAGCAGCCTGCTGGCCCTGGCCCAAAGCGGCTTCGATGGTAAAAAGCAACGCCGCACGGTGGTTAGAATGGATGAATTGTTAGTGGAGGTAAAACACGCGGTAGACCAACTACATCCCGATAATAAAGTGCAGTTGCATTTTGGCGAATTACCGCCGAATGAACAACAATTATCTGTAGAAGGAAATTATCATTTATTAAAGCTGGCCCTGACCAATATTGTAATGAACGCCTGCAAGTACAGCAATGACCGGCCCGTGCAACTGTCGCTTCAGGTAGAAAAAGGCAAGATCAGGATCGGCATTATTGACGAGGGCATTGGTATCCCTTCAACAGAGCTGAAATATGTGTTTGAACCATTTTACCGCGCTTCCAATACCGACCGGTTCGAAGGGCATGGGGTGGGGCTTCCCCTGGCACGGAATATTATCCGTTTGCATGATGGCGAGTTGATGATAAGATCGGAAGAAGGGAAGGGCACTGCAGTGGAGATCATCTTAAACAGCCAACATTAATTTTCTAATCCCATTCTTATTTCTTTTTTAATACATTCTTAAATGCCTCTTAAGCGGCTCTAATACCATTGTGCCAGCTTTGCTACTGTAAACTTCATTGTTAATTTAATAATTACAGTATGCGCAATATTTTGGTACCGACCGATTTTTCTTCTGCTTCTTTCGACCTGGTTGAAAAAGCCATTCAAACCATGGGCGAGCAGGTTGTGAACATTACTCTGTTCCACGCTTTTCAAATCCCATTTTTTGTAAGCGACCTTATCAGGAACCAGCGGCAGCCCTACCACGATCTATTGACAGATTCTTTTAGAAACAACTGCAAACAAATAAAACAACAGTTTCCCAAACAGGTGAACAGTATTGTTTTCCGTCATTTATATGGAAATACCCCTGTGGTGTTTCGCCATTTTGTAG
>Ga0136846_1225464_pt1 | contig 10482 bp, 10 predicted proteins | sample HopSoiMetagenom2_FD_96841 | JGI IMG/M metagenome (GOLD analysis project Ga0136846, IMG submission 96841) | Grasslands soil microbial communities from Hopland, California, USA - 2 Assembly 2016 (version 4) | ecosystem: Environmental > Terrestrial > Soil > Grasslands | place: USA: Hopland... | reverse complement strand
TCGCGGAGGAGCTCGCGCAGCGCGGCGTCGTTTCGGATGGCGAAGCCGACGAGCGCCGGCTCGAGCGAGAGCGAGACGAGCGAGGCGACGGTCAGCCCGACGGCCTGGCCACGCACCGCGACGGTGACGACCGCCACCCCGGCCGGAAAGCGCCCCATGACCGCCCGCAGCTCGTCAGCCCCGACCACGCGCCGATCATACGAGCGTCACACTCTCGTCACGGTGCCAGGCACCGTGACGACTCACGCAGGCGTTAGTGCTGGTGGCACTTGCGCCAGCCGCCGCGGATCTCGTCCAGCTTCGCGTTCATCGACGCCTCGAGCTGAACGTCGTTCGGATTGCCGGCCTGGTACTTGTGCAGCCCAGGCCCGTGCCAGACGATGTCGGGCGTGACGCCGGGCCCGACTGCGGTGATCCGATACTGGTCGCCGTGAGCCGGCCCGCGTCGCCTGTGCGTCGTCCCCGGCGGATGCGGGTGGCCGTTGATGAGCGGATCGCGCCGGAAGAAGCCGAAGCAGAAGATCCCCGGCGGGCCGCTGCTCACGAATGCCTCCTCGCGCCTCCACCCACGGCCGTACTTCGAGTTGTGCGTGTCGAGGTAGAGCAGGCGGCCGTAGTTGTCGGTCGGAGCGCCCCAGTGCGTCGTGCCGTACCCGCGCACGCCGACCCCGAGGTACGTGTACTGCCCGAAGACCTCCTCGACGTGATGGCTGTAGACCCAGTCCTGGTAGCCGTCGAGCTGAGCCGGAGCGCCGGTCCAGTGCGAGAGGTGCAGCCACCAGAGCTTCTGCTTCGCGAGCCACGGCTTGAAGCCGAGCCCGGGCAGCTGCGTCTGCCAGTTCTGCAGCGCCCAGTACGAGCCGTCCGGCGCCTTGCACGCGGCGACGAGCCACTCGAGCGCAGGCCCGTCGTAGGGCTGGCAGCCGTTGCGGAAGTGTCGCCAGACGCCGTGTCCGTAGAAGAGCCGCCCGCCCGTGTAGTCGAGCCGGAACTTGACCTGCGGAACGCCGGCCCGCGGCGGGCGGACGTGTGCGTTCACCGCACCGCGCGCGATCATGTGCAACGGCTTGCCCCGCCCGTGGTCGCGGAACGTGACGAGCGCGACCCCCTGAGCGTTCACCGCCAGCTGGACGTTGGTCGCATTGCGCGCGATCACCTGCGAGCCGTAGGCAGGCCCGGTGAATGCCCCGGCGCAGGCAAGGACGGACGCAACGAGAACGAGACGATTTCGCATGCCAGACAGACCCCGCATACCAGAGTACATCGGAAAGCGGCGAGTTGTCCTTGACCCTCGGAAGGGTCAGGAAGCGAGCCGGTCGGGCCGTGCCTCGTCCTCCGCAGCATCCCAGGAGATGCTGAGGAAGACGTCGACCACGCTCGGATCGAACTGCGTTCCCGCCGCCTCGCGGAGCCGCAGACGCGCCTCCTCGGTGCTGAGACGCTTGCGGTAGGGCCGATCGGTCGTCATCGCGTGGAACGCGTCGCAGACGAAGATGATCCTGGCCTCGATCGGAATCTCCTCGCCGGCCTTGCCGTCGGGATAGCCGGCGCCGTCCCAGCGCTCGTGGCAGCCGCGGACGATCGTCCGCACCTCCGCGAGACGCTCGATCGGCTCGAGGATCCGCTCGCCGAGCTCGGGGTGCATCTCGATCACGCGCCGCTCGTCCGGCGTCAGCGGCCCCGGCTTGAGCAGGATGCTCGTCGGGACGCCGATCTTGCCGATGTCGTGGAAGAGCGCGCCGAGCTCGAGGCGCTTCAGTGCATGCGCGTCGAAGCCGAGCTCGGTGCCGACCTGGAGCGCCATGTCGGTGATCGACCGCGTGTGCGAGGAGGTGTACTCGTCGTTCGCCTCGAGCGCGTTCGCCAGCGCCTCGACGGTCGAGACGAAGGTGCCCTCGAGACTCTCGAAGCTGCGCGCGCGCTGGAGCGCGACCGAGGCCTGATAGGAGAGGCCGCCGAGAAGGCGCAGAAGCTCGTCGCTCGGGAGGACGCCTGTCCCGGGCTCGCGAATGGTGATGAACCCATCGACCGCGCCGTCGCCGCGCAGGGGCGCCAGCGCGATGTCGGGCCAGCGGCGGCCGACCGGCGACGGCAGGATCCCCTCCAGCTCGTCCGCGCCGGCGAGGAAGGGCTCGCTCCGCTCGCCGATCGCCTTCCGGACGCGTGCGCCCTCGAGGGTCACGTCCATCACGCTCCGAAGCTCGGAGACGCCGTCGTGGTCGGAGTGGGCGGCGATCTGGAAGTTGCCGTCCGCGTCCGGCAGCCACAGCGCGCAGCTCTTCGCGAGCAGCCGCGAGGCGGCGGTCACCGTCTCATGGGCGATCTCCTGCAGCGTCTCGGCCTCGGAGATCGCGCCGGTGAACTCGAGCAGGGCCTTCAGGTGGTCGGCCTCGCGCCGCTGCGCCTCGTACAGTCGCGCGTTCTCGAGCGCGACCGAAGCGTGCCCGGCGAGTACCTCGAGCAGGCGGACGTCGTCCTCGTCGAACTGGCCGACACCCAGCTTGGAGATGCCGACCACGCCGATCACGCGCGTCCCGTAGCAGAGGGGAACCGCGATCTGCGACTCCTCGATCGCGTGGGTGCCGGGGATCATCACCGAGTGCTCGCACTCGAGCGTGTTCGCGACGAGCATCGGCTCGCCGGTCTCCGCGACGCGGCCCGTGATGCCGTTGCCGATCTTCACGCTCGGGAAGTCGACGCGCTCGCCGTCCCGTGAGATCAGCTCGCCGCGGAAGGCGATCGGGACGACCTCGTCGCCCTCGACCACCGAGACGCGGCAGTTGTGGTAATCGATCAGCAGCCGAAGCTCGTCGGCGATCACAGAACCGATCTCGCGCACGTCGTTCAGGCGGTTGAGCTTGCCCGCGAGCCCCTGGAGCATCTTCATGTGGGCGATCGAGCGGACGTCCCGGCGAGTCGCCGCGTGGCTCTCGGGCCGCTCGTTGGCCGTCTCGTCGAAGAGCACGATCTGGTTCTTGCCGCGGGCCTTCGAGGTCATCATCGCGGCCTCCGCGCAGGCGACGAGCTCCCGCGGGTTCATCGCGTGCTGCGGTCCCTGGGAGATGCCGATCGAGGTCGTGATCTGCCCGGCTGGGCCGAACTCGATCGACGAGAGCGAGTCGGTGAGGCGCCGGGCCAGGTTGAGGGCGTCGCCGGCGTCACAGGACGACATGATCACGCCGAACTCCTCGCCGCCGAGGCGGCAGACGACGTCGGAGCCGCGCAGGGCGGCGCGCAGCAGGTCGGCGAGGTCGCGGAGCACCTGGTCGCCGATCCCGTGGCCGTAGACGTCGTTGACGCGCTTGAAGTCGTCGATGTCGAGCATGAGCACGGCCACGGAGTCGCGCGCCCGGCTGGCGCGGGTCAGCTCGGCCCGCAGGCGCTCGTGGAAATAGCGGTGGTTGTAGAGGCCCGTGAGCGAGTCGGTCTGCGCCTGATACTCGAGCCGGGCGCGGATCTGCGCGTTGTCGAGGGCGAGCGCCGCCGCGTCGGCGAACCGGCGCGCGAGCTCGAACTCCTCGTCGGTGAAGATGGCGTCGTCGCCGAGCCGGTAGATGTTGAGCGCGCCCTTCACGACGTCGCGGGCGATCAGGGGAACGGTGATCAGGGCCTCCGGCTCGTCCGACGGGGTTCCGGGGACCACGGTCATCCGCGGGTCACGGTGAGCCTGGTTCGTCAGTACCGGCTCGCGGTGAAGCGCCGCCCAGCCGGTGATTCCCTGGCCGAACGGGCTCGAGCTCTTCATGATCTCGTCGGCCCACTGGTCACGTGCGAGCACCGGCGTCAGCGTCGTCTGCGCCTCGTCCGCCTCGTAGATCGAGAGTGAGTCGTAGGGCACCAGCTCGGCGAGCGTGTCCGCGATCCGCTCGAGCAGGTTGTCGACGGTGTGCTCCGAGAGGATCTCGTGGAAGACGTCCGCAAGCTGGCGGTACGACTGGACGAGCCCCTCGGACCGGGGCACGCGAGCAGCGCCCGGAATGACTTCCAGGTCGCGAACAGGGACCTCGGCCGCGAAGAGGTTCCGCATCCGGCTCAGTTTCATGGGAATTCTGGCCGCGGAGATCCCCCGGAAAGGGGAACCTGACCGATGGCCTCCCCTTGCTAGTGCACTTCTTCGACTGCCTGGTCGGCCGCGTCGAAGTCCCGGCGGAGCTCGTCGATGGGCGGCATCACCGCCAGCGCGGGCACGATCGGCAGCCAGAGGTTGAAGAGCCGGTACACCACCACGCCGAGCAATGCGCGCACGAACGGGAGGCCCATCCAGTGCAGCGCGAAGGTCAACGCGATCTCCACGACCCCGGCGCCACCCGCCGGGAGCGACCTGCGCGTGAGCACGTAGCCCGTGGCGTAGCCGATGATCAGCGCGGGCACGGACAGCCGCGGGTTGCCGAAGAACGCGAGCGCTCCCCAGAGGCAGGCGATGTCGCCGGCCCAGTACAGGCCGGTCCCGAGGACGCCCAGGCCGTGCTCGCGCGGAGGCGCGACGAGCATCGACCGGAGGATGCAGAGGCCCCGCACGAAGTGGGCGAAGGCGACCTTGAGGCGCCCGGCCTCGCGCCCGGGACGCGTGAAGCGGCCGGCTCGCTTGGGCGAGCTGATCCAGATCGCGGCGGCCGCGCCCGGGATCACGGCGAGCCAGGGCAAGGTGAGACCGAGTGAGATGTCCTCGCCGCTCGCGATGATCGCGACCGCAGCGCAGAGTGCGGCCGGCGCGAGGACGGCGTACTCGAGTGCCCCCAGCGCGAGCACGCGCGCCACGGCGCCGTCGCGGTCGTCGCCGGCGTTTCGCAGCGCCCAGTAGTCGACGGCGAAGCCGCCGCTCGTCCTGGTCGCAGCGAAGACGCCGAAGCCGCCGAGCACGGCTCGCCCCGAGTCGCCGAAACTGAGCTTCGGTCCCTGGTCCACCTTCGCGGTGTCCCGCACCGCGAGCACGTAGCCGAAGTACGCGACGAGCTCGCCGCCGAAGCAGAGGACGAGCCAGATCGGGTGGAGGTGGCGGGCCGCACGGTCGAGGCGCTCGGCGCCGGCGATGTCGGCGAGCCCGGCGACCGCGCCGAGCGCGAGGGCGGTCGGCACGAACAGCACGAGGGTCGGACGCCGCTCGACCCAGGCGAATGCCCGCGCCAGGCGGTCTCTGGTTTCCGATGCCCAGGGCGCGCGCATCATCGAATCGTGGCACAGGCTTACTTCCGCATCGGAGGGCGGACGCTCGAGATGTTCGGCCCCCGCGCCGAGCAGATCGCGCACCTCCTCGAGCTCGACCGCAGCAAGGTCGCGGCGAAGCTCGCCGAGCGGATCGGCAAGAACGTCTCCGACGCGGAGGAGGGGGAGCACGTGCTCGAGCTGGACGACGACGAGGAGCGCGAGCTGCTGGTCGTCCTCGACGAGATCGCCGAGCAGTCGAAAGACGTGGCCGAGGACGTCGCGGCGCTGAGGGACGCCCTGCGCCGTTCGCTCGGAGCCTAGGAGCCGCCGGGCGTGGCGGAGATCGCCGCGGCGCGCTCGCTCAGCTGCGAGAGCGCCTGCTCGGCGAGCTCGAGCGCCTGCTTCTCGTCGTCGAGGTTGCTCTGCAAGAGCTCTTCGAGGTCGCCGTCGAGCTTCATCGCCCGGACGAGCTCGAGGAGCGTCGTGTACGCGCCGATCTCCAGCTGCTCGGTCTTGACGACGGCGTCCACGTTCGCAAGGTCCTTCAGCTTCGGCGACTCGAGCTGCTTGACGACCTTCTTGTGCTGCTTGCGCAGCCCGTCGAGCACGGGATCGTCCTTCGCTTCGGGCTCCTCGCCGAGCACCTCGAACGCCTTCCGGATGTTGACCACGTGGTTGTGCGTCTGCGTCGAGTGGAGGTTCAGGCCCTGCTTGAGGTCGCTGTTCTCGGACTGCTCGACAAGCTCGGGGATGACCTTCTCGGAGAGCTGCTGCTCGACGTAGAGGAGCGACTTGAGCTGCTCGAGCAGAAGCTCGCGCGGTTGCTCGATCTTCGCCATTTCAGGCGGTCAATCTCCGCGGTTGAGCGCCGCGAAACTAGGCGTAGCGCGCGCGCCGGGCGCTGCCGCCGTACGAGGCGAGATCACCCAGGAACGCGAAGAAGACGAAGATCCACTCCCAGCCGGTCACGCCGTGTCCGCCGGTGTTCCAGAGGATCACGTAGAGCAGCGTCGTCAGCGGCAGGAAAGCCAGGCCGATCAGCGGCCAGATCCAGGGGCCGAAGGTGCGGTCGACCCACGGCGTGAAGATCCACATCAGCGCCAGCGCCAGCCGAGGCGAGAGCGCTGCGATCAGCACGAAGATGCATCCCATCAGGCGCGAGTCTCCCAGAATGGAGCTGGGCGCCAGTCATCCAAGCGGGGTGAAATCGCGAGCGAGGCGGCGGGGGTGGGATTCGAACCCACGGGGCCGCTTTCACGGCCCTCCGGTTTTCAAGACCGGTCCATTCGTCCGCTCTGGCACCCCGCCGAGCGAGCCTTGGTGTCAGTGGGCCTATAGTTTGCCCGTGGACCCGCAGCGCGACGGCGACAGCGAGGCCTTCGTCTCCGAGCCGGACGACCTCTGGTCGGGACATGACCACAGGGGCTGGAATCGAGCGTCGATCAGGTTCTGGTCGCGGAGCGATGCCGGGGGGACAGTCCGGCCGGAAGACCTGCTGCTGCCGAGCGGTCTGGGCAACGCGCGGATGCTCGCGTCGTGCGCCGGGATGGGAGCGATCGGCGCGCTGCTCTACGTCTGGTTTCCGCTGATGCTGGTCGAGTTCTTCGTCTCGATCCCCGGCGCCGTCTTCGCCGCGATCCTCGCAACGGCGTTCCTCGTGTTCACGCTCGCCCTCTACGCCTCTGCGACGATCGAGACGCACCGGGACCGCGAGCTCGCCGGCCGCCTCTGAGCTAGTCCCGCTCCAACCGCTGCGGCGCGCCGAACTCGACCAGGCACGCGGGGACGGCGACCTTGCCGCCCTCTTCCTGGAAGTTCTCGAGGATCGCCAGCAGCCAGCGATCGGTGACGGCCGTGCCGTTGAGCGTGTGCACGTGCTCGGTGCCGCCGTCGGCGCGGTAGCGGATCCCGAGGCGGCGCGCCTGGTAATCGGTCGTGTTCGACGCCGAGGTCAGCTCGCGGTAGCGCTCCTGCGACGGGAACCAGGCTTCGAGGTCGTAGCGCTTGGCCGCCGCAGCGCTCAGGTTGCCGGCCGAGATGTTGACCACGCGGTAGGGGAGCCCGAGCTCCTGCGCGAGGGACTCTTCCGTCGCGAGCAGCCGCTCGTGCTCGTCCCAGGATTCCTCCGGGCGGACGTACGAGAACATCTCGACCTTGTTGAACTGGTGCACGCGGAACATGCCGCGCGTGTCGCGGCCGGCCGCGCCCGCCTCGCGCCGGAAGTTCGTCGAGTACGCCGAGTAGTGGAGCGGCAGGTCCGCCGCGTCGAGGATCTCGCCCATGTGCAGGCCGGCGAGCGCGACCTCCGAGGTTCCGGTGAGGTACAGGCCCTCGTCGGCGACCTCGTAGATCTCGAAGCGCTCGGCGGGGAAGAAGCCGGTGCCGTACATCGCCTCCTCGCGCACGAGCACCGGCGGGATGACCGGCACGAAGCCCTGCGCGGCGGCCCGGTCGAGGGCCCAGCGGTAGAGCGCGAACGCAACGCGCGCGGTGTCGCCGACGATGTAGCCGAAGCGCGACCCCGATAGCCGCGCGGCGCGCTCCATCTCGAAGCGTCCGAGCTCGAGGTGGTCCTTGGGATCGGAAAGCCGCGGCGGCTCGCCGAAGGTGCGCACGACGTCGCCCTCGGCGTCTCCGCTCTCCTCGTCCGGGACCGAGTCGTGCGGCGGGTTGGGGACTTTCTGCAGCAGCTCGTCGCGTTGCGCCTCCGCCGCCGAGTGCTCCTCCTCGAGCCGCCGGAGGTCCTCCTTGACCTGCTTCAGCTCGTCGACCTGCTCGGGGCTCGGCTTGCCCTTGATCTTCTGCCGGCCGCGGAGCTCGTCGACCTGCGGCACGAGCTCCCGCCAGCGCGCGTCCGCCGCGAGCAGCTCGTCGAATGCCTCCCCGCCGCCCTTGCGCGCGACGGCCGTCCTGAAGCCGTCCGGGTCGGCCCGCGCGGCTCGGAGGTCGATCAACCTTTCGTCAGGTAGGCGACGAGATCTGCGATCTGCTTGTCGCTCAGGCCGAGATCCGGCATCGGAGTCGTGAAGCCCGGCTCGATGTAGGCGCTCGGATTCTTGATCGACTCGGCCGCGAAATGAGCCTCGGAGCCCCGGTTCGCCTTCTTCGCGTAGCCGGCCAGCTTGTCGAGGTCCGGGCCGACGGTTGCGTTGCTGCCTGCGGGCTTGAACGTGTGGCAGCCGGTGCAGCCGCTCGACTTGAACGCTGCGGCGCCCGCCGTCGCGTCGCCCTTCGCGGCCGTGGCCTGCGTCGACGTCGCCGGGATGGTTCCGACGACCGTCTGCGCGGTCGGCGAGACGGTCTCGCCGCTGCCGCAGCCGGCGAGGAGGGCTGCGAGGACGATCAGCGGTGCGAGGCGGCGCATGGCCGCGAGTCTAATCAAGGTGCTCGAGGCGCTCGCCGCTTCTCGCGAGCCACGCCCAGAGGACGAGTGCCGAGAGCGCGCCGAGGCCCGCGATGTCGGTGGGCGTGTCGTTCACGAGCAGCGAGACCGCCAGCGCGACGAGCAGGGCGTCGACCACCGCCAGGCGCGGCCGCCGCAGCGCGAGCCATACCAGCGCGGCGACGCTGAGGGCGAAGAGCAGGGCCTCGTTCCAGCCGGAGCAGATGAAGGCGGCGGACAGGTGCAGCCGGTGGCCGAAGTCGCCGAGCAGCGAGCCGGGCCCACCGCCGACGGCATGGGTGACGTGGCTCGAGCCGCCGAGCGCGGCGTCGATGCCGATCAGCGCGAACGCGGCGGCGACCACCACCGCGGCCGCGACGCCGACGCGCACGGGGCCCGGCCTCGGGCTTCGCTGCAGCAGCGCGAGCGCGAGGAAGCCTGCGAGGTACGCGACCATGTCGCCGCCGTTCGCTCCGATCGAGCTCACGCCGAGCCCCGCCGCAACGGCCAGCGCGACCGCGGGCAGGGCACGCGGGCCCGCAAGCGCGCCGAGCACGAGCGCGGGGGAGAGGAGGAGCGTCGAGACCTGGTTGTTGATCCCGTAGAAGCGCCCGCCGCCGTCCGGCCTGGCGCCGAGCGCGGCGAGGCTGTTCCAGCGCGGCTCCGCCCAGAGAGCGGCGAAGAGGAACACGAAGAGCGCGACCAACCCGAGCGCCAGGGGAAGCCTGGGCCGGAGCAACAGGCCGCCGGCCAGCGCCAGCCCTGCCGCGCCCAGCGCGAGCGCGACGACGACGTCCCTCGACGAGGTCACGCCGAACGCGCTCAGCAGGAGCGAGACGACGAGGCAGGAGGGCGCGGCCAGAAACGCCGCGCGACCGAGGGCGCGGGAGCGGGTCGCGAGCGCCGTCAGCCCTAGCGCCACGATCAGCCCGACGAGGACGAGGAGGCCGCCGGTGCGCGAGTCGTGCGCTTGGGTCAGCCGCCGGTCGAAGTCGCTCAGGTAGTCGAGCGGCGCCGGGGAAGCGCGCGACCGGATCCGGGGCCGCTTGCCGCGCTCGAGGGCGAGCACCGACGGAGCGACGTCGGACACCGGAATCAGGCCGGTGAGGTGCGTCGAGGTCGACGTGAGCAGGCCGCGATAGCCCGGCCCGACCACCGCGATCGGGTAGCGCACGACATTGTGGTGCCTCCCCGGAGGAGGCAGCGCGAGATAGAAGGTGATCGCGCCGGGCTCCCGCGAGAGTGAGATCTCGGGACGGCCTCCCGGCAGTCCGCCGTTCACGACTGCGTTGGCGACCTCGCCGCTCAGCAGCGACGCGAGCGCCGTCCGGCGGCCGACCGTCGCGCCCTCGCCGGCGATCAGGAGACCGTGCGCTGCGGCCGGATCCGAGAAGACCGCGGCGGAGGGAGGCCGCACGATCACCGCGACGCCGCCCTTCGCCTGCGCGACCTCCGGTAGGCAGAGCGCGGCCAGCACGACCCCCGCGGCTAGAATTCGGCCTGTCCCTCTCGCCTCCAAGGAGGCCGATTCTCGATGAAACGAAAGGCTTACGGACGCGATGCCGGTCTGTCCCTGCGGATGCTCCTGACGAGCGTCCTCCTCGGCCTGCTCTACGTCTTCTTCGCGCTCGTTCTCTTCTACATCTTCAACGCAGGGCTCGTGCTGATGCTCGTGATCGTGATCGGCATGGCGCTCTTCCAGTACTTCACCTCCGACAAGCTCGCCCTGCGCGCGTCGGGCGCAAAGATCGTCAGCCCCGAGGAGGCGCCGAAGCTGCACGAGATGATCGAGCGCCTCGCGGCGATGGCCGACCTGCAGAAGCCGCGCGTCGCGTTCGTCGACACTCCCGTCCCGAACGCCTTCGCCACCGGCCGCAACCAGAAGCACTCGGTCGTCGCGGTCACGCGCGGCCTCTGGGAGCGGCTCGACGAGAAGGAGATCGAGGGCGTACTCG
>Ga0136846_1222098_pt1 | contig 10483 bp, 12 predicted proteins | sample HopSoiMetagenom2_FD_96841 | JGI IMG/M metagenome (GOLD analysis project Ga0136846, IMG submission 96841) | Grasslands soil microbial communities from Hopland, California, USA - 2 Assembly 2016 (version 4) | ecosystem: Environmental > Terrestrial > Soil > Grasslands | place: USA: Hopland... | reverse complement strand
GAAAGGCGCGGAGCGCCGGGGGTCAGAGCTTGCGGACGTTGGAGGCCTGAAGTCCCTTGGGACCCTCGACCACCTCGAACTCCACGTTGTCGCCTTCAGCGAGCGACCGGAATCCCTCCGCGACGATGGCGGTGTGGTGAACGAAAACGTCCTTGCCACCTTCCTGCGCGATGAAGCCAAACCCCTTCGCGTCATTGAACCATTTGACCGTGCCCTTCGCCATTGCCACAACCTCTTGAAATGGGAGCCCGAAGGCCCCGGGGAAACCCCAGCCCTCGTGGCCGGGTGAAAAAGCCCCAAAAAAAAGAGCCGCTCGGATTTGAATTCCGACCGGCCAGCGGTGACTCAAGAAAGCAAAGGCGGGACCGCGCTATTCATGGTCTAAGGTCATGCGCGGTCGGGAAATTGTCAATACAACCTAATGTCGATATGGCCTAGCGCAGGACGACCCCGGCGGACCTCAGCTCATGGTTCAGCAGCCAGCGCTTCCGGGTGAGGCCGCCCCCATAGCCCACCAAGCCGCCGTCCTTGCCCACCACCCGATGGCAGGGAATCAGGATCGCCAGATGGTTCGCCGACACCAGCCAGCCGATCTGTCGCGGGTGCAGTGCCGTGGCGCGGGCGACGTCGTCGTAGGACCGGGTCTCTCCCAGGGGGATCTTCTTAAGTATTTTGAACACCGCGACTTGAGCCGGGGACAGATCGAACCATCGCCGCAGGTGCTCGGGGTAGGGGAAGGGTCGGGGAGAGCCCGCGAAGTACTCATCCAGCCAGCTCGTGGTTCGGGGACACGGGCCCTGGCCGATGTGGAGCTCGGGGACTGCCGCCCGGAGCCGGACGGCCCATTTCACGGTCAGCGCCCGGGTAGGGAATTCGACGACCAACGGACCGGCCTCGCACTCGACCACGGTCAGCGCGCCGATCGGCGAGTTGTATGACGTCCACTCCACACGCATCCGGGCGTTCTCCCGGGCCAAACGGTAAGAGCGAAAGGTACCGCAGAAGCCGCGAGGGAGCCATCGAGGTCGCTGCGCGCCCAGCAGCGCACATCTATATTGGAGCATGACATCGCCCCAGACATTGGTGGTACGCACCTTCACCGACCGGGCCGAAGGGTTGTCGCACTTCGTGCTCCGGGCCGGAGAGGCCCCGCGGCTGCTCGCCTTCGATGATGCGCTCGGCTGTCCGGTGGAGACGGCCCTGGCGGCATTGGAGTGGACCGGTGCGGTGGGCATTCTGCTGGACGACGATCTGCTGCATGCCGCCCGCCTCACCAGCGAAACGGCCGCTGCGGTGGTCGAGCGTCGCGGGAGCGATGGACGTCGGTTCGTCTACCTAGGCCCTCGGCTGGATGCACCGCCGATGGACGTCTTCGAGGGCGCGGTCCTGTTCGACGAGCCCGGGGTGAAGGCGGTGGAGTTCACCCAGAGGGCGCATTCGCTGGCGCATTTTCTCCGGGCCACTGCGGGCGCGGGCGCCCTCCTGGCCCTCCTCGGCCGGCGCGCCCCGGAGGTCCGGCACCTGCGGCGCTGGCTCGGCCCGATCATCCAGGAGCTGGATGGACCGCGACCGCTGGTCGCCGGGTGGTTCGCGGCCAGCTCGGCCGGATGCCTCTTCACTTCCACCGACGGGGAAATCACCTACCGCTATATCGAGGTCGGGCTGGAGAGCTGAGCGGTCGGCGGCACTCATCCGGCACTTTGGGTGCAGTTGTTGATACACATGTCCACAATCGTGTGGACCGAATCGGTAGCATGATGGCCCGAAGCTGTTTAGAAATCCACAATCCCACCGCAACTCAGTGGCGTAACCCGAATAAAATCAGGCACTTGCGCGATCTGGCGGCCGCCATATCTTAGTCTCCACGCGCCGGCAGGAGACGTGCTGAGACCCCGAGTCACAGTGGCGGCCAGCAGGCGGGTTCGAGCGGGATATCAGGGGAGAGTGCCGACGCAACCAAGGGCTCAGGCACTCGGTGATCCTGGTGATCACCCCGGCTCGAACAGAGGAAGCCAGTCGCGTGCTTCGTCCGCCCCGATCTTGCGCCTCGGGGTGCAGTGCGAAAGGTCGGTCCGCGACCCGATCTGACTCGCAGCGCTCGAATGGACGAACCAGGTGGGATGGCCATCCGGCCTGGGGATCGAACCAAGGCTTCACCTTGCCCTCCCGAAGCGGCGGAACAGCCAACGGTGGCAGGTGGAAGAAGAACGGCGGCAGCAATGCCTCGCCCTTGGATAGTCCAATCGGGAACGGCCGTCTAGCCACGACTAGGCGGCCGTTCTTTTTTTTATGCCTGCCCGATTCGATCTCCGGGCCGAGATGAGCTTTCACCCGCGGTTCCCGCCGTTCCCTCCTCCGCCTCGCCCCAATCGCTGCCGCCGCGGAACAGCCGCCGATGATCCACCTGCCATATCGATCGGGTGCTGAGCGGGTCGTGCTCGGCGAAGTGCTCGGGCGACGCGAGCGCCTCGGCCATGCTGCTCGTCTTGGCGCTCGCGTCGTCGGCGTAGTGCAGCACCTCCGCCTCGAGAGTCATGGGACGCACCGGCGCTCCGTGCTCGAGCACGCCGTGATGGGAGGCGATCAGGTGCTGCAGGAGCACGACCTCGCGCTCGGAGCAGAGGGGCGGTTCCTCGCGCGCCAGCCTCCGGTCGAGCATCAGCATGCCCAGCGTGACGTGGCCCAGGAGCGCGCCGGCCTCGGTGAGCTCGAAGAGGCCGGTGCGCCAGGAGTACGCCTCCAGCTTGCCTACGTCGTGCAGCATGGCGCCGGCCAGCACCAGGCCGCGATCGGCGCCGGAGGCCAACGCCACCGCTCGTCCGATCGTCACGACCTCGACCGTGTGCTGCAATAGTCCGCCGAGACGCGCATGGTGCCCGATCGTGCTGGCCGGACACTCCTCGTAAGCGGAGCGGAACGAGGGATCGTCGTAGAACAGACCGAGCACGCGGCGGAGTCGCGGCCCGCGGAGTGCCTGGCGGCACTCGTCGAGCAGGGTCCAGTCGGCGGCTGCCGTGGTAGTGCCGGGCACCAGCCCCCGGAGCGGAGCCGCGTCGGGCGGTGCGCGGCGCAGAGCGGAGAGCTCGAGCTGCCGGGCACCGCGGAACACTCCGATCAGGCCCGAGGCGTTCACGACGGTGCCTCGGGTGATGCCCGCGGCCCACGCCCGGCGCTCGCCCCAGAGCGGCGCGGTGCCGATGCGTCCCGCTTGGGTGCCCAGCACGAGGATGATGCCTTCCCGACCCTCGCCCCACGCTCGTCGCTCGACCTGGTGCACCAACATCAGCCCTTCGACGCGGCTGCCGATGGGTGCCAGGATCGGATCGGGCATCTGGGTCACGCGGGGGAGCGCCTCCGATTACGTTTTCGGGCATGACTCCGAGTCACCTGGTCATCCTCGACGACGACGCGGCGCGCCGAGCCGAGCTGCTCGCGCTGCTTCGGAGTGCCGGGCACCACGCGGCGGTGGCTCCGGACGGGGAGACCGCGGCGGAGGCCCTTACCCGACCGGGCTTCGACTTGATTCTGCTGGACTTGAGATGGCCGCAGCTGAATTTGGCTCGGCTCCGGGAGGCACTCTCGCCCACCCCCGCGGCGCAGCCGGAGCCGTTGGATGCCGCGGAGCGCCGCCACATCGCGCTGACTCTTCGATTCACCGCCGGCAACAAACGCAGGGCCGCCGAGCTACTCGGCATCGCGCGCTCGACTCTGCTGCACAAGGTGCGCAAGTACGGGCTGAGCCTCGAATAGCCGCGCCTGCTTCGATCAGAAGCCACGCTGGATCCGCACCCGTCCCAGTCGGGACACCACGACCGTCCGGATGGCGGCCCCTCTCGTAATTTGGAACGTGGCGTTGGACAGGCCCATGCTGAGCCCGACCGGCGAAAAAGTGAGCTTCCGGACGGGTCCGGCCAGCGAAGCCCCCTCGGCCGCCGGGCCCGGCGCGCGCCAGACCACAGAGTCGGTGAGTGTGGCGATGCGAAGGCTGTCGGGGGCCACGGTGAGGACTAAGGGCCGGCTCAACAGAATGGCCGCCACCCGGGCGCGGCCGTGTGCGAGGATGACCGACTGCGCGGCCTGTTCCGCGATCCAGCCATCCCGGAGCGGCGCGATGCGCGGCAGCGCGATGCCGAGCAGCAGCGCGATGATGGCGAGCACGAGGGTGAGCTCCACAACCGTATATCCACGTCGCATGCGGCAACGATGGCGACGCTCGAGTAGCGGATGGTATGCCGGTAATCGCGTGCCGGTGCAGGATGCTGCGTGGACTTGCCGGGAGCCGTTCGCCGGGCCATACTAGCACTACCCCGGACCCCCCACTTGGAAGGAAAGCGCCTGTTCTCCTCCGAGCAGCTCTTCGACAAGGTCGGGTCGTCGGCTGACGTGCTTCGGCATGCCCCGTTCCTGGAGCGTGCACGGGTCGAACGCGATCACGACCGCGAGGTGTCGGCGCGCCTGGCGCTGGCCGCCTACGTGACGGCGCGGTTGATGGACCGCCTGCATGAGGGGGCGGCGGACGACGAGAGCCGTGAGGCGTTCGCCTGGCAGGTAGAGGCGGTGCGGCGACACCTCTCGAACCTTCCGCCGGAACTGCCCGAGACAGCGCACCTGGTCGGGATTCTGGAAGCCGTCACTTCCTCAGGGCAGATCCCCACCGGCCTGCGGCTTGGCCTGACTGCCTACGCGTATTTCCTCGAACATGAAGCCCGTCTGGCCGAGGCGCTCGATGTCCTCGCTCTGGCGGCCCGGTGCCACGAGAAGGCGATTGCGCCTGGAGAGTTCGCGGCGATCGCCCTCTTTGCCGCCCGGCTCCACCGCCTGCAGGCCCAGTGGGCGCCGGCCATCGCCAGCTACACTGCCGCCGAGGAGGCCGGTCACGCCGCGGGCGACATGGTCGTGGTTCTCCGGAGCCGGCTCGGGCGCTGTGGGGTGCTGCGGGGCCAGGGCAATCTGCCCGCCAGCCGGGCTCTGGCCGAATCGGTGCTCCGAAGCGCTGAGGAGCTCGGTCTTCGCGATGTCCAGGCGATGGCCTGGGCGGACCTCGGGGTCGTGCTGGTGCTGCAAGGGCAGTTCGCCGACTCGGTCCAGGCCAAGTACCGTGCCTTTCGCCTGGCCGAGGACGAGATCCAGCGCATGCGATATCTGGGCGACCTGGGCGAGGGGCTGGCGCAGATCGGCGCGCACGTGGCGGCCCGCACGGCCTTCGAGATCGTGATCGCCTCGCCAACGAGCTTCCTGGTACGCACCAACGCCATCCTCGAGCTCATGGAGCTGGAGTCGGGGGCGGATAATCGGGTCGCCTTCGAGCGCCTGCGGGCCGAGGCAGAGAGCGTGCGCGAGCGCATGCCGCCCAGCATGACGGCGGACTATCTGTACAAGGTGGGGGTCGGGCTGGCCCGGTTCGGCAGGACGGCTCGGGCGCGCGAGGTACTGAGCGAGGGATTGCGGAGCAGCGAGGCGAGTGGCCTCAACGCGTGGTACTTCCGGATCGAGCGGACCCTCCAGAGCCTCACGAGCGGTGCGGTGGCGGACACACGCCAAGCGGCGCTACCCGCGGCGGCCGGTCTGCGTGATCTGCCGGCCGTTCAGGATGTAGCGCTTGGACTCCGCGAGTATGCCCTTACGGGCGCCTAGTTGTTGGAACCCTGACCCTCGAGCGACGGCGACGGAACGTCCGACGGCCCGGTCGCGTCGGTGCGGGTGCAGGCCGTCGTGAGCAGGACCAGGGACAATGAGGCGATCGCGAGCCAGCTGGAAACGCGGCGTGCCATTGGCGGTACCCTCCGGTGAGACGATCTGGAACAGGGGCACTTACAATGTGCTGCGACGCTTCCTGACGATTTAGGGCCTTTTTGCGACAATTAGGGGCCGATTTGCGACACTTGCTCCTGGCGGCCGTTCCGTCCGAGCGCCTGTTCCGGCTGCGGACCCTGGATCCGGAGCGGTTCCAGTGGGTCGCGGTGAACGGCTGGCCCGAGGCGGTAGAGGCGATCCGGGCCAAGCCGATCGACATGGCGGTCGTCGATCCGCTGCTGACGGGCCCGGTACCTCGTCCCCATGGCATCGAGCGGCTTCGGCTTTTCTTCCCGTCGCTCCCCCTCCTGGTGTACACCGAACTCACCCCGCCCAACGCCGCGGTGCTGCTGCAGCTCGGGCGCGCCGGCATCCGGCGGGTGATCGTCCATCGATTCGAGGACGCACCTGGCGCGCTGCGCACGGCGCTGCTCAGCGAGCTGGAGCAGAGCGCTTCGCAGCAGGTCATGCAGGCCCTGGAGCCGACGCTGCGGGAGCTGCCCTCGGAGCTGCGCGACGCGCTCGAGCTCATGCTGCACACCCCGGGGGATGGTCCGACCGTCACCGCGCTGGCGGATCGGGCGCAGCTCACCCGGCGCACCTGCGAGCGCTGGTTCACCAAAGTCGGGCTACCCTCCCCGCGGATGGTCATGGTTCTCATCCGGCTGCTGTACGCCCACCGGCTGCTGCTCGATCCGGGCTACACCGTCGAGGACGTGGCCCTCAAGCTGGGCTACAGCAAGACGAAGACGCTGCAGATGCACCTGCGGGCGGTGTTCGGCTACACCGCAGGCGAGCTCCGGGTCTCGCTCAGCAGCGAGGACGCGCTGGGCATCGTGACTCAGCGCTACTTCCATGAGCTCAACCAGGTCGCTGTCTGATGCCGCGAATTCTGATCGTGGACGACGAGCCGGCGCTGCGCCGGACCTACGAGCGGGCCCTCCAGCCTCACGGCTTCGAGGTGACCGCGGTGGGCGATCCGCACCTGGCCTACGAGCTGCTCGAATCGGCGGAGCACGACCTCGTGCTCCTGGACATCCACCTCCCCGGGCTCCCCGGGGACGCGCTCTACCTTGCCCTCGCTCGGCGCTGGCCCGGGTTGGCCGAACGGGTCGTGCTCATGACCGGCGATCCCGGGGTGCTCGACCGGGACTGGCCGCCGGAGCTTCGCCGCCGGCCGGTTCTGCTCAAGCCGTTCAGCCTCGACACACTGCTCGAAGTGGTCGTGCTGGCACTGGCCGAGGCCGAGGCAAGGGAACCGCAACGGAAACGGAACGGCGGATGACGGCTGGCCTGACCCTCGCAGCACCTCCGGATGGCCTCGCAATCCTTCGAGAGTACCGCGCTCTGGCCCCATGGGGGCTTCGCGACCTGGCCGCGCTCGCCGCCGGCGTGCTGGACGCCTCGGGCGTGGTGCCGGTGAACGCCGCGGCGCGAGCGCGGCCGAGCGAGCGCACGATCCGGTTCTATGTGGCGCGCGGCCTGGTGAGCCCTCCCGATGGCCGGGGCACGGCCGCGGTCTACTCCTATCGTCATCTGCTTCAGGTGCTGGCCATCAAGCTGCGGCAGATGGAGGGAGCGACGCTGGAGGCGCTGACCCGCGAGCTCACCGGTCTCACCGGCGACCTGATCGAGCGCCGGGTGTCCCTCGCGCTCGGGTCCGGTCTGCCCCGTCCGGACCGCCTGCCGCTGCTGCACGCACCCGGGACGGGGCGTGGACGGGTGGGGCGGGCGGTGCTGGGCTGGCTCACTCCGGTCGAGACGGCCCGTGGCGGGAACGAGGTGGTCCGGCGGATCGCCGTGGCGCCGGGGGTCGAAGTGCTGATCGACGAGCAGCACCCGGTGCTCCGTCTCAACGGCGATCCCGCCGCTATCGCCGCGGCGCTCCGGTCGGCCATCGCCGGCCTCGTCACTTCCTGACTTTCCTCCGTTGAGGGTGCAGCCATGGCCACGATTGTCCTGCTGGTGGTGCTCGTCGTCATCGTGCTCTGGGTCATCGGGGCCTACAATCACCTGATCGCGCTCAAGAACCAGGTGGCCAACGCCTGGAAGCAGATCGACGTGCAGCTCAAGCGCCGGCACGACCTGATTCCCAATCTGGTCAACACGGTCAAAGGCGCCATGGAGTTCGAGCGAGGCACGCTCGAGGCGGTGATCGCGGCCCGGAACAAGGCGGTGGGCGCTACCGGGGTGAAGCAGACGGCCCAGGCTGAGGGCGAGCTCACCCAGGCGCTGGGCCGGCTCTTCGCCCTGACCGAGGCGTATCCCGACCTCAAGGCCAACCAGAACGTCCTCCAGCTGCAGGAGGAGCTGACCAGCACCGAGAACAAGGTCGGGTTCGCCCGCCAGCTCTACAACGACACCGCGACCCAGTACAACACGAAGCAGGCCACCTTCCCCACGCTGCTGGTGGCCGGGCTCGCGAAGGCGACGCCGGCGGAGCTCTGGGAGATCGAGGACGCCGCCGAGCGGGCGGTGCCCAACGTCGATCTGTCGTTCAACAAGCCGGCGACGTGAGCGAGGACGCCAACCTCTTCGCCCAGCAGGAAGCCAATCGCCGCCGCTCCACCTGGCTCATCATCGGGTTCATCGTCTTCTTCGCCTGGGTGGGGTTCGGCGGCGACCTGGCGCTCGGCCTTCTCACCGCCGACGCACCCCCCGAGTCCTACCATCACGTGATCCCCGTCATCGGGATCTTCACCACCCTCGTCGCCGCGGGGATCTGCTGGTTCTCCTGGCGCTTCGGCGCCCAGCGGGTGCTCTGGTCCACCGGCGCCCGGGAGATCGTCGAGGCCGCCACGCCGCCCCAGCGCCAGCTCGTGAACGTGGTGGAGGAGATGGCGATCGCCTCGGGGATCCCCAAGCCCAAGGTGTACGTCGTGCCGGACCCCGATCCCAACGCGTTCGCCACGGGCCGGGATGCCGGGACGGCGAGCATCGCGGTGACCGAAGGACTGCTCGACGCGCTCAACCGTGACGAGCTGCAGGCGGTAGTGGCGCACGAGATGGCTCACATCCGCAATCTGGACGTCCGGCTGATGACCCTGCTTGCAGGGATGGTCGGGGCGATCGCCCTCATCTCCGACTGGATGGGACGGACCCTGCGCCTGGGCCGCTTCGGCGGCAGCGGGCGGAGCAGCAACAGCGGGGGAGATGGAAAGGGCGGCGGCAATCCGCTCGGTCTCATCGTGCTGCTGCTCTGGCTGGTGACCCTGATCGTCGCGCCGGTGGTCTCCCGGATGCTGGCGATGTCCGTGAGCCGGAAGCGCGAATACCTGGCCGACGCCAGCGGGGCGCAGTTTACCCGTAATCCGCTCGCGCTCGTCGCCGCCCTGGAGAAGCTGGCGGCGGCCACCGCGCCCACACGGGCGATCACCCGCGGCGCGGCCCACCTCTGTATCGTCGATCCGTCGCCGGGCCTGCTGTCGGAGCGGAGCGGTCGCCTGGCCGACGTCATGGCCAGTCACCCGCCCATCGCGCAGCGTATCGCCCGGCTCAAAGCCATGGCGTATGTCGGGTCCGCGCCCGGAGCGTCCGGAGGCTTGGAGGCGGCCAGCCGGTCTGGACTGGAGCCGCGCTCCTAGGCCTCACCGTACTCAGATCCACCGCTCAGACGCGGCCGTCGTCGAGGAAGACCAGAGCCTGGCGGTGGCCAATCACGCTCGCCAGGGCCTGGTGCACCTCGGGGTCGAGCATGTTGCCGATCAGGTCGCGCATCCGCTCGACCGCGATCTCGGGGGGCATTTTTTCCTGGTAGGGTCGGGAGGTGGTGAGGGCATCGTAGATCTCCACCGCCCCGATGATGCGCGCGCCGAGTGGAATGGCCTCGCCGGCCAGCCGGTCGGGGTAGCCGGCCCCATCCCAGCGCTCGTGATGGCTCCGGACGAAAGCGATGACGTCCTTGAGGTGGACCAGCGGCGCGAGAATCTGGGAGCCCACCAGCACGTGCTGCTTGACATGCTCGAACTCGGCGTCGGTGAGGGGACCCTGCTTGTTCAGGATTTCCTCCCGGATGCCGATCTTGCCGATGTCGTGCAGCCGGCCGCCGGTGCGGATCGCTTCCACGGCCTCGTCGCTGCACCCCATCTGGGCGGCGACGCTGGCGGAAAGATCGGCGACCCGGGCGGAATGGCCGCGGAGGTGGGGATCCTTGGCTTCCAAGGCGTTGACCAGCGCCTCCAGCGTCGCCACCGAGATGCGCTCCTGCGCCGCCTGCTCCAGCCGCCGCTCCGCCACCCGGAGCGCGACCTCTTCCTTGAGCCACTGATTGATCTGCTGGCCCTCGAGCATGGTGCCCCGGCGCCGTAAGGCGTTCTGGATGGCCCGGCCCAGCACCTGGAGGTCGATCGGCTTGATCAGGTAGTCCAGGGCGCCACGCTGCATGCAGAGGGCCGCGCTGGTGGCGTCGTTGACGGCCGTGAGCATAATGAGCGCGAGGTTGGGCTCCAGCTCCAGCACCCGTGGCACCAGGTCGATGCCGCTGAGCCCGGGGAGATTCACGTCCAGCAGCATTCCGGTGACTTTGCATCGCTGCAGCAGACCGAGCGCCTCGTCCCCGGTGGCCGCTGTCGCGACCTCGTATCCCTCGTGCACGAGATACTTCCGGACCGAGCTCCGGATGGCCTCCTCGTCGTCCACGACCACCAGCGTCACCGGACCGTCTGGGAGGGGCACACACACTCCTACCGGG
>Ga0136846_1218992_pt1 | contig 10483 bp, 8 predicted proteins | sample HopSoiMetagenom2_FD_96841 | JGI IMG/M metagenome (GOLD analysis project Ga0136846, IMG submission 96841) | Grasslands soil microbial communities from Hopland, California, USA - 2 Assembly 2016 (version 4) | ecosystem: Environmental > Terrestrial > Soil > Grasslands | place: USA: Hopland... | reverse complement strand
TTTTGCCGGATACCGGCTGTTCCGCCTCGTCCTGGCGATCTACGGGTTCATCCTCGGCGCGATGCTCGGCAGCTCGCTGATGGCGCCGAGCAACACCATCGGCATGATTGCGGCGGCGCTGCTCGGGGGCATTGCGGGCGCGCTGATCATGACGTTCGCGTATTTCGTGGGCATTGCGCTCGTGGGGGCCGGCATGGGCGCGCTCGCCGCGCACCTGTTCTGGACCTCGTGGCGATCGATCGATCCGCCCGCGCCGGCCGTGATTCTGCTGTCCGTGGCGGGCGCCGTGGGGGCCATGCTACTGCAGCGGTACGTCATCATTTTTTCCACCGCCTTCAGCGGCGCCTGGACGATGATCATCGGGGGCTTGGCGCTGGCGGGGGATACGACGGCAGCGCGGGCCGCGGCGACCGGCAACGTCTGGATTCTCTACCCTTTTGCGCCGCTCCCGGCCCACCGGTGGGTGCCGTTTGCGTGGGCGGCGCTCGGTATCGCGGGCGTGGCCGTGCAGATGGGAATTACGGCGGGGAAAAAGCGGTAACGACCTTTCGTTGACCCGTCCCGCCGGCATTCGTTAGTATGAAAGGTCGCCTGAACGGTTGATGCGGCGGCAGACCAACCCTGTTCCTCAGTAGCTCAACGGCAGAGCATCCGGCTGTTAACCGGAGGGTTGCTGGTTCGAATCCAGCCTGAGGAGCCAATCCCTTCCGGGTATATACCGGTCACATGGGTGACGGTTTATTCCGAGCACATAGGTACACTTTCGGGCCGAACGGATTCGCGATCGGCTCCAGCCTGCCCACCTCGTCGTCAAAATAGTCCAAATCGTACTGCATGAAGGTGACGAGGAGATACGCTCGCCGACCTGCGTGACCCAGACGTTTTGCCCCGCGAACCCGTGAGGTTGGTCTTGCGGCCGTGGAAGCAGATCGGCCACAGTGCGTGACCGTGAAGGTCGCGTTTCGTGAAACGGGTACGTGAGGTCCTCGAGGCCGCGATAGACACGTGCCGAGCGGGCGTAGAGCTCCGCTGGCACTTTCATACCGAGAGCCTGATGCGGGCGCTCCTGGTTATAGCGCGTGACGAAGGCGTCGAAGCGTCCCTGCTGCTGTAGGACGTTGTCGGCAGCGGGCTTGGTCGCCTCCAGCTTCAGCGTCCGATGCATGCGTTCGTGCCGGCCGTTTTGCTGAGGATGCCCGGTTGGATCCGTTCGATCTGAATCCCCAAGCGGAGCCACCACACGGCGAGTTTGCTGAGCCGGTATAACGCGGTCGCGCCGGCGAACGGGACGCCGTTATCGGTGCGGATCGCCCGCGGCAGGCCAAACTCGTGGAAGGCGCGGTCGAAGGCAGTGAAGGCGAATCGTTCCTGCGTGGTCGAGAGCGCGTCGCAGGTGAGCAGGTAGCGGCTCGCGAAGTCGGTGATCGTGAGCGGATAGCAATACCGCCGATTGCCGAGCATGAACTCGCCCTTGTAGTCCGCGCACCAGCGCGCATTGGGCTCGGTTGCGAGAGGGGCGTGGGGGTGGGGTCCGGCCGCCGGTGCCGTCGGCGGTGCACCAGTCCGTGCCGGTCGAGCACCGCATGCACGGTGCTGATGGCGGGCAGCAGTGGCGGTGTGACGCGCTGCCGCAGTTTCTCGCGGATCTTCGGCGCGCTCCATCCCGGGTACTCGCGCTTCAGCCGGACGATGGTCGCCTCGATCGGCGCCGGCAGGCGATTCACCTGGCGATCCGGCCGTCGGCTGCGATCCGTGAACGCGGTCAGCGCCGGTGTCTGTGTAGCGGTCGTAAATCTTGTAGCCGGTCTTGCGGGAGATGCCGAACTCGGCGCACAGCGGCGCCGTTTTCTCGCCCTCGAGCAGGCGGGCCACAAAGCGGAGCCGCTCGTCCATGACGTGACACTCCTTCCAAGGCATGCCCCCTCCTCAACTGGGGGCAAAGTGTCACCCATGTGTCCGGAATACCGTGTTACCTGTCTCTCAGGAAGAACACCTCGGAAATTCAGTGGACTCGCTCGGCGCCCTCCCCCGCTTTCTGAACAATTCTGAACAATTCTGAACAATTCCGATCCGACCCGGTCCGCCGCCGATCGGGTTCCGCGCCGGCAAGGCGAATCTGTACGGTTACGCTGGGAGTAGTCCTGTTGACGTGAGTGACCCGAGCGGGACTTCGCTTAACTACATACACTGGTGGGAAACGTACAACGCTGCTGTCGCCGTCGGCTATTCGCCGGTGGATGCGTGGGACTTAGCACAAAAAGTGAGTGATGTTGCGAGGCCCAGAAACGAACCGCCGACGTGGTCAGGAACGGTGACCTAGCGGCGGCCATTCACGCTATTCAGGATTCGTATGCTCATAAGTACGAGCCTTGGAATGGTGGTACGAGTTGGCCCTACATTACCGACCACTTTCCGGGATTGCGGCATGTCTTGAAAGACTTTCCGTATTACCAAGATGCCGAATCAGCCACTGAGGCGTATCTGAGAAGCTTTGGTCGCGGGCTCAACGCAGGAGGCTTATTGGCGCCGGCTCCTGCTGGCTGTCGGTGATAGGTTATGACTGTGAACCATCAGGAGGGGCGGCGCAGGTCTCGCGGCGCCATCCGAGTGTGGCTCACCTCGATTGTGGCCGTCCTGATCGCATGTCCTATCGTCACGGTCGTCGACGCCGGGCGGTTAATAGGGACGGGGATCGTAGCCCTAGTATTTGCGATTGCCTTGATCTGGGTCGGCTACCTTGCCTGGCGCGCCGTTGCGGTCCACCAAATGTCCAAAATGGAGGCTTGGTGGTGGCTGTCGACGCCTTACTCCGTCGCCTACCTTCTATGCTCCGCACTTCTGGGATGGGAACACGTCGGATGGCACGTCCTAGGTTTGTTCATTCTTGTCTTCTTGGCAACCGCCTCCGCCAGCTTGGTGTGGACGCTCGTCACGCTCTACCAAGTCTTCCATCGACGGCAGTTGACAGCGTGGAGAGGTGTCATGTTGGGGCTTGCGTTGCTGCTCTTAGTTACACTCTGGGTGACGCAGATCGGCGCCACATCGTGACGGTTTTGAATTGGGCGTCTCCTTGGTTGTGCGAGCCTGCTCCTGCTGAAAGGGCCCTTTGCGCCCGTAGTGTTCTACGCTCGGCCGACGCCGTCCTGCCAAGAACTTGGACGGGCCGCGACATGTCACTGAACAATCTCTGAACAATTCTTCGCCGAACACCAGCTAACACAGCTCGGATGAGAACCTCTCACTAGCTCAGTCGCCAGCGACGTCGCGGCTGCGCCCGTAGCGGCGTAATAAATCGGTTGTGACGCCTGATTCATCCACCAAGACGTACTGGCGGGCATCGTGGCGTCGCCCGCCACTGACGGCGGCCGGCTGCGACATCAGGTCGCCGCTGTTCGTCGGCGTGTACAGTTTTTTGACCGTCAATCCCAACCGATCGATTTCCAACCGTACCGTGCTGAGGGCCGCGGTGGTCGACAGGGCGTCGCGCAGCTCGGCCAACGTACGATCGGGCTGTGCGGTAATCAGTGCGGCCAGTCGTTGCTCCTGCCCCGCCAACACGCGCGATCGAAATTTCGTTTGCTGGCGCGGCGCGAGCGAGCCTGTTTCCCGCTGGCGCTGGATCAAGCGATGCACCCACGCGCGGCTCACCCCGAACGTCGCGGCGATTTCCTCGGCGTCACTGCTCGGATCCCCCGCCCGCGCGACCCGCTTCCGAAGATCCATCGAATACGGCGCCATCGCCACCTCCATTCGCAGGGAGGATTGTCGCGGCCACCGTACTATGTACAAGTCAAAAACGCCTAGTGCCCTAGCGCGATATGAGCACCCCACTGCGTGAGTAAATGTACATGCCGCGTGACGAGCAGAACGGCCGATGTCGGGAACACTACGCGCAACGCCAGGATCTCGAGCCGCAGGGCAACGCGGTCGCGACATGATGTTCGCAGGGTGAACAGAACCGAGGCCAGGACGGAACGCATCGGCGGACCCTATCCGCGGCGGCCCATAGGGTCAACGTTTTCAACAAGAATCGAATTATCGGTAGACACACCTCAGATTCTGATCCTGGCTGCCGGCTTCGCGGGCGGCTCCGCTAAAGCCGGTTTAACGCCCCGTCATCCAGTCATCCCGCCGAGTTGACTCGGCCTTCGGATCAGGGCTTCGGCACAATGGTCGTGTCGTTCGTTGTTCCGCCCGGCGCCGACGCCAGGTACGTAGCCCGGCTGAGAACGATCTGATCGAGCTGCACGCCGTCCTCCCGGATTTGAATCCGCAGCGTGTGCGTGCCGCTGTTCGCGAAGGTGACCGTCGTGGGCTGCGACAGCCAATAGGCAGCATTCTGCCACCCCCAGCCGTTCAGGCTGTTCGCCGTGCCATCGGTCGCGAGATTGACGAGCAGTCCCGACGTCGAATTCAGCTGATAGATGGCGGCACCGTTGGCGCGTGCGTCGGAGAACTGCACCCACAACGAGTCGTTGTACTTGCTGTTGTTCAGCGCCTCCACCCGAAGCCAGATTCGGTACGGCGTGGCGGCGTCCGCCTCGAAGGACACGTCGAAGTAATCGACAGGTGCGGCCAGGGGCGCGGTCGTGTTCGCGGCTCCCGTGTCGGTCGTGACGAGCGCGATCCCGTTCGGTGACAAGGCGCTCGCCTGGGGCGTCCACGCGCCATGGCGCGCCGAGGCCGGGACGTCGGCCGCATAGACGACGATGTCTCCCGCGGCCATCCGTGGTCCGAACGCCGGCGGAGGCTCGCCGTACTCGAAGGCGCCGAGATCCGGCGCCGCGCCAGTGACAGCGCCGTCATCCACATTGGGCAGCGCGGCGCCCGCGTCGATCGCGTTGCAGCCGGCCTTGAGCGTGAGCACCTGGGGCGGCACCGGGTTGCCCGGTGGATTCGGGACATTGAATGTCTCGAAACAGCTCGCGTGCGACACGCGGATGCCGTGAGTCTCGAGGCCCGATGCGGCCGAAAACGACGCCAGATCGGGGTAGACGACCCCGCCGTAGGTAAACGGATTTGTCGCGCTGCCCCAGTCGAATCCGTCGACGTCGAGGTCCGCCCGCCAGTCCTTCGTAAACGCATCGAATCCCCAGATCTGCCCGCCTTGGATCGACACCCACAGGTTATTTCGCGAGATTCCCCGCATCACATGGTCCTCGTTGCAACACATCATCGCGTCGCCCGGATAGGCATTGCCCCAGTTGACGATCGTGTTGTGCAGCAGGACGAATCGATCGGTTGTGCGAAATTTGAAGGCCGCTTCCTTGTTGTTGACGATCTGATTACGCACGATGTACCAGGGCGCGCCGTTCTGAGGCTGGAAGCTGATCGCGTTGTGGACGGCGTTGTGGATGCGGTTGCCCCAGATCCGCACGTTCGCTAGCCCCCCATCAGCCTCGACGCCATCGTCGGATGTGTCGAAGATGTCGTTGCCGAAGATGTCGACGTTGGTGACGGGGCTGGAGACACCGTCGGCGACGTTTGTGATGCTGTTGTGCGCGACGGTGTGGCCGCTGGTTCCATGCAGCTCGATGCCCTCGCCGTCGAGGCTTTCGGTCGAGTACGGCGTATCGCCGACGATCGTGTTGTCGGCGATGTACCAATTGGTGCCGGCGCCCCCGAGAAAGATCGAGTTGTGGTTGTTGAAGAAGCGGCAGCGTTCGATCACGACGTCCGTCGGTGACGAGACCGAGAGGATCCCGTACGTCTGGTCTCGCACCGTCAGGCCCTCAAGCCAGAGGTGGCTCGCGGCGACGTCGATGCCGCTCAACAGCGCCTCGCCGTCGCCGGCGGCTTTCCAGGCGACGTAGCTCGTCGTGCTCCCGCCGCGGTTGAACTGCACCCGGCCGCCATAGCTGCCTGCGTGGAGAAGCACGGTGTCGCCGGCAGCGACCGCCGCCTGGGCCGCCGCGACGCCCTTGAACGGATTGGCGGACGACCCGTCGCCGCCGCCGGCGCCCGGCACCGCATGGAACGTGCGGCCCGCCAACGAGCGCGACGGAATCGCACGCGTGGCCACGCTCACGATCCGTGTGCCTCCGCCGCCATCCGGATCGACGAGGGTCAGCCGCACCTCGTACGTGGTGTTCGGTTCGAGAAACATCGTGCTGCCCGCGAGCATATTCGCGCCGTTGTAGTCGACGCGGATCAGCGGCAAAGCCGGCTTCCACGCCGTCTGCCCCTCGACGCGGTACTCGGAGCTCGCGGCCGCGTTGTGGTTCGTATCCCCGGTGATATCCCACTCGACGCCGATCGAATAGATCGTCGAATAGCTCCGCAATGCGCCGACGACGGTCGCGGTATCGGGCGGAGGGGTGGCGCCGGTCACGCTGACGTTATCGAGCGTGGACGTACTGAGGGCCGACGTGGTGTGGCTGGTGACGGCGACGCCGACATTTGCGGCCGCGGTCATGGTGATCGCAGCCGTGCCGACCGGCGCCCAGGTCGCACCGTCGGCGGACACCCATCCCGCAATCGCGGAACCGCTGCGAGTTAGCTTCAACCACACCGGAAACGTCCGCGTAGTACCTGCAATGAAGGTCGTGGACCCGCCGGCCGACGAGCGGCTCATGAACTCGATGCTGCCGTTGGGGCGCACGTCGAGAATGACGTGCGAAGATCCGGCGGCGAGCGTCTCGCGCCACATGATGCCGGCTTTGGCGTAGGTGTTCGTGTTCTGCAGGGAGGCGACGCGCGCGACAATCTGGCCGTCGCCGCCGATCGACTGGCTCATGAAGTGGAACGAGTCGGCGGTGCCCCAGATGTCCGATCCGGCGCCGGCGACCGTGAATACACCGTTGGAATACGACGTGCACCCGGCGAGGCCGGTCGGTCCGATGTCCTGATCGGTCCACGGACTCGGCAACGTGCCGGTCGTGCAGGGGCCGCTACCTCCGCCGGTGACCGCGACGTTGTCGAACGTGGAGGTGTTGATCGTCCCGGCGACATGGCTCGTGACGACGAGCCCCACAGACAGCGCGCCCCCGGCCGTCAGCTTGGTGGTACCCAACGCCTGCCACGTGCTTCCATCCGGGGACACGAACGCCGCCACCGTCGTCCCGGTCCGAGTCAGCTTGAGCCATGCCGGCGCCGGCTGCGTGGCGCCGTTCAGGAACTGGGTCTGAGCCCCCGAGGCGGGCCGCGTCATGAACTCGATGCCGCCGCCAGGGCGCACGTCGAGCATGACGTGCTGCGAGGCCGCCGACAGCGTTTCGCGTAGCATGATCCCCGCTTTTGCGTAGGTGTGGGTGTTCTGCACGCTGACGACCCGAGCGACGATTTGAACGTCGCCACTGACTGGCTGCGAGACGAACTGAAAGGCGTCGCTCGCGCCCCAGATATCGGCGCCCGCGCCGTGCACGGTGAACGTGCCGCTCGAAACGGACGCGCTGCCGGGCGCTCCCGTGGGGCCGACGTCCTGACTGGTCCATGGAGACGGCAGAGCTTGGGCAGCCGCCACCGCGGATTGAACCGTTAACAACAGGAACACAACTGCCCGTACACGGCTCATTGTCGGCACTCCATTTCATACTCCGGCTCACCGTTCCGACGCGTAGGACGCGCGCAGCAACACGGTTGCCAGTGAGCCTGAGGAAGACCTCTACGCAATCTTCGTTAACGCTTTGTCTTTGGCTGGCTGGACTTTGGTCGCGGGTGGCCTTCGCTGGGCCATTTCGCGACGCCCGCTGACGGGCACGGCATCGAGGCCCAGGATCTGACTGGCTTGCCAAGCATCTACGAGCGACAGTGCTCGATCCGGCAGCGTGCAGCACACCGTCGCAAATGGCGGCTAACGTCGTTTGGCTCGCCTGTTAACCGGAGGGTTGCTGGTTCGAATCCAGCCTGAGGAGCGACTTTTTCCCTGTGAAATCTAGTGGACTCGCTCGGCGCCCTCGCCTGATTTCTGAACAATTCTGAACAATTCCGAGAGTGTTTAGACACGGTCGCGCGCCCGTTGCCTAACGCCCCGCTTGATATACTGTGTATAACTATGTATTGTGTGATACACTGTGATGTGCGCCGCATGGTGAAGACGAACGAAGGCTCCCCATCCAAGCTCGAGACGGAGCTTCGGCGCGGCGCGCTCGTGCTGGCGGTGCTCTCCCAACTGCGCGCGGCTCAGTATGGCTACTCGTTGCGGCAGGCCCTCGCGGAGCAGGGAATGCCGATCGAAGAGGGAACGCTGTATCCCCTGCTGCGGCGGCTGGAGGAGCAGGGGCTGCTGGCAAGTGACTGGCGAATCGAAGATGGCCCGCCCCGCCGTTATTACAAGTTGAACGCCAAAGGCACACGGCTCCTTGCGGATTTGACTGCCAACTGGCAGGCGCTCGTCGTCGCGATGAATCGGCTACTCAAATAGCGGGAGGGTACATGGAGACGCAGGCGATCATCGACGACTACGTGAACAAAGTCGCGGCGAAGCTGCCCCGCAGGCTTCGCAATGACGTCGGGGTGGAGCTGCGCACATTGCTCACCGAGCAATTGTGGTCCGCCGCGCAGGAGGCTGGTCGCTCACCCGATAGCACGCTCGCGGTCGACGTCCTGCGCCGTTTTGGCCGACCGGACGAAGTGGCGGCGCGGTACGCCCCTCGTGGTTTTCAACTTATCGAGCCCGAGTACGCCCCGGTCTTCGTGACGGTAGCCACCTGCTGCGTGGCCATTCAGTGGGGAGTCACGTTGCCGGCCGTGTTCTCCTCACGCATGACGCTCGGAGACTGGTGGCTGCGGTGGGGCTTGAGCGCGTTCTCATGGGTGGGCTTTCTCGTCCTGTGGTTCGGCATTGCCAGCTGGATTCAGCGTCGCTTTCCCGTCGACCCGGACAGTGGTCGGCGTCCGTGGACGCACTGGATCTTCTGGGTTCCCTTCCCAGGAGAGTGGCGTCCTGGTGAACCGGCAGCGACGGAGTGGCGGGCTGGACTGAACACCGCCCCTCTGGGCGCCGTCCTCACGTTCTTCTTCGTCGCGCCCGCGTCGATATTGCGTCATCTTCTGCCGGCCGGAACGGATACATCGTGGGCGCTCTATGACGGCCGCTTTCAACGCTGGCTGCTGGCCCCCCTGATCGCGCTGATGGCTCTGCGCCTGGTGCTGCTCGCGGCCGCCGCGCTGAATGAGCGGCGGCGCGCGCGGACCGAAGCGCTTCGATTCGGCCTGTGGGTCGGCTTCGTCGCGGTGCTGTACTGGGCGCTACTCGGTGGGCGCATCTTCGCTCATGTGCTTACCGATACGCTGTTCAAAGCTTGGCTGCTGATATTCCTGCTCGTCAACACCATTCAAATCCTCGTGTGGATACGGCGGGCGGCCATTCGAGTGCGGATGCCAGAACCGCTGGCTCGTCGTTGAGAGATACGGAGGCCGAGGTCTCGCGGGGGGCGTGACGCCGCGCCCCGATGAGGTGTTCGTCCTTCAGGTAGCTCGCGCGGCGCCGATCGAAAGCGAGGTGCTGAAATGGCCTACGTGATGCCAGTCGTCGTCAGTGTGGTGGCGACCTGGCTGGCCGGCTTCCTGTGGTTTAAGGTGCTGTTTCGCCTGCCATCCGCCGATGGCCTATCCCCGTCTGCCGTCTCCCTCCTGCAACACGTGGGCGATATCGGCTTCGCCTGCCTGGTTGCGTGGATCATGGTCCGAACCGGCATCCACACGATCCGCGAAGGGATACTCCTTGCGGTCATGATCTGGCTTGGTTTCGTAGCGGCGGTAGCCGGTCACATGTTCGCGTTCCGATCTTTCTCGCTCCGATTCTTTGCCACGACGGCAGGCAGCGTGCTCTTCGCGCTCTTCATCATCGGCACGATCCTTGGTGCGCTGATCGGATAGGCGAACTCTCGCAAGCGTGTCGTCGTCACGCGCGCGGGCCGTTGGCGCAGTGTTCCTTGACTGGTCGACGGTCAAGGGCACGATTTGTCGCAGCTCACAGGCCCCAACGGGCAATCGGGACGTTGCCCTTTTCTTGCCCTTGGTGCAACAAAAGCGCAAATGGCGGCAAGGGGCGGCACAAAGCGAACGAAGGAAATCGGCGAGTTCTCCGGGTAAGGACGCGCGATTCGGCAACGTCCAGCACGTTGTAGCAAAGGGCCGCTAACGTCGTGTGGTTCGCCTGTTAACCGGAGGGTTGCTGGTTCGAATCCAGCCTGAGGAGCCACTTGTTCATGCTCCATTCTTGGGACATGGGTAGCAGTTCATTCCGGAGACATAGGTAACAGTTATTCCGGAGACATGGGTGACAGTCTCGGACCAAACGGTTGGAAGCCTCTATCTCACCCTCGAACGTCTTGAGTCGCAGGGATTCGTCACGTCGCGTCTCGGCGACTCCACACCGGAGCGCGGCGGACGGGCCAAGACATACTATCGGGTCACTGGACGAGGTTTGAAGGCCGTTCGCCAGACTCAGCGAACATTGGTCACGCTGTGGACCGGCGTGCCACAACTGTCTGGACCGCAACATGAGCGCACCGCCGCGACTCGCAGACCGGCTACTGGT
>Ga0136846_1215868_pt1 | contig 10483 bp, 12 predicted proteins | sample HopSoiMetagenom2_FD_96841 | JGI IMG/M metagenome (GOLD analysis project Ga0136846, IMG submission 96841) | Grasslands soil microbial communities from Hopland, California, USA - 2 Assembly 2016 (version 4) | ecosystem: Environmental > Terrestrial > Soil > Grasslands | place: USA: Hopland... | reverse complement strand
TAAGCCGCCACGCGCCTCGCGGCGAGCCACGCGACACGCAACGCTTCCGGATGACCGTCGCGGACTGGCGATCCCGAGCGCGGCCGGCGATCGAGGTCCTGGGGCTCGACGCGTGCCGCGACCTCTTCGGGCTGCCGCAGCCGTGAACGATGCGCGTGCCTGGGATTCCGGGTATCGCGGCGCTCCTCCGCCGTGGGACATCGGCGCGCCGCAACCGCCCGTCCTGCGTATCGCGGAACGCGGCGGCTTCCGAGGTGACGTCATCGACGCCGGCTGCGGGACGGGCGAGAACACGCTCGCGCTGGCGGCCCGTGGCTTGTCCGTGCTCGGCGTCGACTGGGCTCCGCTCGCGATCGACCGCGCGCGCGACAAGGCGGCGGAGCGAGGTGTCGCCGCCGAGTTCGTGGTCGGCGACGCGCTCGCGCTCGAGGCGCTCGGCCGGTCGTTCGACAGCGCGCTCGACTGCGGCCTGTTCCACACCTTCGACGACGTCGGACGCGGTCGCTACGTCGAGAGCCTCGCCCGCGTGGTGCGGCCCGCCGGAGTTCTGCACATTCTGTGCTTCAGCGACCGCGAGCCGTGGGACGGCGGTCCTCGAAGGGTCACGCAGGACGAGCTACGCGAGGCATTTGCCGAAGGCTGGCGGGTGCTCGCCATCGAGGCCGACCGGTTCGCGACGTTGCGCCACGCCGAGGGCGCCCACGCGTGGCACGCGACGATCGAGCGATCCGTCGCGGCGGGTGCCTAGCGGAGTCGCGCGGGTGCCCCGGTACACCGCGCGGGCAGAGTTCAGCCGCGAGGAACGCAGTGCGGAGTGGCGCCTGACGGGCGTGTGGCTCGCCGGCCAGTTCTGGCCGGCGCCCGATGCTGCCAATTCGCCCGGTCGCCGTCGCGGCCGCCCGCACCCCGAGGTGGGCTGGACGCCACTGCCGACGCCGATCGTCGGCCCCGACGTCGAGACCGCGGCGTCGATCGCCCTCGAGATCGCCGTCACGACCTGGCCGGACCGCATATCGCGGCGGTGACGTGGCCCGGTCCTAGTCCGGGAAGGCCTCGGGCCCTCGTGCGTGAAGCTCGCGGTGCTCCGTGGCCGCGGCCTCGCCCTCTTCTGGTGGAAGCCAGCTGTACGGATAGCGGTCGTCCTCCATGCCGGCCGCCTGCTTTGTCAGGCGGAGCGGGTGAAACGTGTCGACCATGACCGCCAGCTCTTCGGTTGCCTCCTTGCCGATCGAGGCCTCCGCGGTGCCCGGGTGCGGGCCGTGCGGGATGCCGGCGGGATGCAGCGTGAACGATGAGATGTCCACGCCGCGGCGGCTCATGAAGTTGCCCGCGACGTAGTAGATGACCTCGTCGCTGTTGATGTTCGAGTGGTTGTACGGGGCCGGGATCGCGAGCGGGTGGTAGTCGAACTTGCGCGGCACGAACGAGCAGACGACGAAGTTCCGGGCCTGGAACGTCTGGTGGACCGGCGGCGGCTGGTGGACGCGGCCGGTGATCGGCTCGAAGTCGGCGATGTTGAAGATGTACGGCCAGAGGTAGCCGTCCCAGCCGACGAGGTCGAATGGGTGGTGGCGGTAGTGGTAGGCCGTGAGCCGGTCGCGGACCTTGACCTGGACGACGAAGTCGCCCGTCTCGGTGCGCGGCGCGACGGTCTCCGGGATCCGGATGTCCCGCTGGCTGTACGGGCTGTGCTCGAGCAGCTGGCCGTAGTCGTTGCGATAACGCTTCGGCGGCTCGATCTCGCTGGGCGCCTCGAGCCACAGCATCCGCTGCGCGCTGTCCTTGTCCGGCTCGAGCCGGTACGTCGTGCCGATCGGGATGACGAGGTAATCGCCGGGGCCATACCGCAGCGGCCCGAAGACGGTGTCGAACAGCCCCGTCCCCTGGTGGACGAAGACCATCTCGTCCGCCTGGCCGTTGCGGTAGAACGTGCCCTCCGGCATCGGCGCGTCGGGGAGCGCGACGCCCATCACGACGTCCTTGTTGAAGAACAGCGGGACGCGACCGTCGATCGGGTCGCTCTTCGCGCCGAGGTCCTTCGTGTTGATCAGGCGATGGTGGTGAGCGTCGTCGTCGGCCTCGTCGAGCTTGACGCGGCGAACCGCCTCGACCTTGTGCGTCCGCGTCGGCGGTACGAGGTGGTAGAGGAGCGAGCTGCGGCCTGTGAAGCCCTCGACGCCGAAGAGCTCCTCGGCGTAAAGCGAGCCGTCCGGCGCGCGGTGCTGGGTGTGCCGCTTGTGGGGGACGTTGCCGCTCGCGACGTAGAACACGCGACTGGCCTCCTCGAGGTGAGGAGGCCAGTCTAGGGCTGCATCGACGGGGCGGATCAGGGCTCGCGCGTGAACGGCCCCGACCCGAAGAGGTATTTCAGGGCGATCGCGTCGCTCTCGTCCGCCGGCGGCCCGATCGGGGTCAGCGTCAAACTGTCACCGACGCGCGAGACCGTGAAGCCGGCGAGGTAGCAGCCATTGCACCCGTCCTCCTTGACGACGAGCGTGTGGCTGTCGAGGAATGAGTACGCGCCCCCGGACCCCACGGACACCTCGCCGTCGACGCTCTGGCGCTGTGTCATCTTCCCGGCGTTGAACTCGAGCGACGCGGCCCAGGTCCGCGCTTTCGTGATGCCGAACATCGAGTCGATCACGAACGTCTTCTGCTTGGCAGTCAGCTTCGTGTCGGCGTTGACGTAGGCGATGATGTCGGCCGCCTGGATCTTGGGCCCCACGTAGGAACCCTCGGGGATCGGGGCGGTTGCGCCGGCAGATGCCGGCGGTGCGCTCCGCGGGGCCGGCGACGGTGAGGCCGACGGCGGCGGCGTGGCGACCGTCGAATCGGATGGTCTGAGCAGATAGGCGGTGCCCCCCACCGCGAGGACGACGACGGCCGCAAACGCGGCCAGGCGAACGTTCATTGTGGGCAACCTCCGCGGGACGGCGAAGTCCCGCTCCTGTGATGTCGTTTGAACGGCGAGCAGCGCGTCGTCGACGACGCGCTGCGGCGCCTCCGTTGGGCCTGTCTCGAGCCACCAGCGGGCGATTCGGTCGAAGCTCCGGTCGTCGCTCATGCCAGCCGGCCCTCCTCGACGACGGGACCGGCGTCCGCCTCGATGGCGGAACGCAGCGCCCGGGTCGCGTAGTGAAGTCGCGATCGCGCGGTGCCGGCCGGGATGCCGAGCGTTTCGGCGATCTCGACCAGCGGCAGCCCGAGGTAGTGGTGCAGGACGAAGACGGAGCGCTGCTCGACCGGGACGCGTCGGAACGCGCGTTCCAGCTCGTCACGATCGGCCAGGTCGACGCTGCCGTCGGGAGAGGTGAGTCCATGCGTGGGCAGCACGCGGACGTTGACCGCCCAGCGGCGGCCGCGCCGCGATTCGGCGTAGCAGGCGTTGACGAGGATGCGGTGAATCCAGGCCTCGAACCGCTCCGGCTCACGCAGGTGCGGCAGCTGGCGCCAGGCGGTGACGAGGGCGTTCTGCAGCGCGTCCTCGGCGAGCCCCCTGTCGCGCAGGATCCGCTGTGCGACGGCGAACAGCGTGTCACTGACCTGGTGCACCAGGCTCGCGAACGCGTCCCTGTCGCCCCCTCGGGCCCGCTCGACGAGGTCTCGGTCCACGAGAGCCTCCGCTTGCCGCGCCTCAGGAGCGCGGACTGCCCACTATGAGCGTCGGCATACGCCAAACGTTCACGCCGTTCGCCGCGTGTCGCGCGCCCGAGGCTGCGATCGCTCTCGTGCCGGCGACGTGGACGGGACTAGCTGACGGACGCGGCGCCGTCGGCAAGCACGCCGATGCGAGCCGGAAGATCCTCTCCACCGCACGCGACGAACGCCCGGTCGACCCCGGCCTCCGCGAAGCGCGCCAGAGCCGCGCGTGGGTCGTCTGGCCAGGACGTCCACGACCAGTCGGCGTGGATCGACAGGCGGACGTCACGACCGCTCGCGTCGATCGCCCGTCGTGCGTCGAGGAGCACATCGGTCTCGGGGTACACGTTGACCTCGTCAGCGAGCTCCGTCGCCAGCGCGATGATCCGCCGTGACGTGCCCGCACCGACGATGATCCGCGGCGGAGCCATTGGCGGGGGCGAGCAGATGGCGCCGTCGAGCACGACGTGCTTGCCACGCGACGTCACCGGCTGACCGGTCCACAGATGGCGCAATGCCTCGATCACCTCGCGCAGCCGCTCGAGGCGCGTGGGCGCGGGGTCGAACGTTTCGCTCCACGCGCCGAACGATTCCGGCCAGTCGCCCGCGCCGATGCCGAGCTCGAAGCGACCACCGCTCACGTTCGCGAGGACCGACGACTCCTTGGCGAGGACGCCGAGCTGGTAGTGCGGTGCATTGAGGACCATCGGCACGATATGGACGCGCTGCGTCAGCGCCGCGAGCGCGCCCATCGCGGACCAGCCGCCGACATACCCCCACTCGGGTCGCGCGGAGTGGTAGTGATCCCAGACAAAGACGGCGTCGAGCCCCGCCTCGTCGGCGGCGATCGCGCCCGCTCGGACGACACTCCAGTCGGCGAGCGGCGTCACCCCGACGGCGACCTTCACGAGCCGACGTTCGCGCTCCGCCGCTCCATCAGGACGACGTCGCGCCACCTGCCCTGTGGATCGCGACCGAGCCGTTCGCGGACGCCGACGCGCCGGAACCCGACGCGCTCGTGGAGGACGAGGCTCGCCTGGTTCTCGGCCTCGATGCCGGCCTGCAGCGTCCAGAGCCCGGCCGCCTCGGAATGCTCGATGAGCGCGAGGAGCAGCGCACGACCGACACCGCGGCCACGAGCGTCGGTCGCCACGTACACGCTCTCCTCGACGACGCCCTCGTAGACGCATCGCTCGGAAACCGACGAGACGGCGGTCCAGCCCAGCACCCGACCCTCCGCATTCCGCGCGACGAACCGCAGGTCCGGCCGATGCGCAGCGTCCCATGCGTCCCATTCGGGCGCCGTTGCCTCAAGCGTCGCGTCGCCGGTCGCGATGCCTTCCTCGTAGATCGCGCGGACGGCAGGCCAGTCGGCCGCCGTCATCGGCTCGACGCGGACGCCGGTGGAGAGCGCCATCTGCCGCCCCCTAGCCGCTCCGACCGCGTGCGTCGACCGGCCAATGCTCGACGCGCCCGTCGGGCTGGACGGCTGCGAACGTCGTGACGAGGTCGACGACCGGGCAGACGTGGTTTGGGACGACTGCCACGACTTCGCCGAGCGAAGGGCGGGGCACGCCCGGCGGGATCCGCACGACGCCGTGGTAGTCGAACAGCCGCTCGATCACTGCCGCCGGATAGGCCGGCAGATGGCCGTAGCCCTCGAGCCAGTCGGCGCGGTCCTTCGTCAGCGCCTTCGCCCCGGCGTCGAGCACGACGCGGTCGGCGGCGACGGAGACGACGGTCGCCGCGACAGCCAGCGCGACGGCATCGGGTTCGATCGTCCCGAGCAGCCACTGCTGCCGATCCCCGTAGACATCGCTTCCCGATCGGATCTCGTTGACCCGCCCCTCGGCGGCGAGAACGCGAGTGGGCGTCGAGCCCGCGCTGATCGTCGGGACCTCGAAACCCGCCGCGGCAAGCGCGGACGCAGCGGCCTCGAGCGTCGTGACCTCGTCGAGCGCGGCCGCACCGGCCGCCCCGGGCCGGTAGCCGTGTCCACCGTGCGTGAAGACGCCGTCGACCATGAGACCGGCATCGCGGGCTGCGCGCGCGACCGTGACCGCAGCCTCGGCCGACACGACGCCGGTCCGATGGAGACCCGGGTCGAGCTCGATCATCACGTGGAGCGGGCGGCGAGCCCCGGCGACAGCGGCGGCAAGGCGCGTCGCGCCCGGGACCGAGTCCGCGCCGACCCTGACGTCCGCGGAATCGTGGAGCGCACGCAGACGGGCCGCCTTGGGACCCTCAGCCCAGACCGGGTAGGCGACGAAGATGTCGCGGATTCCGGCGAGCGCGAAGACCTCGCCCTCGCCGAGGTTCCCGACGGTGAGCCCCGACGCGCCCGCCTCGAGCTGCATCCGCGCGATCCGGACGCTCTTGTGGGTCTTCGCGTGGGGGCGAAGGGCAATGCCACGGCGTCCGAGGGCCGCCTGGAGGCGCTCGATGTTCGCCCTCGCGGCGTCGACCCAGACGACGACCGCGGGTGTGTCGAGACCGGTCGGCAGCGGCGGGATCGCGAGCGCGGCTCGGGCTGGGAGCGTGGCCGTCATCGCATCAGTGTTGCGCACCGGGACGGGCGACGACGGGAGTCGCGAGGCTGCCGAGACGCTCGATCGTGAGGACGACCTCGTCGCCGGGCTGGAGGTACCTGCCGAGCGTGGCTTCGCGGACCTCGAGGAGACAACCGGTCCCGACGGTGCCGCTCCCGATCAGGTCCCCCGGGCGCAGACCGACGTCCGCGGACGCGCGCTCAAGCATCTCTCCGAACGAGAAGTGCGTGTCCGACCAGCGACCGCGCGAGGTCTCGACGCCGTTGACGCTGGCCGTCATGACGAGGTCCGGTGCCTTGGCGTTCGCTTTCCACGCGTCCGACAGCTCGTCCGGCGTCACGATCCACGGTCCGATCGAGCTCGCGAAGTCCTTGCCCTTGGCCGGCCCGAGCCGCACGGTCGTCTCCTCGCGTTGGAGGTCACGGGCCGACCAGTCGTCGAGGATCGTGTAGCCACCGATCGCCTCCTCGGCGCGGTCTGCGGTCAGATCGCGGGCCGTTGTGTCGACGATGGCGCACACCTCGAGCTCGTAGTCGAGCTCGACGGAGTCGCCCGGCGCCCACACCGGGTCGCCAGGGCCGCGGATCTCGGACACGTTCGAGAAGTAGAAGACGGGCAGCCGGTACCACGCCTCGGGCACGTCCTGGCCACGTCGCTGCCACATCGTCCTGACGTGGCCCTCGAACGCGTAGAAGTCGCGGAGTGAGGGTGGCCGAAGGACGGGGGGCCCGAAGACGAGATCGACGGTGTCGAGGACGGCGCGGTCGTCCTCGCCGTCCGCGCCGCCGCCGCTGAAGCCCTCGACGATCTCGCGGAGCGTCTCGATACGAAGGCCGCGCGCGAAGTGATCGTCGAGCGTCGTCACCGGCTGACGGAAGAGGACCGCGTTGTGCTCGCGGCGTGGGTCGGCCCTGATGAGCCGTCGGCGTGCGGTCTCGAGGTCGAGCCACCGCGCCGGCTGTGCGTCGCGATCGAGCGCGGCCGCGAGGCGCCACGGCGCACCGGCGAAGGCATGCCGCTCGCGGACATGCGCGAGCTTCATGGTCTACGGACCCGGCGCGAGATCAGAACGGCTTCATCACCATCAGCCACGCGATGATCGCCAGCCCGACGATCCCGACGGCCGCGACCGCCAGCGGCCGCGGCGACGCCAGCAGCTCCGCGAGACGAGCTTCGTCGGCGACTCCGGTCCCCGTTCGGCCGATCTCCCGATCGTCCCTGCTGGTCGAACCGGCGGCTTCGCGGAGGGCGATGAAGTGGCGCGTCGCCAGCCCGTACATCCCGCCGATGACGACGATCAGGACGACGATCGCGGTCCAGATCCACAGCTGCCCGCTCGTGAAATACCCGCCGGCGATCCCGGCCGCGATCCCGCTGAGGACGAGCAGCGCGAGGAAGAGGTACATCGCACCGATCGAGATCCCCGACTGGTCGAGGACGCCGCGAACCCGCGCGGGATCGCGCTCGTTGCGGAGCTGGAACGCCGCGACCATGGACGGGCCGTGCAGAGCGACGAACCCGAGCACGGAGAGAACGTGGACGACGACGAGCCACGGCAGGAACGACGCCAGGTTCATGAACCGAGTCTAGGTTGCGTGTTTGGCGCGCTGCCGCGCGTCCCGCATCGTGGCCGCGGCCGGCCCCTGCTCGAATGAGTCCGGGCAGACCCTGCCCGAATTGCCGGGCGCACCCGGTCGTCCGAGCGGGTGCGCGTCTGCACGATCTCCGTGTCGAGCCACTCGCCACGAGGAGAACCGATGCGCTCCACACGAGCCGTCGTCGCCACGATCGCGCTGCTTGCGGTCGTTCCCATCGCGCTCGCCGTCGCGATCGTTACGGGCGGTGGGGGCGAGGTGATCATCCATTTCGGCATCGGCGCAGCCTGTCTGCTGATGGCCGTTGCCGTCTTCGATTTCCCGCTGCCGAGGGCTGTCAACTGGATCGGCAGCCTCGCGATCGGCGCCTTTGGCGCGATCTTCGTCCTCCAGGGCGTCAGCGACGCCGTCGGGCTGGAACCCCTCCACACGCTCGCGTTCCAGGTGCTCGGACAGCAGATCGAGGGCTTCCTGCCGGACGTGTTCTTCGTCTGGTGCGTCGCCTTGGTGCTGCTGGCATCCGAGGGTCGGACCCGGATCTTCGGCGCGGTCGCGATGACGGTGACATTGGTCATCGAGGCTGCCGTCTACATCGGACCGGTGGTCGGGCTGGCGGTGCCGAATCCCAAGCTGCACCTGCTCCTGCCGATCCTGTGGCTGCTCCTCGAAAGCCTCAAGAGCCGGACCGGCGATTCGGCCGCCGCCGTCGTCCGTCCGCCGAAGCTCGCCGAGACGCCCGCGTCGTAGCGGCCAGCGCCGCGGACGACGAGCGCGCGGCGCGCTGGCGCGGCTGAGGCGGGCGATGTCGCCTCAGGCGTGTCAGGATCGCGACCGAGCCTCCCGCTCCCAGCGAATCAGAGGGCCCCGTGGCACGACTCCAGCGCCGGCGTTTCAGCGAGTCGGCGGACGTCCGTCGATTTCCGCGTGGCCGCGTCGACGTCGTCGAGCTCGACGACATCGTCGTCGGTCGGATGACGTACGAGCCGGGCTGGCGCTGGTCGACCGACGTGAAGCCGATCGCCGGGACGCCGACGTGTCAGTACCACCACGTCGGGATCACGTTGGAGGGCCAGCTGCGCGTCCAGATGCCTGACGGGACGGAGCTCGAGCTCGGGCCTGGGGACGTGTTCGACATTCCGCCGGGCCACGACGCGTGGGTCGTCGGTGACAACCCGTGGGTGTCGGTCGACTTCGAGGCCATGCGGACGTACGGTCGGGAAGCGGACCAGCGTGACGAGCGGGTTCTCGCCTCGATCCTCTTCACCGACATCGTCGAGTCCACCGAGATCGCCGGCGGTCTCGGTGCTGCCCGCTGGCGCGAGCTCCTCGCGCAGCACAACGAGCTCGCGGAGCGTGCGGTCGATCGGTATCGCGGCGTCCTGGTCAAGACGACCGGCGACGGGATCCTGGCCAGGTTCGAGAGCGCCGAGGGGGCCGTCAGAGCCGGCGTCGCCGCCCGTGACGTCCTCAAGACGGTCGACCTCGAGATCCGAGCCGGCATCCACGCCGGCGAGGTGTCGCTGGCGGCGGGCGATATCCGCGGGCTGCCGGTCCATCTTGCGGCGAGGATCATGGCCCTCGGCGGCCCCGGCGAGATCCTCGTGTCGTCCACAGTGCGCGACCTGCTCGACGGCACGAGCCTCGCCTTCGAGGATCGCGGCACGCACGAGCTCAAGGGCATCCCGGGCGCGCGGACGGTGTACGCGGTGAGATCCTGACGCGATCGACGCGCCAGTCGGCGTCAGCCCTCAGAGGTTGCCGCGCCGCGCCTGCTCGATCTCGATCGCCTCGAAGAGCGCCTTGAAGTTGCCGACGCCGAACCCACGTGAGCCGTGGCGCTCGATGATCTCGAAGAAGAACGTGGGGCGGTCCTGGATCGGTCGCGTGAAGATCTGCAGGAGGTAGCCCTCCTCGTCGCGATCCGCTTCGATCCCCAGCTCCTCAAGCGTCGACATCGGGACGCCGACGTCGCCGACGCGCTCGCCGAGCGTCTCGTAGTAGGCATGCGGCATGCCGAGGAACTCCACGCCGTTCTCCCGGAGCTGCCGGACGGTGCCGACGATGTCCTCCGTGCGCAGCGCGATGTGCTGCGTCCCGGCGTCGAGGTAGTAGTCGAGGAACTCCTGGATCTGGCTCTTCTTCTTGCCGGTCGCCGGCTCGTTGATCGGGAACTTGACGCGACCGTTGCCGTTCGTCATGACCTTGGACATCAGCGCGCTGTAGTCGGTGTGAATGACCTTGTCGTCGTAGTGGATGAGCTGGCTGAAGCCGAAGACGTCGCGATAGAAGTCGACGAACCGGTTCATGTCGCCGAGATCCACGTTCCCGACGCAGTGGTCGATCTCGAGCAGGCTCAACCCCTGGGCGGCCGCGGCCGGCCGCTTCACGCGCCTGTAGCCCGGCGCGAACACACCCTGGTACTCGCCACGCTCGATGAACGAGTGACGGACCTCGCCATAGGTGAAGACGGCGGACCGACGAAGCACTCCGTCCTCGCCACCGTCGAGCTCGACCGGCTCGATCGCCGGCTTCGCGCCGCGCTTCGTGGTCTCGTCGAACGATCGTCGCGCGTCGTCGACGAGGAACGCGATGTCCTTGACGCCGTCGCCGTGGCGGTGGACGTGTTCGGCGATCTCGCCGTCCGGCGTCAGCGGCGCCGTCAGGACGATCGTGATGTCGTTCCGCCGCATCACGTAGCTG
>Ga0136846_1221934_pt1 | contig 10485 bp, 6 predicted proteins | sample HopSoiMetagenom2_FD_96841 | JGI IMG/M metagenome (GOLD analysis project Ga0136846, IMG submission 96841) | Grasslands soil microbial communities from Hopland, California, USA - 2 Assembly 2016 (version 4) | ecosystem: Environmental > Terrestrial > Soil > Grasslands | place: USA: Hopland... | reverse complement strand
GCGCGGATTGAGGAGGAGCAATGACGAGTACCGCAAGTGTGTCGAGCAAGGGCCGCAAGTCAAAAGCGGCCGGTTATCAGATGTATATCGATGGCAAGTTCCTCGATGCCGCCGGCGGACAGACCTTCGAGGTCTACGACCCGGCTACCGAAGAAGCGATGGCAACCTGTCCGGCCGGAGATGCCTCGGACATCGATCGGGCGGTGCAGGCCGCCGGCCGGGCGTTCTATGACAACTGGCGAGGAGTCACGGCTCAGGAACGAGGTCGGATCCTCTTTCGGTTGGCGGATCGGATCCGTGCCCGGCGGGCGGAACTGGCCGAGCTGGAAACCCGAAACTCCGGCAAGCCGATTGTCGAATCGGAATACGATATGGACGACACCGCCACCTGCTTCGAGTACTATGGCGGGCTGGCGACGAAGATCAACGGCGAGGTGCTCCCGGTCCCGGCAGAGGCCATTGCCTTTGCCATGCGCGAGCCGGTCGGCGTTGCCGGGCAAATCATTCCGTGGAACTATCCGCTCATGATGGCGGCCTGGAAGATCGCCCCGGCGATCGCGGCTGGCTGTACCGTCGTTCTCAAGCCGGCGGAACAGACGCCACTGTCGATTCTGGCGCTGGCCCAGGACTTCGAAGCAGTCGGCCTTCCCCCAGGGGTGGTCAACATCGTCACCGGCGACGGCCCTTCTGCCGGGGCACCGCTGGTCTCCCACCCAGGCGTTCGGAAAATCGCCTTCACCGGCAGCGCCGAAGTTGGCAAGCTGATCATGCGGAGCGCAGCCGACCAGCTCAAGCGGGTCTCTCTCGAGCTTGGTGGCAAGTCGCCCAACATCTTTTTCAGTGACGCCGACTTCGAGAACGCGGTCGACGGAGCACTGTTCGGCACCTTCATCAATCAAGGAGAGGTGTGCTCAGCCGGAAGCCGGGTCCTGGTGCAGCGGGACATCTATAAGAAGTTCATCGATGCTACGGCTGCCAAGGCAAAAACCATCCGGCTGGGCAACGGGATGGACCGGGAGACCAAGATGGGCCCGCTGGTGAGCGCCGAGCAGCGCGATCGCGTCGCCCATTATCTGGCGATTGGCCGGGGAGAAGGCAAAGTCGCCGCGGGCGGCGGAAGGCCGCAGCAGTTCGAGAAGGGGTGGTACATCGAGCCGACGATCTTCTACGACGTCGACAACTCGGCGAAGATCGCGCAGGAAGAAATTTTCGGCCCTGTTATGACCGTTATTCCATTCAGTGACGAGGCGGAGGCGATCCGTATCGCAAACGCCACCCCGTACGGCCTCGCCGCTGCAGTCTGGACCCGCGACATCTTCAAGGCCTTCCGGGTGGTCAAGGCGTTGGAGGCAGGGATCGTCTGGGTAAACCATATGCAGCCTACCTTCGTCGAAGCGCCGTGGGGCGGGTATAAAGCCTCCGGGTTCGGCCGCGAGTTGGGCCATTGGGCAGTCGAGGAATATCTGGAAACCAAGCAGGTGTTCATCAACCTGGACGAAAAGCCGATCGGCTGGTACTGAGCGACCTGGGAGCTGGGAGCTAAAGGCTAACTCCCAGCTCCTAGCTTCTACCTCTCAGCTCACACCTAGTTGCACTCGCGCAACGACGCTGCGCCACTCCCCGCTCTGCAAAATCTGTCATTCGCGATCCAGACTGTTGCGGAACAACAGTTTGGGTCTGTGTGTGCCGGGCACGAAGCTCGCATTCCCCCGGGCCAACCTGATCAGCACGAAGCAACAACCCGCATAGCGTAGTCCGAGGAGTCGCATGACCACGGCCAGTCTCGTCCTTGCGGCTCAGGCTGACGTTCTGCTCACACTCGATCTGTGAATCCTGACTCTCTTACGCTGTCGGACCCGGCTGCTGCCGTGAACCCGGCCGCTGCGGTCCAGCCCACTCCTCTCAGCTCCGAGGCACCCGCCAAGACCCGACGGGAGTTTCTCCTGTTTTCTCCGCCGGCTGTCGGGCAGGCAGAGATCGACGAGGTCGTGGACACGCTGCGCTCGGGCTGGATCACGACGGGCCCCAAGACCCAGCAGTTCGAGGCGGCGTTCAAAAGCCGAGTGGAAGCGCCAGCGGCGCTGGCCATCAACTCGTGTACGGCCGGCTTGCACCTGGGCCTGCTCACGGCTGGAGTCCAACCGGGTGACGAGGTCATCACCACGCCGATGACGTTCTGTGCCTCCACCAATGTGATCGAGCATGTCGGCGCCACGCCCCGATTTGCCGACGTCGAGGCGGATACGCTCAACCTCGACCCAGCGGCAGTCGAGGCGGCGGTCACCCCTCGCACCCGGGCGATTCTAGCTGTCCATTACGCCGGGCATCCCGCCGAGCTCGACTCCATTCGGGATGTTGCGGCCCGGCACGGTCTGGCTCTCATCGAGGACGCGGCTCACGCTATCCCGGCCAGCTACAAGGGCCAGCTGATCGGTTCGGCCGAGAATCCGACCTCCTTTTCCTTCTATGCGACAAAGAACCTGACGACCGGCGAAGGCGGCATGCTCACCGGGTCCGCCGAGCTTGTCGCTCGGGCTCGCACCCTCGCCCTGCATGGCATGAGCCGGGATGCCTGGAAACGATACGGCCCGGGTGGCAGCTGGTTCTACGAAGTGGAGCAGCCGGGCTTCAAGTACAACATGACCGATATACAGGCGGCGATGGGGTTGGCCCAGCTCCGGCAGCTCGGCGCCTTTCAGCGCCGTCGGCGGGAAATCGCCGGCTTCTACAGCCAGGCGTTTGGATCGATGGATGCGCTCGAGATTCCCGCAGAGCGCCCCGAGGTCGAGCATGCCTGGCACCTGTACGTGCTGCGGCTCCGGCTGGGTGCACTGAGAATTGGCCGGAACCGATTCATCGAGGAACTGAGAGCCCGGAACATCGGCACGTCGGTTCACTTTATTCCGATTCATTTGCATCCCTACTACCGGGAGAAATACGGCTACCAACCGGACCAGTTTCCGGTGGCTCTCGGCAACTATCAGCGCATGTTGAGTCTGCCGATCCACCCCAGGCTGAGCGACGCTGACGTGAACGACGTCATCGAAGCGGTCCTGGACATCGCTCGCCGGTTCGCCCGATGAGCGCCCGCCCGTCCTATCTCACCGTTCTTGCGACCAGACGGATCGGCCGAGCCTTGCCGGGCGGCTGGAGTCTGGCCCGGTTCGCAGCCTACTGGCGTGACCCCGCTCTCCATCTGTTGCTCATCGTGGTCGGCTACCGCTTGGCCTACGAGCTCCGCTTTGACTTCGCCACTCCGCGGGACGAAGCCGAGGTGTTCTGGATCTCCCTCCCCCTCCTGGTGCTCATCCGGCTGACTGCCTATGCCCAAGCCGGGGTGTTTCGGGCGTACTGGCTGCATTTCGGGCTCCAGGATCTGCTGACCCTCGCGTGTGCCGTGACCACGAGCTCCACCTGTTTCGTAGCGTCCTTGTTCCTCGCGCACCTCTTTCCCGGCGTGCCCCGCTCCGTCCTGCTGGTCGAGTGGGCCAGCGCCATCTTCTTCGCCGGCGGTATCCCCTTCATCGCCCGGTCCATTCGAGAGGGTCCGGTTCCGTTCGCGACTCCACTCGGCCGCCGGACTCTTGTGGTGGGTGCGGGCGAGCGGGCGGAGCAGCTGCTGCGAGAAATTCGGCGGGAGGCCCATGCGTTGCACGTTGTTGGACTGGTGGACGGGGACGCGGCACGGCGGGGACGCACGATTCGGGGTGTGCGGGTGCTCGGCACCATCAGGGATTTGCCCAGTCTGGCCGAGCGGCTACGGGCTGACTTCGCGATTATCGCCCTCGAGCCCGATGACCTGTCGACGATGAGACTTGTGGTCGACCAGTGCATCGCCGCCGGGATCGAGTTCAAGACCTTGCCGTCGCTCCATGAGCTGCTCGACCGCTCCGCCGCGGTGAACCAGCTCCGCAACGTTCGCATCGAGGATCTGTTGGGACGCTCTCCGGTCAGACTCGATCTGTCCCCGGTGAAGGCCGATCTTCAGAACCGGGTCATTCTCCTGACCGGAGCTGCCGGCTCGATCGGCTCGGAACTGGCCCGGCAGATCGCGCCCTTCCACCCCGCCCGCCTGATCCTCCTGGACCAGTCCGAGAGTGACCTCTACTTCGTGCACCTGGAGCTCCGGGAGAGCTACCCGGCGCTCGACCTGATCCCCGTCATCTGCGACATCACCAACCAGAGCCGGCTGGCCCAGGTCTACGCTCAACACCACCCGGAGTACGTGATCCACGCAGCGGCCTACAAGCACGTCCCCCTGATGGAAACCAATGTGCTGGAGGCGGTGCGGAACAACGTACTGGGCACCCTGCTGGTCGCGACGACGGCGGTCCGCTACGGCGCGAGCAAGCTGCTGCTGGTCTCCACCGACAAGGCGATCCGGCCGTCCAGTGTCATGGGCGCGACGAAGCGGATCGCCGAGCGCATCATCTTCGGCCTCCCCAATCTGCATCGGTCCGGTACCGACTTCCGGGCGGTCCGCTTTGGGAATGTGCTTGCATCTAAAGGAAGCGTGATCCCTCTGTTCGAGCGGCAGCTCGCGGCGGGCGGACCGATCACCGTCACCCACCCGCTGGTGACTCGCTGCTTCATGACGATCCCGGAAGCTGCGCAACTGGTTCTCCAGGCCGGCTCACTGCCAGAGACCGCCGGGGCCATCGCCATGCTCGAGATGGGCGACCCGGTGCGCATCCTCGACCTGGCCGAAAAGTTGATTCGCTTCTCCGGTCGGGTGCCCGGGAAGGATGTTCAGATCGTGTTCACCGGACTGCGTCCCGGCGAGAAGCTCACCGAAGAGCAGATCTCCTCGCTCGAAGCAACCATCCCGACTTCGGCCGAGAAGATCCGAATCAGCCAGACGACGGAGAGCGCCGGGCCGGAGCTGATGCAGACGATCAGCCGCCTGTTCGCCTTTCTCGATGCGGGAGACCGGGAGGGGGTGCTGGCCACCGTGTGCGAGCTGGTGCCCGAGTGCGTGCCGCCGCTCCAGGATTCCCAGCGGGCGCGTCCTGCAATCACCGTGTCCACCGCGCACGCGATGGAGACGTGGGGAGCTCTGGCCGATCCGGCCGAAATCCAGTGGCGGGAGCGCAGGCGGGTGCCGCCTCGTCCCTCGGGGCCGCCTGACCTCAAGCTGATCGACCGCCGTGACGGACTGCCATGCCGGCGGAAGACGCCGCGTATGGGTGGACGTCGCCGAACCGATGCCGGGGCACTGCTGGCCACGGGATCAGGTGCGATCTGAGTCGGTCACTGTCTCAGGAAACGAGCTTGAAGTTGCGCGGGTGAAAGTCTGGCGGCACCCCGGAGGCATACCGCCGTCACGGTGAGCCAAAGCAAGGTAAGGGTCGTCCGGACAGTCCGGGCCTGCAGATCGATCCAGCACTGCTCGTCCAGCAGCAGCTTCGGCGGTAGCAGGTCGCGAAGATAGCGCTGCTCGAACCCCTGAGCGGGTGCATCCCGCTCAGCGGAGAAGAAGTAGAGAGCACCGTAACCCGTTACACCGGGTTTCGCCTCGAGTGACCGCATTCCCGCGGGCGTGTAATAGGGCAGGTAGGCCGGGGCCTCGGGACGGGGGCCCACGATGGACATGCGCCCCGACAGGACATGCAGGAACTGGGGGAGCTCGTCCAGCTTGGTACGGCGGAGCAGCCTCCCCGCCGCAGTAATCCGAGGGTCGTCACCAGTCGAGACGGCGGCTCCCAGTCGGTCCGCGCCGCGGACCATTGTACGCAGCTTGAGCATGCGAAAAGGCCGGCCGCCCCGGCCCAGGCGATCGGCATAGTAGAAGATCGGCAGGCCTTGGGTCGCTGCGAGGGCTATCCCGAGAAGCAGCAGTGGTCCCCAGATCGGCGAGAGTAGCAGAGCAACGGCCAGATCGACCAAGCGGATACGCGCTCGGGTGGGATTCATTCCCGGGCGCGGAGCAGCATCAGCGGCTCCGCCGCCGGGAAGTTCGCAACGCTGCCCCAGTACCCGGCCCGCTCCCGAAGAGAGCGGAGTGAGCGGGGGTGAGGGTAGGGCCGGAGCTCACTCTGGTAGCACCGCATGGCGTCGAGCTTGCGCTCCAGCTCCAGCGTGATGTCGGAATAGACATTGGGAAGAAAGGGACGGTCTCTCCGGCTGGCCGTCCATTCGCTGCTGGAGGGGGTGTGAAAGGCATAGAGCCGCTTGATCCAAGGAGCGGCAAAGGGACGGGTGGCGACATCCACTGCCTCGGCGATCCGAACGTGATCTGCGTTCACGTCGCCCCAATGATGGGTGTAGACGGTGTCGGGCTGGAACTCGCGTATGTCGGATTCCAGCGCCTGGATCACCTCCAGGTTGCTGCCGGCATCGAGGCGCTGGTCAGGAAAGCCGAGCCCCAGGGTTTGAGCGCCCAGATAGTGGGATGCTCGTTGCCAGTCTCGCGGCTGGTCCTGCTCGCCGTCTCGGTACCGGATCGAAGCGGCCGAACAGACGATCAGCGCACGCACATCGTCCCCGGCCTTGAAGTGCCGGATAAGAGTTCCGCCGACCCCGAGAACCTCGTCGTCCGGGTGTGCGGCAATGACCAGGATCCGCCGGCCCCGGTGCAGAGCGCCCATCGGCTGTCCGGTATGCAGGGCGAGCTGCGCCATGAGCTGGTCAGGAACGTTCGCTCCTCCATCCAGTCGAAGATCGGAACAGCGAACCTGGCCATCGGGAAAGCTCACTGTCAGAGAATCTGTCCCGACTGACTGGAGCGTCGCCTCGGCGACCGAACCGGAGACCGGCTGAATGTCGACGGCGTATACCCAGATCCGTCGACCGTCACACCAGAAGTACGCGCCGGGGTATGGACGAGTAAGCGCTCGGATCCAGCGATCCAGGCTGGCGGCCGAATGCGATGGCCAACGAATCACTCCGTCTTCAGGGCGGCGGCGAAGATTGAGAATCAGCGCTCCGAGTGGCCGTTCCTCGATCTTGCCGCGCGCGATCCTGGGCCAGTGCTCCAGCCAGAGCTGCGCCGAGAGCCGAGAGAGTTTTGCATAGAGAGTGGCGGGAGTCTCCCGCGGATCGATTGGGCATGGTGTCCTGCCAACCGCGGTGCCGCCATCGAGGTCACGGGTGTAGCGGAGCAAGGTAGTGCCGGTCTCCGGCAGACCCTCGATGATGGCCCAGTTCACCGGGGCAGGACCAGCAAGGGCTGGGAGCAGGCTCCCGTGAAAGCCATACACCCCGAGGGGGAAAGCCTTGAGAAACTGCTCCCGTAGAATCTCGGAGATGCCGCCGCACAGGACACCCTGAACCTGAGCTGAGCCGAGGGCATGGATCGCGGCCGGTGACTGAAACGAGGAGACCTTGCTGACCGGTATGCCAGCGAAGTCGGCGGGCCAGGGAGTGCCGCCTGCCGCGCCGGCTAAGGCAGCGTCGTCCAGCGCGAGGATGAGCCCCGGGCGCCAACCGCTCTGGACAAGTGCTTCCAGAACCTGCTGGCCCTCGAGCACGCCGCCGAGATAGGCAAACGAGGACGCTGACGGCGATGTGGTTGGCAGGTGCGTGTCCGTTAGAGCGGCGCGCGATGAGAGAGTGCGAGTCGATCGGATGTCGACTGCAAAAGGTAGGGAACCCCTGGAGTGCGCACAACCCGCGGAACGATGAGAGGATGAGCAATGTCGAGTGAAGCGGTGACGGCCGAACCCAAGGTGCTGCGCGTCGCCCTCGTAGGCTGCGGCCGCATCAGTACCTATCACATCGCCGCGCTCGCCGCCGTTCCAGCTGTGGAGATCGTGGCGGTCTGTGATCTGAACGAGCAGATCGCTCGTGAGGTCGCCACCCACCACGGCATCCGTGGGTGCTACACCGATGTCGAAGCGATGCTCCGCGAAGCGCATCCCGACGTCATGCACATCTTGACGCCGCCGCAGAGCCACCTGGCGCTGGCCCGCCTCGCCGTACGCTATCAGGTGCATCTGTACATCGAGAAGCCGATGGCCGCGACGCTTTCCGATGCCCAGGCGATCGCCGACCTGGCTCAGCAAGCAGGCGTCCAGGTATGTCCGGGTCACAGCCGGCTGTTCGAGCCGGTGTTTCTGGAGGCGTGCCGCCGGATCCGACGCGGTGATATCGGGCAGGTCATTTCAGTCCGTGCAGAGCAGGGTTTCACCTACGAATCCGCCGCTCGCTCCTCCAGCATTCCCTGGAGCTACACCTATGACTGGGGAATCTTCGATAACCTGATCTGCCACCCACTCTATCTGGCGTGTCACTTCCTGAAGCAGCCGGGACAGCCGAAGGTGGTGAGTGGCAACTTCGGCCTCGTCCGTGAGGCGGCGGTCGAAGAGGTCCGCGCCCTTATCCCATCGAGCACCGGTATCGCCGAGGTGACCCTCTCCCTCAGTAACGCCCCGGAAGTAAATCGAATGGAAATCGTCGGGACCCGGGGCCGAATCATGGCGGACTGGCAAACAATGACGGTGCTGACCGCGCGCCAGAACGGCTGGCCGTCGGCCCTGGTCCGATTCACCAGCAATTTCGTAAGCGCCTACCAGCTGGCTCGGAGTGGCTGCGCGACTCTCTTTGGCATCGCCCGGGGAAGGGTCCAGCGCTATCAGGGCCTGCGAACCATCGTGGCCGAGTTTTATCAGTCACTGCGAGACGGCACGAGCCCGCCGGTAACGGCCGAAGCTGGAGTTCTCAACGCCCGTCTGATGGAGGAAATCCGGCTTCAATGCGAGGAGAACCGAAAGCCACGGCCGCTTGCTCAGCCTACCGGCCGGCTACGCCCCAGGGTATTGGTCACCGGTGGATCGGGGTTTCTGGGCGGCAGACTCCTCCAGGTGCTGTCCGACCAGAATATCCCGGTTCGGGGCATTACTCGCCTGCTGTCGCGGGCTCGACACCTGCCGGGCATCGAATCGGTCCTAAGCGATCTCGCGCAGGAGGCCCGGTTGCGCGCGGCTCTGTGCGACATCGAAACGGTGTACCACTGCGCAGCGCTCTGCGGTGCCCCAGGGTCGTTGCAGGATTACGAGCAGGTCAATGTTGAGGGAACTCGCCAGCTGCTTCGCCTTGCGGCCGAGGCCGGCGTCAAAAACTTCATCTATCTCTCCTCGATGTCGGTCTACGCGGCACCGAGTGACTCCACGGCAATCCTGGACGAAGACTCCGCCCTCGACCAGCGGGCGTCGGAGCGCGGAGCCTATACCCAGAGTAAGCTGGCAGCCGATCAGGTGGTGCTCGAGTTCGCTCGACAGCACCGCTGGCCCCGGGTGATCGTGCTCCGCCCCGGGACGTTGTACGGCCCTGGTGCCAAGCCTCCCACCGGCCGTTTCCAATTGCCGTCCCCGCAGACCCGACCGCTCGTCACTGGAAGTCCCGATGTTCCGGCCGGCCTGGTGTATGTGGATGACGTGGTGGAGGCAATGCTGGCAGCAGCCCGGAGCATGGCGCCGACGGGGCGGGTGTACAACCTGATCAACCCAGCCGAGTGCACTCAGGGAGAGCTGGCCCGGACCCTGACGGAAGTAACCGGGGGACGAGTGCGGCCCATCTTCGCTCCCTACCCCCTGGTCTGGAGCGCAATGCTCGGGGTGGATCTCCTCAGCCTGCCGCGCCACCGCAAGCTCGGGACAGCACGATATCGTTTGAAGCGAACGCTTGCTCCCATGCGCTTCGAGTGCACTGCCGCACGCCAGGAACTGGGTTGGCGCCCGCGAGTACCGCTGGCCACTGGCCTGGCCCGGACCTTCGATTATGAGACGCGCCTCGGGAGCCGGCCGTGAGGACTCCAGCAGTGGACTCCCGATCCTGGGGAACCCTGGTTGCCGGGCTGGGCTACCACGATGTCACCGATCTTCCGACCGAGTCCGGGTTTCAGCGGGACGGCGCCCGACCGTATCGGCTGGGCACCCGTCAGTTTCGAGAGCACCTGGACCAGATCGCATCGGGGCCGGTGAAGCCGGCACTGGTCCATGAGCTGGATCTCACGCGGCCCGGACGTCACCTCTTGTTGACGTTCGATGATGGAGGCAAGAGTGCCCTGTCGATTAGTGACGAGTTGTGCCGTCGGGGGTGGCGCGGCCATTTCCTCGTCCCGACCGGACTGATCGGGGGCCGGACTTTTCTCACTTCGTCGGAGATTCGACAGCTGCGCGCGTCGGGGCACCTCGTCGGCAGCCACTCGCATTCTCACCCCGATATCTACCGTGACCTGTCCTGGGAACAGATGGTCGTGGAATGGTGCCGCAGCGCCGATGTGTTGTCGCAGCTCCTCGGCGAGCGCTGCCTGATCGGCTCTATTCCGGGTGGGGACACCTCAGACGAGGTCTGCCGGAGCGCCGCGGCGGCGGGGCTCCGCTACCTGTTCACCTCCGAGCCCCGGCTCAGACCTCGAGTGGTGGGCGGATGCTGGGTTCTCGGCCGTTTCTGCGCGAAAACGTCAACCAGTCCAGACCAGATCGCTCAGCTGAGCCAGTTTCAGGGCTGGGCCAGCAGACGGCTGCTGCGTGAGATCAGAAATGC
>Ga0136846_1208994_pt1 | contig 10485 bp, 13 predicted proteins | sample HopSoiMetagenom2_FD_96841 | JGI IMG/M metagenome (GOLD analysis project Ga0136846, IMG submission 96841) | Grasslands soil microbial communities from Hopland, California, USA - 2 Assembly 2016 (version 4) | ecosystem: Environmental > Terrestrial > Soil > Grasslands | place: USA: Hopland... | reverse complement strand
GCGGCTGTGCCGAGGATTGCGGCTTCTGCGCCCAGTCGCGCTACGCCGAGGCCGATACACCGATGCACGCGATGATGGAGCCCGAGCAGATCCTCGAGCACGCCCGGGCCGCCGAGGCCGCGGGCGCGCACCGCTTCTGCATGGTCACCCAGGGACAAGGGCTCTCCAAGCGCGACTTCGAGAAAATCCTCGAGGGGACGAAGCTGGTTGCGGAAAAGACCAACCTGAAGCGCTGCGCCTCGATCGGCCACATGTCGGCGGAGCGAGCGAAGAAACTGCGCGAGGCTGGCGTCCAGCGCGTCCACCACAACGTCGAGTCCTCACGCTCCTACTACCCCGAGGTCTCGAGCACCGTCCGCTACGAGGGCCGACTGCGCACGATCGACGCGATCAGGGAGGCGGGTCTGGAGACCTGCGTAGGCGGCATCCTCAACCTCGGCGAGTCCAAGCGCCAGCGGGTCGAGATGGCCTTTGAGCTCTCCAAGATCGATCCAACCTCGGTGCCGATCAACCTGCTCAACCCGCGCGACGGGACCAAGTTCGGCGACCGGCCGTTGATGGACGCGATGGAGGTCGTCCAGTGGGTGGCGATCTTCCGCTTGATCATTCCCGGCGCCCTCTTCCGGCTCTGCGGCGGCCGGGTCGAGAATCTCGGCGACCTGCAGCCGCTGGCGGTGAAGGCAGGGCTGAACGGAGTGATGATGGGCAACTTCCTGACCACGCTCGGGGCCGAGCCCGAGGACGACCGGGCGATGTTTGAGGAGCTCGGGCTCAACGTCGCGCGCCAGCCCGACAATGGGGCCAACCCACGCCCTGACAATCGCGACGGTTGGCTCGATGGCGAAACGCCGATGACGCCGATCGACGAGTTGATCGACCACCAGGACGAGGCCAACTTCTGGGATCCCTCAACACAGCTGCGCGTGATCAAGAAGAGCAAGAAGCCCCCGCCGTATCCGGCTGCCGGCACCGGCTCCCCTGCTTCCGCGCGGACACACTGATGGTGACCGGAGGTCTCGCGCTCGCGCATCCGGGCGCGGCCACGGCATGACGGATATCGCGGAGCGGCTGGAGGAGCTTCGCGACCGAGGCCTCTACCGGCGACTGCACCTGATCAGCGGCCCCCAGGGCCCCCGCGTAACGCTCGACGGACGGCCGGTGCTGCTGCTCTGCTCGAATAACTACCTCGGCCTCGCCGACCATCCACGGGTGCGTGGGGCCGCCGCCGAGGCGGCAATGCGCTGGGGCGCGGGCGCGGGCGCCTCGCGGTTGATCAGCGGCAATATGCAGCTCCATCGCAGCCTCGAGGACCGGCTGGCCACATTCAAGGGATACGAGTCAGCGCTGCTCTTCGGCTCCGGCTACCTCGCCAACACCGGCACGATCGCCGCCCTGGCAGGCGAGGGCGAGATCATCTTCTCCGACGAGCTCAACCACGCCAGCATCATCGATGGCTGCCGGCTCTCACGGGCCGAGACGTTCGTCTACCGTCACGGCGACGTCGAGCATCTGGCCTGGGGCCTGCGCGAGGCCGGCGGGCGCGGTTCGCTGATCGTCAGCGACGGCGTCTTCTCGATGGATGGGGATATCGCGCCGCTCGAGCAACTGACGACGCTCGCTCGAGACCATCGCTGCCGGCTGATGATCGACGAGGCTCACGCCACCGGCGCGCTCGGCCCAGGCGGACGGGGCTCGGTCGCAGCGGCCGGCCTCAGCGGCGAGGTCGACGTCGTGATGGGGACGCTCGGCAAGGCCCTTGGCTCCTACGGCGCCTATGTGTGCGCCAGCCGCGAGTTGACCGACCACCTTCTCAACACGGCGCGTTCGTTCATCTTCTCGACTGCGCCGCCGCCGCCCGTGATCGCCGCCGGCCTGGCGGCGCTGGAGCTGCTCGAATCTCACCCGCACCGAGTTGAGCGACTGATGGAGAACGCAGTGACCCTGCGGACCGCACTCCTCGCCGAGGGGCTTTCTGCCGGCGACTCCAGCACCCAGATCGTCCCGGTCGAGGTCGGTGATTCCACGCGGACGATGGAGCTGAGCGAGCGTCTGCTCGAGCGCGGCGTCTTCGCCCAGGGAATTCGCCCACCCACCGTTGCGCACGGGTCCTCGCGGCTGCGCTTCACGGTGATGTCGACCCACCGCCGGGGAGAGCTGGAGCGAGCCGCGAAGCTGACCGGAGCGGCGGCGCGTGAGCTTGGAATCAGCGGCTCGGCGAAGCCAGTGGCAGTCGCTGCCTGAGCACCTTGAAGGGGGTCTTCGTAACCGGCACCGGCACCGAGGTCGGCAAGACCGTCGTCGCCGCAGCGATCGCCCGGACCTTCGCCGTGCAGGGCAGCCGCGTCGCAGTGTTCAAGCCGGCCGTGACGGGTCTCGACAAACACCCCGCCGATCGGCCTAAAAGCGGACATATAGGTCGCTTTCCGGCCCATCGATGCGAGGATGAGCCAGATCACGTACTGCTCCGCCGTGCCGCGAGGTCTGAGCAGAGTGACGAGGAGATTGCGCCCTATCGCTACGGACCGCCCGCCTCGCCACACCTGGCCGCCTCACAGGCTGGCGAGGAAATCGACTCCGGACGACTTGTCGCTGCGGCCCAGGGAGCAGCCGCAGGCGCCGACGCCTTGGTCTGCGAGGGGGTCGGCGGCCTGCTCGTGCCGCTCACCCGCGACTACCTGATCCGCGACCTCGCCGTGGAGCTGGCCTTGCCACTGGTGATCGCAGCTTCACCGGGCCTCGGCACGATCAACCACACGCTGTTGACGATCGAGGCGGCACGGGCAGCCGCGCTCGAGGTAGCTGCCGTGGTCCTGACGCCATGGCAGCAAGAGCCCAGCCAGATCGAGCAATCGAATCGAGAGACGATCGAAGCCCTCGGCAGGGTGACCGTCGAAACCCTGCCTCCTATAGATCTGGACGCCCTCGAGACCTGGCCTTCGCTCCATCCGCCTACAGGCTGATCTCCCACTATCTAGCGGGTGCTTCAGGCCCGGGCTTGGGGAGTCAGACGATTACGTCGAGGCTGGTGGGGGTCAGCTCGACCTCGAAGCCAGCCTCGCTCGCGATCGCGGCGGCGGCCTCGGAATCGGCCGGTGGTTTTTTCGCCAGCAGAAGCGCCCGCGCGATGTCTCCCCTCACCGCCTTCGCCATGTGGGACACCGTCTTGCGCTCGCCGGCCGTGTCGGTGAACGCCCGCACCGAAAGCAGCGTCGCCTGCTTCGGCTTCCAGGCGGCGGCGTAGGCGGCAGAGCGCATATCGACGATCAGATCGCCAGGTTGGTCTGGCATCGCCTCGACGAGCGCATCTCGCCACCAAGCCGCCGGCGGCCCGACCCCCTCGAGTCTCGCTTTGGCCGAGAAGCGGTAGTAGGGGATTCGGTCCTCTGGGCGCACGAATCCCCAGAGGGCGCTGGCGATCAGGACCTGCCGCTCGGCTCGGCGACGCGCCGCTGCCGGCAGCCCCGCCAGGTCAAGGCGCTCGTAGAGAACGCCGCTGTAGAGCCGGCCCGCCGCTGCCGCGGGCGCCTCGCGCAGGGCCGCGTTCAGCTCCACCTCGCCGGCCTGCCCGTCCGAGATGCGGAGCGCCTGCACCGCCCGCCCAGGTGGTTTGCCGCCCAGCTGCTCGAGCGCATCGAGCAGCCTGCTGCGCAGCAGGCTCAGCTCCTCGGCAAAGGCCAGGGAGTCAAGGTCTAGAGGCTTGCCCTGGACCGGCATGGCCTTCCCCTCGGAGGGCGGCAGAAGGATCAGCACGTTGCAGGGTCAGGCAACTGGCTCGCCGACGGCCATCGCCTCTTGCGCAGCAAGATCGGAGCCGCCGGGGTTGACCGCCGCCTCGGCCGCCTCCGTGCTGATGCCCTTGCGCCTCGCCCGGATCGCCGTGGCGCCGACCACCGCTCCGGTCAGCGCGACAGCCGCTGAAACGGTCATCGCGTGGCCAAGCGCATAGACGAACGCATCCTGTCCGGCCAGGACCACTTCTCTTGCCTGTCCGGGCGCCATGCCCTGCAGCGCTTCGGTCGATCCCCCACCGAACTGGTGGGCGAGCTCGGAGCGCTGCGCCGCGGAGACGCCGCTGCCGGCCAGGTCGCTGTCGAGCTTGGATTTGATCAGGCCCTGGAAGATCGCCCCGGTAACGGCGACACCGAGGCTGCCGCCGACCATGCGGAACATCGAGAGCACTCCGGAGGCGATCCCGGCCTTCTCGACCGCGACCGCGTTCATCGCGGCGCTGGTCATCGGCGACATCGTCAAGGCGATGCCGATACCGAGCAGCATGAAGCCGGGCAGCAGGTCTAGGTAGGTCGAATCGACCGCGATGCCGCTGAAGCTGAACAACGAGGCCGAGACGATCGCCAGGCCCGTCGCGATCAACCAGCGCGGCCCGAAGCGGTCGGCCATACGCCCGGCGACCGGTGCGACCAGGACGATCATCAGCGTCGAGGGCAGGAACCTGACCCCCGCTTCCAGCGGCGAGTAGCCGAGGATGTCCTGCATGTAGAGGGCGAGAAAGAAGAAGACGCCGAGCATCGAGAAGGAGACGATCAGGGCGACGACGACCGCGCCGAGGAAGTTGCGATCGGCGAAGAAGCGAAATTCGACCATCGGCACCTTGACCCGCAGCTCGATCGCGACGAAGGCCGCGAAGCCAAGGCAGGCCCCGGTCAGCAGGGCGACGATCTCTGTCGATCCCCAGCCCCAGCTGTTGCCCTCGACGAGAGCAAGGATCAGCGCCGTGAGGGCGCCGGTCAGGACCGTGACGCCGGCGTAGTCGACCTCGCGGCCGACCGTGGTGTCGCGCGACTCGCGGACGGCGAAAAGCGAGGCAGCCACGGCGCCGATCGCGACCGGGATGTTGAGGTAGAAGATCGCCCGCCAGCTGACGCTCTCGGTGAGGAAGCCGCCGAGCACAGGGCCGACGGCGAGCGCCAGGGCCGAGACGCCCGCCCACATTCCCATCGCCTTGCCGCGCTCGTGAGCGGGGAAAGCATTGGTGATGATCGAGAGCGTCGCCGGCATCATCAAGGCTGCGCCGACGCCCTGGACGACGCGGCTGACGACCAGCGAAGTCGCGTCAGGAGCAAGACCGGCCGTCGCCGAGGAGAGGGCGAAGATCGTGACACCGAAGAGGAACATGCGGCGGCGACCGAAGATGTCACCGAGCCGGCCGCCGGTCGCCAGCAGCACGGCGAAGGAGAGCGTGTAGCCGTTGATCGTCCACTCCAGGCCGGAGATCGAGGCCCCCAGGTCTTTCTGGATCGACGGCAGGGCAACGTTGACCACCGTGTTGTCGAGCATGATCATGAACAGCGCGAAGCACATCGCTCCGAGCGTCCACCACTTGCGGTTGTCGTCGGTGATCAGGTGCCGGTAACGGGTCATAGAACAGCCCCTGGTTCACGCCCAAACCGACACGAATTCGAATAACCGGCTGCGACTGTGTCGATTTGTGCGTTCACGGTCCGACCTCCTTCAAGTGTTCGTAAGCCTCGGCGATGTCCTCGCGGTCCATCAGCGAATCGACCGCGGCATCGAGCTTGCGCCGTTGCGCCGCCGTGAGGCTGGCCGCGAACGTCTCCATCCCCGCCTGGCGCACGACGACGAGGGTGTCGACGATCTGCTTGCCCTTGGCCGTGATCGCAACACGCCGCACGCGCCGGTCATCGGGGTCCTCGACCCGGGTGGCGAGCCGCTTCTTGACCAGGCCATCGACCGCGCGGCTCATCGAGGGCACGGAGACCCCGAGCCTCTCGGCGAGATCGCCGACCTGGTGCGCCTCCGTCGCCTCCCCCAGCCCGCCCAGCTCCAGCAGAGCCTTGGATTGGGTCATCGAGAGGCCGCTCTGCTCGATCACACGCAGCAGGTTGCCGCGGTCGTAGAGAAAGAGATGGCGCAGCAGGGCGCTGATCCGTGCCGCCGTGTCCTGGGCCTCCGGACTGGCCTCGGGCGAAGCTACCTCGTTGACGAGTGCCGCAATGTCGCTCGCTTGCATACCGACAATAGTTGCATACAGACAATTATTCTGAAAGAGAAATAGTTGCGGCTGTGACGCTTGTCACGTATATCCCTTCTCTGTAGAAGCTCAGACCCATGGCGCAGAGCCAACTGGGGATTCCGTTGAGCCAGAAGACGACGAGCGGTGGTCAGAAGAACAGCGCGAAATGGCGGAGGCTCAGGCTGAGACAGAAGACGATTGGGACCTAGATGAAGAACGGAGCTAGGTATGGGACGTATTTGGCCACTCTTTCGCGCGACGGCCCTTTCGAACAATTCGTTGTTTTTGGAAGCGAAAGATTTCTCGGACCCTAATTTCGGAGGCTTCGCCGTAGTCGTCGTCTAGCTTGCAATCCATCCCGACGGGCTCTTCGAGTGGATGGCCTCCGAGGGTCAGCCATGCGAACTCGCGTACCGTTTCGGTGAGCTTCGCTAGCGCATCCGCCATGTCATTGAGCTGCTGGATCGTCCGTATCTTCCGCACCCATGGGCCAGCCTTACGACCCGGCTTAGTGCGCAGAACGACAGGGTTGCCGCTTTCGAAATCCGTCGCCCAGTCTCCGTGAGCAACATCGTTCCGGTCCCTGATCGCATTCCTGACTTCGGTCTTCAGACGCGCGGCAACTTGGCGTTCTTCGTCATCGAGGTTCACAACACGCTCGCAGACCGCGAAAAAATATTAGTGATCTGGTCGGCGAGCGCCCCTCCAAGAACCAGCCTGATGGCGTCCGGATCGTCATGGAAAAAAAATTGAGCCTCAATACTCGTCCGCATCGCAGCGATCAACCCCGAGAACTCAACGATGTAGCGCCCTATCGCTCTGTAGGCGTCGTCTTCTTCCTTCTGGCTCATACTCCTGGCATGTGTCGGTGAATTCTATGGGTGATCGGCTCGGTTAGACTGTCAACCAGCTTGACAAAAGACCGGGCTGTCAAGTAGCTTTACACCATGCCCCCGGCCAACCGCCACGAACCGAAGCGAGCCAAGTCCTCGCACTCGGACTACTCGGTCACCGAGTTCCTTGCGGAGTTCCCCGACGATGCCGCCTGCCTAGAGCATCTGTGGCGCACTCGCTACTCGCCGGACGGCGAACACGCGCACTGTCCGCGCTGCGATGGCGAGAAGGTCTTCAAGCGCTACGCGACCAAGCAGGGGCGACAGTCTTGGACCTGCACGGCCTGCGGCCTTCACGTCCATCCCACGGCGGGAACGATCTTCGCCAAGTCCTCAACATCTCTGAAGCTCTGGTTCCACGCCATGTATCTGATGACGAGCACTCGGTGCGGCATATCTGCCAAGCAGCTAGAGCGGGAGCTTGGGGTCCATTACAAGACCGCCTGGCGCATGTTCAACAAGATTCGCACCGAGCTGATGAAAGACGACGCCTTGCCGCTGAAGGGCAATGTCGAGATCGATGAGACCGGCGTCCACGGCCGCCCGCGTGGGCCGAAGATGACCAAGAAGGAAGCGGCTCAGTGGCGCGAGCGCCAAGTCTCAGTGCTGGGCATGGTCGAGCGCGGCGGCCGGGTCAAGCTGCGCGTGATCGAGTCCCGCCGAGGCGAGCCGCTAAGTGGAGCCGTGCGGGCCAACGTCAATCCCGACGCGATCATGTTCACCGACGACTGGGGCGCCTATAAGCCGCTGGCCCGCGAGTACGCCGGGCACAACGTGATCAACCACTCGGCGGGCGTCTACGTCTGGGGCGACATCCATACGAACACGATTGAGGGCTTCTTTGGCAACCTGAAGACAGGGATGCGCGGTGCCTACAAGGCGGTCTCCCAGAAATGGCTTCAGTCCTACCTTGACGAGTACGCCTGGCGCTACAACCACCGGACCTATGGCCCTCGCGCGATGTTCCACGCCCTGCTCGATGAGGCCGCGCGATGAGCGAGCAGACGACCATCCTGCGAAGCATCCGCAGTGCTGCCAAGCGCCGTGCGAAAGCCGATGCCGCCCGGCATGAGGCGACCGAGGATCTACGGCGCTACTGCGAAGCGGCGCGCGAGGCCGGGGTCTCGATCACCCAGATTGCTTCTGAGGCCGGTCTTTCCCGCCAGGGCGTTTACGACTTGCTGGCGGAGCGACCTTAGCCAGGTTGGCGTCGAAGTCGCTTTTGGTCGGGACCGGAATCTCTAGCCCCTTGGCAGTCTTCTGCTTGGACCTGCTTGACCGCTCTGGCATGACTTCGACCTAGATTTGCTGAGGCTGAGCGCCTGATTTTGCTGGCTTACGAGAATCCTCGCGGACCCGCTTCTTCGCCTTCTTGGCGTAATCCTCGGGCGAGATAGTCCCTTTGAGCAGATTGAGATAGAGATCGGACGGTCCGGTTGGTATTGATCCATGTGCCATCAGTTTCCCTTTCTCTCGGGAGCGCTTGGCTCCTCAGATGCGCCGAGTCTATGCGACTGCCCGGCGTCGCTATCCATCGCCCAAGCGAGCCCAATAAATCCGCCAAGAAGCTCTATATAGGTTAGATCGCTCGTCAAAAAAGCTCCCTTCTCGCTTGAAACGACGTTCAGCACGGCCACCGCTGTGTCTCCCACAATGATCGGCATCGAGGCGAGCGAGCGATAGCTGCGATTGTCGTTTGCAAGGGGATGGCGACTCCAACGGTTGTCCTCATCGACATTGTTGGTCCATTGGAGATCACCGGACTCCAATGCGTGTCCCGCCAACGACGCCTTAGGAAGCGAGAAGTTGTTCTTGCGCCCAAGCGAGTGCCCCGACTCATAGAGCATCCGGAACGTTTGGGCGTCGTCGTCGAATTCAAGAACGGAGAGACGAATTTCCTCACCGCTGACGGCGCTAAGGCCGAACCGGGCTGGAGCCAAAACACCCCGCTCAATGAAGTCCTCAAACGAGACGTCGAGTTGCCCGGCTGCCACGTTGCGAAGAGCAAGAATCGCCTCTCCGATGAGATCGGCTTGATAGGCGAGCAGGTCCTCCCCAAAGCGCAGCAGTCGGCCGATGGCAACCCCCGCGACACAAGCGATGATCGCAACAAGCAGGACCGCCCAAAGAGGAACCGGAACGTCCAAGGTCGACACAGCCCAAGCGACCCCAGCCAGGATCAAAAGGCCTAGCAGCCCCGCTATGACGTTCTCTCCGACTCCCCGCAGCGATGGCATAGACAAGCTACTTCGACGAATCGTCGATCGTTCCTATGAATGACCCACGTCGTATCTCGCCTGCCTCCCAGACGATTCCCGCGAGCAAGGCAGCGGGATCTACATTGAGTGACCCCGCCAACTTGGCAAGAGTGTCGATGCGGGGCAAGCGGCCACCACGCTCCAGCAACCCGATCTCGGTGCGGTGCAACGCAGCCCGGAAGGCAAGCTCCTCCTGCGTGATGTCCGCCTGCTCGCGGAGGCGAGAGAGGTTGGCTCCGAACTGCTCAGCAACGCTCATGAGAGTTCTAGCCAGTCGAAGTGCCGAGCGGCGAGAGTTGGCAGCACGAAATCGCCCTCGCACCAGACGAGATCGACCTGGCCGAGGTGCCCCACGGCCCGCCAGATCTCTTTGCCTTTGTCGGTGCCGAGCGTGTAGCGGAGTTGTTCTTTGGTCACTTGCGCCGGGAACTCGTGGAGGAGCAGCGACAGCACGGCGCGTTGCGTCGGTTTGTCCTCGCGCTCATCAGGCGAGCGCTGGCTAGGGTTGGCCTGCATCGGAAGGTTCCGCCTTTCGGTGCCACGGCCCCCGGCTGTTCCACCAGCGCGGGGGTCATTTGTTTGATCTGAGGCGGAAAAGCTAGGCCGCGAGACGGCTGGAAATCGCTTCTACATAGAAGGGATAGACGTGACGCTTGTCACAGAGCCGGGTGATCCTCCCCGCGATACGGCCCAGGCTTGGGGCGCGGGGCGCCACCGGGCAGGGCAAGCCACAGGATCGTGCGCTGCACCATCCCGAGCTGCTGGGCGAAGGGACCGCTGTTGTATGGCAGGCCGTAGCGCTCGCAAATTTGCTTGACTTGCGGGGCGATCTCCGCATAACGGGTGCTCGGCAGGTCGGGAAAGAGGTGGTGCTCGACCTGGTAGCCAAGGTTGCCGCTGGCGACGTGGAACAGCGCGCTGCCCTCGATGTTCGCCGCCCCGGTTAGCTGACGCACATACCAGCCGCCGCGGCTCTCGTCCTCGACTTCCTTGGGACTGAAGGTGTAGGTCTGGTCGGGGAAGTGGCCGCAGAAAATGATCGCGTAGGACCAGACGTTGCGGACGATGTTGGCCGAGGCATTTGCCTTTGCGGTCGAGCGAAAGGAGCTGCTGCCGCTTCGCAGGGCGCCCCTCAAAGCACCCGCCACTCCGCCACGCCGGCGCCGTCCGACAGGGCGGCGCGCCCCGAGCGCCAGATCGAGCGCCGCCATCGCCAAACCACTCAGCAGCGGCCAGGCAACGTAGTCCTTGACGATCTGGCTCTTCGCCTTCTCCCGAATCCCAGCCAGCTCTCGCTTGACCTGGGCCTTGGACTTCTTGCCCTTGCGGATCGCCTCGAAGT
>Ga0136846_1214554_pt1 | contig 10486 bp, 8 predicted proteins | sample HopSoiMetagenom2_FD_96841 | JGI IMG/M metagenome (GOLD analysis project Ga0136846, IMG submission 96841) | Grasslands soil microbial communities from Hopland, California, USA - 2 Assembly 2016 (version 4) | ecosystem: Environmental > Terrestrial > Soil > Grasslands | place: USA: Hopland... | reverse complement strand
CGTGCACAGCACCGCGACCGGCGCCTCGTTCCGCTGCCGCAGGTACGCCTCCTTGCCGATGAACGACTGCGGCTTGACCTTGGGCCGGGTCATGCCCGCCTCGACCAGGGTGTAGTCCGGGGTGAGCTCGGCGCCGAACGCGCGGTACCCCTTCTCCAGCCGCCCGGTGGTGCCGTACACCCCGATGCCGGCCGGCACCAGGCAGTGCGGCTGCCCAGCCTGCCACAGCGCGTCCCACACCCGCAGGCCCTGCTCGATCGGCACGTACAGTTCCCAGCCGAGCTCGCCCACGTAAGAGATCCGCGACGCGAGCACCACGGTCCCGGCGATCTCGATCTCCCGGCACGTGCCGAACGCGAACCCCTCATGTGAGATGTCGCCGTCGGTCACCGTGGCCAGCACGTCCCTGGCCTTCGGGCCCCACAGCCCGATCGTCGTCCAGGCCGAGGTGAGGTCGGCCAGGAACGCGCCCGAGGGCAGGTGGTCGCGGATCCACTGGGCGTCGGACATCCCGTCGGCGCCGCCGGTCACGACCCGGAACCGGTCCGCGGCCAGCCGCATCACGGTCAGGTCGGCGCGGAAGCCGCCGTTCTCGTCCAGCCAGGAGGTGTAGACGACCCGGCCGACCGGGACGTCGAGCTGCGCCACCGACAGCGTCTGCACCGCGTCGAGCGCGGCCGGCCCGGAGATCTCCAGGACGGCGAAGGCGGACAGGTCGATCATGGCGCAGGCGTCCCGCATGGCCAGGTGCTCGGCGTTGATCACCGGCGACCACCAGCGCGACTCCCACTCCGCCGTGCGCTCCATCAGCTGGCCCTCGTACCGCTCCAGCAGGCCGGAGTTGGACGCGTAATAGAACGGCCGCTCCCAGCCCGCGGTCTCGTAGAACACCGCGTCGAGCGCGCGCTCCCGCTCGTACGCCGGGCCGACCCGGACCGGACGGCCGGAGGTCCACTGCTCGGCGGGGTGCACGATGCCGTACATCTTGTTGAACGCCTCGCGGGCGCGGCCGCGGACGTGCTCGGCAGTCTGCTGGAACGGGTAGAACCGGGCCGCGTCGGCGTGGTGCACGTCGACCGTGGGGACCTTGCCTGACATCAGCTCGGCGACCGCGCGGCCGCAGCCGGGGCCCTCCTTGATCCACGACGCCGCCGCCGACCACAGGCCCTTGGCCTCGGGCATCTCGCCCAGCAGCGGGTGCCCGTCGGGGGTCATCGAGATCAGCCCGTTGATGGCGTACCTGATGCCGGCCTTCTCGTCGCCGAGGAGCTCGGGCATCAGCTCGAGGGCCTGCTCCAGCTGCGGGTCGAAGTCCTCCTGGGTGAACGGCATCTCGGTCGGCGAGAGCACCGACTCCTCGATGGACGGGATCTCGTCCGGCGCGACGATGATCGGGCGGTGCGCGTACGAGCCGACCTCCATGTCGCCGCCGTGCTGGCGCTCGTACATGTTGGTGTCCACGTCCCGGACGATCGGGTAGGAGATCTCGCCCGGCGTGTCGGCGAACAGCGCGATCGGGCCGACGCTGATCATCTGGTGCACGCAAGGGGTGAGCGCGAGCCGGGCCCCGGCCATCCGGGCGATCCGCGGTGACCAGACCCCGCAGCAGATGACCACGTTGCCGGTAAGGATCTCGCCCGCGCTAGTGGTCACGGAGCGCGCCCGGCCCTCCGACACCGTGATGTCGTACACCTCGGTGCCGGCCAGCACGGTGAGCGCCCCGGATTTCTGCGCCGACTCCCGCATCAGCGTGCCCGCCCGCAGCGAGTCGACCACGCCCACGGTGGGGAAGTGCCCGCCGCCCAGGATGACCGACTCGTCCAGGTAGGGCACCAGCTTGCGCACCTCGCCGGGGGTGATGACCTCGGCCGGGATGCCCCAGGCCTTGGCCTGGCTGACCCGCCGCTTCAGCTCGATCATCCGCTCGGGCGTGCGGGCCACCTCGATCCCGCCGCTCTCGGTGAACACCCCGAGCTCCTTGTACTGCTCGGTGCTGTCCTCGGTCAGCTCGAACATCATCTTCGAGTACTCGATGGGGAAGATGAAGTTGGACGCGTGGCCGGTCGAGCCGCCCGGGTTCGGCATCGGGCCCTTGTCCACCAGGACCAGGTCCTTCCAGCCGAGCAAGGCCAGGTGGTGCACCAGGCTGTTGCCGACGATGCCGGCCCCGATGATGACAGCGCTGGCACTTTTCGGGGTGTTGGCGCGCGCCGGAGTATCAGTCATGGTCGTCATCCCGCCATTAGTCGCTTGTCAGTTGCGGTGCGCTCCAGCGCGGCCGTGCGCCACTGCTCGGCCGGCTGGAGCTGGTTGAAGGTGAACAGGTGCAGGCCGGCCACGCCCGCGGCCGGCGAGGTGATGACCGGGGCCGCGCGGTCCAGGAACCGGTCCGGGCTGTACCCGCCGGGCGCCCAGAACCGCAGGATCCAGCCGGGATGCCTGGTGATGAACCGGGCCGACTCGGCCGCTCCGGCCACCGCGGCCATCTTCAGCAGCCTGCCCCGCTCGGCCGGCCCGGCCAGCCCCACGTACAGCGGCAGGGTGACACCGCGGGCCCGGATCCGGCCGATCCAGCGCCCCAGCCCGGCCGGGTCGAAGCACACGTTGCTCACGAGATAGGTGGCGTACTTGCGCTTGTCCCACATGGCCTGGATGGTGATGTCGTCATGAATCTTGGGGTGGCTTTCGGGGTACCCGGTGATGCCGACCTGCACGAACGGCCGGCCCATCTCGGTCAGCCGCTCGAGCAGCGGCAGCGCGCCGTCGAACGGCCCGGCCGGCGGCGACGTGTCACCGCCGGGGACGAACACGTCGTCCACCCCGCAGGCCGTCAGCCGGGCCACGATGGCCTCCAGGTGCTGCTGGCTCTGCACCGAACGGGCCGCCAGGTGCGGAACTACCCGGTAGCCCCGGGCGGCCAGCCGCTCGGCCAGGTCGACCGTCGGCTCCAGCCCCTTGACCGGCGACGCGGTGATCGTCACGGTCATCGCGGCCGGAACGCAGTCGACGACGGCCTGCTCGGTCGCCTTGGCCGGGATGACCTCGAAGCGAGGGGTCCGCAGCAGCGCGTCCAGGCCGGTCACGGGCCCTCCCCAGCCAGCAGCGTCTCAGGGAGCGGGGAACGACAGCTGCTCGACGAAGCGGTCGTTGAAGTCGGTGCGGTCGGAGAGCTCGACATACCTCACCTCCTCGAGCAGCGCCAGGCCGCCGGCCCGCTCGCGCAGGCTAAGCAGCGCCATCTTCGCCCCCTCGCCGGCCACGTTGCCCGCGGACACCACCCGCATCACCGGGACCTTGGGAACCAGGCCGATCCGGATCGCGCTGGCGGCCGAGAGGTAGCTGCCGAACGACCCGGCCAGCAGCACCTGCTTGACGTCGGCCGCGGTCAGCCCGGCCTCCTCGAGCAGGATCTGCCAGCCGGTGGCGATCGCCGCCTTGGCGAACTGCAGCTCGCGGACGTCGCGCTGGGACAGGTAGATGCTGTCCTCGGCGGCGCCCCGCCAGTGCAGCACGAACACCCGCTCCTTACCGATCGTGGTCAGCCGGGGCGCCAGCCCAGGCGCTTGGACCTGGGCTTCGGCCTCGGGTATGAACCGCCCCGAGGAGTCGAGCAGGCCCACCTTGACCAGGCCGGTCACCGCGTCCACCAGGCCGGATCCGCACAGGCCCTGCGGCTCGGCGTCGCCGATCACCTTCAGGACCACGTCTTCGGGGGTCATGGTGACCACCTCGATGGCGCCGTCGGCCGCCCGCATCCCGCACCGGATCGCGGCGCCCTCGAACGCGGGCCCGGCCGGCGCGGCCGTGGCCAGCAGCCAGTCCCGGTTTCCGAGCACGATCTCGCAGTTGGTGCCGATGTCCACGAACAGCCGGACCCGGGCGTCCCGGTCCATCCCGCTGGCCAGCAGCCCCGAGGTGATGTCACCGCCCACGTAGGCGCCGAACGCGGGGAACACCACCGCCCGGGCCCGCGGGTGCGTGATCCCGGCCAGCCCCAGGTCGGCCGCGAGCACCTCCGGGTACAGCCGGGTCGCCATGATGAACGGCGCCATGCCGAGCGGCTCGGGGTCGATGCCGAGCACCAGGTGGGTCATGGTGGCGTTGCCGGCCAGCGCCACCTCGTACACCTCGTGCGGCTCGACGCCGCCCTGGGCGCAGACCGCCCGGGCCAGCTCGGCCAGCGTCTGGTGGGCCAGGTTCTGCAGCTTGTCCAGGTTGCCGGGGTCCATCATGGTGGCGCTGATCCGGGTGATCACGTCGGCGCCGAACGGCTGCTGGGAGTTCAGCGCGGACTCCACCCCGGCCGGGGTCCCGGTGGACAGGTCGAGCAGGGTGGCCACCACCGTGGTGGTGCCCAGGTCGAAGGCGATGCCGAACCGCCGCCCGGTGGTATCGCCCGGCTCGACCGCGATCAGTATGTCGTCCACGACCACCGCGGTGACCTTGTAGTCGGCCTCGCGCAGCGTCCGGCCCAGGGTCCGCAGCACGGCCAGGTCGGCCCGCGGCTCCAGGTCCTCGAGCTGGGCCAGCACCCGCTCCAGGTCGGTGGCCTGGTCGGCCAGGCTGGGTTCGTCCAGTTCCAGGTACCGCTTCTGCACCGCCGGGCGCAGGATGACCTGGCGGCCGACGCCCACCGTGGCCGCCTTCGGCCGGGTGGTCAGCGGCGGCACCTCGACCGCGGTGTCCCGGACGGCCGTGGTGCGGCAGGCCAGCCGCCAGCCGTCCTTGATCTCCTGCGCGGTGTAGGCCCGGATGTCCAGGCTGGACGGCGCGGGCGGGTCGCCGGCGATCCTGACCCGGCACTTCTTGCAGGTGCCGTGGCCACCGCAGGTGGAGTCGATCGCGATGCCGTTCCAGCTGGCCGCGTCGAACAGGGTCACGCCGTACGGAACCCGCACCGGTTTGTCATTAAAGAGCAAATTAACCCGAACGGGCTGGCTGACACCGTCTTCGACCGCCGTCACGTGGTCCCCTGAGCCTGCGCCTCGGCTGCTGCCTTCTGGGCGGCCCGGTGCGCGGAGATCCAGTTCGCGCCCCACTCATCGCGGTTGAGCACCAGGTCGGCGGCCTTGACCGCGCGGACGATCTGCGGCGACCGGGCGTCCATGATGGCGCTGGTCAGGCCGGCGCTGATCGCGATCGGCAGGAAGGCGGACGCGATCGTGTGCCGGTCCGGCATGCCGAAGCTCACGTTGGACGCGCCCAGCGTCATGTTCACCCCGAACTCAGCCTTGATCAAGGCGATGGTCTCGATCGTCCGGGACGGGTGCAGGGTGTCCGCGCCGACCGGCATGGCCAGCGGGTCGATCACGATGTCCTCGACCGGGATCTTGTACTTCCCGGTGGCCGTGCCGATGAGCTTGCGGACCAGTTCCAGGCGCCGGGCCGGGTCCTCGGGGATCTCCTCCTCGTCGTTCGGCAGGCCGATGACGGCGGCGCCGTACTTCTTCACGATCGGGAGGATGGCGTCCATCCGCTCGTCCTCGGCCGTGACCGAGTTGACCAGGGCCTTGCCCTGGTAGACGGCCAGCCCGGCGTCGAGCACCTCGATGATCGAGGAGTCGATGACCAGCGGCAGGTCGGTCAGCCCCTGGATCAGCGGGACGGCCTGCCGCATCAGCTCGGCCTCGTCGGCCAGCGGCGTGCCCATGTTCACGTCGAGCAGCATGGCCCCGCCGGCCACCTGTTCCTTGACGTCGATCTCCACCCGGGACAGGTCGCCGGCGCGCAGCTGCTGCTGGAAGATCTTCCGGCCGGTCGGGTTGATCCGCTCGCCGATGATCGCGAACGGCTGGTCGTCTCCGATCCGCACCGTCGTGGTCGCCGAGGACAGGATGGTGTGCACGGGCTGGTTCCCCTTCGGCCGGTTGTGCTCGATGTCTACGCGCCCTGCTGGCTAAACACCGGCGGTGGCGCGCCGCTTGGCCAGGAGTTCCTTGGCCCGGACCACGGCCGCGGAGGCGTCGGCGGCGTAGCCGTCCGCGCCCACCACGTCGGCGTACTCCTGGGTGACCGGGGCGCCGCCGACCATCACGATGACCTGGTCGCGCAGGCCGGCCTTGTTCAGCGCGTTGATGTTGGCCTTGAACATCGGCATGGTGGTGGTGAGGAACGCGGAGAAGCCCACGATGTCCGGCTTGTGCTCCTGGATCGCCGCGACGAACTTCTCCGGGGCGACCTGCACGCCGAGGTCGATGACCTCGAACCCGGCGCCCTCGAACATGATGTTGACCAGGTTCTTGCCGATGTCGTGGACGTCGCCCTTGACCGTGCCCATCACGATCTTGCCGATCGTCTGGGCGCCGGTCTCGGCCAGCAGCGGGCGCAGGATCTCCAGCGCGCCGGCCATCGCCTTGCCCGCGATGAGCATCTCAGGGACGAAGAAGTCGCCGCGCTCGAACCGGGCGCCCACCTCTTCCAGCGACGGGATCAGCGCCTCGTACAGCAGCGTCTCCGGACCGAGGCCCTGGGCCAGCCCGGCGTTGGTGAGCTCGAGCACGGCCGGCTTGTCGCCGACGAGCGTCTTGTCGTAGAGATCGCTGAGCAGCTCTTCCGTCGTCATGCTCACCCTGCCTTCCTGGTCTGCTTGGCACCTCGCTGCCGGTAGCCGAGGACGGCGGACAGTCCGGCCGCCTCCTCCGCGCAGTACCCGGCGATGGCCGGCACGCCGTCCCGGCTCAACCTGTTCGTGGGGGCCGACACCGACAGCGCCGCGACCACGGCCCCGTCGTAACCGCGGATCGGGGTGGCCACCGCGATCAGCCCGGGTTCGAGTTCCTCGTCGGTCACCGCGTAGCCGCGGGTCCGTACCGCGCCCAGCTCGGCGCGCAGCGCCACGTCGCTGGTGACGGTCTTGTCGGTGCGCCGTTCGAGCGGGCCGCCGGGTAGCTGGGCCGCGCCGAAGGCCAGCAGCACCTTGCCGAGCGCGGAGCAGTGCAGCGGGACCGACATGCCGATCCAGTTGGTGCCGCCGATCAGGAAGGTGCTGTCGACCTGGGCGATCTGCTCGACCAGCCCGTTGCTGGCCACGCCCAGGTTGATCGTCTCGCCGGTCGCCTTGCCGAGCCGCTCGAGGAACGGCTGGGCCACCGCGACCAGGCCGGCCTCGGCGCCGCCGCGCCAGGCGAAGCTGACGAACATCTCGCCGGGCAGGAACCGGCCGTGGTCGTCCCGCCGGACCAGGCCGTTGCGCTCGAGTGCGAGCAGCAGCCGGGAGGTCGTCGACTTGGCCAGCCCGGTGGCCGCGCTCAGCCCGGTGAACGTCATCGGGTCCGCCGAGTGCACGACCTCCGCGAGCAGGCGAGCCGCCCGGTCGACGGCCTGGGTGCCGCTCTGGTTGCTCATCGGCGGTGGGGGTGTCCGTTCTTCCATAGGTTCCACTTTATGGGACCGAGTTCTACTATGTGATCGTAGGGTCCGGGTCTAAGATCGGTCAAGTTGCTGCTGCTCCATCCGCAAAGGCTTGGTGACGTCGATGTTCGTGAACAAGATGCCGCGGTACGAGATCCTCTCCGCCGACTCGATCGCGGTGCTCGAGCGCGGCTGGCGCCGGATCGTCTCCGAGATCGGCATCCAGTTCGCCAAGCCCGAGGCGGTCGAGCTCTTCGCCAAGGCCGGGCAGCAGGTGGACGGGGATGTGGTCAAGCTCGACCCGGACTTCGTGCTGGAACAGGTGGCGAAGGCGCCGCGCGAGTTCGACGTTCAGGCCCGCAACCCCGCCAACAACGTGCACATCGGCGGCGACCACATGGTGTTCAGCGGAGTGTACGGCTGCCCGTTCGTCCGCGCGGGCGACGTCCGCCGGGACGCCACCATGCAGGACTTCCGCCAGCTGGCCAGCCTGGCCCAGGCCTACCCGGAGCTCGACTCGGCCGGCGGCGTGATCTGCGAGCCGAACGACACCCCGCTGGACTCGCGGCACCTGGACATGACCTACGCGCTGCAGACGCTGACCGACAAGATCTACATGGGCAACGTGGTCTCCGGGCCGAACGCGGCCGACACCATCAAGATGACGGAGATCCTGTTCGGCGGCCTCGGCGGCAAGGGCCGGGCGTCGATCGAGCAGACCCCGGCCACGATCTCGCTGATCAACTGCAACTCGCCGCTGCGCTGGGACGACCGCATGCTGGACGCCCAGTTCGAGTACTGTGCCGCGGGCCAGCCGGTCGTGCTCACCCCGTTCCTGCTGATGGGCGCGATGTCCCCGGTCACCATCCCGGCCGCGCTGGCCCAGCAGCTGGCCGAGGCGCTGAGCGGCATCGCGCTGGCCCAGCTGATCCGGCCCGGGACCCCGGTGATCTTCGGCTCGTTCCTGTCCAACATCGACATGCAGTCCGGGTCGCCGTCGTTCGGCACCCCCGAGTCGGCCATCGGCCTGCTGTGCACCGGCCAGCTGGCCCGGCACTACGGCCTGCCGTTCCGCACCGGCGGCGGGCTGAACTCGTCACAGACGCCCGACGCCCAGTCCGCCTACGAGGCGCTGATGACGCTGCTGCCGACCTTCCTGGCCGGCACCAACTTCGTCATGCACGCGGCCGGCTGGCTGGAAGGCGGCCTGGTCAGCTGCTACGAGAAGTTCATCATCGACGTCGAGCTGCTGCGCGAGCTGCGGGTGGAGTTCACCCCGCTGGAGATCACCGAGGAATCCCTCGCGTTCGGCGCGCACACCGAGGTCGGCCACGGCGGCCACTTCCTCGGCGCGGAGCACACGATGGAACGCTTCCGCGACTGCTTCCAGCGCCCGTGGCTCTCCTCCACCTCGAACTTCGAGCGCTGGCTCAAGCAGGGCGCCAAGGACACCGCCGCCCGGGCCGGCGAGATCTGGCGCAAGAAGCTGGACGAATTCACCCCGCCGCCGCTGGACGACGCGATTCGCGCCGAGCTCGACGACTTCGTTACCCGCAGGCGCCGCGAACTCGGCGACTAGACAAATCCACCGGGCGCGAGTGAGCATGGGACACGCAGGGGCCAGCGGAATGTAGGAGGCTGCGATGTTGCTGCGACCCCATCGCCAGAACGTGGTGATCTGGAAGTCGTCGCGATCCCCGGAGCACCGGGGGCGCGGCCTGTGGTTCACCGGGCCCCGGCACTGCGGGCGGGTGCGCCGGTGGGCCCGGATCAGCGGCTTGCTGGTGGCGGTCGGATTGCTCCGGGTCGGCGCCGCCGTGCGTCCCCGCTGGCGGCCGCTGGCCGTCGGGACGGCGCTCACGGTGGCCGGCTACGTGATGCGCGACGGCATGCCGGGCGCCATCATGATCCCCGGGATGCTGTTCCTGACGGCTGCCCTGCTGGCCCCGGGCGACCCGGGCGTGGCCAGCCCGCAGCGCCGGGCGCTGGAGCGTGAGCTCGCCTCGTACTCCACCCCGGCCCAGCGCCGCGACCTCGACGCGATCCTCGACCGCTACCCCGACGGCGACACCATCGAGCTCAGGAACATCCTCGCCCGCCAGCCGGCCCCGGCCGAGCCGGTCCGGGCCGCGGGCCCGAGCTGGCACTGATCCCGGAGCTTCAGCGGACGGTGCAGCCCAGCCGGCGGGAGGCTTCGGCGGCGGCGCGGCGGACGGCGGCGGCCAGCACCTCGACGCGGGCGGCGGGGATGCGGAAGCTCGGGCCGGAGGCGCTGATCGAGGCGATCACGGTGCCCCCGGCGTCGCGGACCGGGGCCGCGATCGCGGTCAGCCCGGCCTCGAGTTCGTCCACCGCGGTGGCGTAACCGCGCCGTCGCACCTCGGCCAGCAGCGCCGGGAACTCGGCCGCGGCGGTGATCGTGCGCTCGGTGAAGCGGGCCAGCGGCGGCGCCAGGCACGATGCCAGCTCGGCTTCGGGCCGCCAGGCCAGCAGGACCTTGCCGTCCGAGGTCGCGTGCAGCGGGATGCGCTGCCCGGCCCAGTTGTGCGGGGAGAGCGCCGCCGGGCCCGCCGCCTGATCCAGGTAGAGCGCGTCACAGCCGGACAAGATGGCCAGGTTCACGGTCTCGCCCACCTCGTGGGCCAGCATCCGGCACACCGCCCGGCTCTCCTGCAGCACGTCGAGCCGCGCGCTGGCCGCCCCGGCCAGCCGCACGATGCCCACCCCGAGCCGGAACTTCCCCCGCGCCGCGTCCTGGGTAACGAGCTCCCGGGAGTCCAGCGCGGAGAGCAGCCGGGACGCCGTCGACTTGTGCACGCCGAGTTCACCCGCGACCTCGGTGACCCCGGCCTCGCCGTCCCGGGCCAGGATCTCCAGGATCCGCATCGCCCGGTCCACCGACTGCACCGCCGACACGACCTGACTGTTGCCCATAACGCAACACTACCCCGCCCACCCTCTCCCCCCAGCCCGCCGCCCCAGCTGCTGCCCGCCTCCAACGGAGTCGGTGTGCCCCTGGCTACCTTCTTACGTACCCTGTGGCACACCGACCGCTGAGGGGAGCCTCGACGGCGGGCGCTGGCTTGACCGCTGATGATCGCGTGATGCACCATTGTTGCGTATAGAGATATTTGTT
>Ga0136846_1213655_pt1 | contig 10486 bp, 5 predicted proteins | sample HopSoiMetagenom2_FD_96841 | JGI IMG/M metagenome (GOLD analysis project Ga0136846, IMG submission 96841) | Grasslands soil microbial communities from Hopland, California, USA - 2 Assembly 2016 (version 4) | ecosystem: Environmental > Terrestrial > Soil > Grasslands | place: USA: Hopland... | reverse complement strand
TGCGAGAACGCGGCCTCGATCTCGAAGCGCAGCTGGCCGGCGGCCTCCTGCGCGCAGTCGAGCGCCACCTCGTCGGTGATGCGCACGCCGTGGCTGTAGCGGGCGGGGTGGTTCTTGGCCTTGAGCTGCTCGTTGACCTGCGGCCGGAAGCCGTGCACCAGCACCAGCTTCATGCCCATCGCGTGCAGGATGGCCAGGTCCTGCACCAGCGCGTTGAGCTTGCCCGCGGCGATGCCCTCGCCGGTCATCGCGACGACGAAGGTCTTGCCGTGGTACGCATGGATGTGGGGCGCCACCGCGCGGAACCAGGGCACGAAGGTATGGGGAAAGACGAGGTCCAGGCTCATTGCGGTGTGGGTGGGGAGACGCCGAAAGTGTCAGCCCGACATTGTGCCGCACGGGGTCACATCTCCTCGGGGTCAGGTCTTGAATCGTGCACTCCCGGCCGGAGCGCCGGCCAGGAGTGCACGATTCAAGACCTGACCCCGCAACATTCAAGACCTGACCCCGCAACGCGCAAGACCTGACCCCGCAGTTTTCAAGACCTGACCTCGCAACATTCAAGACCTGACCCCGTGGTGGTCGGGCCGCGAGATAATCCCGTCCCTCGTGAATTCGCCCGTCCGTCCTCCCGCACCGCCCGCCGCGCATCGCGCGCCGCGGCCTTCCCGTCCCGATCGTGCCGACCGCGGCGAGCGGGGGCCGCGCGCCGCGCCGGCGCCCGCCAACCCGGTGCCGAAGATCACCTTCCCGGAATCGCTGCCCGTCTCGGGCCGGCGCGAGGAGATCGCGCGCGCGATCGCCGAGCACCAGGTCGTCATCGTCTGCGGCGAGACGGGCTCGGGCAAGACCACCCAGCTGCCCAAGATCGTGCTCGCGATGGGGCGCGGCCGGGGCAACGGCGGCGGCCTGGTCGGCCACACGCAGCCGCGCCGCATCGCGGCCTCCAGCGTGGCCAAGCGCATCGCGTTCGAGCTCAATTCGCCGCTGGGCGACGTGGTCGGCTACAAGGTGCGCTTCCAGGACCGGCTGCAGCCGGGCGCGTCGGTCAAGCTGATGACGGACGGCATCCTGCTGGCCGAGACCCAGACGGACCCGCTGCTCAAGGCCTACGACACGCTGATCATCGACGAGGCGCACGAGCGCAGCCTCAACATCGACTTCCTGCTCGGCTACCTGCGCCAGATCCTGCCGCGCCGGCCCGACCTGAAGGTGATCGTCACGTCGGCCACGATCGATGCCGACCGCTTCGCCAAGCACTTCGAGTCGGCCCGCGGCCCCGCGCCGGTGATCATGGTCAGCGGCCGGCTGTTCCCGGTCGAACAGCGGTGGCGGCCGTTCGAGGAGTCGCGCGAGTACGGGCTGAACGAGGCCATCGTCGACGCCGTCGACGAGCTGTGGCGCAGCGGTCCGGGCGACGTGCTCGTGTTCCTGCCCGGCGAGCGCGAGATCCGCGAGGCCGCCGAGAAGCTGCGCGGCCACCATCCGCCGGGCGTCGAGATCCTGCCGCTGTTCGCGCGGCTGTCGCAGGCCGAGCAGGACCGCGTGTTCGAGCAGGGCGCCGCGCCGCGCATCGTGCTGACCACCAACGTGGCCGAGACCTCGCTGACGGTGCCCGGCATCCGCTACGTGGTCGACTCGGGCCTGGCGCGCGTCAAGCGCTACAGCTATCGCAACAAGGTCGAGCAGTTGCAGATCGAGCCGATCAGCCAGGCCGCATGCAACCAGCGCGCGGGCCGCTGCGGCCGCGTCTCCAACGGGACCTGCATCCGGCTGTTCGACGAGAAGGACTTCGAGGGCCGGCCGAAATTCACCGACCCCGAGATCCTGCGCTCATCGCTGGCGGGGGTCATCCTGCGCATGAAGAGCCTGCGCTTCGGCGCGGTGGAAGACTTCCCGTTCCTGGAGGAGCCGCCGCGCAAGGCGATCGCCGACGGCTACGCGCTGCTGGGCGAGCTCAACGCCGTCGACGACGCCAACGACCTGACGCCCATGGGCGCCGAGCTCGCGAAGCTGCCGCTGGACCCGCGCGTGGGCCGCATGATCATCGAGGCGCGCGAGCGCCACTGCCTGACCGAGGTGCTCGTCATCGCGTCGGCGCTGTCGGGCCAGGACGTGCGCGACCGGCCGCTGGAACAGCAGCAGGCCGCCGACGAGAAGCACAGGAAGTTCGACGACGAGCGCTCGGAGTTCATGGGCTACCTCAAGCTGTGGAAGTGGCTGGAGGTGTCGCGCGGCGGGCAGGCCGATGCCGATCTCGACGCCGTGCAGATCTCCCCGCGCCCGGCGCGCGGCGCCTCCGCGCATGCGCGTCACGGGGGCGCGCAGGCGGGCACGCCCGCGCCCGCCGCCACCCACAAGCTGAGCAACCGCCGCTACGAACAGCTGCTGCGCGAGCACTTCGTCAGCGTGCGCCGGGTGCGCGAGTGGCGCGACATCCACTCGCAGCTGCTGACCGTCGTCAACGACCACGGCTGGCACCTGAACACGGTGCCCGCGAACTACGACCAGGTGCACCTGGCGATGCTGGCCGGGCTGCTGGGCAACCTCGGCCTGAAGAGCGACGACGAGGACTGGTACCTCGGCGCGCGCGGCATCCGGTTCTGGCGCCACCCGGGCGCGCACCTGTCGAAGAAGCCGGGGCGCTGGATCGTCGTGTCCGAGCTCGTGGAGACGACGCGCCTGTACGGCCGCGGCATCGCCGCCATCGACCCGCAATGGATCCCGGGCGTCGCCGGCCACCTGCTCAAGACGCAGCTGCTGGAGCCGCACTGGGAGAAGAAGGCCGCCGAGGTGATCGCGCTGGAGCGCGCCACGCTGTACGGCATCGTCGTCTACCAGAACCGGCGCGTGAACTTCGGGCTCGTCGATCCGGCGGTGGCGCGCGAGATCTTCATCCGCGAGGCGCTGGTCGGCGGCGAATGGGAGACTCGCCTGCCGTTCCTCGCGCACAACGCGAAGATGGTCTCGCAGGTGCAGGATCTCGAGCACAAGTCGCGCCGCCAGGACGTGCTGGTCGACGACGAGCTGATCCACGCGTTCTACGACCAGCAGATCCCCGCCGGCGTCGTCAGCGGCGCCACGTTCGAGAAGTGGTACCGCGAGGAGTCGCGCCGGAACCCCAAGCTGCTGATGCTCACGCGCGACGAGCTGATGCGCCACGAGGCCGCCGGCATCACCACCGCGTCGTTCCCGAAGACGATCCGCCTGGGCGGCGTCGACTGCGCGGTCGTCTACCTGCACGAGCCGGGCGACGCCAAGGACGGCCTGACGGTGACGGTGCCGATCTACGCGCTCAACCAGGTCAACGCGGAGCGCGTCGACTGGCTGGTGCCGGGCATGCTGGAGGCCAAGGTGCTGGGGCTGGTCAAGAGCCTGCACCAGCGCCCGCGCTCGCGCCTGGTACCGCTGCCGGAATTCGTGGCGGAATTCGTCGCCACGCATGAATTCGCGCAGGGCGAGCTGCTGGAGGTGCTGCTCAAGGCCGTCAGGGAGCGCACGCAGATCGCGGTGCAGCGCAACGACTTCAAGCTCGAGACGCTGTCGCCGCACCACTTCATGAACTTCCGTGTCGTCGACGAGCACGGGCGCCAGCTGGGCATGGGGCGCAACCTGGCGGCGCTGAAGTCGGAACTGGGCGGGCAGGCTCGTTCGGCCTTCCAGGCGCTGGCGGCGCTGAAGCTGCCCGCCGCCGCGGTGCCTGCCGCGCCGGCGCCGGACGCCACGCCGGCGTCCGCGGGCAAGGGCATCGTCGCACGCGTGGCGACGCCCGCGCCGCCGCCGGCGATGCAGGCCGCCGCCAAGTACACGACCTGGTCGTTCGGCCAGCTGCCCGAGCTGATGGAGATCGCCAAGGGCGGCCAGACGCTGATCGGCTTTCCGGCGTTGATCGACAAGGGCGCGCACGTCGAGATCGAGGTGTTCGACGAGCCCGATGTCGCCGCCGCGAAGCATCGCGCCGGCCTGCGCCGGTTGCTCGCGCTGCAGCTCAAGGAGCCGATCCGCTTCCTCGAGCGCAACATTCCCGACCTGACGAAGATGTCGGTGCTGTACATGCCGCTGGGCAGCGCCGAGGAGCTGCGCGAGCAGATCATCGACGTCGCGATCGACCGCGCGTTCCTCGAGGAGCCGCTGCCCACGGACGAGGCCGAGTTCAAGCGGCGCCTCGAGCAGGGCCGCAGCCGCCTGAACCTGATCGCGCAGGAAGTGGCGCGCCAGGCCCAGGCGGTGCTGGTCGAATACGCCGCCGCCGCGCGCAAGCTCAAGGATGCGCGGCCGCCCAGGGAGGTGGTCGACGACGTCACCGCGCAGCTGCAGCGCCTGATGGGCAAGCGCTTCATCCAGGCGACGCCGTGGGCGCAGCTGCAGCACCTGCCGCGCTACCTCAAGGGCATCACGCTGCGGCTGGACAAGCTGCGTGCCGATCCGGCGCGCGACAGCCAGCGCCTGGCCGAGCTGCGGCCGGTCGAACAGCGCTACCTGCGCACGCTGGCCGAGCGCAAGGGAGCCGTCGACGCGCGCCTGACGGAGTACCGCTGGCTGCTCGAGGAACTGCGAGTCAGCCTGTTCGCGCAGGAGCTGCGCACGCCCCAGCCGGTGAGCGTCAAGCGCCTGGACAAGGCCTGGGAACAGCTGAGTCGTTGAAGGAAAACCTCGATGCCCGCCGCAAGGCTGTATCAAGCTGTTGCGCGACGAGGTATTCCGGTTGCTTTTGGCATCAAGCACCGCCGCGGCGTGGGCTAGATTGAGGGGATGACCTCGGAGCTGACGACGCCGGACGGCCGCTACATCGTTGTGCAAGGGCGCCTCTGGCGCGCGGCGAATCCGACGCTCTCGGCGGAGCGCAAGATCCGCTACATGCGCGAGCTGCTCAATGGCCGCCGCGCGCTCAAGGCGGCGAAGCTCTCCGGCGACGAGGCGGCCGTCGTCGCTGCGCGCCGGATGATCGCCCTGGCCCAGGTCGGCCTCGGCGAGCGCGGCCGGGTGTGGTGGAAGGACGGGGCGCCCGACCTGAACCGCACGCTCATCAAGAACTCGCCCTACGCGCCGTGGTACGCGTCGCTCGACGGCGACGCCCAGGACGCGCAGGCGGCCTGAAGCCGCGTCCTTCCGTTCAGCGCAGCACGGCCAGCGCGTCGTCCATCCCGCCTTCGTTGATCGCCAGCATGGCCTTCTCGCGCACCGCCGGCTTGGCGTGGAACGCGATCGACAGGCCGGCCTCGGCCATCATCGGCAGGTCGTTCGAGCCGTCGCCCACCGCGATCGCGCGCGCTGGCAGGATGCCGAGCGCCTGGCAGGTCTGCAGCAACATGCGCTGCTTCTCCGCGCCGTCGCAGATGTCGCCCCAGGGCTGCTCGACCACGCGGCCGGTGAGGCGGCCGTCGACGATCTCGAGCACGTTGGCGCGCGTGTAGTCGATCGCCAGGCGCCGGGCCACGCGATCGCTGAAGAAGGTGAAGCCGCCGGAAACGAGCAGCGTCTTCAGTCCGGCGTCGCGCAGCGCCTTCAGGAAGATCTCGACGCCCGGGTTGAGCTCGAGCCGGTGCTCCCAGATCTCGTGCAGCCACTTCTCCTCGACGCCCCGCAGCAGCGCCACGCGGCGGCGCAGGCTTTCCTTGAAGTCGGCGATCTCGCCGCGCATCGTCGCTTCGGTGATGGCGGCCACCTCGGCCTTCAGGCCCACGGCCGCGGCGATCTCGTCGATGCACTCGATGTTGATCAGCGTGGAATCCATGTCGAACGCCGCGAGGCGGAAGTCGGCCAGGCGCAGCGGCGCGGTGAAGCCGCGGACGACGAGGCCGCTCGGAAGGGCAGGGCTCATGGGAATCAGGCGGTGGGAAGGCGACGATTTTAAGTCGACGGCGCCGGCCAGGCTTCGGTTGCGGGGACGACAGTCTTCGCGCCGCGTCGATTTGCACCCATTTCCCGCCCCGCGCCGTGAAATACGCGGGACAATCGTCCACCCGCGCAGGCGCGCGGGCGGCACACTTGCGGGGTTGGCCGGCCTCCCGAAAGCATCTTGAGCTTGCTGTCCCAGAAATTCCGTCGCGACCTGATGCTGATGCTCAGCGTCATGCTGCTGTACGCGCTGGCGGCGCGACTGGGCTTCGTCTTCGCGCTCGACGGCAACGGCTACCTGACGCCGGTGTGGCCGCCCGCGGCGCTCGCCTGCGTGGCTGGCATCCTGTACGGCCCGTCCAGCCTGATCGGCGCGGCCGCCTACATCGCCTACGATTTCGTCGCCAACGGCAGCTCGCACGGCTGGGTGCACGACCGCTGGGCATTCGTCGAACCGCTGTCGATGCTGGCCTCGGCCGCGCTCGTGCGCTGGGCGGCCGTGCGGCTGGGCTTCAGCGGCAAGCTCGACACCGTGCGCGCCGTGATGGTGATGACCAGCCTCGGCGTGCTGTACGCCTTCGTCAATGGCGCCGGCGGCACGGCGGGCTACTGCGGACTGGCCGGCACGCGGCATTGCATCGAGCACGGCTGGTCGGGCTACTGGGTCGAGTCGATGATCGGCGACGTGTTCGGCTGCCTCATCTGCATGCCGGCGCTGTTCTCGTGGGCGCGCTGGCTCGACGCGCGCTTCCATCCCGCCGCACGACGGCTGCCGCAGACCACGTTCGCGTTCGAGCGCCGGAGCGCGCCACGCCCGCCGCGCCCGGCCGTCGAGCGCGCCGCGCTGCATGACGGCTCGCGGCTGCCGCCGGTGCTGCAGTTCACGCGCGAGCAGGTCTGGTTCGTCCTGTGCAGCCTCGCCGCCAGCGTGCTGGGCTGGGTCATCACGCGCGGCTGGAACGTGCCGGTGCACGTGGTCGGCTTCCTGGCGCTGCCGCTGCTGGTGTGGGCCGCGATCAAGTTCCCGCCGCTGTTCGTGCATACCGCCGTGATGGCCTGCGGCCTCATCACCATCACGCTGCAGCTCACCGCCCCCAGCAGCGCCAGCGCCGATCCGGCCACGCACACCGCCTCGCTGTTCCTGTTCCTGCTGAGCGTGTCGTCGCTGACGCTGATCGTCAACGTCGTCGTGCAGCAGCAGCGCCGGTTGGCTGGCGAGCTGGCGTTCCGCGCCCAGCAGGAGCGTGTCGAGCTGATGCTGCAGGCCGCCACCGACGCCGTCATCAGCTTCGACGAGGGCGGGGCGCTGTCGTACTGGAATCCGGCGGCCGAGCGGCTGTTCGGCCGCAGCGCCGTCGAGGCGCTCGGCCGGCCGGTGACGCAGATCCTGCCGCTGCCCAAGCTGATGGCGGCCACCGGCGGCATCGCCGCGCTGTGCGACGCCAACGACGAGCTCTTCTCCGGCGCCGTGACCGAGCTCGACGCGCTCGACGCCGGCGGCCGCCGGCTGCCGGTGGAGCTGTCGCTGACGGCCTACCGCAACGACCGCGGCTGGGCCGCCACCGCGTTCATGCGCGATGCGCGGACGCACAAGCGCCAGGAGGAGGCCTTGCGCCTGGCGCGCGACAAGGCCGAGGAGGCGACGCGCGCGAAGTCGCTGTTCCTCGCGACGATGAGCCACGAGCTGCGCACGCCCCTGTCGGGCATCATCGGCATGCTGCAGCTGGGCCTGCGCGAGGCGATGCCGGCGCAGTCGCGCTCGCGCGTGTCGCTGGCGCTCGGCAACGCCGAGGCGCTGCTGGCCATCATCAACGACATCCTCGACTTCTCGAAGATCGAGGCCGGCAAGATGGGCTTCGAGTCGGTCGATTTCGACCTGCGCGAGATGGTGCAGTCGCTGGTCGAACTGCTCGACCTGCGCGCCCAGGAAGAGGGCCTGTCGCTGCTGAGCCATGTCGACCCGAACGTGCCGCAGTGGCTGCGCGGCGACCCGATGCGGCTGCGCCAGATCCTGCTCAACCTGATCGGCAACGCGCTCAAGTTCACCGAGGTCGGCACCGTGGAGCTGCGCGTCACGTGCGTGGCCACCGAGACGGGCCGGCTGCTGCTGGAGATCGAGGTCGAGGACACCGGCATCGGCATCTCCCACGAGGCCCAGCAGCGGCTGTTCAGCAGCTTCGAGCAGGCGGACGTCACGACCACGCGCAAGTACGGCGGCACCGGCCTGGGCCTGACCATCACGCGCGCGCTGGTCGTTGGCATGGCCGGCGAGATCTCGCTGCGCAGCGCGGTCGGCGTGGGCAGCACGTTCCGCGTGCAGTTGCCGGTGGCGCTCGGCTCGCCGGTGGAGACGGTGCCCGAGCAGGCCGTCCCCGCGTTCGACTGCCGCCTGAACGTGCTGTGCGCCGAGGATGGCCACACCAACCGGGTGATCGTGCAGGCCTTCGTGCAGGGCCTGGGTCACGACGTCAGCTTCGTCGAGAACGGCCTGCAGGCGGTGCAGCGCTGCGCCGAGGAGAACTTCGACGTCATTCTGATGGACGGCCGCATGCCGGTCATGGACGGCCTCGCGGCCGCGCGCGCGATCCGCGCCGGCGGCATCGACGAGACCTGGGTGCTGGATCCCGCCATCCGCATGATCGCGCTCACCGCCAATGCCACCGGCAACGACCGCGACCTGTGCCTGGCCGCGGGCATGGACGACTTCCTGTCCAAGCCGGTGGACGAGCGGCTGCTGGCGCAGGCGCTGCATCGCACGGTGGCCGCGTTGCGCGCGCGCGGCCGCGAGCTGCGCCCGCGGCTGGACACGATGGCGATGGCCGGCGGCTCCACGGCCGCGCTCGACGCCCTGTTCCTGGACAACGAGCCCGACGCCGCGTCCGTCGACGCCGCCGAGGCCGCGCTGGCCGACGCCGCGGCCAGGCCGCCGCCGGCCGCCCCGGCGGTGCGCTCGCTGTCCGAGCGCCTGGCCGACGCCTTCCGCGCCGAGACCCCGCGCCTGTTGGCCGAGCTTGCCGATGCGATCGCCCGGCGCGACTTCGGCCACGCCGCGCGCATCGCGCACAACATCAAGGGCAGCGCGTTCTACATCCACAGCGACCCGATGGCAGACGACGCCGGCGGCCTCGAGCACGCCTGCGACGTCGGCGACGCCGCCGGCGTCGAACGCCACTGGGCCGCGCTGCAGGAAAGCATTGACGACTGGATGACCGCGCACTGATACGCTTGGCCTTCCGCAACGGAGGGTCGACATGCGTATCCTGGCCGCCGACGACGACCTCGTCTCCCGACTCGCGATGGAAGACGTGCTGCGCCAGTGCGGCGACGCCGAGCTCGTGCTCGCCCAGGACGGCGCCGGCGCCTGGCAACGCCTGTCCGGCGACCAGCACTTCGACCTGGTCTGCCTGGACGTGCGCATGCCTCCTCCCGACGGCCTGGAGCTGGTGGCGCGGCTGCGCGCCGCTCCGGCGCTCAAGCGCGTCCCGGCGATGCTGATCACCTCCACCGCCGACCGCGACACCGTGCTCGGCGCCACACGGTCCGACCTGCAGGGCTTCATCGTCAAGCCGGTCGGGCCCGACACGGTCGGCCGCATCCAGCGCGTGCTGGCCCAGCTCGATGCGGGCATCCTGGAGCCGGTCGACGCCGCGGTCTCCCGGCTGCGCATCGACGTCGAGCGGCACGCGCGCTACGTCGCGGCGTTCCGGCAGCAGATCCAGGCCCTGACCGGCCTGGCCCTCGAGCTCGCGTCTTCCACGGCAGGCGCGCACGCACGCACCGCCTTCGCGCAGAAGGCCGACGCCTGTCGCACGGCGGCCTTGACGCTGGGCGCGCCGCGCCTGGAGCAGCTGATCTCCGATGCGCTGGCGCTGCTGGCCGCGCAGCAGCCGGGCGTCGAGCGGGCCATGGGCCAGGCGTCGTACTGGCTGGAGCGGGTGGCGGGCGCGCGCCGCCATTGAAGGCCGCCGTCGGTCGGGCAGGTCGTCTGCCAACACCGCGGCCACGCGGCCGGCGGGGTCGCCCGGCCCGGCGTTTGGCCGGCTGCACGGATCGTCGAACGGCGCAAGCCGGCCTGCCGCCAGGCCTTGCTTCAGCTCGTCGGCGACTCCAGATCCGGCGCCTCGTCGAACAGTGACAGCGCCGGCGGCAGCGCGACGGACGCCGGCGGCGCTTCGTCGCGAGCGCCCGAGGCGTCGACCAGCGCGCCCGGCAACGCCTTGGTCGACTTCACGCCCAGGTCCTTGAGCATCTCCGCCTGGCGGATGACGTTGCCCTTGCCGGTGGACAAGCGCTTTTCCGCGTCCTCGTACGCGGACTGCGCGTCCTTCAGCTTGGCCCCCACTTTCTGCAGGTCGCCGACGAACGCGGCCAGCTTGTCGTAGAGCTCGGCGCCGCGCTTGGCGATGTCCTGCGCATTGCGCGTCTGCGCCTCCTGGCGCCACAGGTGGGCGATGGTGCGCACGACGAACAGCAGCGTCGACGGGCTGACCAGCAGCACGTTGCGCTGCCAGGCCTCCATGAACAACGCCTCGTCGCTGGTGACGGCGAGCATGAAGGCCGGCTCGATGGGCACGAACATCACCACCATGTCGAGCGACTTCACGCCGTACAGCGCCTGGTAGTTCTTCGCCGACAGGCCCTTGATGTG
>Ga0136846_1226381_pt1 | contig 10489 bp, 12 predicted proteins | sample HopSoiMetagenom2_FD_96841 | JGI IMG/M metagenome (GOLD analysis project Ga0136846, IMG submission 96841) | Grasslands soil microbial communities from Hopland, California, USA - 2 Assembly 2016 (version 4) | ecosystem: Environmental > Terrestrial > Soil > Grasslands | place: USA: Hopland... | reverse complement strand
TTCGACGAGGCGATCGCCGCCTACGACCGCGCGCTCGCCGATGCGCAGCGGCGCGGCGACGTGGTGCAACTGTCGGCCTGTCTGGTCTTCCGCGGCCGCTGCCGAACGCTGCGAGGCGAGATCGACGCCGCGCTGGGAGACCTCCGCGAGGGTTTCGACATGATCTCCGAGCACGGCGTCCATGCGATGCTCGGCTACGCGACGGGCCTGCTCGCCCTCGCGCAGCTCGAGCGCGGCGACGTCGACGGTGCGGCGGAGACGATCGCGGCGCCGGGCTTCCCCGAAGAGTTGCCTTCGCGGATCGTGATCAACTTCTTCCAGATCGCGCGCGGCCGGCTGCGAATCGAGACCGGGGAGGTCGAGCGCGGGGTCGAGGATCTCCTCACCGTCGGTCGCCGCTGCCACGAGATCCCGTCCGACAACCCTGCGTCGTATGCCTGGCGGCGCTTCGCGGTCGACGGCCTGCTGCTCCTCGGCCGCAACGAGGAGGCCCGCCGGCTGGCCGAGGAGGAGCTCGAGATCACGCGGCGCTGGGGCGCTCGCCACGAGATCGGCGCGTCGCTTCGCGCGCTGGGGCGCGTCGTCGGCGGCGAGGAGGGCGAACGCCTGCTCGCCGAGGCCGTCGAGATGTTCGCAGGCACCGGCGCCCGGCTGCAGGAGGCGCGCGCTCTGCTCGACCTCGGCGCCGCTCAGCGGCGCGCCGGGCGGCGCACCGTTGCGCGCGAGCGGCTTCGCGCCGCGGCCGACCTCGCGCTCAGGGGCGGCGTGCTCTCGCTCGTCGAGCGTGCCAACGAGGAGCTGGCTGCGCTGGGATCGCGGCCGCGCAAGACGTTTCGGTCGGGCCTCGACGCTCTGACGCCGAGCGAGCGCCGCGTCGCCGAGCTGGCCGCAGGCGACCTCTCGAACAAGGAGATCGCGCAGGCGCTCTTCGTGACGGTGAAGACGGTCGAGCTCCACCTCTCGAGCGCCTATCGCAAGCTGGCTCTGGCCTCGCGCCGCGAGCTCGCGGCAGCCCTCGCCGTCAGCACCTGACGCAGCCGCGAAGGAGTACGGTGGCAGCGTGGACGACGCCAGCGAGCGGCGTTACGGACGAGCGACCTTCCTGCTGCTCGTCGGCGGAGGGCTCTCCTCGCTCGCGTGGGGAGCCAAGGCGAGCGGCGTTCTCTCACCGCTGACCTCGTCGGTGTCGCAGCTCGTCGGCAACCTCTTCCCGGTCGGCGGCTGGCGCATCTACACGATCTCCGGCTCGATGCCCATCTTCGACCCCACGACCTGGCGCCTCGAGATCGGCGGGCTCGTCGCGAATCCGAGGAGCTTCACCTACGACGAGCTGCGCGCGCTGCCGCGATCGCATCAGGTTTCCGACTTCCACTGTGTCACGGGCTGGACCGTGCGCGGCGTGCGCTGGTCAGGCGTCCGCTTTGCGCATCTGCTCGAGCAGGTGCAGCCGCTCCCCGAAGCGAAGGCGGTCCGGTTCGTCTCACTCGAGGAGCCCTACAACGACTCGCTGACGCTGCAACAGTTGCGGCCGCATGACTTGATGGTCGCGCTCGACATGGACGGAGAGCCGCTCTCGCGCCCGCATGGCTCGCCGGCGCGCGTCGTGATCCCCGAGATGTACGGCTACAAGGGCGTCAAGTGGCTCTCGCGCATCGAGCTCGTCGACCATCAGCCGACGGGCTACTGGGAAGGCCTCGGCTACGACCAGAACGCGTGGGTCGGGCACTCGAATGGCTACAGCTCGGCCTGAACGGGTCACGCGCTGGAACCGCACCGAGCGAGCGGCTCACTGGGTGCACGCGGCCGCCTTCTGCATCCTGCTCGGCTCCGGCCTCTGTCTCTACCTGCCGAGCCTTTCCGAGGCGGTGAGCAGGCGCCCGCTCCTGAAGGACATCCACATCTACACGGCCCTCGCCTGGGTCTGTGCGCTCGCGTTCGTCTTGCTCGTCGGCGACAAGCGCTCGCTGCGCACCACGCTGCGCGAGCTCGACCGCCTCGACCCGAAGGGCCGCATGAACCGCGGCCAGCAGCTGAACACGATCGCGACGATGGCCTTCGCGATCCTCTTCTCCGTCACCGGCTTCCTGCTCTGGTACGGCGAGCGCGACACGCGCTTCCGCTTCGCGAGCACGCTGCTCGTCCACGACTGGCTCATGTACGCGTCGCTCGTGCTCTTCCTCGGCCACCTCTACTACGCGCTGATCCTGCCGTCGACGCGGCACTCGCTCTCCGGTATGACGCGCGGCTGGGTGCGCGAGGACTGGGCGAAGCGCCGGCACCCCGACTGGGTGGCGGCGCTCCGCTCCGAAGAACGCCCTACGTGACCTTCAGCAGGCCCTTCATGCCGCCCGCGGCATGACCGGGGACCGTGCAGAGGTACTCGTACGTTCCGGCCTTTGCGAACGTGAAGCTCAGCGTCGCCTTCTGACCGGGCGTAAGCATCGACGTGGTCTTCCCCGCGCACGTGTTCGCCGCAGTTGTCGTGGCCTTCGAGCAGATCCTGAACGTGTGCGGGATGGCGCCGCCGTTCGTGACGCTGAACGTCACAGCACCGTGCTTGACCGTCTTCGTCGAGAGCTTGAAGCCGAACTCGGCCGGCTTGCCCGCAGTCACCGCGACGGTGGCCGTCGTGTGGGTCGGCTTCGCGAAAGCCGTCGGCACCGCGACGAGCACGAGCGCGGCCGACGCGAGCAGCAGGATTCGTGCGTGCTTGGTCATCGTCTCCTCCACGTGGGACAGGGAGCGGGCTCTTGAAGACCGCGCCCGGTTTCATCGTGAGTGTCTCACGGCCCTTCGGGCCGGATGGCGGTTGCGGTTTTCAGCCTAGTCGAGCCCCGGCGCGTGCCGGTCGGCGATGCAGGCGCGCGCCCAGTGCTCGGCTCGCTCGACGAGCGTGCGCTCGAGCCGGCGGCGATCGAGGTCGTTCGTCGGGATGTGGCGGTCGGCGAGCTCGATCCTGACCATGTGCACGGCCGTCTCGAGCGAGGAGTCGAGCTCGTACCGGTCTTCGGCGACGATCGTCACCGCTCCGACCTCGTCGAGCAGGAAGCGTCCGAGCTCGTCGATCTCGGCCGGGGTGACCTGGCGACCGGCGAAGACGCCGAAGTTGACGCGAACCTCGAGCGCGGGCGGCTCCTGGCGCGAGACGCAGAAGGCGATCTTCGGGTCGGCCATCACGCCTCCCGCGGCTGCCAGCGGAAGCGCCAGACGGCGCAGACGGCGCCGATCGCTCCCCAGGCGAGGACGACGGCGATCGATCCGCCGTCGGTCCAGAAGGGCTGATTGTGGAGCATCACGTCGCGGGTGATCTTCGTGTAGTGGGTGAGCGGCAGCACGTTAGCGATCGCCTTCAGGAAACCGGGGTACGTCGCCGGGGTGAAGAAGGTGCCCGAGATGATGGCCATCGGAAGATAAACCGCATTGATGACCGCCGACGATCCTTCCGCTGATCTGACGAAGCCCGTGATGCCGAGGCCCATCGCCGCAAAGGCGAGCGCGCCGAGCGCGAGGACGAAGAGGAGCGAGAGGAGGGCGCGCGGGACCGGGACCGAGAAAAGCACCCGCCCGATGCCCATGATCAGCGCCGCCTCGATCAGGAAGACGACGAAGGTCGATCCCAGCACGCCGAGGATGTACGTCGCGGGGGGCAGCGGCGTCGCCCGGATCCGTTTCAGCACTCCGGACTCGCGCCGCACGACGAGCGAGATGCCGAGCCCCGCGAAGCACGTCGCGGCGACGCCGTAGCCGATCATCCCGGCCTCGAGGAAGTACGAGGCCTTCACGTGCTCGCGCTTGATGAAGTCCTTGCCGTAGACGGAGCCGAAGATGAGGAAGAAGATCACCGGCAGCAGGAACGTGAAGAAGGCCGCCTCGCGGTTCCGCCAGAAGAGCAGCTGCTCCGTCCTGAATTCGTGAAGCCAGAGCGTCATTCCGTCAGCTCCAGATAGACGTCCTCGAGCGTCGGCCGCCGTACCTCGAGCCCTTCGATCTCCGTGCCGCCGAACTCGTGGATCAGCTCGTGCAGGCGCTGCGTCGGCTCCGGCGTGCGCTCGACGACGACGGTGCCGTTGCGGCGAAAGCGGATCTCCGTCAGCGCGCTCGCGGCGGTGAGCTCGGACGGCTTGCCTTCGCGGACGATCTCGCCGGCACGCAGCACGGCGACGCGGTCGGCCAGCTGCTCCGCCTCGTCGAGGTAGTGCGTCGTCAGCAGGATCGTCTTTCCGAGCGAGCGCAGGTTGCGGATCGTCTCCCACGCCGTGCGGCGCGCGCCGGGGTCGAATCCCGTCGTCGGCTCGTCGAGGAAGATCAGCTCCGGGTCTCCGACGAGCGCGAGGCCGAGATCGAGCCGGCGCTTCTGGCCGCCCGACAGCGTGCGCACGCGCGAGCCGGCCTTCTCGGCGAGCCCGATGAGCTCGACGACCTCGTCGACGTCGCGCGGCCGCTCGTAGTAGCCGCCGAACGTGCGCACGGTCTCGCGCACGGTGAGATTCGGATAGAGCGACGACGACTGCAGCACGACCCCGAGCCGCTCGCGCCAGGCCCGTCCGCCTCGCTGCGGATCGACGCCGAGCACCTCGACGTCGCCGCCGCTTCGCTCGCGGTAGCCCTCGAGGATCTCGATCGTCGTCGTCTTGCCCGCGCCGTTCGGCCCTAGCAGGCCGAAGACCTCGCCCGTGCGGATCTCGAAGTCGATCCCGCGCACCGCCTCGGCGCTGCCGTAGCTCTTGCGCAATCCGCGGACGGAGACGGCGTTCACAGGTGCACCTCGTGGAACGCCCCAGGCGCGAACCGAACCTCGCGACCCGTCAGCGCGAGCACGATCTCGGAGCAGTCCGGCTGATGGCCGACCGCGACCACGGTCTCGCCGCGTCCGGCCGCGGCGCTTCGCAGGTCGTCGGCCGTGGCGCCGGGGGCGAGCCGCTCGTCGGCTTCCGCGTCGAGCCCGGCCGCCTCGGCGATCGCGACGGCCGTCTCGCGCGCCCGCAGCAGCGGGCTGGAGAGCACTGCTTGGGGCTGTTCGGCGGCGAGGCGGGCGCCGATCTCGCGCGCCGTGCCGCGCCCGCCGGGTGTCAGCGGTCGGAGCTCGTCGGGATCGCCCGCGGCGGCTTCGGCGTGGCGCACGAGGAAGAGGCGCATCTCGCGAAGAGGCTACTAAGCGGGCGTTCTCCCTCCGTGAGACCTCGGGCGCTAGAGTCGCCCGGAAGTGCGCCGCTTCCGGTACGTCGTCTGCGACGTCTTCACCGACACGCCGCTCGCCGGCAACCAGCTCGCGGTCTTCACCGACGCCCGCGACCTCGATCCGCTGACGATGCAGGCCCTCGCCAAGGAGATGAATTTCTCCGAGACGGTCTTCGTGCTCCCGCCTCAGGCCGACGACGCCGACGTCCGGATCCGGATCTTCACGCCGGCCGCGGAGCTGCCCTTTGCCGGCCATCCGACGCTCGGCTCGGCCTTCGTCCTCGGAGGCCCGCTGCAGAAGATCGTCATCCGTCTGGAAACCGGCGCCGGCGTCGTGCCCGTCGAGCTCGAGCGCGAGGGTGCGCAGATCGTCTTCGGCTGGATGGAGCAGCCGCTCCCGCGCTGGACGAGCTTCGACCGCACAGAGGAGCTCTTCGCCTGTCTCGGCGTCGAGGGATCCGGGCTCCCCGTCGAGGAGTACACGAACGGGCCGACCTTCGTCTACGTCGAGCTCGAGTCGCCCGAAGCGGTCGCCGCCCTTGCTCCCGACCTGGCAGGGCTGACCCGCCTCCTCGAGGACGGCACGAGCTGCTTCGCGCGGACGGAGACCGGTTGGAAGACGCGGATGTTCGCGCCGGCCGACGGCGTGCCCGAGGACCCGGCCACAGGCTCGGCGGCCGGGCCGCTCGCCGTTCATCTCGCACGGCACGGCCGGATCGCCTTCGGCGAGGAGATCGTCATCTCGCAGGGCGTCGAGCTCGGCCGGCCCTCGACGCTCTACGCCCGTGCCGAAGGCTCGGCGGACAAGCTCGAGCGCGTCCTCGTCGGCGGGTCGGCGAAGATCGTCGCTCGCGGCGAGTTCATGCTTCCCTGAGGCGCCTCCTGTCGGCGCCGTCGTCAGGACGTGCGGGCTCCGCCCGAGCGTATCTGCGTGCCGGCCATCAAGCTTCCCTGAGCGCCACTGTTTCGATCTCAGGCAGCTCGACGGGGAGCGCGGTCCAGAAGAGGCCGCCGTCGCGGGAGAGGTAGAGGCGGTTGCGCGCCGCGAAGACGACGACGTCCGGGTCGAGGTCGTCGATCGCGACCGCTCTCCCGGCCGGGAGCCCGCGCCCCGAGTCGCGCCAGGTCGTGCCGGCGTCGTGGGAGACGAGGAGCGGCGGCTTCGCGTCGACGACGGCGACGATCGTGGAGCCCGACGCGGCGGCGGCGACGACACGCGGCAGGTTGAGTGCCGGCGTCGGCGCGGGCGTGAACGGCACCTCGGGCTCGACCTCCGTCGTCTCGAGGTCGACGGCGAAGGCACCGTCGACCGTGCCGACGAGCGCGATCACGCGACAGATTCGCGGGTCACGCGATCGCGAGCGCCGAGGACGAGGCGTGCGAGCGCAGTGAGCCCGAAGGCCGCGAGGAAGCTGGGCAGCGAAGCGCCTCCCCACGGAAGGGAGTGCGGATCGGTGTGTGCGACGACGCTGGTCCACCAACCGGGGCCGACCGGCGAGAGCCACTGGTAGAGGCAGAAGCCGGCGACCCACGCCAGCACGAGCTCGGCGCGCAGCGCCGGCGCGGCGAAGATGTCGTCGCGGTCGTAGTGGCGCCCGGCGAGCAGCCAGTCTGCGAGCAGGACGCCGAAGAGCGGCACGAAGAACGAGCCGAGCAGGAAGAGGAACGTCTGGTAGTTGCGCAGGTCGATGACCAGCGCGCCGGCCGTCGCCAGCGCCGCCGAGCCCGCGATCAGCATTCGCTGCGGCACCTGCGGCAGGAGGTTCTGGAGCGACACCGCCGTCGAGTAGACGTTCGCGAACGCCTCGTCGCTCTCGTCGACCGTCAGTGCCAGGAGCGCAACCACGCTCGCGACACCGCCGGCGGCGATCGCCGTCAGGAGCGCAGGCGCGTCGCCGATGTCCCGCGAGAGCGCGATCACGGCGCCGAGCGTGAACAGCGGGATCGTCGGCACGAAGTACCCGAGGCCTGTGCCGACGAGACCCGCGCGCTTCGTTCGCGAGAAGCGCGTGTAGTCGGCGACGAGCGGCGTCCACGAGATGATGCTCGCGAGGACGAAGTCGAAGCCGGGCCAGAACGCGTGCGCGCCCTGCCTGTCCCAGAGCCTTCCGACGTGTTGGCCGTGGAGCGACCACCAGGACAGGTAGAGGAGCGAGGCGATCACGACCCAGACGGCGAACTTGCGCACGTAGCGCCGGACGAAGCCGATCGGGCCGAGCAGCGCGAGCAGTGTCGCCACGACGCCGAAGAGGAGCTTCCAGAACGCGACGCCGCCGAAGCCGAACACCTGCTCGGAGAGGGCGCTTGCACCGGTGGCGATGATGATCAACTCGAAGACGGACCAGCCGAGGCACTGGACGACGTTGAGCGCGGTCGGGCCGTACGAGCCCCGATGCCCGAGCGGCGCCCGCAGGAGCACCATCTGCGGCACGCGCGCGTCGGCCCCGATGTAGCCGCCGACACCGAGCATCAGGTTCCCGACGACCGCAGCGGCGCAGATCGCTCCGAGCGCCGAGGGGAGCGAGAGCGCGAGGCCGCCGTCGGCGGCGGGAAGCACGAGGAACGCCCCGGCGACGATCACGAGCAGGGAAACCGAGAGGTTCGCCCAGAGCAGGAAGCCGTCGAGCACGCCGAGCACCCGCAGGCGCTCCGGGACGGGCTCGATTCCCCAGCTTGGCGCAGTCTCCATCGTCGGCGTCGCGTGCCCCGTCAAAGGCCAGAAGGGCTAGTAGCCGGCGCAGGTTATCGGTATCTTGTCGAAGCTTGTCCCCGCGTCTGCGCCTTGCGGTCTTGTTTTCGGTAGCCGTGGCCGCCCTGGCGTCGGCCGCAGGCGTCTGGGCGTCGACGCGCTCGTCGAGCACGGTCGGCGACGTCGTCGCGGGCAAGAAGGCCTACCGCACCTACTGCGGCCAGTGCCACGCCCTCGACGAGGCCCTCGCGGCCGGCTTCGGCGGCGAGAACAAGTTCGGGGAGGACGGCGGCCCGGGGTTCAACGCGCTGAAGGTCTCCGCTTCTCTCTGCATCTCCGCGATCACCGAGCTCTTCGGCGGGCACGAGATCGTGCTCAAGAAGATGAACTGGACGCAGATCCACGACGTGTCCGCGTTCGTCGAGAAGGCGACGAAGAAGCACCCGCTCGTCGCCAAGCTGACCGACGGGTAGCGGTGCGCGCGCTCGGGGTCTTCGCGGTCGCGCTCGGCCTCGCCGCTCCGGCGCTCGGCACCGGCAACCCAGTCGCGGGCAAGACGGTCTTCAGGTCGAAGTGCGGCAGCTGCCACACGCTCAAGCCGGCGGGGACGGTCGCGAAGAGCGCCAACCCGGGACCGGTGCTCACGAACAAGCGCGAGACCGTCGGGCGCGTCATGAAGGCGCTCTCCGGCGCCGGCAGCGGCGTGATGCCGACGTTCATCGGCGTGCTGGCGACGAAGCAGATCAACGACGTCGTCGCGTTCGTCGTCGTGGCGAGTAAGCCCGGCGCTAAGTAAGCCTGCTGCGCACGACGTACGGAAGGATCCCGCCGTGCTGGTAGAAGGTGCGCTCTCTCGGCGTGTCGAGGCGCACCGTCGCGCGGAAGTCGGTGCCGTCGGCGCGCACCGTCACCTCGGAGGCGCTGCCGCTCGAGACCCCTTCGATCGCGAACTCCTCTCGGCCGGTGAGCCCGAGCGACTCGCGATTCTCGCCCGGCAGGAACTGGAGCGGCAGCACGCCCATCATCAGCAGGTTCGACCGATGGATGCGCTCGTAGCTCTCGGCGATCACCGCGCGCACGCCGAGGAGCAGCGGTCCCTTCGCCGCCCAGTCGCGCGACGACCCCGTGCCGTACTCCTTGCCGGCGAGCACGATCAGCGGCGTGCCGCGGTACCGCCCTGACGCATCGAAGATCGTCATCTCCTCACCCGACGGCACGTGCACCGTCCACGTCCCTTCCGAGCCCGGCACGAGCAGGTTGCGCAGGCGGACGTTCGCGAACGTGCCGCGCACCATCACTTCGTGGTTGCCGCGGCGCGCGCCGTACGAGTTGAAGTCGCGGGGCTCGACGCCGCGCTCGACGAGATAGCGGCCGGCCGGCGAGTCGGGACGGATCGAGCCGGCGGGTGAGACATGGTCGGTCGTCACCGAATCGCCGAGCGAGACGAGGCAGTACGCGCCGCGAATGTCGCCGACGAGCTCCTGACCCTGTGTCATGTACTGCAGGTACGTCGGACGCCGAACGTAGGTCGAGTCGGGATCCCAGGCGAAGCGGTCGCCCTGCGGGACCGGCAGCTCGCGCCACTGCTCGTCGCCGGTGAAGACGTCGGCGTACGTCGCCGAGAACATCTCGCCGTGAATTGCGGCGGCGATCGTCTCCTGGATCTCGGCCGAGGTCGGCCAGAGATCGCGTAGGTAGACGTCATCCTGGAGCGGCTCCGTGTCGAAGTCGATGTCCATGCGACCGGCGAGCGCGTACGCGACGACGAGCGGCGGCGATGCGAGGTAGTTCGCCTTCACCTCCGGATGGATGCGCGCCTCGAAGTTGCGGTTGCCCGACAGGACGGCGCAGGCGACGAGGTCGCCCTCGCGGATCGCGCCCGAGATTGCGTCGGGCAGCGGGCCGGAGTTGCCGATGCAGGTCGTGCAGCCGTAGCCGACGGTGTTGAAGCCGAGCTCGTCGAGATAGCGGTCGAGCCCCGACGCAGCGTAGTACTCAGTCACGACGCGGGAGCCCGGCGCGAGCGACGACTTCACCCAGGGCCGGCGGGCCAGCCCCGCCTCGACCGCCTTCTTCGCGAGCAGGCCCGCGCCGACCATCACCTGCGGGTTCGACGTGTTCGTGCACGAGGTGATCGCCGCGATCACGACGGCGCCGTGGGAGAGCTCGAACTCGTCGCCTTCGACCGAGACGCGCACCGCACGCGTCGCGGGCGGCTCGGCCACGGCGACCGCCGCCTGGTCGGGCACCGGCTCGCCGCCGGGCGCCTGCTCCGTCGTCGGGTCGCTCGCCGGGAACGTCTCGGCGAGGGCTCCGTTCTCGTCGGGGTCGACGCCGAAGGTCGGGAGCGCGGCGAGGAACGACTCCTTGGCGCGCGCGAGCGGCACGCGGTCCTGCGGCCGCCGCGGCCCCGCGAGCGACGGCTCGACGTCGGACAGGTCGAGCTCGACGACCTGCGAGTACGCCGGGTGGTCGCCCGGCTCGTGCCAGAGCAGGTTCTCGCGGCAGTACGCCTCGACGAGCGCGATGCGCTCCTGCGGCCGGCCCGTGAGCCGGAGGTAGGCGAGCGTCAGCTCGTCGACGGGGAAGAAGTCGCAGGTGGCGCCGTACTCGGGCGACATG
>Ga0136846_1227885_pt1 | contig 10490 bp, 5 predicted proteins | sample HopSoiMetagenom2_FD_96841 | JGI IMG/M metagenome (GOLD analysis project Ga0136846, IMG submission 96841) | Grasslands soil microbial communities from Hopland, California, USA - 2 Assembly 2016 (version 4) | ecosystem: Environmental > Terrestrial > Soil > Grasslands | place: USA: Hopland... | reverse complement strand
CCCCTATAAATAAACTATTCCAATGACTTTGTTCGCTTCCCCTGAGGCAACGGCTGTACTCGGCACACAGACCTGGCTTATGAGCAGGATTTCTCAGCCAAGTGCGTATGGTTGCTACCTGTATTCTGATAGGCCACTTAATGACACTGGCTCCCAGTTATTGACTTATGAAGAATGGCTTCTCGATGGAAGAGAAACAATAATAGGAAAATAGGAAGCTGCAATCTGAACCTAAAACTAGACAAAAGGAGAGAGATTGGCTCAGTTCAGTAGGAGGAATTTCTACCGATTATTGAGTGGTTTGTTTCCTTTCCCCTGAAAGGTCAAATGGTTTATTTGCACCTGTAGTGGGACACCTCTCCCAGCTCTTAGGTTCAAGCAGGAAACTATGTTAAGGAGCTGATCCGAATACAGATACAAGGCCCCCACTCATAACAACGAACGGTGAGCTTTCCCACTAGCCTTCACAGGAGCAGCACAATCATGGCCAAAAACAAAACAAAAAAGATCGTAGTACGAGAGAACCAATGGCATTTATCTATTCTAAGTAGTTTCTTCTTTTCTTTTTAGAGGACCTGGCCAACTCTAATTCCAATGCTGCAATCCTATTGGTTTACTGAATGAGGGTGGGTAGACCGAAACGCTGAAGTGTTGTTATTTACTTCCTTCGATAACATAGATTGTCCACTCTTATGCCCCATGCATAAAAATGGCTTGTGCTTTAGTTTCGAATAAAAGAATCGAAAAAAAGTAGGTGGATCGGGATCGCTATTACGAGTATTCGAGTTCTTGTTTTCCTTTCCTTGGAAAAGGAATTATTTCATGAGAAGTGCACCGGTAGAAATGTGACTAAATATGATCTTGATCCATAGCTCGGACACCTGGGACCATACTATTACGATGATGCTGGAACGTATGCGATGGGACCTAGAGATCAGCATAATGGAAGAAGTGACTCCTGAGATGAGAGTATCATATCGATCTAGTATCTACTTTTCACGGGAGAAGGATCACAGGAGCGATTTTTTTTATAGTCAGTCTGGCTGCAAGCAGGCTAAGTCCAGGCAATGAAATTCTGTTGGGACATGCCCAAAGTGGCTTTTGCCAGAAGAAGCTGCGGGATAGGGAAAAATAGGCAGTTAGAGAACCCCATTGTTCGAGAATAACTTGCAGTCGAAGGAACGAAAGTATGCTCGACTGAAAGGAGAAGGAATTAAGGCTTGCCCTTACTCTATTCTTATTTCTCACTCCTTCGTCCATCATACTCCCTGCACTCCCCAAACTCTATGGGTTGCGTTAGCTATACGAGCGAATTGGCTGTTTCGAGCGCGTAGCAATGCGAGATAGAAGATTGAGCTTGCATGCAATAGCTATAGGTTAGTGAAAGTAGGCACGAGTGGAGGGCACTAGTAGCCTTATCACGTCAGGTAGCTTGCTATCCGAACAACTACGATATACTAATCTTCGATACAACTACGCCTATCGGCTTACGGCCAAGACCACTTTCAGATAGAGAGTCATGGGCTTCTATCAAGTACTGGAGGCAAGCTCGTCAACTAGTACATAGCCATAGCATAGCTATGATGAGTCCAAGGTTTACGCATCCTATTTTCGCCTGCATATCTTCTCAATCAGCTTCCGAACAAGACGACCCAGCGCAACACTACGCCCTATTGCAAGCGTTGTAAACAATATATTAGGAAAGTGAGGCAAGCAAGCTCACGTAACTACATTCACATATCTTACGTAAGTTAACAAAGCGAAAGCAACTCTACTTATCTATCTACTTCACACATGATAAGTTCTGTTAGGAATAGAATATCTGGGCTTGCAATAGATCAGTTCTAGGCATTACATTAGTTGCATCATTAAGCAAAAAGGAGCATCAGAGGTTTTTTCTTTCCGAGTTGCGCTCTACTTCTTCCGATGAAAAGTAACGAATTGATCGATTTGCGGTAACAGCAAGGATCGGTATATGGTAGTCCTCTGGTAGGAAGAGGTTGCTTGCAAGGCTAGACTAAGCACACAAGCTGTATACCAACGATTCTTGTGGCGTCTAGTGCCAGCAAGGGCCCTATTAGCTTACTCACTGCGTACTTAAATAATAGTTGGTTGCAAGAAGAAATGCGGTAAATAGGAAGCGTTCGCCGACTTTGATAGGCAAGGCAAGAATAAGAAATAAGGGGAACAGTAGGTGTGTTAGTATCTTTTCTTCTTGGCGAGTTCAATACTTTATGTGGTTTGAATGCATCAAGGATTCCTTGTTCTTTGGAAGGGAATCCACTTCTCCTCCTACCGAAGACTGAAGAGTAAACCTTGCATTCATTCTCTAAGGATTAACAAGGTTAGGAATAGGCTATAGGCTCGACTGCAAGGAGAGAAGGAAGCAGCTTGACTTTCACGACTATCAGGGCACCTACTGAACTAGATGCAACTCAAAAGAAAGCTCCAACTCTATCTAGTGAAGGTTTAGGCTTTCTTCGGACAAGCTTTTTTCTTTCCTTGCGTCTCTGACTTCTGCTTCTGCTAGGTGAAGAATGAGACTATTTAAAGGCTTATTCGAGCTAGTCTAGTAGGCATCGCTTTCTATCGGAACCGTTAGCCTCGCCCCATTCAAAAAGCTATCAATCTGATTCCCGAAGTCAAAGTCAAGCTTCCCCGCCTGGCAAGAGTGAAACTCTCTCCTTGACGTATTGATGGTTCCATCCTCTCTTAGTCTTGGCTCTGCCTCGTACTACCTTTGCTCCTAACTACCTAACGCCGAGCTAAGTGCCCTCCTTTCCATCTCCGTCTTAGTAGAGCTTCCACCTCCTTTCAGTTGAAAAGCCAGTTCTTCCGAGCGGGAAGTCTTATGAATCTGAATTGTCACTTCTTTATTTTATGACTTCTTGTATGAACAAAGCAAAGTGGAAAAAAGCCTTTTTGAACTTCAATTGATAAGGAAAGCGGGAAAGGTCCGATACAAAGGAAAGGGTTGCGAGGCTTAACGATTTTGAATATAGCAGTTGAGGTGGCACCTGTTCCCCCGGGGCAGGGGTATATGCCCGTAGCTTTCTTCTGTCACTTGTGGAAGGTATGGCGTGATGGCTAGAATATACTCTGAAATATCACTGTACATAAATCGCACTGAGGTCACTCGAGAAGTAGCGGAAAAGAGGGACCCTTTTCTTTGCCTAAAGAAAGTTTGCATGGTGTCTTTTCTTTTTGTTGAGGTGCGCCAGCGGCGAGCAGTTGTATGACCTTATGTTCTACTATGTTGGCAGGTCACAGAGGCCACGAGCGAGTGAGTTAGGTAAAAGACACTAAGGTAACAGATATATATTCACTGTACTCTAGAAATGGAACTCGAAAGTGGTTAGTATTTCTGATTTTTCCCTAAAGAGATCCTTTTAGATTAGGTACTTTTTTGATTTTTTCTCGACTCCATGGATAATGAGTTTCGATGTATTGGGCGTTTCCGTTTAGAAATAGAAGCTTTTTCGTGCTTGCTTGCGAGCATTGGAATGGCCTGAATGGAATGAATATTAAGATAAATAAAAGAAATAAAATAAACCATTGATAAAGTTATTCATTCTTATATTAATTTCCTATACTTGACCGAACTACTTCCAATTCCGTTATTTCAACTACACCAAATGATCTTTCGAATTGGTCAAGACTCTCCTGTTTATGGCCCCCTTCTATTCTATATGGTACCTGTTGTTGTTTCATTGAATTTGCTTCAGGCTCGCGATTCTACTTTGATCGTTATGGATTGGTACCAAGATCAAGTCCTAGGCAAGCGGACCTAATTTTCACAGCCGGTACGGTAACAATGAAAATGGCTCCTTCTTTAGTGAGATTCTATGAGCAAATGCCTGAACCAAAATACGTCATTGCTATGGGAGCTTGTACTATTACAGGGGGAATGTTCAGTACGGATTCCTATAGTACTGTTCGGGGAGTCGATAAGTCAATTCCTGTGGATGTCTACTTGCCGGGCTGCCCACCTAAACCGGAGGCGGTTATAGATGCCCTAACAAAACTTCGTAAGAAGATATCGCGAGAAATAGTTGAGGATCGAACTCTATCTCAAAAGAGAAATCGAAGTTTTACTACCAGTCACAAGCTTTATGTTCGGCGCAGTACTCATACTGGAACTTACGAGCAAGAATTGCTCTATCAATCACCATCTACTTTAGACATATCTTCAGAAACTTTTTTCGAATCCAAAAGTATCCTACAAATTAGGAAGGGCTCTTTTGTGCAGAAAAAGAAAGAGCAGGGCAATCTTTCAAACTTGCATTCGAAATGTGAAATATTTATACAAAGGGGGAGAGATCAAGACAATGCAGCAGGGTTGGTTATCTAATTGGCTAGTCATGAGGTGGTTCATAGATCTTGGGATTCCATTGCTGTCATTTTATATGTATATGGTTACGTTCCCAATGTGCTTATGACGTAGCACCTGGTGGATCTTTAGCTAGCGTGTATCATCTTACGAGAATACAGTATGGTATAGATAACCCAGAAGAAGTATGCATAAAAGTCTTTGCCCAAAAGGATAATCCTAGAATCCCGTCTGTCTTCTGGATTTGGAGAAGTGCCGATTTTCAAGAACGCGAATCTTATGATATGGTGGGAATCTCTTATGATAATCATCCACGCCTTAAACGTATCCTAATGCCTTAAAGTTGGATAGGCTGGCCCTTACGTAAGGACTATATAACCCCCAATTTCTATGAAATAGAAGATGCTCATTGAATGATAAGAAATTCATGCTCACTTATACAACACAACTCCAGATTTGATTCAAGTCAAGGAAGATTTTTACGTTCTGTTCCTAGACGAAACGGAATACCTATTATATTCGAATTCATTCCTATTATACGGGTCCAGATAGACTGAGCAAAAAAGGGCTTCATTTCGATTCTCCAATTTGGAAAATCACATATTAATTTCCTTCGTATGAACTGCAAAATACGATGACTCAAAGAAGTTCCCTACCACGAACTTTGTACCGCGCGCATTACTTAGAACAACTAGGAAAGTAAGATAAGCAAGAAATCCAAATATTCGGAATAGCGGAATAAGAAATGCAAAAATGAAGAAAAGGGAACCTAATCTCACCTCCTTCTGTACCATAAAGAAAAGAACCTGAGATTTTGACCCACCCTTCTCTAAAAAGAAAAAGAAGTGTCTCTATTTAGAGATTTCTCTACTTAGATGAATAAATCATACTCCATCTATATTATTCACTAATATGTATCCCAATCCATCTCGAGTAATTTGTATCAATACCTATTCGGTAGATCCTTTTTTCTGTGCCAGGAACCAGATTTGAACTGGTGACACGAGGATTTTCAATCCTCTGCTCTACCAACTGAGCTATCCTGACCATTTATTGTGCATCATCCTAGTAGAGTACTTGTATCTATGTCAATTAAAGGGACTAAAAAAGAAAAAAGTATTCTAAAATTGGACTTAGTAAATATAAGGATAATGATATGGATTGTGAATGACTTACTTAATAATAGGGATGACTTGCCTATACTATAATATGTTCATTTGTATGAATGGGATAAGATCGGGGATCGTCACTGACTTAGAACTTTCTACTTTTTAAAGTAGAGACTTAACTGACTGGGTAAACTGTTTGCGGGCAAATCCTAAACTATTGCATTATTTTTTGGAAGGTCCGACGCAAATGAATTGATAATCCGACATGAATTCACTTAACCAGCATTTGATAGATTATCCAACCCGGATTCCGGCGAAAAGACTGGAATTCTAGGAGGACTATAATGAGGAGGACGACAGACCAAATCACGATCTACTAAAAGGAGAAATGGTGGTTCGAGTCCACGTCGTGAGATTTCGAAGAATAGGAATTTCATGGCCATAATGTGCTTTTTTTCCTCGGATTCATTGGAACCCTCTTTTTCCTCGCGAAAATGGTTCCTGTAAAGCAAACTAAGAGCGGGGAAGGAACTAGGGCGGGCATAAGCTCACCAATTAGGATGCGTGATTGACGCATCTTTTTTTTCAAATGATCAGGGCTTTTCCTTTGGGGCTGGGAGGGTAACAACCAGGGAAGGGCACCTGCTCTCCAATTTCGATTCTTTGTTATCCGTACCGAACTTATCTGTTCCAAACGCGAGAGTCATTCTTTCGATTCAGTAGAGCGATAATCCATATTTTAGGAGTATACTGGGCGAATTCTTCTAAGAAATAAGAAAAGTAGGGCAATAGTTGACTCTTCACACTTACCCCATCTCAGCTTTCATTGAAAATCGCGTCAATAAAATGATCAAAAACCACCGGGTCGAGTTCGCTTCTCCCTTCCTTTTGGTGTTTAGGATGTGAAGTTGATATAAGAAGAGAGGAAAGGGGAACTGCTTGACAAGACTAGCTAGGCTGACCTTCCAGCCATACTCCATCCAAAGGCCCACGAACGGAAGTGCTAAAGGTTTCATGTGATGCTGACCTCAATGAACCTCGAGAATTCGTTCATCCCTTCGCTCCGAGGATTGGTCGAGTACTTGGCCACATGCATGAGTAGGCCTGTTGCCGGGATGTCCCATTAAAAAGGCAGGTCCCATATTTGAAATAAGAAAATCAGATCAGATAGCGCTCAAGAGGAGAGTCTCCATACGAGAAATCCTTCACTCGCAGGGAATTCAAATAGATGTGTTGAAGATCATCAAAGAAAGGAAAAAGACTGAATTCGATCCATCTCCTCCCTTTTCTTTAAACCAAGAGCTACTCCTCCCTTTTCTTTTTTGATTTCATTTCAATACGATTTCGTTTGTGTTCATGTTTTCAATTTAGAACCCCACGGGAGTGAATAGAAAAAAGCAAAATACCCCTGTGATACGCCTTCCTTTACCTATTTCTAGATAGATTGATGTTCAATGGAGGGAAACTTGCCATTCCTTCTTTCCTTTGAAATTGTACATGTTTTTTATTCTTAACTAATTGTATCCTTTTTGTTCCCATCGAGCTTTCTTGCCTAGTGACTAAGGATTTTCACACTTGTTGTGTCTAGGCTGCTAAGATTTTCTCATAAAACACTAACAGAAGTGTTAGAGGGATTGATTCACTTTCGATAAGAATCCAAAAGCAAGTTCCCTATACTACCTTCTTTCCCTCCTCTGTTTCTGTCTTTAAGAGGCTGTGCATCCGGCAGGAATCGAACCTACTTTTTGACCCATTTTGTCTTTCTAGGTTGGTGGGCGCTTTCACCATTCAGCCATGGATGCTTTAGCGAGTGAACTAGGTTTTTATTTGAGAGCGAACTAGGTTTTTAGTGGTATTCCTTCTCGAGCTTCTATTTCTTCCGTTAAGGGAGATTCGGGAAAAGATGGAATAGGAAGACGTGTTTCCAGAACGAACAAGATACGGGTAGAGAAGGGGAAGTTAGCAAAGTTAGACAAGATTGGAATGGGCATAGGAACATGTATTGATGTACCAGATCGGCTAATGCTCCCAGGTTGATGCGATGTATTCCACCAGTTGACTGGAGACTTTATTATTGGTATATCGATCGGTCCAGCACGGATTGAAATAGGAGCCGGTTCGACAGGAAGCTTTTGAAAACGCAGTGCACCCAGGTAAATAAGGAACAAGATGAATACAGAAGTTAAACGAGCATCCCACACCCGAAAGGTACCCCACATAGGCCTTCCCCGAAACCCCCCAGTCACTAACGTAAACAAAGTAGAAAAAGCACCAATTTCTGTACCGGTTCCGGAAGAGCGAAGAAAAAGGGGATGTTTTGTTAATGGGAACAAGGAACTGTTTATAGCTGTCGCGATATAAATAACTATACTCATCCGAGCTGCAGGAACATGTACATACGAAATACGAGAATTTCCACCTTGTTGAAGATCTGGTGGTGCTACCCGAAGACTTAAATGAATAGCCATCGCTGTTAAGAACAACCGAGATCCAATGAGAATTTGCGCGTAGCTTTTTGTCTTTGACATAAAAAAATAAGGTTGTAATAACGAAACTGACATTTTGTTTTCCTTGCCTTGCAAGTGGAACAAGAAAGACTATCTAGTTATTTTGATTCTATAAACAATCAAAGGATTTCCATGGAATGACGGAATTCCCCTTGCTTAGTTTTCGCTCCGCTCGTGCGTGGCACTCCTTGCTTGCGGAGCGGCATATCGGAAAAATCAGGATTGACTTTCTATACGGGCCCGTCCCCTCTTACCCCTAACTAACAATTATGCTGCTCTCGCCTTTTTTTAGTCTTATCTTTCAAAAATGCACTACTAATTTTTACGGCCTCCTTAGTCACCCTATCCACTCTCGTCCTGTTTTCGGGTGGGGAGGAGGATATTTCGATGATTTCTCCCTCCGTAGGTGGAAAACGCGTGGGTGAGTAGAGTCTGTGCTTTGCTTTGGGGGGCACCGGCAAGAAGCTTCTCGGCCACCCTACTCTGACTTGATTAGCTACTAGTAACTAGGATCGTTCAAACAGTCAGTCAGCAATGCGTACTTCTTTCCTAGTTGAGTGGATCTGCGTAGCAGAGCCCAATCTTCTACCACAAGCTCTGACCTGACTTGTTGTACTTGATTCTATTTACGTGGGTGAATCCTTGGATAAGGGCTTTCATCCCATAAAAGAGAAGTGAGTCCGCATGTCGGCAAATGATTTGGAATTGGAATTGGCTACAGAGGAAACCGAAGCCCTAACTCCCCATTCTTTCTATCTTACATCGCCATCGAGCCCTGGCTGTAGAGTCACTGGTTTCTAATCGCAATGGATTTCTGTTTTCTTTACCTTATTTTGATCGTTCAACCCTGATCTGGATAGATAGCTCGGCTTCTATTAGCTGAGAATGGTTTTGTCAAGGAGCTATACAACAACAATGAACTCACTTCTGATCAAATTGGATTGGATGAATCGGTAATCTTTCTCTGTCTTGTGAGAGAGAGTCACTTGCTGTATTGAGAGCGGGTGGGTGACATGCATTAAGCGAAATCAGTTGTTATGTTTTTGATCTTCTTTGCGCGAGAAGACCCTTGACTGAGGAGACGTGTTTGGCTTGGATGATGCCGCTATGGTCATCTATATGATTAGACCGCTACCGCTCTGAGTTCTTAGTTTTGCGGCAACCCTTTCACTAAGAACATTTTTGCCATTAACGAAATGCCACTATTCCACAATGCTTCTTTGATTTATGTGTAGAAGCGGTAGTAGTGAAGAAAATGGAGGGAGAAGAAAGAAAGCGATGTGACACGAGAATAGATCACATCCGACAGCCAGCCATGCCATTAGATAGATCCGCTCTGAGTCTTCTGCAGGATGAGATCCGCTTGGTCTTGTGATAGGGGCTTGAGGAGGAAGAAGAGGGGATTTCTGAAAAAAAGAATGAATCTCCTTATTTATAGGGAACAGGACGTGTGACTTCCTCAAACGAATGTGGCTTTCGTGATAAGGCAAATCCTTCGTTCGGTACAATAAACATATTGAATCTACGCTCGCTCGGCTCGGTGCTGAATGAACTCCTTCATTGATTCCGGGCTGCTCGTAGGGGGACTGTGAAAGCAAGCGTAGGAAGTCCGATGGGTAAAAAGGGGAAGCAGGAAAGGGTTCTGATGTGAATTCTTCTTGTTTGTATATCTATCTCAGCCCTTGCTTGAAAACCTCAAAATTGACTTGCATCTTCCCTTATCACACTACATTTTCTCTTCCTTATTCCATTTCACTGAGCTAAGCAACACTTTTGCACGTATTCACCCGAGATATTCTAGAAATTGGTCATATTGATCTGTCGTCTTGTTCTCGATAGGAACTTGCTGCTGTCTTGGTTGGTTTGAGAGCAGGCACTGTCTATATATCCAAAACCGGAGGAGGGTTTGGATCACAGACGATCGGAGATTTTGGATTGAGATGGATGGTTGTGCTTGAAGTTACGAGTCGGGTAATGCTAAGTTGAATTTAAGATCCGTTTCATCCTCTTTCGGCAAAGGAAGTTGGACTTTAGTTAGCTAAAAAAAAAGTACCAGCAGCCTGTCTGTGCCCTTTGAGTCTATAGCCGCCAAATCTAAAGATTCCTTAAGTTGTCGTACGGCTTCTTTTTCTTCTTTTGTCAATGATCGGTGACAATGAATGCTACGAATGTTCGCTTCCACTAATTTAGTCTAAGAATTGTGAGGTGCCCATAGCTTCCCGGAAAGAAGAAGAGTCATTGTCGTTTCCTGACCGATATGAATGCACATATTTACCCTCGCCTCGGGAAATACCACCAGTAGAGTCTGCAGAAGGTGTCGTTCAGGAGAGATGCTGGGCTCTAGATATGCGAGTGAGATACCCGCCCTCGGTCATGACCTGGGTTGAAGAAGGAATCTATGTTCTTAGAAGCAAAGAAAGAACTCCGGTATTCCGACCTTAGATTTTTGCTCAAAGAACGAATAAAACCCCTTGTCGAAGCCCTTTATGATAAGCTTCCCTGGATCTGGGAAGTTTCTCTTTCACGGTATTGAGATCGTTTGAT
>Ga0136846_1211122_pt1 | contig 10490 bp, 6 predicted proteins | sample HopSoiMetagenom2_FD_96841 | JGI IMG/M metagenome (GOLD analysis project Ga0136846, IMG submission 96841) | Grasslands soil microbial communities from Hopland, California, USA - 2 Assembly 2016 (version 4) | ecosystem: Environmental > Terrestrial > Soil > Grasslands | place: USA: Hopland... | reverse complement strand
CTGGCCGGTCTTGGCGGCCACCTTCTTCGCCAGCGAGTTGGCGACCGCCTTGGCGATCAGGGTCTTGCCACACCCGGGCGGGCCGTAGAGCAGCACCCCCTTGGGCGGACGGAGCTTGTGCTCCTTGAACAGCTCGGGGTGCAGGTAGGGCAGCTCGACGGCGTCCTGGATCGCCTCGATCTGGCCCGCGAGGCCGCCGATCGACTCGTAGGCGATGTCGGGGACCTCCTCGAGGACCAGCTCCTCGACCTCCGACTTGGGGACCTTCTCGTAGACGTAGCCGGCTCGCGCGTCCAGCAGCAGCGAGTCGCCGGCCCGGATCGTGTCCTTGAGCAGGGGCTCGGCCAGCCGGACGACCCGCTCCTCGTCGGCGCTGGCGATGACCAGGGCGCGCTCGCCATCCGCGAGCAGCTCCTTGAACATCACCACCTCGCCGACCTCTTCGTAGTCGAAGGCGGCGACGACGTTGAGGGCCTCGTTGAGCATGACCTCCTGCCCGGGGCGCAGTTCGTCGAGGCTCACGCTCGGGCTGGCGTTGACCCGCAGCTTGCGGCCGCCGGTGAACACGTCGAGCGAGTCGTCGTCGTTGCGGCCGAGGAAGGTCCCGAAACCGGCGGGCGGCTGCGCCAGCCGGTCGACCTCCTCCTTGAGCTTGGTGATCTGGTCGCGCGCCTCGCGCAGGGTCTGGGCCAGCCGCTCGTTCTGGGACGTCACGGCGGCCAGTGAGCGCTGCGCGTCGGTGAGCCGGAGCTCGAGCCCGCGGGAGCCGGTCGGCGCGTCGTTCAGCCGGCGACGCAGGTCGGCCACCTCGGCCTCGAGGAAGCGCACCTGGCTCATGAGCTCTTCGGGGTTTCTACCCCCAGCGCTGTCTGACGTCATGGCGGTCACCTCCTCTGCAAAAGACCCTACTCGTGAACGACCGCGGCAAAAGTGGATATCCACGCGGTGTTGGTCACGAATTGAGCACTACCCGGGTTGCCAGGAGGTTGCCTCGATGTTGCACCGGTGCGTCGGCCGCGCCGTGACCACCGTCACCGGCGCCCGGAGGTGCGCGCCGCATACCGGCGAACCGCTCGCGCCAGCAGCCGATTCGCGCCAGAGCGACGCAGGACGGCCTTCTGCACACCGAAGGCCGCCGCCCGCAGGGAGCTGCCGACCACCTCAGCCGCAGACGGCAGCCGCCCCTCTCGCTCGCGGAACGCCCGGCGGTAGCGCCGGAAGAGACGGGCATGCCCCACCGCGAGCGCGGCGAGTGCCGCCTCGGCCGCCTCGAGCAGCTCGACGTCGTCGACCCTGTCGAACGGGCGCCCGAGCCGGGGCCGCTCGTCCGGTACCAGGTCGGAAAGGTCCCCGAACACCTGGACACCGAGGTCCCGCAGCTCGGCGACGAGCCCCTCGGCGTAGTCATGCGCCCAGGCCAGGTGCTCGTCGGGGAGCCGGATCGGCCGGGGCTGCGCGACCGCCAGCCGCGGGCGCAGCCCCTGCTCGACCACGAACCGGTGCTGCTCCTGGTTGACCTGCGGTCTCACCACGCCGTTCATCCGTCGGACCACCTCGACCTCGGCCGCTCCCAGCGCCACGTTGCGCTCGGGTTCCTCCCGGTCCTCCCACAGGCCGGCCGGGAGCCCGGTGGCGGCGCCGAACCGGTCGAGCAGGACCCGGCCGTCGCTGCCGGGCGGCGGCACGGTGACCAGGCGGATCCGCTCCGGTGGGACCTCCGTGGCCCAGACCTCCAGCACACGCACGACGTCGTGCCGGAGCCAGAAGACTGTCGCGTCCGGCACGTCCAGGCGCGCAGGGTCACGCACCGCGCCGATGAAGTCCCTCCACGGCGTTGTGCTGCCGGTCAACACGTTCTGCTGCCAGGCCGACACGACCGTCCGGGCCATGTCCCGGACGCCGATGACGATGTGGACGTGGTCCGGCCCCAGGCTGCGGACCACTCTCCGCACGTGGCGGGGGCTGGCCATGCCCAGCTCTTCGTCGGAGATCAACACCCGCGGGCCGGCGTACGCCGTCGCCTCGTCGACCAGCCTCCGGAACGCGCCAGGCACGACATCCGCGTCGTCCCCACGGACCCGCTGCCCGAGCAGGTCGTAGGCCGCGACCCGGTGGGCGCGGTGCCGGCCCCCGGGGTAGAGCACCCCGGCCGCAGCCAGCGCGTCGACGCGGGCGTCAAGCGCCGCCTGGATCGTCGACGTGCCGGTCTTCGGCAGACCGACGTGCAGGTGGATCTCCGGCATACCCGGAGCGTCGGGCCGGCCGGCGCCCACCGGCACGGGTCTGCAGTCCCGGGCGGCGCGGGACGGTCAGCCCTCGGCGGGCTCCGCCGGCAGTCCGGGTGGCCGCGGGCCGATGTAGTCGGGACCGTAGGCGCCGGGCGCCGGCCGGCGCTTCTTGAGCGGCGCCTTCTGCCCGGAGGCCATCCGCCGGGCCGTGACCAGGAAGGCGGTGTGTCCGATCATCGAGTGCCCGGGACGGACCGCCAGCCCCTCGACGTGCCAGTCGCGGACCAGCGACTCCCACGCGGCCGGTTCGGTGAACCCGCCGTGGACTCGCAGGGTCTCGACGAAACGGGACAGCTGGGTCGTGGTGGCGACGTACGCGCACAGGACCCCGCCCGGTCGCAGCGCCCCGGCCACGGCCTCCAGACAGTCCCAGGGCGCCAGCATGTCGAGGATGACCCGGTCACACTGCTCGCCCGTACGGTCGACGTGCTGGGGCAGCAGCTCGGCGAGGTCGCCGATCCGGAGCGTCCAGGCGGGATGGCTCTGCCCGTTCTCGTCCGTCCCGAAGAACTGGGTGACGTTGCGCCGCGCGACCTCGGCGAACTCTTCGCGCCGCTCGTACGACGTCACCCGGCCGGTCGGGCCGACGGCCCGCAGCAGCGAGCAGGTCAGCGCCCCGGAGCCGGCTCCGGCCTCGACCACATGCGCGCCGGGGAAGATGTCGACCAGCGCGACGATCTGGGCCGAGTCCTTGGGATAGACGACCGCGGCGCCGCGGGGCATCGAGATCACGAACTCCGACAGGAGGGGCCGGAAGACGAGGTACTCCCCGCCCCCGGACGAGGTGATCGTGAACCCTTCGTCGCGGCCGATGAGGTCGTCGTGGTCGAGGTGTCCCTTGTTGGAGAAGAACCTCTTTCCCGGCTCGAGGCAGAAGTTGTGCCGACGGCCCTTGCCGTCCACCAGGCGCACCCACTCGCCGGTGCGCAGTGGTCCTCGGTGCACCCCGGACCAGGCCGGGTCCTCGCGCAGCCCGGTCACGGCACCGACCGGAAGGCCCTGTCCACGTCCGCGGTCGTCAGGACTCCGTAGACGGAGCCGTCGTCCTCGAGCAGGAGGTACTCGGTCGCCGGTGCGCTGGTGATGGCCCGGACCAGGTCCTCGCCGGTGATGCCAACCGGGAGGGAGAGCCCGTTGTCGACGCCGCGGGCGACGGTGGAGGTCGCCAGCCAGGGCCGGCGCTCCTCGGGGGTCGCCATCAGCGCCGCCTCGTTGACCACGCCGACCGGGCGACCGCTGCCGGTCACGGTGACGATCGCGCCGGCGTGTGCCTCACGGGCGCGGCGTACCGCCTCGGCGAGCGGCAGGTCCTCGGGGACCGACAGGGTACGACGGGCCAGGTCGCGGGCCACCAGGTGCGGCAGCCGGCTGCGGACCCTGACGGCCTGGAGCGAGGCCGTGGCGCCGTTCCAGAGGAAGAAGGCGACGACGAAGGCGAGCAGGAAGTCGAAGACGTCGGGCGCCTCCCCGGTCAGCTGCTCCCGCGCGACCGGCCACAGCAGCACGAGGAACGCGGACACGCGGCCGCCCCAGGCGGCCGCGACGGTGCCGCGCTGCTCGCTGCGGGTCAGGGTCCAGATCGCGGCCTTGAGGACCCGGCCGCCGTCCAGCGGCAGCCCCGGGAACAGGTTGATCGCGCCCACGAGGAGGTTGGCGACCGCCAGCCCCCCGACGGCCATCGACAGGAGGCCCGCCGGGACCACGAACCACAGCCCGAACGACACCAGTCCCACCGCCAGCGACGTGAGCGGTCCGACCACGGCGATCCAGAACTCCTGGCGCGGCCGCTTGGCCTCCGCCTCGATCGAGGTCAGCCCACCCAGGAAGTGCAGCGTGATGGCCGACACCGGGAAGCCGTAGTGCTTGGCCATGAGCGCGTGCGAGGCCTCGTGCAGCAGGACCGAGAGGTAGAGAAGGATCGCGAAGGCCAGCCCGGCGACGTACTGCCACGGCCCGAGACCGGGGTGCACCTCCTCGGCCCGCGGTCCCATGACCACCGCGATGAGCGCCGCCACCAGGAACCAGGACGACGTGACCAGCACGTCGCTCCCGGCGATGGTGCCGATCTTGACCGTGCCCGGTGGACGCGGCCGCGGCGCTGCCTGCTGTCCGGACACACCGCAACGGTATCGGGCGGCTCCCCGGCTGCCGCTGTCCGGCGGTCGGTGAGCGGCCACGCGAGCAGGCCGTTGTCGGCGCTCGGACCTAGGGTGCGGTCATGGGCTCGATGAGCGCGGCGCCGGTCGACCGCAAGGCGCGCGGTGCCCTCTCGCCGAGCCGGGCGGCCGACTTCCTCTCCTGCCCGCTGCTGTTCCGCTACCGCACCATCGACCGGCTGGCCGAGGGCTCCTCCGCCGACGCGGTCCGCGGCACGCTGGTCCACCAGGTCCTGGAGGACATCTTCGACCTGCCTGCGGCGGAGCGGACGCCGACGGCGGCGCACACACTGCTCGAGCCGACCTGGGCCGCCCTCCAGCAACGATCGCCCAGCGCCCGCGAGGTGGCCGCCACGCTCGACGAGCCGTCCTGGCTGGCCTCGGCGCACGAGGTCCTCGACCGGTGGTTCGTCCTGGAGGACCCGACGCGGCTCGAGCCGCTGGAGCGCGAGGCGTACGTCGAGGTGACCCTGGACAACGGGCTGCAGCTCCGCGGCATCATCGACCGCCTGGACCGGGCCCCCGACGGGGCCATCAGGGTGGTGGACTACAAGACGAGCAACTCCCCGGCTGAGGGGTTCGAGGCCAAGGCGCTGTTCCAGCTGCGGGTCTACGCGTTGATCCTGTGGCGCACCCGGGGCGTCGTGCCGCGGATGCTCCAGCTGGTCTACCTCGGTTCCGGGGCCAGCGAGATGGTCCGCTACGAGCCCGACGAGGCCGACCTGCTCGCCACCCAGCACAAGATCGAGGCGCTGTGGGAGGCCATCGAGCTGGCTCAGCGCACGGGTGACTTCGAGCCCAGCCCCGGCCGGCAGTGCGACTGGTGCGCGTTCAAGGCCCACTGCCCGGCCTTCGGCGGCTCGATCCTGCCGATGCCGAAGCCACCGTCGGGCTGGGCTCGGCTCAAGCGGGCGGTGCGGCGTCGCTGGCGTCGCTGGCAGCGGCGCCATTCCGGCAGGCGGTGACCGCCCGACGTATCAGGCGGCCCGGACGACGCTCCTCTCGCTTCGACCAGCCGGCACGGGACTGGTGACGGGGCTGTGAGCTGGGGGGCTCACGGACGGCCGAGGACCTTGAGGTCCTCGGCCGTCAGTCCCGCCAGGGTGTCCCGGAACACCCGGCGCGGCCCGTCGAGCACCGGCACGTGGTTCTCGACGACGAGCACCAGGCAGCCCGCCTGCTCGGCCGACTTGGCGCCGGTGTTGGAGTCCTCGATGGCCAGGCACCGGTCCGGACGCACGCCGAGCGCGGCGGCCGCCGTGAGATAGGGCTCAGGGTGCGGCTTGCCGAGCTCCACCTGGTCGCCGGTCACCACGACCCGGAACGTCTCCGGTGGCAGCTGGGCCAGGATCGGCGCCACGAACCGTTCGTAGGACATCGTGACCAGCCCGCAGCGGACGCCCTCCGCGCGCAGCGAGGCCAGCAGCCCGACCGCTCCGGGCCGCCACGGGACGTCGCGCTCGACCTTCTCCACCACCCCGTCGAGCAGCTCCTCGACGATCGCCTCCGGGCTGAGCTCCAGCCTCATCACCTTGCGGATGTAGCGGCCGGAGTCGAGCAGGTCGCTGCCGACCAGCTCCAGGGCGTCGGCCTGGCTCCAGCTCGCGCCGTACTTCTCGGCCATGGCGAACTCGGTGGTGATCCAGTACGGCTCGGTGTCGACCAGCGTGCCGTCCATGTCCCAGAGGACTGCGTCCATGGCTAGTGGTCAGTCGTCGGGGTCGTAGCCGAGGTTCGGCGAGAGCCAGCGCTCGGCCTCCGCGAGGCTCCAGCCCTTGCGCTCGGCATAGTCGGCGACCTGGTCGCGGGCGAGCCGGCCCACCACGAAGTACTGCGACTGCGGGTGGCTGAAGTACCAGCCGGACACCGCCGCGCCCGGCCACATGGCCATGCTCTCGGTGAGCGCGATGCCGGTGCGCGCCTCGACGTCGAGCAGCTCCCACAGGGTCTGCTTCTCGGTGTGGTCGGGGCAGGCGGGGTAGCCCGGCGCGGGCCGGATGCCTTGGTAGAGCTCCTTGATCAGGGCCTCGTTGTCCAGCTCCTCGTCCGGGACGTGGCCCCAGAACTCGGTGCGGACCCGCTGGTGGAGCCGCTCGGCGAACGCCTCGGCCAGCCGGTCGGCCAGCGACTCGAGCATGATGGCCGAGTAGTCGTCGTTGGCCTCCTTGAAGGCCTGGATCCGGTCCTGCGCGCCCAGCCCGGCGGTGACCGCGAAGGCACCGACGTGGTCCGGCAGCCCGGTCTCGCGCGGCGCCACGAAGTCGCCCAACGACCGGTTGGGTACGCCGTCCCGGTGCTCGCCCTGCTGGCGCAGGTTGTGCAGCGTCGTGAGCACCTCCGAGCGGGAGTCGTCGGTGTAGACCTCGATGTCGTCGCCGACCGCACTGGCCGGGAAGAAGCCGAGCACGCCGTTGGCCGTCAGCCACTTCTCGGCGATCACCTTGTCGAGCATGGCCTGCGCGTCTTCATAGAGGCCTCGCGCCGTCTCACCGGTCGTCGGACTGTGCAGGATGTCCGGGAACTTGCCCTTCATCTCCCACGCGTTGAAGAACGGCTGCCAGTCGATGTAGTCGCGGAGCTCGGCCAGGTCGTAGCTCTCGAGCACGTGGATGCCGGGCTCCTTGGGGGCCGGCGGCTCGTAGCCCTCCCAGGTGATCGGGGTCCGGTTGTCCCGCGCCCGGTCGACGGTGAGCATCGGCCGGTCGTGCTTGGCGGCGTGCCGCTCCCTCAGCGAGTCGTAGTCAGCCTTGACATCGGCCAGCAGCTGCGGCCGCTGGGTGTCGCTCAACAGCGCGGCCAGCGTCGGGACGGAGCGCGAGGCGTCCTTCACCCAGACGACGGGCCCGTCGTACTTCCCGTCGACCTTGACCGCGGTGTGTGCGCGAGAGGTGGTGGCCCCGCCGATCATGAGGGGGATCTCGAACCCGCGCCGCTGCATCTCGCCGGCCACGTTGACCATCTCGTCGAGCGACGGGGTGATCAGCCCCGAGAGTCCGACGGCGTCCGCGCCGATCTCGAACGCCGTGTCGAGGATCTTCTGGGCGGGCACCATCACGCCGAGGTCGATGACCTCGTAGTTGTTGCACTGGAGCACGACGCCGACGATGTTCTTGCCGATGTCGTGGACGTCGCCCTTCACGGTCGCCATCACGATGGTGCCGTTGGTGTCCTTGGCCGTGGCGTACTCGGGGTTGTCGAGCTTCTCCTGCTCGATGAACGGGATGAGGTAGGCGACCGCCTTCTTCATCACCCGGGCCGACTTCACCACCTGGGGCAGGAACATCTTGCCGGCGCCGAACAGGTCGCCCACGACGTTCATGCCGTCCATCAGCGGCCCCTCGATCACCTCGATGGGGCGGCCGCCGCGGTCGGAGATCAGCTGGCGCAGCTCCTCGGTGTCGCTCTCGGCGTAGGCGTCGATGCCCTTGACCAGAGCGTGCGTGATCCGCTCCCCGACGGGCAGGCTCCGCCACTCCGCGGCCTCGGCCTCGGTGACGTCCCCCTGCTTGTTGTGCGCCTCGGCGATCTCGAGCAGCCGCTCGGCGGCGTCGGGACGGCGGTTGAGCACGACATCCTCGATGCGCTCCCGGAGCTCCGGTTCGACCTGGTCGTAGACGACCAGCGCACCGGCGTTGACGATGCCCATGTCGAGGCCGGCGTTGATCGCGTGGTAGAGGAAGACCGCGTGGATCGCCTCGCGGACCGGGTTGTTTCCGCGGAACGAGAAGCTCACGTTGGAGATGCCGCCGGACACCTTGGCGCCGGGCAGGTTCTGCTTGATCCACCGGGTGGCCTCGATGAAGTCGAGGCCGTACGACGCGTGCTCCTCGATGCCGGTCGCGACGGCGAACACGTTGGGATCGAAGATGATGTCCTCGGCCGGGAAGCCGACCTCGTCGACCAGGATGCGGTAGGCCCGCTCGCAGATCGCCTTGCGGCGTTCGAGGTTGTCGGCCTGGCCGTCCTCGTCGAAGGCCATGACGACCGCGGCGGCGCCGTACTTGCGGCACAGCCGGGCCTGCTCGCGGAACTTGTCCTCGCCCTCCTTCATGGAGATCGAGTTGACGATCGGCTTGCCCTGGACGTTCTTGAGCCCGGCCTCGATCACCTCCCACTTCGAGGAGTCGACCATGACCGGCACCCTGCTGATGTCCGGCTCGGAGGCGACGAGCTTGAGGAAGCGGTCCATGGCCGCAACACCGTCGATCATCCCCTCGTCCATGTTGACGTCGATGACCTGCGCGCCGTTCTCGACCTGCTGCGCTGCGACCGAGAGCGCGGTGTCGAAGTCGCCTGCCTTGATCAGGTTCCGGAACTTCGCGGAACCGGTGATGTTGGTCCGCTCCCCCACGTTCACGAACAGGCTGTCCTCGGTGATCGTGAACGGCTCCAGCCCCGACAGCCGCATGCCGGGGTCCAGCTCATGGGTGTCGCGGCGGGTCTTGCCCTCGACGGCGGCGGCGATGGCGGCGATGTGCGCCGGCGTGGTGCCGCAGCAGCCGCCCACCAGGTTCACGTAGCCGGCCTCGGCGAACTCGCCGATGATCGCGGCGGTCTCCTCGGGCGCCTCGTCGTACTCGCCGAACGCGTTGGGCAGCCCGGCGTTGGGGTAGCAGGAGACGAACGAGTCGGCGATCCGGGACATCTCCGCGATGTAGGGCCGCATCTCCTTGGCCCCGAGCGCGCAGTTGAGGCCCACCGCGATGGGGTTGACGTGCCGGATCGAGTCCCAGAACGCCTCGGTCACCTGACCCGACAAGGTGCGGCCGGAGGCGTCGGTGATGGTGCCGGAGACGATGACGGGCCAGCGCCGGCCGTACTCCTCGAAGACCGACTCGACCGCGAAGATCGCGGCCTTGGCGTTGAGGGTGTCGAAGATCGTCTCGATGAAGAGCAGGTCGGCGCCACCGTCGAGCAGGCCACGGGTCGCGTCGGTGTACGCCGCGACCAGCTGGTCGAAGCTCACGTTGCGGGCGGCCGGGTCGTTGACGTCCGGCGAGATCGAGGCGGTCCGCGTGGTGGGCCCGAGCGCGCCGGCGACGTACCGCGGCCGCTCCGGCGTGGACACCTGGTCGGCCACGGACCGGGCGAGCCGGGCGGCCTCGAGGTTGAGCTCGTGGGCCAGGTCCTCCATGCCGTAGTCGGACAGTGAGATGGCCGTGGCGTTGAAGGTGTTGGTCTCGATGATGTCCGCGCCGGCCTCGAGGTACTCCCGATGGATCGAGGCGATGATCTCGGGCTGGGTCAGCGTGAGCAGGTCGTTGTTGCCCTGCAGGTCGGAGGGCCAGTCCGCGAACCGCTCCCCGCGGTAGCCGGCCTCCGACGGGCGGTCCCGCTGGATCGCCGTGCCCATGGCACCGTCGATGACCAGGATCCGCTCGGCGAGCGCAGCGGTCAGCGCCTCGGTGGCGTCCGGACGCCAGTCAGGCTGCTGGTCGGTCATGGTTGCCTCCTCTCGCGCTCGGGGTCGGTCGACCCGTCCCGTGGTGCAGGTGACGAGCCTACGAACAGCGTCCATCTGCTGGACGGCATTCCCGCATGGTGGCACCGGCCCGTCTCAGCCTCCGAATCGTCGCCCGAGACCTACACTCAATGGGTGACCTCACCCCACGCAATGGCACGGATCCGGGCGCTGCGTGCCGAGATGGCGCTCGCCGTGGCGGGGACCCACTGAGATGATCGAGCTGGAGGACATCGAGGGTCTGGTGGACCCGGTGGTCATCGCCGCCTTCGAGGGATGGAACGACGCGGCCGACGCCGCCTCCTCCGCGGTCGACCACCTGATGCAGGTCTGGAACGCCCGGATCGTCGGTGCGATCGACCCGGAGGAGTTCTACGACTTCCAGGTCAACCGGCCGATGGTCAGCGGCGACCAGGCCGGCCACCGGCGGATCTCCTGGCCCGGCACGACGCTGGCCATCGCGTCGCCGCCCGACCTGGACCGCGACATCATCCTGATGCGCGGCATCGAGCCGAACATGAAGTGGCGACAGTTCTGCGCCGAGCTGCTCGCGGCCTGCGACGACCTCGGCGGCCAGCTGGTGGT
>Ga0136846_1231556_pt1 | contig 10492 bp, 7 predicted proteins | sample HopSoiMetagenom2_FD_96841 | JGI IMG/M metagenome (GOLD analysis project Ga0136846, IMG submission 96841) | Grasslands soil microbial communities from Hopland, California, USA - 2 Assembly 2016 (version 4) | ecosystem: Environmental > Terrestrial > Soil > Grasslands | place: USA: Hopland... | reverse complement strand
TCGATCACGGTCATGTTGATCAATCCGATTGCGATGGAAGAAGGCTTGCGCTTCGCGATTCGTGAAGGTGGTCGTACCGTCGGCGCCGGTGTCGTTGCCAAGATCATTGAGTAATAAATAAATGAATTTGCATGCTGCGATGCCCAATGATTCCGGTGTCGCAGCATTGTCAATTCAGGTAGTGTTTAAACGTAGGGGCGTAGCTCAATTGGCAGAGCGTCGGTCTCCAAAACCGAAGGTTGGGGGTTCGAGGCCCTCCGCCCCTGCCACCGATTTAGGTGTAGGGCACCGAAAGTAAAAGCGTATGTCTAATCACCCCGTGCAAACCGTCAGCACATCAAGCGATAAAATCAAACTTGCGTTGGCAGTTTTTGCTGTGGTAGCTGGTGTTTTTGGTTTTTATTTTCTGGCGGATAAGCCGACCGCTGTGCGTGCTGGTGCGCTAGTGGTGGGCTTGGTGCTGGCGATTGTGTTCGCGTGGACTTCTGCGCTGGGCCGTGATTTTCTGAATTTCGCCAAAGAAGCGGTGCGCGAGACCAAAAAAGTGGTCTGGCCGACGCGTAAAGAGGCGGCGCAAATTACGGCAATCGTATTCGCATTTGTCCTTGTTATGGCAATTTTCCTGTGGGGTACGGATAAGTTGCTGGAATTCGTGTTGTACGATCTGATTCTGAGCTGGAAACAATAATGAGCGAGAACACGCAGGACGGCGGGCAAGGCGCCGTAGTGACAACTCCCGCTAGTGGCAATAAGCGCTGGTATGTCGTGCACGCTTATTCTGGTATGGAAAAAAGTGTGCAGCGTGCACTTGCGGAGCGTATTGCTCGTGCTGGCATGGAGGGTAAGTTCGGCCAGATTCTGGTGCCGACTGAGGAGGTCATTGAAGTCAAGAATGGTCAGAAATCTGTCACCGAGCGTCGCTTCTTCCCGGGTTATGTATTGGTTGAGATGGAAATGACCGATGAGACTTGGCATCTGGTGAAAAACACCAGCAAAGTGACCGGTTTCATTGGAGGTAAATCCAACAAGCCGACACCGATTCCTCCGCATGAGGTCGATAAGATCATGCATCAGATGCAGGAGGGTGTCGAGAAGCCGCGCCCGAAGGTGTTGTACGAAGTGGGCGAGTTGGTGCGCATCAAGGATGGGCCTTTTACCGATTTCAACGGCAATGTTGAAGAGGTTAATTACGAAAAGTCCCGTGTGCGTGTATCGGTTACCATTTTTGGTCGTGCAACACCGGTCGAGTTGGAGTTTGGTCAAGTCGAAAAGGTTTAGCGGTAAACGCTTGTTAGAGCGTCACAAGAAATTGTTGAAATCTAAAGTGCAATAAAAGAGGAGCCCCAGTACCTTGTCGGAAGACCGGTGAACAGGCGCTAATACTCAATTAACGTAGGAGCCATCATGGCAAAGAAAATTATAGGTTTTATCAAGCTGCAAGTGCCAGCTGGTAAAGCAAATCCGTCTCCTCCGATTGGTCCGGCGCTGGGGCAGCGTGGTTTGAACATCATGGAATTTTGCAAGGCGTTCAACGCCCAGACTCAAGGTGTCGAGCCAGGTCTGCCGATTCCGGTTGTGATCACGGCCTTTGCGGACAAGTCTTTCACTTTCGTGATGAAGACGCCGCCGGCCACGATTCTGATCAAAAAGGCTGCTGGTATTGCCAAGGGCTCGGCCAAGCCGCATACCGACAAGGTTGGCAAGATCACCCGCAAGCAAGCGGAAGAAATCGCGACAACAAAACGGCCGGATCTCACGGCTGCCGACATGGACGCAGCTGTGCGCACGATTGCCGGCTCCGCACGTTCCATGGGCATCACGGTGGAGGGTCTGTAATATGGCTAAGTTATCCAAGCGCGCGAAAGCGCTCAAAGCAAAAGTTGATCGTACTAAAGTTTATCCATTTGATAGCGCGATTGCCTTGATCAAGGAATGTGCAACTGCCAAGTTCAACGAATCGATTGATGTATCAGTGCAGTTGGGCGTGGATGCAAAAAAATCCGACCAAGTTGTGCGTGGCTCTGTCGTGCTGCCGGCTGGCACTGGTAAAACTGTTCGCGTTGCTGTGTTTGCCACTGGCGACAAGGCTGAACAAGCAAAAGCCGCTGGCGCCGATATCGTTGGCATGGAAGATTTGGCTGAGCAAATCAAAGCCGGCAACATGCCTTTCGATATCGTGATCGCTTCGCCAGACACAATGCGTATCGTTGGTACGCTCGGTCAAATCCTCGGGCCGCGTGGCATGATGCCTAATCCTAAGGTCGGCACCGTGACACCGGATGTCGCGACTGCAGTTAAAAATGCAAAAGCAGGTCAAGTGCAATATCGTACCGATAAGGCAGGTATCATCCACGCGACCATCGGCCGTAAATCGTTCGCTGACGGTGACCTGAAGTCCAACTTGCTGGCGTTGATTGAAGCGCTAAACAAAGCCAAGCCTGCCAGTAGTAAAGGTGTGTATCTGCGCAAAGTATCGCTGTCCTCTACGATGGGCGCTGGTGTGCGCGTCGATCAAGCGACATTGGCGCTTTAAAGTATTGCAGGATAGAGCTTATAAGGCGTCGCCGTGCGCGAAAATGACGTGGCCGGCGTGGCTCTGTTCTCAATTGATTAGAAGTAAGGAATTAAGTCCCTGTGTTCCACGCATGGGGCGACTCTTTGGGCTGGACTGGAATGTTGAATTATTGCGGGGCAGGGCAGGTCACGTAGGCTTAACCGTATGGCGGGTAAGCTTGACTTGGCATATTTCCTCTCTGTCCCCAACTGATCAAACATGACGGTCCAGGTTGTCAAAGACCGTTGGGCGGCGTGCATGCAAGTGATGTACAAAGTTAAACCGCAGGATGAGCGATCATCTCGCACCCAACGCAGATGGTGTGCCCGAACAAGTTTTGCAGTTTCTATGCTGCGCATGTAACTCGTGCCAGTTTTGAGCTCCTAACTTCGGACGCCGTGTTCGAATCGATGCAAGGTAAGTAGCCAAATGGTTATGTAGTCACCGAGCATTATTATTGGAGGTTGATCTTGAGTCTCAATCTGAATGACAAAAAGGCCGTAGTCGCCGAAGTCTCTGCAAAAGTAGCATTGGCGCAGACAATCGTCGTGGCCGAATATCGTGGCATCCAGGTTGGTCACTTGACGCAACTGCGCGCTAAAGCGCGTTCCGAAGGGGTGTACCTGCGCGTGTTGAAAAATACACTCGCGCGTCGTGCCGTTGAAGGAACTGCGTTTGCTGGCCTCGCTTCCGAAATGACCGGCCCGTTGATCTATTCGATCTCTGAGGATGCTGTTGCTGCTGCCAAAGTCCTCAACGACTTTGCGAAAGGTAACGACAAGCTGGTTGTCAAGGCGGGTAATTATGCAGGTAAACCGCTTGATAAGGCGGGTGTCACTGCATTGGCTAGCATTCCGAGCCGTGAAATTCTGCTGTCCCAGTTGCTGGGCATCATGCAGGCACCGGTTTCTGGCTTTGCCCGTGGCTTGGCTGCACTTGCAGCGAAAAAGGAAGCAGAAGCCGCTTAATTCTGCGATTTATCCCAGGATTGGCTTTCGCATTTTTTGCGTCAGTACTACATGTTTGCTTGCGGGACCGAGTTGAGCGCTGCATAAGCGGAGCGTACTCTGTCCCTCAACTGATCAAAAATCAATTTAGGAGTTTCAAATGGCAATTAGCAAAGACGATATCCTTGAAGCAGTAGGCGCGATGTCCGTAATGGATCTGAACGATCTGGTCAAGGCTTTTGAAGAAAAATTTGGCGTGTCCGCTGCTGCCATGGCAGTTGCCGGCCAAGCTGCTGGGGGCGCTGCTGCCGCTGCTGAAGAGCAAACCGAATTCACGGTCGTTCTGTCCGAAATCGGCGCAAACAAAGTTGGCGTGATTAAAGCAGTTCGTGAAATCACTGGTTTGGGCTTGAAAGAGGCGAAAGATCTGGTTGACGGTGCACCAAAGCCAGTCAAGGAAGGTATTGCTAAAGCAGATGCAGAAGCTGCGAAGAAAAAGCTGGAAGAAGCTGGCGCGAAAGCGGAACTCAAGTAATTCCAGCTTGCCACAGCGCTTGCAAGGCGCCGGAGTCAAAGTGCGGACCTCTCTCGCAGGAGAGGAGTCGGCTTTGGCTTCTTTGTCGTTTCGATTTGTCGAGTGCAGAGTATCGTGTGCCTAGGCACTCTTTAAAACTGTCTGGCAATACTTAAAAATTTGACGCTGCTCTTTCTGAATTGCCATGTTGTTCGAAGTAGATGGCCAGTTTAGTCAAGCTAGAAGGGCCGAGACTTGAGGTTTCGCAGATGTTTGGGTTGTAGTCAAGAACCCTTCCGAAGCCTGAATTCTCTATCCTTCCTGTCACTCACGGAGTGTCCATGCACTACTCATTTACTGAGAAGAAGCGCATTCGTAAATCATTTGCGAAGCGCGCTAACGTTCACAACGTTCCGTTCCTGCTGGCGACCCAGCTCGAGTCTTACCTGGGCTTTCTGCAAGCGGACAAAGTGCCGTCTCAACGCAGAAACGAGGGCTTGCAATCCGCCTTCACGTCCATTTTTCCGATCGTATCGCACAATGGTTTCGCGCGGCTAGAATTTTTGTCGTACGTGCTCGGCGATCCGCCTTTTGACGTGAAAGAATGTCAGCAGCGCGGACTGACCTTCGCGTCGCCGCTACGCGCCAAGGTGCGTCTGGTGATTCTCGACAAGGAATCGCCGACCAAGCCGGTTGTGAAAGAAATGAAGGAGCAGGAGGTCTACATGGGCGAATTGCCGCTCATGACGACCACCGGCTCGTTCGTGGTCAATGGCACCGAGCGCGTCATTGTGTCGCAGTTGCATCGTTCGCCCGGCGTATTCTTCGAACATGACCGTGGCAAGACGCACTCGTCCGGTAAGTTGCTGTTCTCGGCACGTATCATTCCTTACCGCGGTTCCTGGCTCGACTTCGAATTCGATCCGAAAGACATTTTGTTCTTCCGCGTCGACCGTCGCCGCAAGATGCCGGTCACGATCCTGCTGAAAGCCATCGGCATGACGCCGGAGCAGATTCTCGCGAACTTTTTCGTGTTCGATAATTTCACGCTGCGCTCCGAGGGCGCCGAGATGGAATTCGTCGCTGAACGCCTGCGCGGTGAAGTTGCGCGTTTCGACATCGCGGACAAGTCGGGCAAGGTGCTGGTCTCGAAAGATAAGCGTATCAATGCCAAGCATGTGCGCGAAATCGACGCTGCCGGCATCAAGCATATTTCTGTGCCGGAAGACTATCTGCTCGGTCGCGTATTGGCGAAGAACATTGTCGATACCGATACTGGTGAAGTAGTCGCGAGCGCCAACGACGAGTTGACCGAAGAATTGCTCGGCCGTCTGCGTGAAGCTAGCGTGACCGATATTCAGACGCTGTACACCAACGATCTGGATCAGGGGGGATATATTTCCCAGACCCTGCGTATGGACGATACTGCGGATCAGATGGCTGCCAAAGTCGCGATCTACCGTATGATGCGTCCGGGCGAGCCGCCGACAGAGGATTCAGTCGAGGCATTGTTCAACGGCTTGTTCTACAACGAAGACCGCTACGATTTGTCGGCAGTCGGCCGCATGAAGTTCAATCGCCGTATTGGCCGTGACGAGCTGACTGGTGCGATGACATTGTCGAACGAAGACGTGCTGGCAGTGATCAAGATTCTGGTTGAATTGCGTAACGGCCGCGGCGAAGTTGATGACATTGATCACCTCGGTAACCGTCGTGTGCGTTGTGTCGGCGAATTGGCAGAAAACCAGTTCCGTGCCGGCTTGGTGCGTGTTGAGCGTGCTGTGAAGGAACGCCTCGGCCAAGCCGAAGCGGATAATCTGATGCCGCACGACTTGATCAACTCGAAGCCAATTTCGGCTGCGATTCGCGAGTTCTTCGGTTCTTCGCAGTTGTCCCAGTTTATGGACCAGACCAACCCATTATCGGAAATCACGCACAAGCGCCGCGTTTCTGCACTGGGCCCGGGGGGGTTGACGCGCGAGCGTGCAGGTTTCGAAGTACGCGACGTGCATCCGACCCACTATGGCCGTGTATGCCCGATCGAGACGCCAGAAGGTCCGAACATCGGTCTGATCAACTCGCTCGCGTTGTATGCGCGCCTGAACGAGTATGGTTTCCTTGAGACGCCTTACCGTAAAGTGGACGGCAGCAAGATCACCAGCCAGATCGACTACTTGTCCGCAATTGAAGAAGGCCGCTACATCATCGCTCAGGCGAATGCGACGATCGATAAATCCGGCGAGTTGACCGATGAACTGGTTTCGGCACGTCAAGCCGGCGAAACCATTTTGGTGTCGCCGGAGCGCGTGCAATACATGGACGTGGCGCCAGGTCAGATCGTATCGGTGGCTGCTTCGCTGATTCCGTTCCTTGAGCACGACGATGCGAACCGCGCATTGATCGGTGCCAACATGCAACGCCAGGCGGTGCCTTGCTTGCGCCCAGAAAAGGCGTTTGTCGGTACCGGCATCGAGCGTACCGTTGCCGTCGACTCAGGTACTACAGTGCAGGCGTTACGCGGTGGCTTAGTGGACTATATCGATGCAGGCCGTGTCGTGATTCGTGTAAACGATGACGAAGCAACTGCAGGTGAAGTCGGTGTCGATATCTACAACCTGATCAAGTACACTCGTTCCAACCAGAACACCAACATCAATCAGCGTCCGATCGTCAAGGTCGGCGACCGGGTTGCCAAGCATGACGTGATCGCCGATGGCGCTTCGACCGATTTGGGCGAACTGGCCTTGGGTCAAAACATGCTGGTCGCGTTTATGCCGTGGAACGGCTACAACTTCGAAGATTAGATTTTGATCTCCGAAAAAGTAGTGGCGGATGACCGCTATACCTCGATTCATATCGAGGAATTGTCGGTTGTTGCCCGTGACACCAAGCTGGGTGCCGAAGAAATCACGCGTGATATCTCCAACCTTGCCGAGAACCAGCTGGCGCGTTTGGATGAATCAGGCATCGTCTACATCGGTGCAGAAGTCGAGGCTGGAGATACGCTGGTCGGTAAAGTGACGCCGAAGGGTGAAACGCAACTGACGCCAGAAGAAAAACTGTTGCGCGCAATCTTTGGCGAAAAAGCCTCCGACGTGAAAGACACGTCGCTGCGCGTGCCATCGGGCATGATCGGTACCGTGATCGATGTGCAAGTGTTTACGCGCGAAGGCATCGCACGCGACAAGCGAGCACAACAGATCATCGACGACGAGTTGAAGCGTTATCGCCTGGACTTGAACGACCAGTTGCGTATTGTCGAAGGTGACGCATTCCAGCGTTTGGAAAAAATGTTGATCGGTAAAGTCGTCAACGGCGGCCCGAAAAAATTGGCCAAAGGCGTGAAGATCACCAAGGAATATTTGGACGATCTGGACAAGTACCATTGGTTCGACATTCGTCCTGCAGATGACGATGCAGCGGCCGCACTGGAAGCGATCAAGGAATCGATCGCCGAGAAACGCCATCAGTTCGATCTTGCATTCGAAGAAAAGCGCAAGAAGTTGACACAAGGCGACGAATTGCCGCCGGGCGTGCAAAAAATGGTCAAGGTTTACCTCGCCGTCAAACGTCGCCTGCAGCCAGGCGACAAGATGGCGGGTCGTCACGGTAACAAGGGGGTGGTGTCGCGCATTGTGCCGGTGGAAGACATGCCATACATGGCCGATGGCACACCAGCCGACATCGTGTTGAACCCGCTCGGCGTCCCGTCCCGTATGAACGTCGGTCAGGTGCTCGAAGTGCATTTGGGCTGGGCTGCCAAAGGTCTGGGCTTGCGTATCGGCGAAATGCTGAAGGCACAAGCCAAGGCAGCTGAATTGCGCAAGTTACTGATGACGATTTATAACGAGTCCGGCAAGACCGAAGACCTCGACAACTTCTCCGATGACGAAGTGCTGGAATTGGCGAACAACCTGAAATACGGCGTGCCGTTCGCGACACCGGTGTTCGATGGCGCGCATGAGAGTGAAATCCGCCGCATGTTGGATCTTGCCTATCCGGATGCAATCGCCAAGCAGCTCGGCATGACCCCGTCCAAGAACCAGGTGACGATGTATGACGGCCGCACCGGTGAAGCATTTGAGCGCTCGGTTACGGTCGGCTACATGCACGTGCTGAAATTGCACCACTTGGTCGACGACAAGATGCACGCGCGTTCGACCGGCCCTTACTCGCTCGTTACCCAGCAACCGTTGGGCGGCAAGGCGCAGTTCGGCGGCCAGCGTTTCGGCGAGATGGAGGTTTGGGCACTGGAAGCTTACGGCGCATCGTATGTGCTGCAAGAGATGTTGACCGTGAAGTCGGACGACGTGAACGGTCGGACCAAGGTGTACGAGAATCTGGTCAAGGGCGATCACGTGATCGACGCCGGCATGCCGGAATCTTTCAACGTGCTGGTGAAGGAAATCCGCTCGCTGGGTATTGATATTGATCTCGAAAGAGATTAAACGAGAGTCTTGTTGAACAGTCAGGGACAGAGTAGCTTGGGGCGCTTCGGCGCCTCACAACCTCTGTCCCGCAAGTTATAAGATAGTTTTTTCACGCCAACCTGGAGTGATACATGAAAGCACTGCTCGATCTATTCAAGCAAGTTCAGCAAAATGAACAATTCGACGCGATCAAGATTGGTCTCGCGTCTCCCGAGAAAATCCGTTCATGGTCCTACGGCGAAGTCAAAAAGCCGGAAACTATTAACTATCGTACCTTCAAGCCTGAGCGCGACGGTCTGTTCTGCGCCAAGATTTTTGGCCCGATCAAGGATTACGAATGCCTTTGCGGTAAATACAAGCGGTTAAAACATCGCGGCGTCATTTGCGAAAAGTGCGGCGTTGAAGTCACACTGGCCAAAGTGCGCCGCGAGCGCATGGGCCATATCGAACTGGCATCACCAACCGCGCATATCTGGTTCCTGAAATCGCTGCCATCGCGTTTGGGCATGGTCCTGGACATGACATTGCGCGATATCGAGCGCGTCTTGTACTTTGAAGCCTACGTCGTGACGGACCCCGGCATGACTCCGCTGAAAAAATGTCAGATCATGTCGGAAGACGACTACGCTGCCAAGTATGAAGAATTCGGCGACGACTTCACCGCATTCATGGGTGCTGAAGGCATCCGTGAATTGCTGCGTTCGATCGACATCGACCGCGATGCAGAGACATTGCGCGTCGAGCTGAAAGAGTCCAAATCCGAAGCGAAGATCAAGAAATACGCGAAGCGCCTGAAAGTGCTTGAAGCATTCCAACGTTCCGGCATCAAGCCGGACTGGATGATCATGGAAGTGTTGCCGGTGCTGCCGCCGGAACTGCGTCCGTTGGTGCCGCTGGACGGCGGCCGTTTCGCGACCTCCGACTTGAACGATCTGTATCGCCGTGTCATCAACCGCAACAATCGTTTGAAGCGTTTGATGGAACTCCGCGCACCGGAAATCATCACGCGCAACGAAAAGCGCATGTTGCAGGAAGCGGTCGATTCGCTGCTGGATAACGGTCGTCGTGGCAAAGCGATGACTGGCGCCAACAAGCGTCCGCTGAAGTCGCTGGCCGAAATGATCAAAGGCAAGGGTGGCCGTTTCCGTCAGAACTTGCTCGGCAAGCGCGTCGACTACTCCGGTCGTTCCGTCATCGTGGTGGGGCCGCAACTGAAATTGCATCAGTGCGGCTTGCCGAAATTGATGGCGCTGGAATTGTTCAAGCCCTTCATTTTCAATAAGCTCGAACTGATGGGCTTGGCGACCACGATCAAGGCCGCGAAGAAACTGGTCGAGATTCAAGAGCCGGTCGTGTGGGACATCCTGGAAGACGTGATCCGCGAACATCCGGTCATGTTGAACCGTGCGCCGACACTGCACCGCCTCGGTATTCAAGCGTTTGAGCCGGTCCTGATCGAAGGTAAAGCAATCCAGCTGCACCCGCTCGTCTGCGCCGCATTCAACGCCGACTTCGATGGTGACCAGATGGCGGTCCACGTGCCGCTGTCGATCGAAGCGCAGATGGAAGCGCGCACCCTGATGCTGGCGTCGAACAACATCCTGTTCCCGTCGAACGGCGAACCGTCGATCGTGCCGTCGCAGGACATCGTGCTCGGGCTCTACAACCTCACCCGCGAGCGTCCGTACGCCAAGGGCGAGTACAAGGAGTTCGCCGACGGTCGTCCGGCGCAGGGCGTGTTCGCCTCGGTGTCCGAGGTCCGCATGGCGTACGACCACGGCGAGATCCACCTGCAGGCCGCGATCAAGCTGCGCATGCGCAAGCCGGACGGCGACGGCACCGAGCTGGTGTCGACCACGGTCGGCCGCGCGCTGCTGCGCGACATCTGCCCGCGCCAGATCCCGTTCGAGTCGATCAACCGCGTGATGGGCAAGAAGCAGCTCGCCGAGCTGATCGACCTCGTCTATCGCGAGTGCGGTCAGAAGGCGACGGTGCTCCTGGCCGACGCGCTGCGCACCGCCGGGTACACGTTCGGCACCCAGGCGGG
>Ga0136846_1224180_pt1 | contig 10492 bp, 8 predicted proteins | sample HopSoiMetagenom2_FD_96841 | JGI IMG/M metagenome (GOLD analysis project Ga0136846, IMG submission 96841) | Grasslands soil microbial communities from Hopland, California, USA - 2 Assembly 2016 (version 4) | ecosystem: Environmental > Terrestrial > Soil > Grasslands | place: USA: Hopland... | reverse complement strand
GCGCGCTCCACCCACCAGGCGGTGTCGGGCGCGACGGCGATCCGCGCCTCGCCGACCGTCTCGCCGATCTGCCAGGGCGGCCGCTGCCGGTACTCCTCGACCTCGAACTCGGCCGGGAGCCGGAAGTCGCGCTCGCGCCGCGTGGCGAGGCGGATGTCACCGCGGATGCGCGAGACCCGGAACGTCCGCATCGCCTCGCGCTCGACGTCGTGGCCGACGAGGTACCAGATGCCGTTGTCGTTCAGCAGGGCGTACGGGTTGATCAGGCGCTCGGCCTGCTTGTCGCGTGAGATCGACCAGTACTCGAAGCGCACGGTGCGCTGCTTCGAGATCGCCGACTCCAGCTTGGCGAGCCGTCCCGGCATCTCCACCGAGTAGTCGGGGTCGAAGACCTCGACGCGGACCTCGTTCTCCGTCGCCGGCTCCGGGAAGCCCGGGCGCCCGAGCGCGAGGTTCTGCAGCGCGAGGCGCAGCGGCTCGGCGTACGCGAACTGGCCCTCGAGCAGGTAGAGGCACGTCTGCAGCGCCGCGAGCTCGTCGTCCGAGAGCTCGAGCGGCGGCAGGAAGTAGCGCTCCGAGCGCAGGCTGTAGAGCTCCTCGCCCGTGAACTCGTCGCGCTGCGAGTCGAGCGGCACGCCCAGCTGGATCAGCTCGGCGCGGTCGGAGTAGAACCGGCGGGCGAACGCCTCGTCGGACATCTCCGAGTAGCCCTCGACGTTCTGCTTCACGTCGCGCGCGGTGAGCGGGCGGCGCTCGGCCATGAGGAAGGCGACGAGCGAGAGCTGGCGGATGAGCTTGTCGGTGTCGTGGGACACGCGGGGGTATTCAAGCGGATTTCGCCCGAGTGCTTGCAATCCGACTGTGGGTCCGTTATTCACACCCTTCCCTTCCCCGTCGCCGTCCCCGGAAGGGCATGGATTGCCACGGAGGGCAACATCACTTCAGAGTTTGTAACAGCGAGGGGAAACCGTTAGACTGACGGCCCGCCCCAGCGGCCCGATCGTGAATTCCTTATGACGACTACGTTTGCGCCCATTGAAGCCGCCCTCGAGCGGGACGAGACGGATGAGCGGATCCAGCACATCCAGGCGTGTATGTATCAGTACTCGCGAGCCATGTATCGTTCGCTTCGAGAGCTGATCGACCCGTACGTCTCGCATGAGGTCCGGCTCGAGTACCGCCGGGCGCTGCTCTGGGAATGCGAGCAGACGTTGTCTCGGCTGGCGAAGGACCCGCAGTACTTCTCCAAGCCGGATCGCGCGCTTTTCCAGGACATTCGTCGCTACTTCCCGATCACGGCGCAGGCCGAAGTTGCCTGGATCGTGCAGGAAGGGATCAACGCGGCGGTCGCCTTCGTCGAGGAGCAGATCGAGGCGGGCGCGTTCGACGGCGGCGTCCCGCGCTGCCGCGCGACGACGCGGAAGGGCAAGCCGTGCCAGCGCACCCCGCTGCCGGAGCGCGACTTCTGCCCGTCGCATCAGCATCTCGAGACGGCCCAGGCCGCCTAGCTTCTAGCTGACGATCTGTCGGGTGTAGGCCTTGCCGAACCCGAGGCGCTGCGCGTGCTGCTGCGCGCTCGCGGCGTCGTCGGCCGACTCGTAGACGCCCGTGAAGATGACGAGGTAGCCGGGATGCAGGCTCGAGTAGCGCGACGAGTCGAGGATCCCGACGTCCGTCAGGCCCGAGCTCATCGCGCGGCGCGCGAGCCGGTTGGCCTTCAGTGACGCCGTCGCCGAGGGGTAGGAGGAGAGGACGACCGTGTAGGCCGTGCGGCCGAACGGCCAGGTGACCAGCGTCGTCTGCTTCTTCGGCGGCGTGTGCGTCCGCTTCTCGTTGCGCTGCTGCTGCGCCGGCGTGGGCGTCGAGGTCACCTCGCGCGTCGGCGTGACCGGCACCGGCTTCGCGCCCGTCGCCACGAAGAGCTCGGTTCGGGCCGGCGTGGTGCCGGTGGACGCCACGGCGACGGCGGCACCGGCGGCCGCCACGATGAGCAGCACGAGCGCGGCCCAGATCCAGTCGCCCGGGTACCAGCGCAGCCGGGCGCGCCACGCGCCGGCGAGGGCAGGCATGACGCCGTGCGGGTGCGGAAGCCGTGCGCCGCACTCGAGGCAGTACTCCTGGCCCGGCGCGACGCCCGCGTCGCAGTGCGGGCAGTGGTCGGCCTCGGGCGCTACCGCTCCCACGGGTCGCCGTCCTGCGCCTCGCGCCAGAACTCCTCGCCGTGCGCGGTCTGCTCGTAGCTCGCCGAGACGTGCTCCGAACGGGCCGTGTCGTCCGCGACCGTGCCGCAGTTGCCGCAGAACCGCGCGTCCGCGGGCAGCGGCGCGCTGCACCGCGCGCAGCTGACGACGGCCTCGCCGGCGCCGCGGCCGCAGTTGGCGCAGAAGTGCGCGCCCCAGGCAAGCGGCGCCCCGCATTCGCAGTACATGCCGCCGCGCCGGCGGCGCGCGGCCGAAGCGCGGTCGAGCGACTCGTCGAGCAGCCGGATGCGATCCTCGAGCGCGAGCAGCTCGCGGCACTGCTCGAAGAGCAGGTCCTGGCGAAAGCGGTTCCGGCGGACCATCTCGAGCGCAAGTCCGCCGAGATCTCGGATGCGCTCCTCGCGCACGCGGCTCAGCGCGCGGCGCTCACGGCGCAGCTGGCCGGGCGTAGCGGCGCGTGGCGGGGCCTCCGGAACAGGCGGCACCGGCCGGTCGCGCCCGAAGAGCGAGCGTCCCGCCATGGCGGCGGGAAGGCTAGCCGCTCTCGGTCTCCACCACGCGGCGGCCGACCCCGACCAGGTAGAGCACGACCAGGATCACGCCGATCACGCCGGCGGCGATGCCGACCCACGGCACGATGAAGAGCAGCAGGAGCCCGAGCACGACGAGCGCGATGGCAGCGAACAACATGCGCTCCGCGTTCCCGCCATACCGGCGGGGAAACCTCAGAGCTGGAGGACGACCACGCGCTCCTCGGTGAGCTCGTGGACCGCGTACGCGGGGCCCTCGCGGGTGTTGCCCGAGTCCTTGACGCCGCCGTAGGGCATCTGGTCGGCGCGGAAGGTCGGCGCCTCGTTGACGGTGACGCCGCCGAACTCGAGCTCGCGCGCGGCGCGGAGCGCGGTGCGGACGTTCGCGGTGAAGATCCCGGCCTGGAGGCCGTAGCGCGTCCCGTTGGCGCGCTCGATCGCCTCGTCGAGCGAGTCGTACGGCGCCACCGTCATCACCGGGCCGAACACCTCCTCGCACGAGACCTTGGCGTCGGCCGGCGCGTCGGCGATCACCGTCGGGCGGATCAAGCCGTCCTGCAGCTCGCCGCCCGTGAGGATCTCGGCGCCTGCGCTGCGCGCCTCGTCGATCCACTCGAGGATGCGGTCGCGAGCGTCCTCGTCGATCACGGGCCCGACGTCGGTGTCGTCGTCGCCCGGGTCGCCGACGGCGAGCGCCTCGACTTTCGGCACCAGCTCCCCGACAAACTGGTCGTAGGCGGCGCGCGCGACGTAGACACGCTGCACCGAGATGCAGCTCTGGCCGGCGAACGAGAAGGCGTTGGCCGCGACGGCGGCCGCGGCGGCGGCCACGTCGGCGTCCGCCTCGACGATCACCGGCGTCGCGTTGCCCAGCTCGAGCAGCACCTTCTTGCGCGGCGCGCGCTCGCGCAGCTTCCAGCCGACGGGGCCCGAGCCGGTGAAGGTCAGCACGCCGACCCGCTCGTCGGCGACGAGCACGTCGCCGATCTCCGCCGATGGGCCGACCAGCACGTTGAGCCATCCGGGTGGGAGGCCGGCCTCCTGCTCGAGCTCGGCGAGCAGCAGCGCCGACAGCGGCGTCGCGCTCGCCGGCTTCAGCACCACGGCGCACCCGGCGGCGAGCGCCGGCGCGATCTTGTGCGCGACGAGGTTGAGCGGGAAGTTGAACGGCGAGATGGCCCCGACCACGCCGAGCGGCCGGCGCAGCGTGAACGCGAACTTGCCCTCGCCGGCCTGCGTGGCGTCCATCGGCACGACCTCGCCGGCCAGCTTGCGGGCCTCGACGGCGGCCATCGTGTAGGTCGACATCGCGCGCGCGGCCTCGACGCGCGCGGCTTTCATCGGCTTGCCGGCCTCGTCCGAGATCGTGCGCGCGGCCTCCTCGTGGCGCCGGCCGAGGTAGCCGGCGACGCGTACGAGGATCTCGGCCCGCTTGTGCGCGGGCAGCGGGGTCTCCATCGCGCGCGCGGCGGCGTCGACGGCGCGCTTGGCCTCGGCGGCGCCGGTCTTCGCGACCCGGCCGACGACCTCGCCCGAGTACGGAGAGCGCACGTCGATCCACTCACCGCTCTCGACCCACTCGCCGTCGATGAGGGCCTGGCGCTCGACAGCGGTGGCGGCCATGCGGGAAAGTCTACGTCGGTGCATCTGGACGACGTTCGCGCGATCCGCTACGGCGACGTGCTCTTCGAGGGGGAGCGCTGGCCGAACTGCATCCACGTCATCCAGCATCCGGAGGGGCGCGTGCTCGTCGACACCGGGATGATCGATTCGACGCCCGAGCTGGACGCGGAGTGGGGCGTCCGCTTCGACGCCGACCTGATCCCGCGTGACGTGGCGTGCGTCGTCAACACGCACCTGCACTTCGACCACTGCGGCGGCAACCGGCTCTTTCCCGGCGTGCCGATCCACGTGCAGCGGGCCGAGCGCGAGGCCGCGAAGGCGCCGGACTACCTCGAGGAGTGGGTCGAGTTCGAGGGCGCGGCCTACGTCGAGCACGACGGCGAGGCGGAGATCCTGCCCGGGATCAGGCTGGTCCCGACGCCCGGCCACTCGCCGGGGCATCAGTCCGTGCTGGTCGACACCGAGGACGGGCTCGTGATCGTCGCGGGCGACGTCGGCTACACGTGGGGGCAGTTCGACCGCAGCGAGTCGGGGCAGGCCCTGCTGGCGCTCGAGCCGCGGCGCATCTGGATCGCGCACGTGGCCGAGCCGCGCGACCTCCCGTGACCGCCATCGGGCCGGACATCCGCTACGCCCGCAGCGGCGGTACGGCAATCGCCTACCAGGTGGTCGGCGAGGGCGACACCGACCTCGTGTGGGTGCACGACTTCGTCTCCAACCTGGTCTACGGCTGGGAGTCGCCGCATATGCGCGCGTTCTACGAGCGGCTCGCCCGGTCGTTCCGGCTGATCCTCTTCGATAAGCGGGGCGTCGGGCTCTCCGACTACGGCGGTCAGCTCCCGACCTTTGAGACGCGCATGGAGGACATGCGCAGCGTGCTCGACGCCGTCGGCTCGGAGAACGCCGTGCTGCTCGGCTCGCATGACGGCTGCTCGATGGCGATCCTGTACGCCGCGACGTACCCCGAGCGCGTCCGGGCGCTGGTGCTGTTCCACCCGTTCATGCACCTCTCCGACGAGGACCGCGAGGAATCGCTGGCCGCCCTCCCGGCACTGCGCGAGAACTGGGGAACGCAGGAGTTCAGCGACGGCATGCTGAGCGAGATCGGCCCGACGCTCTTCGCGAACGAGGCCGACCGTCGCTGGTTCGCCAACTGGCTGCGGGTCGGCGCCTCGCCGCAGGTCGCCTACGCGCTCAACCGCGGGTGGATGGAATCGGACATCCGTGACGTCACGCCGGCCGTCCGCGTGCCCACGCTGGTGCTGTACCGCTCGTCCACGTTCTACGAGCAGTACAGCCTCGATACCGCCGCGCTCATCCCCGGCGCCCAGGCACGGCGCGTGTCCGGCACGGATGGATGGGGGATCTTCCTGTCGCCGGAGATTCCCGAGGAGGTGGAGCGGTTCGTCGCCGGCGAGCGGGCGCCCTCCATTCCGGACACCGTGCTCGCCACCCTGCTCTTCACGGACATCGTGCGCTCGACCGAGCGTGCCGCGGCGCTGGGCGACACCGCCTGGCGGGAGCTGCTGGAGCGCCACCATGCGCTCGTGCGGCGCGAGCTGGCGCGCTTCCGCGGTGAGGAGCGGGACACGGCGGGCGACGGCTTCTTCGCGACCTTCGACGGGCCGGCGCGTGCGATCCGTTGCGCGGAGAGCGTGGTCGCAGGCGTTCGCGAGCTAGGCCTCGAGATCCGGGCCGGCGTTCACACGGGCGAGTGCGAGCTCCACGATGCGAAGGTCGCGGGCATCGCGGTCTCGATCGGCGCCCGCGTCGCAGCGCTCGCCGGCCCCGGCGAGGTGGCTGTGTCGCAGACGGTCAAGGACCTCGTGGCCGGCTCCGGCATCGACTTCTCCGACATGGGTGTGCACGAGCTCAAGGGCGTGCCCGGCGAGTGGCGGGTCTATGCGGTGAACGGGTCGCCGCCGTAGGCTTCGCCGGTGGTCGTCTGCCCGAGCTGCGGCCAGGAGAACCCGGCCGGCGCACGCTTCTGCAACGCCTGCGCCGCCCCGCTCGGCGCGACCGCCGTCGAGACGCGGGAGGAGCGCAAGACGATCAGCGTCGTCTTCGTCGACCTCGTAGGGTTCACGGCCCGCTCGGAACAGCTCGATCCCGAGGACGTTCGCAGTCTCCTGACGCCGTACCACTCGCGCGTCCGCGACGAGCTCCAGCGGCACGGCGGCACGGTGGAGAAGTTCATCGGCGACGCAGTGATGGCGGTGTTCGGCGCGCCCGTCGCGCACGAGGACGACGCGGAGCGCGCCGTCAGGGCCGCGCTCGCCATTCGGGACTGGGCAGCGTCCGGTGACCTCGAGGTTCGCATCGCCGTGAACACCGGCGATGCGGTGGTCACAGTCGGCTCGCGCGCCGAGGCGGGCGACTCATTGGTGGCAGGCGACGTCGTCAACACCGCCGCGCGCCTCCAGGCGGCGGCGCCCGTCGGCGGCATCCTCGTCGGCGAGCGCACCGAGGCAGTCACGCGCGATGCGATCCGGTACGGCGACGCGCGTGACGTCGACGTAAAGGGGAAGTCCGCGCCCGTTCGGGCATGGACGGTCGTCGAGGCGATCGCATCGGCCGGGATCGACGTGTCCGCCGGCGGCGCGACGCCGCTCATCGGGCGCCGGCGGGAGACCGAGCTCCTCGCCTCCGCCCTGCGAGGGATCGTCGAGGAGAGGGGGGCGCAGCTCGTCACGCTCGTCGGCGTCCCCGGCATCGGAAAGTCGAGGCTCGTGGCCGAGCTCTACCGCCTCGTCGACGCGGCGCCCGAGCTCGTCACCTGGCGGCAGGGCCGCAGCCTGTCGTACGGCGACGGCATCGCGTATTGGGCGCTCGGCGAGATCGTGAAGGCCGAGGCCGGCATCCTCGAGACTGACGGCTCCGGCGAGGCGTCTGAGAAGCTCGCGGCCGCAGTCGGGCGCCTGGCAGGCGACGCGACCGAAGCGCGCTGGCTCGACCGCGAGCTCCAGCCACTCGTCGGCCTCGCCGAAGGCGGATCGACAGACGGAGCGGCCGGGGCGTGGCGGCGTTTCCTGGAGGGGATGGCCGAGCGCGGGCCGGCCGTGCTCGTGTTCGAGGACCTCCACTGGGCCGACGACGGGCTCCTGGACTTCGTCGACGATCTGGTCGACTGGCTGCGGACGGCGCCGCTGCTCGTGGTCGGTACCGCGCGGCCGGAGCTGCTCGAGCGGAGGCCGGGCTGGGGAGGCGGCAAGGCGAACGCGACGACCGTGTCGCTCCAGCCGCTGCGCGACGACGAGACGGCCGGCCTCGTGGCGTCGCTGCTCGGGCGGCCGGTACAGGACGCCGAGCAGCAAAGCATCCTGCTCGAGCGCGCAGGCGGCAACCCGCTCTTCGCGGAGCAGTACGTCCGCATGCTCGGCGAGCGCGGCTCGGCGGGCGGGCTCCCGGACTCGGTGCAGGGCGTGATCGCGGCCCGCCTCGACGCGCTGCCGGTGGACGAGAAGACGCTCGTGCAGGAGGCGGCGGTCTACGGAAAGGTGTTCTGGGCGGGGGCGGTCTCCGGGGCACTCGGGTTCGAGCGTGGCGACGTCGACGAGCTCCTTCGGCGTCTGGAGCGCAAGGATTTCGTCCGCCGTGAACGACGGTCGGCCGTCGCCGACGACACGCAATATTCGTTCCAGCACGTGCTCCTCCGCGACGTCGCGTACGGGCAGATACCCCGGGGCGTCCGCGCGGCGAAGCACCGACGCGCGGCGGAGTGGACCGCCGAGCTCGGCCGGCCGGACGAGCTTGCCGAGTTGATCGCCCACCATTACAAGCAGGCGCTCGAGCTGGCGCGAGCGACCGGTGTGACCGACGACGAGGAGCTGGTCCGCCGGACGCGGACGGCCCTCCGCGCCGCCGGCGACCGTGCGCTCGCCCTTGGCGCGTACCGGTCGGCTGCAGACGCATTCGGTGACGCGCTCGCGCTTGCGGGCGACGATCGCGAAGGTGCCGAGCTCGAGCTGCTGCACGCCCGGACCCGCCTGCACCTCGGCGAGCAGACCGGAGCCGCAGCCGAACGGGCGGTTAGACGGTTCAGGCAGCTCGGTGACGATCTCGGTATCGCCCGGGCCGAGGCGCTGGTCGCGCTGATCGCGTGGACTGTCGGTGACCGAGCGACGACCGACCGCCATCTTGCCGCGGCGCTGGAGTCGGCCGGGACCGCCCCCACGGACGTTCGCGCCGAGGTGCTCGCCCGCCAGGCGCAGCTCGAGATGCTCGCCGGCCGGTTCGACGAGGCGATCCGGGTCGGCTCCGAGGCGATTGCGATTGCCGAGTCGCTCGGAGTGGCGCGCGAGCACCGAAGTGTCTACGTCGCCGTGGCGACGGCGCGCTGCGGTCTCGGCGACACCGACGGTCTCGCCGCGCTCGCCGAGACGGAGGAGCTCGCGCTCTCCGAAGGCTCGTTCGAGGTCGCGGCGCTCGCTGCAGGAAACCTGTCGTCTGAGTTTCACTTTCTCGGCCGGCTCGCGGAAGCGCGCCGCGCCTTCGAGCGGAGCCGCGAGCTCTCGGCCGCCTACGGTCTGGGCAGGCATCTGCGCATGGGGCGCTCGGAGCGCGCGGGGTGGTCGTACCTCGACGGTGACTGGGACGAGGCGCTCGCCGCGCTCGACGAGCTCATCGCCGAGGCCGACGCCGGCGCGCCGAACTATTCGACCGCCGGCGACCTGGCGCTTCGCGCCTGGATGCGTGCTGCGCGCGGCGATACGGGAGGCGCCGTCGCCGACGCCGCCCGCGCCGTCGACTTCGCGCGCGCGTCCGATGTGCAGGCGCACGCTGCGGTGTACCCGCTCGCGGCGGCGATCCACCTCGCGGCCGGAGCGCGTGGCCCCGCCGACAAGCTCGCGAACAACGTCCTCGAAACCGGCACTGTGCTCGTCCCTGCGCTGTGCTCGCCCGTCCCGACGCTCGCGGACGTCGCCTGGCTGTTCCGCGATCTGAACCGCGGACCGGAGCTGCGTGAGCACATCCTCGACGCGACGCAGATCGAGAGCCCGTGGAACGACGCCGCGCGGGCGATTCTCGCCGGCGACCTCCTCGCCGCCGGCGACACGATCGAACGCATCGGCAACGACGCCGCGGCGGCGTATACGCGGTACCGAGGCGCCGGCGAGGCCGCCGCGCTCGGGCGGGACGCCGACGCGGAAACGGCGCGCGCGAAGGCGGCCGCATTCATGGCTCGAGCCCGCATTTCCGGCTTCCCCGTCCCGCGTGAACGGCCGCTCGGAGCCGAGACCGCGGCGTAGACTCGAGGCGTGGCCGAGGCGCTGATCATCGACGCTGTCCGCTCGCCGATCGGGCGGCGGAACGGCTCGCTCTCGGCGATGCGCGGCGACGAGCTCGCGGGGCGGATCCTGAACGCGCTCGTCGAGCGAACCGGCGTCGACCCGGCCGAGGTCGAGGACGTCCAGATGGGCTGCGTCACCCAGATCGGCGAGCAGGGCTGGAACATCGGCCGGATGGTGCCGCTCATCGCCGGCTGGCCGGACACGGTCTGCGGCACGTCCGTCGACCGGCAGTGCGGCTCCTCGATGCAGACGAACTTCAACGCCGCGACAGCGATCCGCGGGGGCGAGCTCGACGTCGTCGTGTCGGCCGGCGTCGAGATGATGTCGCGCGTGCCCATGGGCTCGAACGGTGGCGACCTGTCGCCGGAGCTCACGGCGCGGCACGACATCGTCATGCAGGGCATCTCCGCCGAGGTGATCGCGCGGGAGTGGAACCTCAGCCGCGAGGCGCTGGACGCCTACTCGCTCGAGTCGCACCGGCGCGCGATCGCGGCGAGCGACGCGGGGCGCTTCGAGAACGAGATCGTGCCGATCGACCTGAACGGCGGCGGCAGCGGGGTGGCCGCGCCCGAGCCCGAGTCGGGGGGAGGCGCCGCGGTCGCCGCGCCCGTGCGCGCGCTCGTCCACGACGAGACGCCGCGGCGAGACACCTCGCCCGAGAAGCTTGCCGCGCTGGCGCCCGCGTTCATCCCGGACGGTGTCGTGACGGCCGGGAACTCGAGCCAGATCTGCGACGGGGCCGCAGCGGTGCTGCTCGCCAGCGAGGCGGCGGCATCGCGGCTCGGCCTGCAGCCGCGCGGGCGCTTCGTCTCGTTCGGGCTCGCCGGCGGCGACCCGCGCCGGATGC
>Ga0136846_1208200_pt1 | contig 10493 bp, 9 predicted proteins | sample HopSoiMetagenom2_FD_96841 | JGI IMG/M metagenome (GOLD analysis project Ga0136846, IMG submission 96841) | Grasslands soil microbial communities from Hopland, California, USA - 2 Assembly 2016 (version 4) | ecosystem: Environmental > Terrestrial > Soil > Grasslands | place: USA: Hopland... | reverse complement strand
TTCGCCGCCGTGAAGAGGGTGCGCCAGCACTAACAAAGAGTGCGTCAGCACTAAAAAGTGCTCGACACCGTGAGCAGCCACCAGTGACCGGGATAGAAGTGGCCCACTTCCCTGCCCGTCAGCGGACCGTTGCGATCGGGTGAATAAAAACGCCGCTCGCGCCATTCGGTGCCGTCGAGCGCGGATTGCACCTCGAGGCGGATCTTGAGGCTCTGGATCCACGTCGACTCGACGAACAGGTCGAGGCGGCGCAACTGCCGGTAGCTGAAGACTTCCTCGAGGCGGTAGTCGGTGTTCGGCGAGTACTCCTCGTACGTCGAGCCCCACGCGAGCTTCGCGGCGGGCAGATCCTGGCGCAGGTCCGCCTTGAGATGGTTCTCGTTGGTGCGGCTGAACATGCGCTTCTCGCCGGTCACCGGGTCGGTCGCCCGGGTGTCCGTGAACAATCCGGCGACGTTCAGCGATCCGCCCTTGAGCACCGGTGCGAGCGATACGCGCAACGAAACTTCGGCCCCCACGACGCTGCCGCTGCCGATGTTGCCCGGCGCGTCGATCTGGTTGCCGGGTGGGCCGATCGGCACGAAGTCCGCGACGTCGTGCACGTATTCCCTGAAGGCGCGCACGCGCAGCGCGGTATCGCCGGGGAAGCGCAGGTCGGCGTCGGCCTCGACGGCCCAGAAGGTCTGCGGGCGAAGGTCCGGGTTCCCGCCGGTCACGTTGTTGTCGGCGAGCGCGGCGGTGGAGACGAAGTCGCGAAAATTGAGCTGGCCCACGTCGCGGTACACGCGGAACTGCAACTGGTGAGGGCCTAACTTCCGCGAAATCTGCACGCGCGGTTTCACGTACGTGAGCGTGACCGATTGTTCCGTGTCGCCCGTGAAGGACAGGCGCGACGACTCGACGGCGAGCCGCGAATCGAGCGACCAGAGATCGGACAGCGGCCACACGTGACTCGCGAACGCCTCACCACGCGTTTCCTTGACGCTCAAATCGGCGTTCGGCAGATCGACCGGCGTGGCTCCGGTTCCATCGTCGGACGTGATGCCGGTGTGTCCGTCGAGCGTGTTGATCGCGGTCTCGGCGCCGAGCTCCAGCCGGCCCCGCGCGAGCGCGCGTGACAGCGTGCCGCGGACGATGCTCTCGCCACTGTCCTGGCTCACGTCCTGCCGGAACTCTCCCGTGAACGCGTCGGTGGCGTCGAGCATCGTGGCGATCGCGTGCCAGTCGTCCTGTTTGCGCGTGAGCAGCCCGGTGAGATTCAGGTCCCACTCACCGAGTGAGCTCTGCCAGGTGGCGCCCAGCTCGTTGGTCGTCAGCCGCTCGTTGAACGGGTCGAGCTCGCGCGCGAGCTGCGCGCCGTCCGGCGTCGTCGACAGCTGGTAAGGGTTCTCGTGGTGTTTGAATAGGTAGGACTGGCCGGTGAGCGCGAGCTTGCCGCCGCCGAGCGGGAACGACACCTGCCCGTTCAGCGTGTACTCGTCGTTGGCGTGCGGGACCGGGTAGTACTTCCTGGCGATGACCTCGTCATCCGCGTCGCGCTGCTCGAAGCGCCCGATCGAGAGATGGTCGTGGCCGTACAGGATGCCGCCGATCGAATATTCGATCGCGTCGCTGCGGCCGCTCCAGGCGAACTTCGCGTTCGCCTTCGGCCGGTCCTGGTTCGTCATCTCGGCGCCCGCCTGCCACGTCCCGCCGCCCGACGTCGGCGTGCGCACGACGTTCGCGAGCACCGGCGCGCCCGACGCATCGCCCGCCACTTCCGCGCCGCGCAGGATCTCGATGCGCAGCACTTCTTTCGCGGCGACGCGGCCGAGCACGTCGCGCAGATTCTGGCTCTTCGCGCCAAGCCGCTGACCGTCGATGAGCACGTTGCCGACGGCGCCGGCGAAACCGCGGCGCTCGTCGTTGTTGACGTTGTTGCTGTCGGGCGCGCTGAGCACGAAACCCGGTGTCTGGTTGATCATGTCGAGCGCGGTGCGCGGCGCGTACGCGTCGTAGAACGCGGCGTCGTACACGACGCGATCGGTCGAGACGGCGGCCGCGGGCAATTGCGCGACGGCCGCGGCGGACATGAACAGGAGTGAGAGCAGACAGGCGCGCAAGCAGGTGCCCGGTTGGCGAGTGGTGCGAAAGGATAGGGGCAGGGCGCGTCGCGAAAGAAGCGCGCTCGTCGCTCAAAAACTTCTGCTCATCGAATAATCCTGACGTCGGGTTAAGACGAACTGGATGGCGCGTCGGCCGCGCCCCGCGTAGGGTGCGTGCGTGGCCCAGGAACCGGAATTCACGGTGAACCGCCTGCTCGACTCGGGCACCGTGACCGTGCGCCACGTCGATTGCCGCGGCACGTGCCGGCACCGCAGTGCGGAAGAGTGTGCGTCGCACACCCACCTGGTCTTTCCATATCGTGGTGTCTATCTGCGGCATGTCGGCGCCGACCAGGCCGTGGCCGACGCGAACCACGTGCTGCTCTTCAGCTCGGGACAGGGTTACCAGGTGAGCCACCCGGTCACGGGTGGCGACGCGAGTCTCGTGCTGTCGATCGCGGAGCCGACATTGCGCGAGCTCGCGCCGGGGCATCTCGTGTGCGAGGAAGCCGGCCAACTCGTTTTCAACCAGCAGCACCTGCGCATCGACGCGCGCGCGCAGGCGCTCGTCATGTTGCTCAAGCACACCCTCGGCAACGGCACGATCGAACCGCTCGAAGCGGAGGGGCTGTCGCTGACGCTCGTGTCGCGCGCGATCGGCCCGCGCACCGCGCGCGAGCCTGGTGCGAGCTACGCGCGGCGCCGCCTCGTGGACCGCGTCAAGGTACTGCTCGCGAGCGATCTGTCGCGGCGCTGGACGCTCGCGGAGATCGCGCGAGAGATCAGGGGCTCACCGGTCTACCTGACGCAGGTGTTCCAGCAGGTCGAAGGATTGCCCCTCTATCGCTACCACCTGCGCCTGCGCCTGGCACGCGCGCTCGACCTGATCGCGGCGCGCGAAGACCTCTCCGACCTCGCGCAGGACCTCGGCTTCTCGAGTCACAGCCACTTCTCGGCCGCCTTCAAGCAGCACTACGGCCTGACCCCCGCCGAATTCCGCGCCCACAGCCGTTGAAATGGGTCGCTGAATGTCCCCATGTCGCTAAAGAATTCGACAGCCCCGCGGGCGGCGGAATGGTCTCCTGAGCACACCCCGCCAAGGGGCATATAAAAGGAGACGACCATGGCGAAGAAAACCTGTGCAGCCTGCGACTACCCCCTGACTCCCGAAAACACCATCAAGGTGAAGGTGGGCGGCAAGGAGGTCGAGGTCTGTTGCGAGGAGTGCGCGACGAAGCTGCGCGAGGCCAGCGCCAAGCAGCAGAAGCGGGCCTGATCCGACGATTGGGGTGTCGCCGGCCAAAGCGGGAGAAAGTCTCGTTTTGGTCCGGCGTCACGCATGCCGCGCTTGCGGTGGCATCGTGACCGGCGCCACACTCGGACCAAGAACAAGCCGGCCCGAATCGCACGCAAGAGGCGCGCGGGCCGACAAGAAGACTGGGGAAGACGTGAAGCTGATTTCCTATCTGCCTGCGACCGTCACGACACTGTTCGTTCTCGCCGCGAGCCTGTTGCTCGGCTGGCTCCGGTAGGAATCCACCGGTCGCGCGACCTCGTGCGCGCGCAATGTTCGCGCGCCGGCAACCTTGTTAGGGTGCCAAGACCTCGATTGGCCGGCCAGGCGTGTTCCCATCGCTCTTCAACCACGCGATACGCCGTCGAGCCGCATGGAACGTTCTGGCCGGTCGTTCGGGGACGCGCGTCATTGCACGTTGACGCCGACGGGCGTGGCGCTCTCGAACGTGTGCACGAACGCGTCCTTCCAGTATGCCGCGGCGGGCTGCGCCCGGCATGAGTCGAGCGTCTGGCCGATCAGTGTGTCCCATTGCGCGATCAACGAGTCGCGCGCCTCGTTGCCGAGCTGCTTCGCCGCGATGTACATCGCGAACGCGACGTGGAACAACTCCTCGTGCTGCAGCTTCGCCTTCGGCGCGAGTCCGTGCATGAAGTCGTATTCCCAGAGCAGGTCGCGACAGGTCATGCGCGCGATGCGCAACGCCGCGTCGTCCGGCTTCACATCCAGCGCTTCGGCGCGGAATCGCCAGCCGTTGGTCCGAAACACCAGCCCGGCGCCGCTCTGCGGCACCTTGACCGCGTAGTACGCACGCAGGCGCACGGTCGACGTCACCGGATGTCCCTGCGCGTCGAGCGCCGGAACGAATGGCTGATTCTTCCAGTAGCCGCGCACGCGCTCGTCGAAGACGCCGTTGCCCGATCGCGTCAGGAGTCTCGTCGAGAGGACGTGGCCATCGGCACCGACACGCACCTCCGTGTCCGTGGTGCGATCCTTCGTCTCGAACTGCATGAGCGGCGGCGGCGGCGAGCCGGTGTCGATCGGATACGCGCGACTCGGTCCGAGCTGCGCGAATGCGTCGAGCGACAGCAACAACGCGCCGGTCGCGAACAGCCAGCATCCCACTCGCATCGAAACCTCCTGGGGGCGCAGAATCCCGATCATGACGGCGCTCGTCAACTACGCCCGCTGGAGCCGGGCCTGCATCGACATCGGTGTCGCGTCGGGCGAAGCGGACTACCGGCGCGTCCGGCGCAGCTGGAGCGGCATGGGCCGTCACTACCACGCGCTGTCCCACCTCGAGGCCTGCCTGCGTGAGCTCGACGAGTTCCGCGCGCTCGCGGTGCGGCCGGCGGAAGTGGAGCTCGCGCTCTGGTTCCACGACGTCGTGTATCGCACCTGGCGCAAGGACAACGAAGCGCAGAGCGCCGCGCTCGCGGAACGGCTGCTGCGCGCCGCGCCGGCGGACACGGTCGAGCGCATCCGGCAATCCATCCTCGCCACGCAACACCGCGACGAGGAGCTTGCGGGCGACACGGCGCTGGTCGTGGACATCGACCTGTCGATCCTCGGCGCCGCGCCCGAAACCTATGCGCAGTTCGAACGCGCGATCCGGCGCGAGTACTGGTGGGTGCCGCGCGCGCGTTACGTCGCCGGGCGCAGCCGCATCCTCGCATCGTTCCTTGGCCGCGCGACCATCTACCAGCACGATGCGCTCTACTCGAAGTACGAGGCGCGCGCCCGCGCAAACATCGGCGCGGCGCTGCGGCAGCTCGGCGGTATGTAGTTGTTAGAGCGGGCCGGCGTCAGCGGAGTCCGACAAACCCCGCGTTGCGGCAGGTACGTATAACGCCGCACGCCGCGGCGGGAACAACATCCGGCAACGTTTTGGTGATACCCCGTCAGGCAGGGGCGGCGCGGCGTCTGGTTGCCAGAGCCGGCCACCCACCTGAGTACTCTTTGGGCAGCTCTCGCGCTGCCCAACTTTTTTTCGGGCGATCGATCAGCTCGCGTCCGCGCGCACCAGCTGCACCCATAGTCCCGAGCGGCGGTGGTGCAGGCTCAGCTTGTCGCCCTTGATCTGGTAATGGAACACGAGCTCGGACTCGGGCAGATAGATCTGCTGCTCGTTCGACTCGTACGATTCCGAGTCGCGAGGCTCGTCGCCGGAGCGTTTCGCCCGGGTACGCATGTCGTGGTCGGGCGTGAACTCCAGTGTCTCGCCGCTGTGGAGGTTCACGTCCGCGCCGTGCACGCCCACGACCTTCCAGCGGCCCCACAGCTCCACGAATGCCGGCGCGACCGCGGCTCCTTGGCCGCCGCCGTGACCCGACAGGAACGCGACCTGCGCGCATATCGTGTCGATGAGCTTGCGCTCGTCGTCCATGCCGGCAACGTCGCCGCGCGCGAGGCGCTCGCGGAACCGCGACAGCAGCTGAAGGCGGTCTCCTGGTCGTTCTTAGTGAGGGACGAGCGTACGCCGCGGTTCCGCGCTGTACACGTTCGCTTTTCGAACAGTTAGACTCACGCGCCATGAACAAACGACATCCGTTCGCATCGCTAGCGCTATCGGCGCTCCTCACCTTGTTTGGTCTCACGTGTCACGCGGCGGCCACGGAACAATCCGGATTCGTATCGGTCAAAGGGCGGCACTTCCAGCTCGACGGCAAGCCTTACTACTACGCGGGTGCGAACTTCTGGTACGGCATGTACCTCGGTTCGCCGGGTCCGACCGGCGATCGCGCGCGGCTCACGAAGGAGCTCGACCAGCTCGCCGCGCAGGGCGTGCTCAACTTGCGCGTGCTCGCCCTCTCGGAGGCCAGCGAGCTCAGGCGCGCCGTGCGGCCCGCGGTGCTGCAGGGTCCGAAGAAGGTCGACGAAACGCTGTGGCAGGGTCTCGACTTCCTGCTCGCCGAGATGGCGAAGCGCGACATGAAGGCGGTGCTCTACCTCAACAACTTCTGGCAGTGGTCGGGCGGCATGTCGCAGTACGTCGCGTGGTTCAACGGCAAACCCGTCATGGATCCGGACGTCACCGGCAACTGGAACGGCTTCATGGACAATTCGGCGACCTTCTACGCGAGTGCACCGGCGAACGAAGCGTTCCGCTTCGCGGTGCAGAAGCTCGTGAAGCGCAGGAACTCGGTGAACGGCCGCGCGTACGACGCCGACCCGACGATCATGTCGTGGCAGCTCGCGAACGAGCCGCGGCCCGGCAGCGACGCGGGATACACGCCGCAGGCCGGGAAGGTGTTCACCGCCTGGATCGACGAGACTGCCGGCTTCATCAAGAAGCTCGCGCCGCGGCAGCTGGTGAGCACCGGCAACGAGGGATGGATGGGCACGGCCGGCGATCGCCAGCTGTACGCCAACGCGCATGCGTCGAAGCACATCGACTATCTGACTTACCACATGTGGGCGCCGAACTGGAGCTGGTTCGATCCGAAGAAGCCCGCCGAGACGTACGACGGCGCGTGGCAGAAGATGCAGGACTACCTCAACTGGCACATCGACACGGCCAACCTCACCGGCAAGCCCATCGTGCTCGAGGAATTCGGCATCAACCGTGATGGCGGCGCGTACGCGCCGTCCGCCACGACTATCTACCGCGACCGCTTCTACACCGCCGTGTACGGCCTGCTCGCGCGGCGCGCCGCGGCCGGTGATGCGATCGCCGGCTCCAACTTCTGGGCCTGGGGCGGCAAGGGCCGCACGCACAACGCGGACTTCATGTGGAAGCCGGGCGACGGTTTCGTCGGCGATCCGCCGCAGGAGGCGCAGGGCCTGTACTGCGTGTTCGATTCGGACAAGTCCACGATTGCCATCATCTCCGCGCACGCGCGACAGATGAGCGGGCTGCACTGACGCGCGGGGCGGACGATCAGGCGATGCGCGCGTCGGCCGGCTTGCCGGTCCAGCGATCGATCATCGTGCGCAGCGCCGTGAGCGAGAACGGCTTCGCGAGGTAGTCGTCCATGCCCGCCGCGACGCAGGCCTCGCGGTCGCCGGGCATCGCGTTGCCCGTGAGCGCGACGATCGGCACGCGCGAGCCGGGTAGTTCGGCCGCGCGGATCGCGCGCGCCGCCGCCAGCCCGTCCATGACGGGCATCTGGCAATCCATGAGGATGAGCACGAGATCGGGATTCCCGGCCGCGGCCACCACGCCTTCGTGTCCGTTCGACGCGGTCAGCACCTGGAAGCCGAGCATGTCGAGCATTGCGCGCGCCATTTCCTGGTTCACGGCGTTGTCTTCGACGACCAGCGCACGGCCGCGCGAGCCGTTGGCCGGCAACGCGCGCATGCGCGTGCTCTGCGCGGTGTCCGGCGGCGGCGTGCAGGCCGCGAGGTCGGCGGTCACGAGCGGTTTGACGAGGCAGCGGTTCACGCCGGGCGGCGGCGTGCTGTCGGCATCGGGCGGCAGCAACGCGATGAGTTCGACGACGCGTGGTGCGGCGGCGGCGCGCAGCCCGCCGACGGCCGGGTCGAGCTTCGCGGTCGCGCTCGCGTCGACGATGATGCGGACGCGCCGGATGCGTGGGCCGAAGGTGCGCAGCAGGTCGATGCCCTCGACGGGTGAATCGGCGCTCAGCACGGTGTCCCGCGCACCGAGCACGTCCTGCACCGCGGCGCGGATCATGGGATGCAGGCCGATGAGGAGCGTGCCGGTGTCGGCGGGAGTGACACCCGGCGCCGGCGGCCTTGCGGCGTTCGCGAGCGGGAGGCGGAAGGAAAAGCGGCTGCCACGGCGTGGTTCGCTCTCGAGCTGCATCGTGCCCTGCATGAGCTCGATGAGCTGACGGCTGATCGTGAGACCGAGCCCGGTGCCGCCGAACTTGCGCGTCACGCTGCCGTCCGCCTGCTCGAACGCTTCGAAGATGCGGCGCTGCTCGGCGGGTTCGATGCCGATGCCCGTGTCCGCGACGGCGAATTCGAGCATCGGTCCGAAGCCGGGTTCGTTCACCGCCGCGACGGACAGCAGCACCGCGCCGCTGTCGGTGAACTTCACGGCGTTGTTCACGAGGTTCGCGAGCACCTGGCGCAGCCGGATGGGATCGCCCTGCGCGGTGGCCGGCGTGCCCGGCACGACGTGCGCGGCGATCTCGATGCCCTTGTCGTGCGCGCGCGCGCCGAACAGCGCGACCACCTGCTCGATCTCGCGGCGCAGGTCGACGGGCGCCAGCGACAGCTCGAGCTTGCCGGCTTCGGCCTTGGACAGGTCGAGCACGTCGTTGATGAGCGTGATGAGCGCCTCGGCCGAGGACTTGAGCGTGCGCACGAAGCGGCGCTGTTTCGAGTCGAGCGCCGTGTTCTCGAGCAACGAGGCCATGCCGACGACGCCGTTGAGCGGCGTGCGCAGCTCGTGGCTCATGTTCGCGAGGAAGCGCGATTTCGCCTGCACGGCGGCTTCGGCCGCGTCGCGCATGCGCTTCTGTTCGGAGATGTCGGTGACCACGGACGCGATACCGGTGACCGTGCCATCCTCGGCGAGCAACGGTGTCTTCGCGATCAGCACGCTGAACAGGCGCCCGTCGGGCATGGTCAGCGCGGTCTCGTAGCTGAGCGGGCGCTTCGTCGCGAAGATCGCGTCGTCCGTTTCCAGTTGGTTTTGCGGCGCGGGGCGTCCGGTGCCCGCTTCGAGCGTGCGTCCGACGACGAACTCGCGGCTGGCGCCGGTCATGCGTTCGAACGCGGCATTCACCAGCGTCACGCGGCGCTCGGCGTCGCGGATGATCACGGGCAGCGGCAGCGTTTCGAGCAGCGCCTGCATCACGCGCAGCGTGTTCGAGAGCGCGCGCTGCATCTGCTTGCGTTCGGTGATGTTGGTGTGCGTGCCGGTCATGCGCAGCGCGCGACCCGCGGAATCGCGCTCGGAGACGCAGCCGTAGGTCTCGAGCCACACCCAGCGCCCGTCCGAGTGCAGCACGCGCTGCTGAATCTGCAGGACCGGTGCGACGCCGCGCAGTACGTCGCGTGCGGCCACGGTGAACAGCGCGCGGTCCTCGGGATGCACGAGCGCGGCGATATCTGAGAGCGTCCAGGCAGCGTCGCCCGTCTTGCGGCCGATGAACTTGCAGTACGCGTGGTCCACCGTCACCGTGCCGGACGCGACGTCCCAGTCCCACAGGCCGAGCTCCGACGCGCCGAGCGCGATCTTGAGGCGCTGGTCGCTGGCCGCCCGTCGCGCGTGCGAGTCGCGCACGTCGTCGATGAGCGCGAGCACGCCGCGGCGCAGCGACTTCATGTCGACGTCACCGCCGGCGCGCAGGGTCGAGACCAGGGATTCCAGGTCGGCGGCGGATTCGAGTCCGAACGCCTGCGCCAGATGTTCTGCCAAATCGCGGTTCATTCTCACGCGCAGGGCGCGACCTCGGACGTGGTACTCCTGAACAGGATGTCGGCAGGCGCCGCGATTCCTGAGGTCGCCGTTGGGTGGGGATTCCCCGGTTGACGGCCGGAGTGTGGAGCGAATCACACTGGCCCCGGGGCATGCGCCGGGCCTATGCTCCGCGCCATGGGCCCGTCCGAGGATCAAGGCAACGACCGGCGCGCGGTGCCGCGGCACCTGCGCGATGGCGAGAACGACCTGCTGTCGTCGACCGGCGCGTTCGGTCAGCGCGCGAAAGACGTGCCCTCCCGCGGACGCGGCTGGGCACTGATCATCGCCGCGGTCGTGGTGGCCGTCGCGGCCGGGTGGTTCTTCCTGCGCTGAGGACGTCCCCGACTAACTACTCGACCTTGTAGGCGACCACCGTGTTGCCGGCGAACGTCGGTACGTAGGTGGTCTTCGTCTTCGGGTCCCAGCCCATGTCCGCGGTGTGCGTGCTGGTGGGCTTCCCGTCGAACAGCTGCTCCTTGTCGCCCTTGGCCGGCACGTACCAGATCGCGCCGCCCCACGCGGAGACGAGGAAGTCGTCGCCGCCCACGTTTTCCAGGCCGTCGACGCCGCCCGGCATGCCGCTCGCGAGCACCGTCAGCGTGCCGTCCTTCTCGACGCGGTTGAGGCTGTTGTCGTCGAGCACGTAGAGCGCTCCCTTGTGCACGAACAGGCCATTCGGTCCCTTCAATACCTTGTCGTCGAGGTGCACGGCGACCTTCCCGTTCTTCACGACGAAGAC
>Ga0136846_1241329_pt1 | contig 10494 bp, 8 predicted proteins | sample HopSoiMetagenom2_FD_96841 | JGI IMG/M metagenome (GOLD analysis project Ga0136846, IMG submission 96841) | Grasslands soil microbial communities from Hopland, California, USA - 2 Assembly 2016 (version 4) | ecosystem: Environmental > Terrestrial > Soil > Grasslands | place: USA: Hopland... | reverse complement strand
GCGGCGGCTACCTGACCCAGGGGGCCTACGCGCACTGGGCCGTCTTCGAGCGCAAGCCCGCCGACGACGTCTTCTGGACCGCCGCCGACGTCGGCTGGGTCACCGGCCACAGCTACATCGTCTACGGCCCGCTCTGCAACGGGGCGACCTCGGTCCTGTACGAGGGAACGCCGGACTACCCCGACAAGGACCGCTGGTGGGACATCGCCGAGCGCTACAAGGTCGACATCCTCTACACGGCGCCGACGGCGATCCGCACGCACATGAAGTGGGGGCCGGAGTACGCGCAGCAGCACGACCTGTCGTCGCTGCGCCTGCTCGGCTCCGTCGGCGAGCCGATCAACCCGGAAGCCTGGATCTGGTACCAGGAGCACATCGGCGGCGGCCGTTGCCCGATCGTCGACACGTGGTGGCAGACGGAGACCGGGATGATCATGATCACGCCGCTCCCTGGCGTGACCACGACGAAGCCGGGGTCGGCCACGAAGCCGTTCCCCGGGGTCGACGCGGCTGTCTTCGACGAGCGGGGCAACGAGGTCGGCCCGGGCGGCGGCGGCTACCTGGTGCTCCGGCGGCCGTGGCCCGCGATGCTGCGCGGGATCTACCGGGATCCCGATCGCTTCGCCGAGACGTACTGGTCGAAGTACCCGGACACCTACTTCGCCGGCGACGGCGCGCGGATCGACGAGGACGGCGACTTCTGGCTGCTCGGCCGCGTCGATGACGTGATGAACGTGTCGGGTCACCGCATCTCGACGATCGAGGTCGAGAGCGCGCTGGTCGACCATCCGAAGGTGGCGGAGTCGGCGGTGTGCGGCCGCAGCGACGCCCAGACCGGCCAGGCGATCGTCGCGTACGTGACGCTCAAGGGCACCGACGAGGGCTCCATCGAGATGCTCGAGGAGCTCCGCAACCACGTCGCGCAGAAGATCGGCCCGATCGCGAAGCCGGCCAACATCGTGTTCACGCCGGAGCTGCCGAAGACCCGCTCCGGGAAGATCATGCGCCGGCTGCTCCGCGACGTGGCCGAGAACCGGGCGCTCGGGGACACGACGACGCTCGCCGATCCGGCCGTGGTCGACGAGATCAAGACGCGCGCGGTCGCCGAGACCACCGAATAGCGCGCATCCCGGTGATCGAGTGTGAGCGGCTGCGCCTGCGGCCGTTCACGCTCGCCGACGCGCCCGAGGTGGCGCGGCTCGCCGGCGACCGGCTGATCGCCGAGACGACGCTCACCATCCCGCATCCGTACCCGCCCGGCGCAGCCGAGGCGTGGATCGGCCGCCACCGCGAGGAGGCGGAACGGGGCAATGCGCTCAACCTCGCGCTGGAGCGCCGCGACGACGGCGCCGTGCTCGGCGCGATCGGGCTCCGTCTCGAGCCCGAGCACGGCCGCGCCGAGATCGGCTACTGGATCGGCGTCCCGTACTGGGGCAACGGCTATGCGACCGAGGCCACGCGCGCGCTGATCGCCTATGCGTTCGAGGAGCTCGGCCTCAATCGTGTCTACGCGTACCACTTCATCGGCAACCCGGCGTCGGGGCGCGTGCTGGAGAAGGCCGGAATGCGCTTCGAGGGCACGCGCCGCCAGCACACCCGGAAGGGCAACGCCTTCCTGGACAGCCACGTCTACGCGATCCTGCGCAGCGACCGGTGATCCGCGCCCTCGCCCTGCTCGCCGCCCTCGCCGGCGCGTCCGCCGCGCCCCACGGCGCGATCCCCTACGCGGCGCACACGCAGCTCGAGCAGCTCGAGCGCACGCTCGCGCCGGGGCTCGGTTCCTCTGCCGCGGCGCAGGCGCAGTACGACGCTGCCCGCGAGCTCGAGGACGCGGTGCCGCCGCTCGACTACGTGACTCCGGCCTGCCGGCCGCTCGAGCGGGCGCTGCTCGGCGTTGCCGTCGGCGTGGTTACGGCAACCGACGGCGTCGACCAGCTGAATCAGGGCCGTCTGAGGGGCGGTCGCCATCGGGCCGACGCCGCGCTCGCGCGCGCCGGCGCCCTGCAGGGGACGTGCGCGGCGTTCGGCCGCGCGCATCCAATTCACCCGCCGCAGCCCGACGTGATCGCGGCCCCGCGGGCCGGCGAGGCCTTCTTCGGCGACATCGTCGAGGAGAACTACGGCGACGAGGCGCGGCTGTACGCGAACGGGCGGCTCGTGTCGACGCATGTGGGCAGCGCGCGGGACGTGCGCTTCCGCCTCACGCTGCCGCCGGCCCGCTACGACCTGGAGATCCGCTTCCGCGAGGCGGGCCGGCCGGTCTGGCGCTCGACGGCTCCGGGCACGTTCCTGCTCCCTGCCTCGGCGCGCGTGGCGCACCCGCCGACCGCCACCGACGGCCGGCTGCAGCGCGGGCTGCGCCGCCTCGGCCGCTCCTTCGACGGCTACGCGGCCGTCTACGTCCACGACCTCCGCACCGGCCGCGCCGCCGGCTGGAACGCGGACGCACGCTTCCCGGCGGCGTCGACCGTCAAGCTCGGCGTGCTGGCCGCGTCCCTGGCGCGCTGGCACGGGCACGTCGCGGTGCGAAGCATCGACGAGGAGCTGCGCGCGCTGACCGGCTGGTCGTCGAACCTGGCGGCGAACCGGCTGCTGCTCCTGCTCGGCCACGGCTCGGAGGCGGAGGGCGTCCGTGTCGTGCAGGCGGCGCTCGCCCGGCTCGGCGCGCGGGAGAGCACGTACCCGCAGCTCTACCGCGTCGGCACGAGCGTCGACGAGCCGCCGCCGCTCGCAACGACCCGCGTCACGACAGCACGCGACCTGGGCCGCGTGCTGGCGAGCATCGCCGCCGCTGCGACCGGCCGCCCCGCCGCGTTCCGGCGGACGCGCCTCGGCGAGGAGGAGGCCCGCTACGGGCTCGGGCTGCTGCTCACGTCCGCCCGCGACGGCCCCAATGCCGGCCTGCTGGCCGGGGGCCTGCCGGCGGCGACGCCGCTTGCACAGAAGAACGGCTGGATCACGGACGTCCGGGACACGGCGGCGATCGTCTACGGGCCGCAGGGGCCGCGCATCGTCGTCGTGCTGACCTACCGGCAGGGGCTCGACGCGCGCCGCGCCGCCGCTTTCGGGCGGCAGGTCGCCCGGCTCGTCTTCTGACCAGGAGAGCGGGAGGCGTCACCCGCCGTCGCGCACGGACGTCACTCGTACGGGGGAGCCGCGCAAGTTTTTCGCGCCGACGTGGTCTCTAGGACGAAACCGTTCCCTCCCCTCGGTACGAAAGGACAGGCATGAAGAAGCTCCTTCTCCCACTCGTTGCCGCGGTGGCAGTCGTGCTCCCGGCCACCGCAGGCGCGGCGAGCTTCGGCGGCGTGGTCGTCGCCAGGCAGCCGGCGCGCCATGCGGTCGTCGTCTCCACGGCCGGCGTCGTCCGAACCGTGCACACCCACCGGGTCGGCCTTGCGGTCGGCTCGCGCGTCGCCGTGAAGGCAAAGCTGCTCGCCGACGGCACGTTCAGCGCCGCCGCGGTCCTCACGCGCGGCCGCGCCGCGACCGCCCGCATCCGCGGTGTGGTCGCCCGGCAGCTCAGAACCGGCTACGTCGTCGCGGCCGGCCACAGCATGCTCGCCGTCCGGACGCGCAGGCCCGCCCATGCGGGCGCGGGCGCGGCCGGGCCGTCGACCGGCACCATCGTGGACGTCACGGTCGACACCGACGACAACGCGCTCGACGAGCAGGACGTCGAGGAGCGAGGCTACGCGCAGCGGCTCGAGCTGGAGGGCACGATCGCCGCGATCACGTTCGCGACGGCGACCGCACCGGGCGAGCTCGTGCTCACGGTCGGGAAGTCGACGATCGACGTCGTCGTCCCGCCGGGCACGTCATTGCCGGCCACCCTTGCCGTCGGGGACAAGGTCGAGGTGAAGGTGACGCTGGCCGGCGACACGTTCACGCTCGCCACCTCGCACGAGGAGGACAACGACCAGGGCGACGACGACGGCGACCACCACGGCGGCGACGACCACGGTGGTCATCACCACGGCGGAGGCGGCGACGGCTAGCGCCGCTTTCGACTCCCAGCGCGCGGGCCGCTCTCAAGCAGGGCGGCCTGCGCAGCACCTCGCCGAGCTCTTCGAGGCGTACGCGGCGATGGTGCTCGCCATCTGCCGCGGCATGCTCCGAAACGCGCACGACGCCGAGGACGCCGCCCAGCAAACGTTCCTGTCGGCCTACACGAGCCTCGCGGGCGGGACGACGCCGCGTGAGCCCCCGGCGTGGCTCGCCACGATCGCCCGCAACGAGTGCCGCACGCGCGTCCAGCGCCGCATGCGCGAGCCGCTGCCTGCCGACGGCATCGAGGTGGACGCGGGCGGTGACCCGGCAGACCAGGCGGTCCGTGCCGAGGAGGTCGAGTCGCTACGCCGCGCGCTCGCGCGGCTGCCCGGCCAGCAGCGGCACGCCTTTCTGCTGCGCGAGTTCTCGGGGCTCTCGTACGACGAGCTGGCGGACGAGCTCGGGGTCACCCGGGGCGCGGTCGAGTCGCTCCTCTTTCGCGCCCGGCAGCAGCTCCGCGTGTCGCTGCGCACGGCCGCGGCGGCCATCAGCTCCGCGCCGATGGCCTTCCGCGACTGGGTGGCGCAGGTCTTCGGCTCGGCGCCGGAGACGCCCGCCGCGGCCGCCAAGCTGGGGGCGCTGGCTGTCCTCGCCAAGGTCGCCGCGGCGACGGCGGGCACCGCGATCGTCGCCGCCGGCGTGGTCGCGGTGGCGCCGCACCATCATCGGGCGGCCGGCACGGCGCCGTCGCGCCGCGCGCCCGTCGCACGCTCGAGCCCGCGGCCGGCCCACGTCGTCCGGCGCCCGGCGCCCCCGCCGGTGCGGCTCGCCGCCGCACCTGCGCCGGCTGCAATCCATGCGCGGCAGGTCGCCACCGCGCCGGCGACCGAGCGGCACCACCGCGACCACCGGCCGGGCGACGGTGGCGGCTCCTCCGGTCACGGCGGGCCGTCGTCCGGCTCGGGCGGCGGCGAGGCTCGCACCGTCACGGTGCCCGAGCAGCAGGACAGCTCGTCAGGCGGCGGACCAGGGCCTTCGGACGACCAGGCAGGCACAACGACGCTGCCGACCACGACGGCCGCCTCGTCCGGCGAGGGCTCGAGCGGGCCGGGCGGCGGCGATGGCGGGGGCGGCGACGGCGGGCGCGGGCCGGGCGGCAGCGGGTCGGGCGGCGACGGCGGCCACGACTCCGGCGGCAGGCACTAGTCCAGCAGCTGCTCGAACCGCTCGGCGTCGTCGAACGGCCCGACGACCGCAAGCCGCATCAGGTTGCCGCGGATGACGTCCTGCGCCACCCGCTGCACGTCCTCGCTGGTCACCGCCTCGATGCCGGCGAGCACCTCCTCCGGCTCGACCGCCCCGCCCTCGAGCACCTCGCGGCGCAGGCCGAACATGATCAGCCCTTGCGGGCTCTCGAGCTGGAGCACGAAGCGCCCCTTCGAGAAGTTGCGCGCCTTCTCGAGCTCGGCCGCCGGAACGGGCTCGTCCGCGATGCGGCGCAGCTCGCCGACGATGGTGGTGACCGCCTCGTCGATCCGCGCGATGTCGACGCCCGCCTGCGAGTAGAGCGTGCCGGCGTCGGTGTAGCTGTGGTTGACCCCGAAGACGTAGTAGCCGAGGCCGCGGCGCTCACGCACCTCCGTGAAGAGGCGCGACGACATGCCGCCGCCGAGCACGGTCGCGACCATGCTGAGGGCGTACCGGTCGGGGTGGTCGATCGGGTAGCTCGGTGCGCCGAGGATCAGGTGCGCCTGGTCGGACTCCTTCGTCTTCAGCTTCACCCGGCCGTTGGCGAACGGCGCGGCCGGCGGGGGCCCCTTCGCGACCTGGATGTCCTGGAGGTCGCCGAGCAGCTCCTCGATGCGCTCGTGGAGGCCCTCGCCGATCCGGCCGCCGAGGCCGATGACCATCCGCGAGGGCCGGTACCAGTGGTCGACGTACTGGCGGAACGTGTCGTGCGTCGCGCCGCGGATCGTCTCCTTGCGCCCGATGATGTCCCAGCCGAGCGGCTGGTCGCCGAAGAGCAGCGACTCGTACACGCCGCCGATGGAGTCGCGCGGGGTGTCGAAGTACATGTTCATCTCCTCGATGATCACGCCCTTCTCGCGCTCGATCTCCTCGGGGTCGAACTTCGACTTCCGGAGCATGTCGACGAGCACGTCGAGCGCGACGTCACGGTGCTCGGCCGCGCACTTGACGTAGTAGCCCGTGTACTCCTTTCCGGTGAAGGCGTTGAACTCGCCGCCGATCGAGTCGATCTCACCGGCGATGTCCCGCGCGGTCGGGCGGCGCTCGGTGCCCTTGAAGAACATGTGCTCGCTGAAGTGCGCGATGCCGTTCGTCTCGGCCGTCTCGTAGCGGGACCCGGCGGCGAGCATGATGAAGCAGGTGACCGACTGGGCGTGATCCATCGGCGCGGTGAGGATCCGGAGCCCGTTCGGGAGCGTCTCGCGGCGGAACGTCATGCGTTCACCGGGCCGGGTCGCTCGAGCGCGTTGCGCCAGTCGTCGGGCACCTCGCGCGACCGGGCGCGCTCGTAGTCGTACGAGACGAGCACGGTGCTGGCCTCGGCGAGCAGCTCCCCGCCCTGCTCGAGCCGGTAGTCGAGGGTGAAGCTCTTCCGGCCGACCGACGCCGGCCGCACGCCGATGTCGACCATGTCGGGCTCGGCGTCGCCGGGCGCGCGGAAGTCGATCTCGAGCCGGGCGAGGATCATGCTCTCGGCGCCCTGGTCGTAGACGGGGCGGTCGAGCACGTTCAGCGAGGCGAGGTACTCGACCCGTGCCTGCTCGATGTAGGTGGCGAAGACGGCGTTGTTGATGTGCCCCATCGCGTCGAGGTCGCGGAAGCGCACGTGCTCGCTGTGCACGAAGGGATAGCCGTCCATCCCGGCGATGCTAGCGATGCCACTCGCTCAGAAGCTCGCGCTCGCGCTCGGGCTCCAGGCCGACGTCCTCGTTCCAGCCGTCCTTCGTGCGCGCCCACGCGAGCGTGTCGCCGACCGTCTCGGCGAGCGGCCGGAAGGTCAGGCCGGCGGCGCGCGCGCGGGAGACGTCCGCCTCCTGCATGTGCGCCCACTCGGGATCGGTCTCGGCGATCCAGAGCGGCAGCTCCATCCACTGGCCGACGTCGCGCTCGAGCAGGAACGGCTCGTCCACCCAGGTGAAGGCGGCGTCGCTGGCGCTGACGGCCTGGCAGGTCTTCAGCACGTCGGCCATCGTCAGGCCGTCCCGGGTGGCGTTGAACGCCCCGCTCGTGCGCTGCTCGGCCACGGTGACGAGCCAGGCGCCGAGGTCGCGCGCATCGACGAACTCGACGGGCCGGCCGGGCCGTCCGGGCGCCAGCACCTCGCCGCCGCGCGCGACGCGGACGGGCCAGTAGGTGAAGCGGTCGGTCGGGTCGTGCGGGCCGACGATCAGCCCGGCGCGGACGTTCGCGGAGCGGCCGGCGAAGACCTCGCTGACGACGTCCTCGCAGAGCGCCTTGAGCCCGCCGTAGTGCTCCATGACCTCCTCGACGGCCCGGTCCTCGAGCTCGATGCGCGGCGCCGTCTCGTCGAACTGCGCCCGGGCGAAGTCCCGGTACACCGAGATGCTCGAGACGAAGACGTAGTGGCCGACGGCGCCCTGAAGGAGCTCCGCGGACGCCCGGACGACGCGCGGCACGTAGCCGGACGGGTCGATGACGGCGTCCCATTCCCGCCCCTGCAGGGCGTCCAGGTCGCCGTCGCGGTCGCCGTGCAGGTGCTCGGCCTCCGGGAAGAGGCCGGCGTTCGTCTGGCCGCGATTGAAGAGCGTGACCTCGTGGCCGCGGCGAAGCGCCTCCTCGACCGCCGCGCGCCCGAGGAACTTGGTGCCGCCGAGGACCAGGAGCCGCACTTCGACACCCTATGTTGCGCGCCGCGCTGCCCGGCGCTTGGATGACGACCGTGAGCAGCCAGCCGACCGGAACGGTGACACTCGTCTTCACGGACGTCGAGGGGTCGACGCGGCTGCTCCAGGAGCTCGGCCCGGCCGCGTACATGGACGCGCTCAACCAGCACGGTCACGCCGTCCGCGGGGCGTTCGCCCACCACGGCGGCTACGAGGTCGACAACCAGGGCGACAGCTTCTTCTACGCGTTCGCGTCGGCGCGCGGGGCAATCGACGCGGTCGGCGAGGCGGTGGCCGCGCTCGCGGGCGGCCCGATGCGCGTCCGGGTGGGCGTGCATACGGGCGAGCCGGCGGTCGACCCTCCCAAGTACGTCGGGGTCGATGTGCACCGGGCTGCGCGGATCATGAGCGCGGCGCACGGCGGCCAGATCGTGATCTCGCAGTCGACGCACGACCTGCTCACCGGCGAGGTCGAGCTGCGCGACCTCGGGGAGCACCCGCTCAAGGACTTCCCCGACCGCCAGCGGCTGTGGCAGGCCGGCGGCGGCGACTTCCCGCCGCTCCGCACCCACCGCCAGACGCAGCTGCCGCCGACGGCATGGCCGCTGCTCGGCCGCGAGCGCGAGGTGGCCGACCTCGTCGCGCTCATGACGAACGGAGCGCGGGTCGTGACGATCACCGGCCCGGGCGGCACCGGCAAGACCCGCCTCGCGATCGACGTCGCGCACGAGCTGGAGCGCCGCATGGCGGACGGCGTCTTCTGGGTGCCGCTCGCCGGGCTGCGGCAGGCCGACCTCGTGCTCCCGGCGATCGCGCAGGCGGTGCAGCCGACCGAGGGCCTCGCGGAGCACCTGCGCGAGCGGCAGGCGGTGCTCGCGCTCGACAACTTCGAGCACGTGCTCGACGCACGGCGCCCGGTCAGCGAGCTGCTCGCCCAGGCGCCGCGGCTGAAGGTGCTGACGACGAGCCGGGCCGCGCTGCACATCACGGGCGAGCACGTGTATCCGCTGGAGCCGCTCGAGCTGAAGAGCGCGGTCACGATGTTCGTGGAGCGTGCTGCGGCCGCAGGCCGGCAGCTCGAGGCCGACGGCACGGTGGCGGAGATCTGCCTGCGGCTCGACTGCCTGCCGCTCGCGCTGGAGCTCGCCGCGGCGCGCGCACGGCTGCTCGAGCCGGAGTCGATGCTCGGACGCCTGGAGCGGAGCCTGGCCGTCCTGACCCGCGGGAGCGCAGATGCGCCGGAGCGGCAGCAGACGCTCCGCGCGACGATCGAGTGGAGTCACGACCTGCTGCAGGAAGAGGCGCGCGTGCTCCTGCGGCGGCTGTCGGTGTTCGCGGGCGGCTTCTCGCTGGACGCGGCCGAGCAGGCGGCGGGCGGCGACCTCGACGCGCTCGAGGAGCTGGTCGACCTCAGCCTGCTGAAGGCGCGGGACGGCGGTCGGTTCCTGATGCTGGAGACGATCCGCGAGTTCGCGGCCGAGCGGCTGGTCGAGAGCGGGGAGGAGGCGGCCGTCAAGCACGCCCACGCCGACTTCGTCGTCGAGCTGGCGGAGGCCGCGGAGCCGCACCTGCGCGGCAGCGGCCAGGAGCGGTGGCTGCGCGCGATCGACGACGACTACGACAACGTGCGCGCGGCGCTCGGCTGGGCGCGGGACACCGGCGAGCGGGAGGCCGCCGGCCGGATCTGCGCCGCGCTCGGCCGCTACTGGCGGGTGCGGCCGCTGACCGCCGAGGGGCGCGCGTGGATCGCGGCGAGCCTCGCCGCCGTGGACGAGCTCGAGCCGGCGACGGCCGCGCGGCTCGTCCGCGCTGCCGCGCACCTGGCCGCGCTCGCCGGCGACTACGCGGAGCAGCGCGTGCTCGCCGAGGACGCCCTGGCCCGGTGGCAGGCGATCGGCGACCAGTCGGCCATCGCGGCCGCCCTTGGCGACCTCGCCGTCGCGGCGATGTTCGGCGGCGACCTCGACCGTGCCGCCGACTACTACGAGCGGAGCCGTGCGGCCGCGCGAGCCGGCGAGGACGACCCCGTGCTGGCGCTCGTGACGCTCAACCTCGCGGACCTGCAGATCATCCGCGGCGACTACGCCCGCGCCCGGGAGCTGGCGGACGAGTCGGCGACGCTCTCCCGCCGGCTCGGGATCGGCGACGTCGCGGCCATGTCGCTGCTGAACCTCGGTCTCGCCACCTATTTCCAGGGAGACACGGAGGCGGCGCTCGGCTGCATGGGTGAGGCCGCCGAGGCGGCGCGGGCGCTCGGCGGCGACATCGTCAGCCAGGTGCTCGAAGCCCAGGCCGCGGCGCGCCTCCGGCTCGGCGATGCGGAGAGCGGGGCCCTGCTCCTGGGCGCGGCGGACGCACTGCGCGGCGTGAGCGGCTCGGCCGAGCAGCCGTTCTACGCCGCGATGAACGCCGAGACGCGCGCGGGAATCCGTGCCGCGCTCGGCGGCGGGGCCGAGCCGGCGTTCGAGCGCGGGCGGGGGCTCGAGCTCGAGGACGCGCTCGCGCTGGCGACCGTGTAGGCGCGGCGACGGCGGGTCGATCTCCTGGTCGCGGGCGGCCGCCCGGCCAACGGTGGGGCGACCGACATAATCCCGCGACCATGCCGCTCCGGATGCTGATCGCGGCCGGGCTC
>Ga0136846_1237879_pt1 | contig 10494 bp, 8 predicted proteins | sample HopSoiMetagenom2_FD_96841 | JGI IMG/M metagenome (GOLD analysis project Ga0136846, IMG submission 96841) | Grasslands soil microbial communities from Hopland, California, USA - 2 Assembly 2016 (version 4) | ecosystem: Environmental > Terrestrial > Soil > Grasslands | place: USA: Hopland... | reverse complement strand
TCAAGCAACTTAAAGTGCGACATACTGAACTGGGCCGTTGCCTCATACTGCTGCCCGTCGGGCATTGCCACCATCTCGGTCTCCGTCCGATTTTTCCAACCCTTGGGCACGGAGAAATCGGGGTTAATTATCAATCCACGTCCCTCAATGAGAAAGCAACCCTCGACGCTGATTAGCTCCACTCGGCTCATGCTAAGCGCGCCCATCAGTCACACCGCGCCGCCGCGTTCGACATGAAACAGACGCCTCATCGCGGTATTGGCTGCGTGGGCTTGTTTGCTGTCTTCTCTGGCATCAACTCCATCTTTCTGACGTAAGGAGACACATCCCAGTCGGGAAGTTCCTTAAACACTCGTGCTGCCCGTCCGAGCACCGTATGGAAGTGGTAGAATCCGGTCTTAAGTCCCTCGCGATGATTTGGAAGCTGCGCCATGAGTTCGCGGGCTGGAACAACCAAATAACTGGTCTCGTCGCCCAGGATGAAAATAATAAAGCCAGCAGGATGCGCCGCCAGCTGCTTGAGGTCTTCATCGCCGCATGTCAAACCAAGGCCGTTCATCGTGATGAGCCTTGGAGTCGGTGACGAAAATATCTACAGAACCGTCCGACGCCGAATGCCAGTCGTGACGACGGCGATGATTCCTAACAAGTGGGCCGACCCGTTGCTTCACGAGAGTCACCAGCTTCTGCTTTCTCTCTTCTGATGCTGGGTTTACTGGCATAGTGCCTGGCAGCTAACGATGCGCATCACTGGCGCGGGCTAATGATGCTCGAACGAAACGGAGATGCAATCCCGCGTTCAATGCATGTGCTCGTTAGCTTTTTTCCTTCCTATACTTTTCTGCACGAGTATAAAACTCGCGGGACCAAAAACTGCCAAGAAGCATGTTGAAAACCTCGTCGTTGACCTCGATACCATCCTTCTTGAACTGCTGGAGCAAGAACTCCCGCGTCAACTTACTGCCACGCGTACAGGCCTCCCTGTCGTGATTGTCAAATGCCTCAGGATGAGTGGTCTCCAGGAGGTCGAACAGTTTGGACCGGTACGAATCCGAGAGGCAGACAAGGTCCCGCATGACATGCCTCATCCCTGGAACGGCGGCAAAGAAAGCATCAGCGCACCCTTGGCAGAAGTGCTGCTCTGTCGTCCCCCGTTCATGAACTACTGCCGCGCTCTTGTAGAATGTTTGCGTCAGGTGAACCGTCGATTCTCGCTGATGACACACTTCGCAAAGCATAAGCACCGGCTAACAAGTGATTATACAGATCTGCATATCTTGCCGTACGGGATGATGTCCAAATGGTGCCGAAGGCATGAGGTTATTGGACCACGGCTAAGGAGCTTTTAAAAGGCAAAAACCGGGATAGTGCAGAATGAGGACGCGCTGATTGGAAACGCCGGGAAACACCAAGATTCAGATAAAAAAATTCAAACTCCAAAAATTCAAACTTCAAGCAAACTTCAAAATTCAAAAAGCGCAAGGGGCAGCTGCGGGAGCAAGTCGACAATGATGTTGCATGGGTTGTTGTCGAGGAAGGCAACTTTACCGGCAACCGCTTTCAGGGTTGCGAGAAATTGCGGGGATTCCGACCCAGGGTAGCTCGTCCCTCGCAACCCTGGGCTGGAATGACTTTACCCCGTTGGGGTAAATGCAACGGTGGGCCACCAGTTCATCCATAAACTCCCATCCTCGTTCTTTCATTGAAATTGGCGGCGTGTTTCTGGTTAGATGCGCTGACCTGAATCATCCCGTTTACCAATGCGCATTACTCGGATTGAAACATTGAACCTGGCCAAGGGCATCACTTGCCATGCCGGACCCATTTCGTGGCTGTGGGTGCGCGTCCACACCGATGCCGGGTTGGTGGGACTGGGGGAAACGTATCCGATGGCTGATGCCTGCGAAGCGATCATCCACAAGCAATTCGCACCGCTGTTGCTGGGGCAAGACGCCCGGCAAATTGACCAGCTGTGGTCGCAGATGAAGCTGGCGTGCGAAACATTCGGCTCCGGTGGGGCGGAGGTTCGCGCGATGTCCGCGATTGATATCGCGCTGTGGGATTTGCTGGGCAAACTTTGCGGCCAGCCCATCTACCAATTGCTCGGCGGCAAGTCGCGAGAACAGATCCGCACCTATAACACCTGCTACGACGACGAATTTGATTTTAACACAGATGCAGACAAACTGGCGCTGAGCCTGTTGAAACAAGGAATTCGCGCGATGAAAATTTGGCCGTTCGATGCCACGGCGGTGAAAAATCGCGGACAATTTATCACGGCGGCTGAACTGGAAACCTGCCTGCTGCCCATTCGCAAGATCCGCGAGGCCACCGGCTCGCAGATGGATATCGCGCTGGAATTTCATGGTTATTGGAACCTGCCCTGCGCCGTGCGCATCGCGAAGGCGTTGGAGCCTTACAATATTCTTTGGCTGGAGGAAATGCTGCCGCAAGACAGCATGGCGGCTTACCGCGAATTAAAGCAGCAAACGCAAATCCCCTTGATACTCAGCGAACGGCTGATGACACGCTGGCAATTCCGCGAGGTGCTGGAATCCGGCCTGGCACACATCATCAATCCGGACATTTGCTGGTGCGGCGGCATCGGTGAAGCGCGCAAGATCGCCTCGATGGCGGAGGCGTGGCAGGTGCCGATTGCCCCGCACAATTGCGGAGGACCGGTTTTGCATGTGGCGTCGTTGCATCTGGCGCAGAATGTTCCGAATCTTTTCATCCTCGAAAGCGTGCGCCGCCATTACCTGAAGGAATATGCCGGCCTGGTCACGCTTTCGCCCGCGGCAGCAGATGGATTGTTCAGCGCTCCGGACGCTCCCGGGCTCGGTGTGGAACTGGCTGCGGGTATCGAACGCCGGCCGGATGTGGCCGTTCGTTTTTCCAAGTAAGCCGGATGAAACGGCCGCTCACTTCGCGGCAGGTGATGCTCTTCGCCGCCACGCTGGCGATGTTGACGTATCTCGATCGCGTCGCCTTTGCACAGGCGAAACCGGAGATAGCCCACGACCTCGCGCTAACCAATACTCAGATGGGTCTGCTCATGTCGGCCTTTGGCTGGGCTTATATGCTGTTCGAAATTCCGGGTGGCTGGATGGCCGACCGGCAAGGACCGCGCAAACTGCTGACCCGCATAGTTCTTTGGTGGTCGTGTTTCACGGCTGCCACCGGCGGGGCCTGGAGTTTAGCTTCGATGTGGTGCATGCGCTTTCTTTTCGGCGCGGGTGAGGCGGGTTGTTTTCCAGGCATCACGCGCATGCTGGCAAACTGGACCAGCGGACCAGAGCGCGCGCGAGCCCAAGGCGTCACGTGGGCGTTTTCTCGCTGGGGCGGGGCGATAACGCCAATTCTGGTCGTTGGCGTCATTCATGCGACGGGTTCGTGGCGGCGGGCATTTGTCGTGTTTGGATTTTTGGGTCTCGGTTGGGCCTGGTGGTTTTGGCGGCGGTTCCAGGACCATCCGGAAGGCGCCGGTCCGGTTGACGAGTCCACAACGAAAGTTCACGAGCCTGTTCCGTGGGGTCTTTGGTTGGGCAACCGCACGGTTCCCCTGCTCTGCGCCCAATACGCTTTGCTCAGCGTTGGCTTTTGGTTTTATACCAATTGGCTGCCCGCATATTTGCGCGAAGGCCGGGGCTGGAACCTGGACGACAAAACCACCGCCCTGCTTTCCGGCGTGCCGTTGTTGCTGGCGGGAATGAGCTGCCTCATGGCTGGACGCTTGCTGAACCGTTTGACGGCGCATTGGAATGATGCGGCCCGGGCGCGGCGCGTTCTTGCCATCGTTGGTTTCAGTGGCGCTGGCATTTGCATTCTCGCATCGCTGCTGTTTCGAAATCCCGCGATGGTCGTAGGGCTCCTTGCTGTTGCTCTACTTTGCAATGATCTCACCATGCCCGGTTCCTGGACGACGGTAATGGAGGTCGGCGGAAAAAATTCGGGGGCTTTGGCAGGCCTGATGAACACAGCAGGTGCGCTTGGCGGCACGCTCTCGCCAACGCTGGTTGGCTGGCTGCTCGATGTTACGGACGAGCAATGGGCCGTTCCGTTAACGGTGATCGCCGGAGCTTATCTTGTGGGGGCGCTTTGCTGGGCGCTGATGAGACGAGACAGCCTGGAAAGGTAGGCGTTCTTGGCTGGGCAATGTACGAACGCCAGCAAGCTCCGTAGGAGCGGCATGGCACAGGCGAGCGGGTTTGATGCAAAATGACGAATCCTCAAGCAGATGCCGCTCCTACGGAGCTTGGCGCTTCTTTCGGGGCGATGGTTCTACAACTATTTCGCTCCTAGCGGAGCTTATGCGCAGCCAGGATTCCCATTCCACTGAAAACAGCGAAGAACCGATAGCGTTGGCGGTTCACCCAGCCAGCCCAAGGACTTGCGTGATGTAATCGATCATGTAATTTTGGGATGCAATGACAACTATGCTCTCCGAAACAGGCGAAATTGTGCTGCCCGGGTCAGTGCGAGAAAAACTTCATCTCGTGGGCGGCGAGGATTTTGAGATATTCATCGAGGACGATGACACAATTACTCTGCACCGAATCTCGCAACCCGCTAACGGTGGTTTAGTTGATTTGCTGCTGGCCTGCCCGGCTGAATTTGAAATTCCGTCGCGTGAGATTGACGATTCCGAACCAAGCGAGTTGTGAGCTATCTCGTGGACACGAACGTTTTGAGCGAGGCCGTGAAGCCAAAGCCAGACGCCGCAGTTGTCTCTTGGTTGCGAGAAAATGAGAGCGAGGTCTACATCAGCACGGTTACCGTAGGGGAAATTCGCCGCGGAATCGAACGTCTATCTGAAGGTAGTAGGAAGACAGACTTGCGCATTTGGCTCCAAGATCTCTGTGATCGAATGCGTGGACGAGTTCTCAGTTTTAACACCAGCACCGCAAATGTTTGGGGCCAACTTAAGGCTCAATGGGACCGCGAAGGGGTCATAGTGCCCTCTATTGATAGCCAAATCGCTGCCACCGCGAGCCGATATGGCTTAGTGCTCGTGACGCGAAATGAATCGGATTTTCACAAGACCGGGCTGAAGGTGCTGAATCCCTTCAACTCGTAAGTTTTTCGGCAATCCCCCTCACTGCGCCGGCACGCGCTGGGTACGCGGTGGAATCTGCGACAGCCTGTTCGTGACCACTGGGAACGGCGGTGGAGTGAGAGCCGGCGTCGTGGGCTGTGATTGCGGCGCTGTGACAAACTCCATGTGCGGGGTCTTCGCCGGTGCGGCGGCCGGCGCTAATTTATCCGCAAATTCACGGGCCAACCAGGCCTGCTCGCCTGTCTTTTGTTTCTCACGCCAGTAGTCGCGCGAGAATTCCGCCAGTCCTGGGTCGGTCCAGACCTCGGGAATAGTTTTGAAAAGCAGATAACCCTGACGATGACGCAACAACGTTTTCATCAGGGCGTAATCGGCGAAACTGAGATTGGAGCGCAAGAGCTGCAAGCGCTCGCCTTGAACATGCGGCAGCCATTCGCTTAAGACGATGGCGATTCCATCCACGTAAGCGGTGGCGTTATTGGTTAGCAAGTGGCAGGCGATCGCATCGAGGTAACCTTTGTACAATGGACGATTCGAGTTCTTAACCAGGCGTTCTGCTGTTTGGGAGAACACGCGCGGCTCCACGGCCGGTTGTGCGGCTTCGCTTTTGAGGGGCCAGACGTAAAGGTCACGAATGGCGTCAAAATCGGCCTGTGGAAAGAAGGAGAATGCAGGGAGCTTGTTCAATTCTTTCGAAAAGGCCTGATAGAGATATCCGAGCTGCTGCCGATTGAACTCATCCGGGCGGCGTGAGCCGAGGCTAAATTGTTGAGGCAACGGCTTGGTGGCTGAATAAGTCGCCAGGTCCCAACTCGTTGGCACGTTCCGCGGGTTGTTATAGGCGATGAGCTCAACCGCGTTGAAGAACGGTTGTAAATCCGGCTGATTGGCCTGCTGAAAGGATGCCGTATAGGTCTGCACCTTCGCGCGCAAAGTCACCGCCGTGGCCTGCTCTTCGAGAGGTCCCCGGCTTTCCTCGAAGACCAATTGGTAGCCCAGTTTCGGATTCCATTGTTTGCGAAAGGCCGCTTTGACCAGCTCGACGAAGCGAGGATGTGCTTCACCATCGAAAATTACCCGGACGCACGAGGCGGCCTCGCGCGCGCGTTCCTCGTCTTCCGCCGGGGTCGAGCGGGCAACGCTGGTTCGGGGCATTGTCGCGGAAAGATCGCCATCAAAAACGTAATCCTCGTGGCCGCCGGCATTCGAATCGGCGGCGGAGGTTGATTGCGCCAACTGCTGTTTATGAATTACGGCCGTTTGAAAGTTTTTGAGCGCAAATCTCGCGAGCCCCAGGATTACGAGGACTGTCACAACTATCGTTCCCAATATTTTCATTGCGATGCTTTTGTTGTTGTTCCCGAACGGTTTTGGCTCCGCTTTTGAAGCGGCCAAACCAGCGACAATTTGAGCAAATCCGGGGCCAACACCGCTTCGGCCGCGATACCTGGAAGCGCAGCGGTGAAACAGTGGCGATAAATTTGGCACAAAAGCCGCTTATTTGCGTTCCTCTATGCTCGTCGTTATTCCAACTCGAATAATCCCGGGAGTCATTCTGGCGGCGCTTTTTTGTTTTGTGGGCATTGGAACCGGTTTTGGCGCGGCCACCGCCTTCGTGCATTCCGCGCATTTCCGCTGGCCACACCTCATTTGCATGCCTCTCTTCGCGCTGGCTGTGCTCTATATCCGTGGTGCCTGGCGAGGCGAGAGCGAAGCTGAAGCGGTCGGTGAGGCCGTCGCGCTATCCCCTAAAATAATGGCGGTAATGTTTTCTCTCTGCCTACTCGTCGGACTCGGCACGGGCATCATGATCGTTTACGCGATAGGTTAGAGTCCATCCCGACGATCGAGTTTTCTGTGGAGTGCGCCGGCAGAGCGCAGCGGCGACGCGGCGACGGCGCTTTTCCCATTTTTTCGACTCATACCAAAACACCATAGCCTCGATCGAATGCAAAGCGCCGTCGCCGCTGCGCTCTGCCGGCGCACTCCACATTCACTGTCATTGCTGTGCCCGGCACGGGCACACTCAAGCCTCAGTCAAATTTCTTTAGGCTTGCATTTTTGCGGCCGGTTTGCATACTCGGTGGCATCAGCCTTGGCCTGTACCGATAGCTATGCTATTTGTAACACGAACCCAGCCAGTACCTGAGCTGGCACCGAATGACTTTGGGAGCCGCGCAAATTAGGGCGTTTGCCGGAGCCAGAGCATGCCAAGCCACACCAAAAACCCCGCTCAACCCCTCCGCTACAAAATCAACCTTATGAAACGAACCTGCACATTGCTAAGCGCTGCTTTATTGAGCTTCGCCGCCGCCCCGACCGTTTTTGCGGGCCACACGAATTTCGATTTTTCTGTCGATCCGTCACTCGCGGGCAACGATCCGACGGGTAATCCATGGTTCTTTTTTGCCGGCGCGCATAACCATAACAACAATGGATTGCCGGATTATTTTTGGCGTGCCACGGGCGGCAATCCTGGAGGGTATGTCGCGCTGACGGACAACATGAATAATGACAGCCTGGCAATTGTGCTGCCGCAGTTGGATTTTTACACCAACGCCTCGTCAGTGATCAGCCCCAGTCCGATTCGCGCTTTCAAAATTGACGTGGATGTGCGGATTGGGAATCCGACCAACGTCGATTCAGCGCCGGCAGACGGGTTCAGCATCAGCTTTGCTCGTCCGAACGATCCGGCGCTGCTCAGTGCGATGGGCGGGGTAATTTACGGCTGGGCCGGAGGGGCCAGCCTTGCCGAAGCACAGGCCGGACCGAACCCAACCGGCGGCGCATTCAACACACCCGAAAACGGCGTGCGCCAGGGCCTTTCGATTGTGTTCGACGCGCACCAGGGCAATTATTTGCCGGATACCGCGCCGAGCGACGGCTCCGCAACGACGCCTTTGCCCAACCATTCGAACGATCGCGAAGGCATAACTTTGCGCTTTGACGATAAGACCCTCGTCCTGGGCAATTTCAGCACGGCCAACCGCAACGGCGCCTGTAGCAACCTGTTCAATGGCATCGCCACGAATGCCTGCGCCATCAGTGGTTTTACTTGCACGAACATCAACACGCTGCAAACCGGTCCGTGGGGCGGAGCCGGCAATAACGTCGGGGCCGCCCTGCTCTGCTGGCAGCATCTTTCGGTGACATTGACGAACCGAACGCTGACGGTGGTTTGGAAAGGCCGCACGAACGTCACCACGCTGGTGACCAACTTTCTCGGGGCGACCGGCCGCTTTGTGCTCGCGGGCCGCACGGGCGGCGACAACCAGATTCAGCATTTTGACAACCTGGTCATAGACACGACCCCATTCAGCTCTTCGTTCCTCAATCCAAGCGTTGGCAACCTTAATGGGTTTACTTTCGATCTTGAAAGTTTTGGGGACAGTATCGTCACGAATATTTCGCAGGTGTTGCTCGACGGGGCGGACGTGACCTCTCAAATTGTCTTGAGCAATTCAGCGGCTTCCACATTCGGCATTTACAACCAAGCGCTTCCGTTCGCCAGCCTTTCGACCCACATCGTGGCCGTCAATTGGCAGACCAGCCTTGGTGAAAACTTGACCGGGACCAATCAGTTCACGGTCGCCGCCTATACGACTATTCCTACCAACTACTTTGTGCCTTTAAGCGCGATTGATAACACGCAGCCGGGTTTCCTGGTGCATTCGCACCAAAGTTATCAGCACGGCGGAAATTCAGCCCGTTATGCCGAAGAGCAACTCATAGGGCTCCATGGCGTCAACATAGCCGACCAAACCCTCGCAACGCACGGCGGCCTTTTCGCGTGGACGGGCAGCATGGACTTTATGACGCCGGCCGCCGCGGTAAATGGCCAGGGCTATTTCGGCGCCAATAATGACTTCAACAATTTTGGCATCAACGGCGTGCAAGGCAGCGGCAATAACGGCACCACGGCGGAGCCGGATTTCGCGCTCGAGTTTTTCACTTACGTCTCTTTCCCGGCTCCCGGCTTTTATACTTTCGTAGTCGCCGGTGATGATAGTCATCAACTCCGGTTTGGGCGGAGTCCGATGGACAAATTCGGCATCATCGGCACATCGCTGGACGTCAATTTCATGCCGACCACAGCCGTTCCTCCGGCAGTGGGAGCGGATGAGGTAACGGTTTACATAACTCAAGCCGCTTGTTTACCCATTCGAATCCTCGTCGGGAATGTGGCCGGCGATGGCGCGCTCGAAGTCTATACTGCCAACTCCGACGGCACATATTCGGCACTGAACGATACGAGCGATCTCAAGGCGCTGCTTTGCTATCAGGTAAGTTCGACGTATGGCCCGTACGTGAAGGCGGCGAACCCAGTCTGGGACGCTCAGAATGTCACCTTCTATCAGCCGATCGTGCTGCAACTCGGCGATGGCACGGGCAATCTTGCGATTAATACGAACTCGATTGTTTTGACTTCGGCCACCTCGACCGCTGCCAACACGCAGGTGGCTCAATTGGTGACTATTTCCAATGCCGGCCCCGGCATCACCGCCATCGTGCAACAAAGAGGAGTTTATCCGCAATGGACGAATTGGTCGCGCGCCGCGACGATCACCAACGTCCTGAGTTTCAGCGACCTCAATGGCACCAATTATAGTTACACGTGGACTTTTAACGTGCTGAACACGCCGGCTAATTTCGCGACCAACGCGCTGACGATCTCGCCAACGCTGCGGGTTGATGCGGCCTTCGTGGATAATTCACAGCCTGGTTTTCGCGTCAAATCGTGGCAGAGCGCGCAGGAGCCACCAAATGTTCCGGCCTGGACGCTGGAGCAATTGGAAGGTCTGCACGGACCGAATGTAGCGGATCAAAGCGGCGCAAGTGTCGGCGGTTATTTCGTTCGAAACGACTTGTTAGATATACGCTTTGGCGGCAACGGGACCAGCGGCGCAGCTGGCGAATGGGGTTACGATCTGGGGGCTAATGCGAACCCGGGCGGCAGCTTCGGACAGTTCGGTATTGGCAGTGTCGTGCCCACCAGCAGCACCTACGCCCCGACCTATCGTTTCAGCGGAGGCAACGTAATGGAATCGGCCGCGCTGGATATTCAGGCGTGGCTCGTTTTCAGCAATGCCGGACCTTACATCATGCAGGTCAACAGCGATGACGGTTTCATCGCTGGTTTCCCGCAAGGCAGTCCTTCCGGCGCCTTCGGCCTCGTCGGAACGGCTTCTGATATTGGTCTATTCAGCGGGGGCCGCGGAGTGGCAGCGACACCCGCCGGAGCAGATACAGGCGGAACGCTTTTCAGTTTCAATATCCCGGCCGCAGGGGCGTATCCGTTCCGCCTCGTACACTACAACGGCGCCACAGACGGCGGCCTGGAAGTTTCGATTTACCAGGTTTTGCCGGACGGCTCGGTGGCCAAAGTGCCGCTGAACGATCCGGCGCAGCCGTATTCGATCAAAGCATATCAGGCAGTC
>Ga0136846_1232886_pt1 | contig 10494 bp, 10 predicted proteins | sample HopSoiMetagenom2_FD_96841 | JGI IMG/M metagenome (GOLD analysis project Ga0136846, IMG submission 96841) | Grasslands soil microbial communities from Hopland, California, USA - 2 Assembly 2016 (version 4) | ecosystem: Environmental > Terrestrial > Soil > Grasslands | place: USA: Hopland... | reverse complement strand
CGCGAGTGCAGATTGTGAGCCGCGGAAGCGGTGTGATACATCTGTAAAGCTTGAGCGGCCTCTCTCATCTCACTCCGGTCGAAGCCGGGTTCTTTCTTTTTTTCGCCGGGCTGCTGGGCGGAGCAATGAACGCCGTAGCCGGAGGCGGCAGCTTTATTGCCTTTCCCGCGCTGCTGTTCACCGGAGTCCCCGCCGTAGCCGCGAACGCCACCAACACGGTCGCAATGTGGACCGGGCTCAGCTTCAGCGGCGGCGCATTCCGCCATCATTTGAAAGTACAGCGCAAAGTGCTGGCTACGCTGGCGGGAGCGTCGATCGTGGGCGGGGCGCTGGGCGCGCTGCTGCTGCTCCGCACCCCGTCCCATACTTTCCTGCGGATTCTGCCCTGGCTGATGCTCTCGGCGACTCTGATGTTTATTTTTGGGCCAAGGCTCACTCGCTCAACTCAACCGCAAATCATGCACGCGCCCAGTACCCGGGCGATTGTTGCGGCTGCATTGTTTCAGTTGATGGTCGCAATTTACGGCGGCTATTTCGGCGGAGGAATGGGTTTCGTAATCCTGACCATGCTGACCGCATTCGGCATGGCCGACATTCATGAGATGAACGCGCTCAAGATTGTTCTAAGCAGCGCGACCAATGGTCTGGCCGTAGTCGTCTTCATCGTGAAACACGCCGTTTACTGGCCGCAGGCCACCGTCATGATCTGCGGCGCAGCTCTCGGCGGATATTTCGGCGCGCATTATTCGTTGCAGATGCCGCGGGTGTGGATCCGCAGGTTTGTGATTGCAGCCGGCATTGGAATGACGACTTACTTTTTTGTACGCGCGCGGTGAATCAGGGGTGGCGAGCCTTGCTCGCCTGGACAGCCGAGGGCGGCTGTCCCTACGTGGGCACTTCTAAGGAAATGAAATTCAGGCTGCTGGAATGCGCCGAACTGCTTCGATTCCGTCGAGTGCATTCCACAAAGCTCTGGCCGCGTTTTCGGCGGCTTCGAGAGCTTTGTCCGCCGACTCCGGGTTCTGCTCAACTAATTTTCCGAGCTGATGCTTCCAGCTGCGCGAGTGATACACGTCAGCGGTTGTGTGCAGGGTGAAGTAGCTGCAGGTCTTTTCATCGGCGTTGTAAAGTTCTCGCAGACCGCGTGCTTTTTCCGCAGCCACTCGGGGGACCTGAGATTCATAGGCGTAAAACGCCGCCAGCGCTTCGGCCGGGGTGCCTTCACGCGCAACTGAGTGAAATGAGTTCACCAGCTGATCGACCTCGGGCAGAGCCTGGTTTGAAGAGTTTCGGTCGCCGCCCATGCCTTCCACAAAATCCAGCCAGAGCTCGGCGTGTGGACGCGCGCCGTTCGCTCCCATCTCGTCGTCGCGATTGGCGCAGACCACACGGCGGAGCTGGTCGTCGTCGACCCGGGCCGCGAATTCATCGAGATAAGTCGGGAAGGCTTCGACGTGCGGAAAATAACTGCGCCCGTAGTCGCGCAGATCATCGCGCGTCAGCTCTCCGGCGCTCCACGCTTTATAAAAAGGATGGCAGAGCAGATCGTACTTTGCGATTCGCGCGTCGAGTTCGGTGAAAAAATCGGTTCGGTTCATGGCGCCTCCGGGAGTGTCAATATTACGAGGAACAAAGGTTGTGCGGCAAGTGTGGGGGAAGCTTTTAACCGCAAAGGGCACTAAGGGCCGCGAAGGTCGCGAAGGCAAAGATGGGAACAGGCGGCTTTAGGCTTTGGGCTTTGCGTGCTTTGCGCGGCCTTCGCGCACTTTGCGGTTAAAATGTTTTGCGCGAGGCATTCTGATGCGCGCTGCCGGCGTGGTTTCGACTTTCCTGTGCGCTCTGGCTTTCTCGGCGACACACACCGGGTCCAGCGTCCCCGACGAAGTACGTTACAAAACTGGCTACGTCAATCCTGCGCCCAAACCCGCGGATTTCACTTCGGCCACGTTGTGGGGAATCGCCATCGCCGATACGCGCGTGGCGGAATACCAGAACGCTGCGGTGGAGATTGCGCGCACGCAGCTTTCGTGCCGCGTGGACGGGAAAGATTTTATTCTGAACGACGATCGCGGTGCGGTACGCGGAGGTTTGTATCGGCGCTATCCGTGGTTTGGAAGCGATGCGCATGATCCCATGCCGCTGAGTTATACGAAAGACCACGCCGCGGTGATTCTGCGGGTCGGACAAAACCCGGGTCGAGTGTGGCACTTCTGGAGCGCCTCGGCTCGCGCTGCCCTGCCGCAAGGCCATCTGGAAGGCTGCACGGTGCGGGCCCAGGTCAGAATCTCCCGCGGCGCCTTGCTGCAAATGGGGATGGATTACTGGCGCGATCCAGCGATCGGCTACGGGGCCGGCGGCAACAATCACGAAGCCGGCGCCAGCAACTGGTATTTCTCATCGAAGGATTGGCAGGAAGCCACGTTCACGGATATTCGCGACTGAGTGCCTCAGGAACTCCCGAAATCCGAGAACATCACCCGCGCTCTCGTCGTGAACCTTGGTGGCCTTCGTGGTTGATGCCTTTAAACCTTTAACCACAAAGGACACGAAGGTTCACGAAGGAAAACAACAATCTGCCCTAAATCGCCTTGCTAGCGCTTCCTTTAGAATAGAAATTCATGCAGTTTACCGAACATTTCGATGTCGTCATCGTCGGGGCCGGACATGCCGGTTGCGAGGCGGCGGTAGCGTGTGCGCGGATGGGGCTGAAGACTGCGCTGTACACCCTGAACGTCGATTTGATCGCGCAGATGTCCTGCAATCCTGCGGTGGGTGGGATCGCAAAGGGGCATCTGGTGCGCGAAGTCGATGCGCTGGGCGGCATCATGGGAGAAATTACCGATGCCGTGGGAATCCAGTTCCGGTTGCTGAATACTTCGCGCGGACCGGCCGTGTGGTCTCCGCGGGCGCAGTGCGACAAGCAGGCCTACCGGCTGAAGATGCGCGAGGTACTGGAAGCGCAGCCGAATTTGAAGATCAAGCAGGCGGAAGTGGCGGAGTTGATGGTTGAGAGCAGCCATCAGCCGGAACAAGCGTCGTCCGTCGTTCGCCCTTCGTCGTCCGCGGAACGGCGGATTTTGGGAATCAAGCTTCGGGATGGGCGCACGGTTGGCGCGCAGGCTGCGATTATTACTACCGGCACATTTCTCAATGGGCTGATTCACTGCGGCGAGCAGCAGTATCCTGCCGGGCGGTCGGGCGAACCCAATGCGGTGCTGCTGGGCGAGGCGCTGAAGAATCTTGGATTGCGCGGCTGCCGGTTGAAGACGGGGACTCCGCCGCGGCTGGATGGGCGGACGATCGACTGGTCGAAATTTCAGGTCCAGCCCGGCGATGACGATCCTACGCCATTCAGCTTTCGCACGAAACGCGTGGCGCACCACGATTCGCAGGTGCCGTGCTACATCGCGTGGACCACGCCGGAGACGCACCGGATTATTCGGGAGAACGTACACCGCTCGCCCATGTATAGCGGTCAGATCAAATCCATCGGGCCGCGTTATTGCCCGTCGATTGAAGACAAGATCGTCAAGTTTCCTGACAAGACGACGCACCAGCTTTTTCTGGAACCCGAAGGGCTGAACACGCACGAGATTTACGTGAACGGCATGAGCACCTCGCTGCCGGTCGAAGTACAGATGGAGATTCTGAAGTCGGTGCCGGGGCTGGAGAATGCCGAGATGCTGCGTCCGGGTTACGCGATTGAGTATGACGCGATTGATGCCACGGAGCTGGAGCGCACGCTGGAAGTGAAAAAGATTGCGGGATTATTTCTGGCCGGGCAGATCAACGGGACTTCGGGATATGAAGAGGCCGCGTGCCAGGGACTAATGGCAGGAATCAACGCGGGGTTGAAGGTAAAGAATGAGCCGCCCCTGATTCTCGATCGCAGCGAGGGCTACACCGCAATCCTGATCGACGACCTGATATCGAAAGGGACGAACGAACCTTACCGGATGTTCACATCGCGGGCTGAGTTCCGGCTGCATCTTCGTATTGACAACGCCGACCTCCGGCTGACGCACCATGGCCGCCGTATTGGATTGATTTCTGACGAGGCGTGGGCGGATTACCTTGCCAAGCAGGAGCGCCAGACTAACCTGAAGCGGTTGCTGGAGAAAACGAAACTCACCACCATTATGCTGGAGCAAATTGTGGGGAGCATTCAGCATTCAGCAGTCAGCGCTCAGCCATCCATTGCACCGAACAACGTGGGGACAGCCGCCCCCGGCTGTCCGCCCGAGCGAAGCTCGGGGCTATTGAACGAAGGCGCGGAACCTGCTGTGCCACCGACCCGGGCGAGAGACTTCAGTTCTGCAATCGGCCAGTCGCTGGCCCAGCTTCTGAAGCGTCCAGAGGTGGTGATAGAAAACCTGGTGCCAATTCTGCGTGAACTGGCTCCCGAGTCTTTCGCGTACGCCGGTTCCGCGACCAGCCTGCTGCTTTCCGCTGTGCGCAATGAATTGAAATCGGTTGAGACGGAAATCAAGTACGAAGGCTATCTGCAGCAGCAGCAGCGCGCCATCGACCGGTTGAAGAAAGCTGAGCAGCGCAATATTCCGGAGTGGTTCGATTACAAGTCGGTGAGCGGGCTTTCGCGCGAGATGCAGGAGACGCTGCTGAAAATTCGCCCGCGCACGCTAGGACACGCGTCGCGCATACCAGGCGTGACGCCGGCGGCAGTATCGCTGGTGAACGTGTTCATAGAAATCCAAGCCAAGCGGCGAGAGCAGGCCCTAGCAATCTGACAGCGAGTTCCTCGGTGAATTTTATCGATCTCTGGGGTGGTCTTTTTCCATGACAAGCGTCACTTCCATGACAAGCGCCATCGCATTCGCCAGCATCGAAAGCCCGCTGGGCCCATTGACGATCGCGGTTGATGATCATGGGCTGCGCGAGATTCGTTTCCCACACGACGGAATGCCGGCGACGCCCGATCCTCATTGGCATGAAGATGTGTCCGCGGTTGCGGAAGCGGTGCGCCAGCTGCGCGCATATTTCTCGGGTGAACTGGAAAATTTCGATCTCGCGCTCGCGCCCCAGGGCACGCCGTTTCAGCAAAGAGTGTGGGCGGAGCTGTGCCGGATTCCTTACGGCGAAACCATTTCCTACGGAGAACTTGCCAGGCGGATCGGCAATCCTAACGCCTCGCGCGCGGTGGGGCTGGCGAATGGCTCGAATCCGATTCCCATCGTGATTCCCTGCCATCGCGTGATCGGGTCCAACGGCAAGCTGACGGGTTACGGCGGAGGACTGCCGATTAAAGAAAAGCTTTTGGCGCTGGAGCGGCGGCAGCTGCGGCTGATCTAGACTGAACCCCGGCGTTTTGGTTCAAACTCTTACTTCGGTTACCATGATTTCAGGCTCGGTGCGCATCTAATCTATCTGACCATGAAGAACGCAATCTTGTTTTTTCTCGCATTGTTTCTGACTTCCGCGGCTGTGTGCCAGGACCCGGCGCTTCTGCGTCCGCCAAAGGGGACGCAGGTTGCAATTGTGGTTTTTGAAGATCTGGAGTGCCCGATGTGCCGGGTGAATGCGCCGCTGGAGGCTTCAGCCGCGAAGGCCCATAAGATTCCGCTGGTGCGGCATGACTTTCCGCTGCCCATGCATCAATGGTCTTATAAAGGCGCGGTGCTCGCGCGTTACTTCGACACGCAAGGGAAGCTGGGAAATGATTTTCGCGATTATCTTTTTCAGCATCAGTCGGAAATTACCGCCGAAAATTTGCAGAGCTTTGCGTCCAAGTTTGCCGGCGAGCACAAAATTGATCTGCCGTTTGTGATCGATCCGCAAGGCAAGCTGGCCGCGGCGGTTGACGCCGACAAGGAACTCGGCCGCAAGGTGGGGATTCAGCATACGCCAACAATTTATGTGGTGAGCAGTCGGAATCCGCAACGGCCGTTTGTGGAAGTGACCGACGTGAAGCAGCTGTTCCAGATAATTGAGGCGGTGCAGTCGGAGTAGTGCCCGGCTAAGGAAAGAATCCTCGGCTTTGCCGAGGCGGACAGCCGGGGGCGGCTGTCCCCACGTGATTTTTGCCGGGGCGCAGAGTTACGTGATTTTCGTTACTGACGCAATTGCTTCAGCGCCTCGCCCAACGACGGGAAGCGGAACGTGAACCTGCTTCCTAGCAATGCCTTTGGAATTACCCGCGCGCTCGCCAGAATGCCTGCATCGGCGAATTCCCCAAATGCCAACCGTGCTGCAAACGCCGGAATGGGTAGGACCGCCGGGCGGTGTAACGCGTCCGCCAGGGTGCGAGTGAACTCCGCGTTGGTTACCGGGTTCGGCGCAGCCAGATTCACCGGCCCAGCGATCGATTGGCCGGTTTCGAGGATGTGTTGGACCGCCGAAACCAGATCTGCAATGTGAATCCAGCTCCACCACTGGCGTCCGGTGCCGATTTTGCCGCCGAGGCCGAGCTGGAACGGCAACAGCATCGGCTTCAGCGCTCCACCTTCACGGCTCAACACTAATCCGATTCGCAGATTCACGGTGCGAATACCGGCCTCGGCTGCGGGCGAAGTTGCCTGCTCCCATTCGCGGCTGACCTCGGCCAGAAAACCGTCGCCGGGCACGCTCTCTTCAGTCAGAACTTCATCGCCGCGATTGCCGTAATAGCCAATCGCCGACGCGCATACAAACGTCTGCGGCTTTTGCGAAGTGCGCGCCAAGGCCTGCGCCAGATTTCGCGTGCTCACCACCCGGCTGTCGCGAATCCTTTTCTTCTTCGCCTGTGTCCAGCGTCCGGCAACGCTTTCGCCGGAAAGATGAATCACCGCATCGAATCCTGAAACAAGTTCCGTCGCGATGGCCTGCGCCGGGTCCCACTGAAGCTCGGCCGCACTTGCCGCAGGACGCCGCACCAGCCGGATCACATTATTTCCTGCAGACGCAAGCGAGGACGTAAGCGCAGAGCCCAGCAATCCCGAAGCGCCGCTGATGAGAACTCTCGCCACGGCTTCACTCTACCAGTCTCACCGGCTTCTCCGCCGTGCCTGTCGGGAGAAAGCTCTTTATAATCAGAAACAAGGAAGCGCGGCTTACCTTGCTGATCGCGGGCGGGGCTGCCCGCACCATACTTTTGTCGGCATTTTCGGACGAGAGTGTCCGACCCACGCAAAACTTCGATGACCAACCTGCGCGAACAAATCGCGACCAGTGTCCTCACGGTAACCAAGTTCCGCGAACTCTTGCGGGACATGAAGGAGAACCGTCCTAACGACGATCTCGAACTGGTCCGTAAGGCTTACGAGTTTTCGCAGAAACATCATTCCGGCCAGCAGCGCGCGTCGGGCGAGCCTTACCTGGTGCATCCGCTGGAAGTTGCGCTGGTGCTTGCGGAAATGAAAATGGACGCGGTCGCGGTCGCCGCCGGACTGCTGCACGATTCCGTCGAAGATACTTCGGTCACCATCGTCGATATCCGCAAGGAGTTTGGCGAGCAGGTGGCCCACATCGTGGAGGGCGTAACCAAGATCAGCCAGATTGATTTCTCGACGCGCGAAGAGCAGCAGGCTGAAAACCTGCGCAAGATGATGCTGGCCATGGTGGACGATATCCGCGTGGTGCTCATCAAGCTGGCCGACCGGCTGCACAACATGCGCACGCTGGAACATCTGGCGCCAGACCGCCAGCAGAAGATCGCGCGCGAGACCCTTGACATCTACGGCCCGATCGCGCATCGCCTGGGCATGGGAAAAATTCGCGGCGAGCTCGAGGACCTGGGCTTCCGTTATATCGATCCCATCGGATACGAGCAGGTGCGAGATGCCGTTGCCGCCCGCCGAAAAAAAGGCGAACAGTTTTTGGCCAGCGTGGAGCGCACACTGCGCGAGAAGTTGAAAGAAGCCGGCATCACCGCAGCCGTCGAAAGCCGCATCAAGCGGCTTTACAGCATCCACAAAAAACTTCTGAAGCAGCACATTTCGGTGGACCAGGTTTACGACCTCTACGCCATGCGTGTGATCACGCGCTCGGTGCAGGACTGTTATGGCGTGCTGGGCATTGTGCACAATGTGTGGCGTCCGGTGCCGGGGCGGATCAAGGATTTTATCGCCATGCCGCGGCCGAATCTCTACCAATCGCTGCATACTTCGGTGATCACTGAAGACGGCACCAGTTTTGAAATTCAGATTCGCACCGAAGAAATGCACCGCATGGCCGAAGAAGGCATTGCGGCGCACTGGAAGTATAAAGATGGCCCGGTCTCCGCGCAGGACGAGCAGCGTTTAGCCTGGCTGCGGCAGGTGGTGGAGTGGCAGCGCGACGTTTCCGATCCCAACGAGTTTCTTTCGACGCTCAAGATCGATCTCTATCCGGAAGAGGTTTACACCTTCACGCCGAAGGGCAAAGTCGTAGTCCTGCCGCGCGACTCTACGCCGATTGATTTCGCCTACACCATCCACACCGAAGTGGGGCACTCGTGCGTGGGCGCGAAGGTCAACGGACGCATGGTGCCGCTGCGCCACAAGCTGCATAGCGGTGACATCGTCGAGATTATTACTCAGACCGGCCACAAACCCAGCCGCGACTGGCTGGGCGTGGTGCGCTCCTCGCGCGCCCGCAACAAAATTAAGCACTGGCTCAACATTCATCAGCGCGAACGCGCCATCGAAATCGGGCGCAAGCTGATCGACAAAGAAGCGCGGAAATATCGCATCTCGCTGAAGGACATTAAGGACGAGGACTTCCAGCGCATTGCCTCGGATTACGGGCTCGGCGGCCCCGACGATCTGATGGCGGGGATCGGATACGGAAAATATTCGGCGCGCCAGGTGTTGGGGAAACTCACGCCGGTAACCGAAACTCCGGCTGCGCCGATGGAAGACGAGTCTGCCATCGGCAGCGTCGTGCGCCGGGTTTTCGGCGGTGACAGCAGCAATGCCATCCGCGTAAAGGGCCACGGCGACCTTCTGGTGTATCGCGCGCGCTGCTGCAATCCAATTCGCGGCGAGGCGGTTGTGGGATACGTCACCCGTGGCAAGGGCGTGGCGGTGCACTCGATCAATTGTCCAAACGTGCTCAACCTGATGTACGAGCCGGAGCGCCGCATTGACGTGGAATGGGGAAAAGAGGACGGCGCGCCCAGCTCATTCCCGGTGAAGCTCACGGTTTTCTGTGACGATCGTTTTGGAATGCTCAAACAGATCACCGCCGTGATCAGCGACACCAAAACCAACATCCGCAGCATCGGCGCGCGCACAGAAAACGGCCAGGCCAACGTCGATATCGTGATTGAGATCGAGGACCTGAAACATCTGGAAAGCATTATTCAGGGCGTGAGGAAAATTCCTGGCGTGCATGACGTGCAGAGGTTGCAGAGAGTGTAAGAATGAGGAATACGCATAATTGAAATTCTGGATTGCAGATTTCTGAATCAAAATCTGAAAATCCGCAATCTGATATGAGACCTATGCGAGAGCAAATCTCCACCCCAAACGGCCCTCAGGCCATCGGCCCGTACTCACAGGCAATCCGCGCCAACGGGTTCGTATTCGTGTCCGGACAGGTCGCCATCGATCCCGCAACCCAGCAGGTGCTTGAGGGCGATGTCGCCGCGCAAACCGAGCGGGTAATGAAAAATCTGGCGGGAATTCTGGCGGCGGCGGGTACTGGACTGGAGAATGTCGTCCGCTCCACCGTCTTTTTGAAAAACATGGGAGACTTTGCGGCAATGAACGCGGTTTACGGAAAGTATTTCACCGCGACTCCGCCGGCGCGTTCCACGGTCGAAGTCGCGCGGCTGCCCAAAGATGTTCTGGTAGAAATCGATGTAATCGCCGTGGCAAAGCCCTGAGGTCAATAGCGGGCACACAAGTTCCCCTCTGAACTCTGCATCCTTTGTGATTAAAGGGTTAGGCTTTTACGACTTTGCCGCTGCGCAGGCAGGACGTGCAAACGCGGATACGTTTCCCCTGACCCTTAACCTTGGCGTGGACCGGGCGCAGATTGACGTTCCAGCGCCGTTTGGTCACATTGTGGGCGTGGCTGATGTTATTCCCAAACTGCGGCCCTTTGCCGCAAATCTCGCAAACTTGTGCCATTTCTGCTCCAGATGAGTTCAGAACTTGATGAGCTGAATAGTGATTCTAACGGAATTGGCCGATTTTGGCCAATCCCGATCAGGCGCCGGGGAGATCACGGGCCGTCGAGCGTCCGCGGTCTGCGATACTTGACTCATGCCGTCCGTTGACCCGAAATCCGTCAAAATCCATCTGCAGGCCGGGACCGGAGTCGAGGTCGAGTGGAAGGACGGCCATCTCTCCAGCTATGCATTTCCTTTCCTGCGAGACGCTTGCCCGTGCGCGCTTTGCGATGATGAGCGTTCAAAAACAGGCCGGAAGGCCGGGGAGCCGATGCGTCCCAAGCCGGGCGAATTGCCGATGTTTAAGGAAGCGGCTAAGCCGGTATCGGCCGAGCCGGTGGGAAAGTATGCGGTGAAATTCAAGTGGAACGACGGTCATGAACTGGGAATCTATTCCTGGCAGT
>Ga0136846_1243417_pt1 | contig 10496 bp, 10 predicted proteins | sample HopSoiMetagenom2_FD_96841 | JGI IMG/M metagenome (GOLD analysis project Ga0136846, IMG submission 96841) | Grasslands soil microbial communities from Hopland, California, USA - 2 Assembly 2016 (version 4) | ecosystem: Environmental > Terrestrial > Soil > Grasslands | place: USA: Hopland... | reverse complement strand
GGCGATCTTGATCGAGCCCTTGAGCAGCGAATAGGCCGAGTGAACGTGAAGGTGGACAAATCCGGCGCTCGGCATGGTCGCGTGACGGCCTCTTGCAGATGGATGGAGCGGACGCCGGCATCCGGGGCATCACGCACCCGCCCAGCCGACTCGCCCGATAATGGTGGGACGTCACCGCGCCAGAGTCCACGTCGGAGCGGCCGATCGGCCGCGTCGTCCCGCTTTTCCCCAAGCGACGTGAACGGCGGCCCGTTTCAGAGCTGCGGGATCACCTGGGCCCAGATCGCGATCATGCCGACGAACAGCGCGATCGACGTCAATGCGGCGGCTTCTTCCACGAAAATCCTGAACATGGCTTGCTCCCTCGCTAGAACGTATGAAGAACATTGTTCTTCTTTTGTTCTAAGGAGTCAAGCCACCTCGTCCGTCTCGCAAGAGAATGGTTAACCCGCTGAGTTCAAATAACAAAAAAGCCCCGGCGCAAGGCCGGGGCTTTCGATAGTCGCTTCCTGCGAAGCGACAGGTCTCAGTGGGCTTGCTCAGTACCGGCCGATCATCGGGCCGCCGAACTTGTAGTTCAGGCGGACGAGGCCCATGTCGACGTCCTGCTTGATGTGGTCGGCCTGAACCAGCACGCCGCCGTTGGTCAGGTTCTGGTCGTGACCCTCCAGGAAGATGTGGTTGTATTCGACGCCAATCGACCAGTTCGGAGCGAAGCCGTATTCGAGGCCAGCGCCGATGGTGGCGCCCCAGCGGGTGTCATTGGCCGAAGCGACGAACGCGCCGCCTGCGGTGCGGACGTCGTCTTTGGCGCCGACCACAGCTGCACCGCCCTTGGCGTAGACGAGGACGTTGTTCCAGGCGTAGCCGATCTGACCGGTGATCAGACCGAACGAATCGATCTTGGTGCGGTCAGTGAGACCGGTGAACCCGCTGGTGTTGCTGCCGGAGAAGTCGGCCCAGTTGCCCTGGCCTTCCACGCCGAACACCCACTGGCCCGACTGCATGCGATAGCCGATCTGGCCACCGACGGTGCCACCGGTCGCGTCGTGCGAACCTTCACGGCCGACGCCGATCAGATCCCAGGTCGCGTGCGACGAAGCGCCGCCGCCGTTGATGCCGATGTAGAAGCCGCTCCAGTCGTAGATCGTGGCGACCATCGCAGGCGCCTTGGTGTAAGGCCGCGCCGCGAGATCAGCAGCCATCGCCGGAGCAGCCGCGCTGAGCGCGACAAGGCTCGCAGTGACAAGCAACAAACTCTTCTTCATTTGAATCCCGTTCCAGTTTCTTCGTGAGGCCCCCGGGCCGTGGCGACGTCTTAACAGCGATCAACGGAATTGCTGTAGCCTCGACGCAACAGTGCGCTCCAAAGGGCCTTGCTTCGTTAATGAAGCATTTAGCAGACCCAGATAGGAAATCCTTTGAAACACGGGTCTTTCAGTAGCTCCAATCTCTGCGTCAGAGATGCGCAGCGTGCGCGCGCAACAACGTCGCGCACACAATCGTGTGATCTTGGATTTGAGATCCATGCACCGTTTGGGTTCCCCATTGTCGCCACATTGCGCGCCTGTCGCGCGCGAGGGCAAAGGCGCGTCAGTGAGTTGCGGCGGGCCCGCTTCGAGCGCGTGCACCGAGTTGAAAGCTCGACTTTGCTGCGTTGAGCGCCGCCGCCAGTTCGTCGATATGATAAGGCTTCGACAGAATCTGGATGCCCGCCGCCTCGGCGTCATGGACAGCGGCTTCGGAGTATCCGCTGGTCAGCAATACCGGTATGTCGCTCCGCCTTCGTTTGATCTCGCGCGCGAGTTCCACCCCATTCATGCCGCCGGGCATCATGATGTCTGAAAAGATGAGATCGACCGAGCGGCCGTCGGCCAGGGCGCCGAGAGCGGCCGCGCCGCTGGCAGCGCGCGTGACGTCATAGCCGAGCTGGCCGAGCATCTCGCTGACCAATGCAGCAACCTCGTCATCGTCTTCGACCAAAAGAACGCGGCCATGGTTGTTCTTCTTCGGCCGCACCCAGTTGAGATCGATGAGGTGGCGCTCATTGGAGGGTACATTGAACGATCTCGGCAGGTACAGCTCGATCGTGGTGCCCCGGCCCTCCTCCGACTTGATGCGGACCGTGCCGCGCGACTGCGTCGCAAATCCGTGGACCTGCGCCAGCCCGAGTCCCGAGCCTTTGCCTATGTCCTTCGTCGTGAAGAACGGTTCGAAGACTCGCGGAAGGATCTCCGGCGTCATGCCGACACCCGTGTCGACGACGGATAGACGTACGTAGTCGCCAGCGATCTGCCCGTCATTCGGATCGGGCAGATTTTCGCCGCGTACGAGGATCGTCCCGCCATTGGGCATGGCGTCGCGGGCGTTGACAGCCAGATTGAGAATGACGAGCTCGTGTTCGCCGGGATCGACCTCCACCGGCCACAGCGAGTCCGGAAATTCGAACTCGACATGGACGTCACCTCGCAGACTGCGATCGAGCAGCTCGCGCATACCGCCGATCTGCGCGGCGACGTCGACGGTCTCCGGCCGAAGCGTCTGCCGGCGCGAGAACGCCAGGAGCTGCCTGGTCAGGCCGGCACCGCGCTGCGCCGCCTGGATCATCCCGTCCATCAAACGGCGGCGGCGGTTTGGATCCGTTTGACGGTCGAGCATTTCGAGGCCGCCGGAAATCACCATCAGCAGATTGTTGAAGTCATGAGCCACTCCGCCAGTCAGCTGGCCGATGGCTTCGATCTTCTGGGCCTGGCGAAGCGTCTCCTCGACGCGCGTGCGCTCTGCCATTTCGAGGCGCAATTGCTCGTTGGCTTCTTCCAGCGCGCTCGTGCGTTCAACCACCAGCTTTTCGAGTTGCTGAGCCGTCTGCTCGCGGGCTTCCAGCAAAGCCCGTATTTCATATTGGCGCCGCCGCGCCCGCATGGCCGATTGAATTGCGCTGGTCAGTGTCATCGGCTGAACCGGCCGCTCGAGCAGCGAAACGTTGCGCAGAAGCGCGACGATACTGCGGCGCCAGGCGACAACGGACGGCTGCTCGCGATGGCTGGTGAGGATGACGAAAGGCAGGTCCGACCAAGGCGGCTGGCTCTCGATCCATCGCGCCAGCGGCGCAGTGTCTTTCCCGAACAGACCTTCTTCGGCAAGGAAGACGGCGCCCACCCCGGCAGTCATCTCGCTGACGAGTTCAGGGAGACTTCGGCAGTTGATCGCTTCGAGGTTCGCGCTGCGGAAAAGCTCTGCGGAGGCCTGTGCGTCGCGACCGATCGGGGCGAATACGAGAACCTGATGATCCCGGTCGACGCTCATCCAGCGGCCTCATCCGGCATCGCGGTGCCGGTATAACGCGGATTGCCCGAGAAGATGCCGCTGAATTCCTTAAGCGGCGGGCCGAGCGCGATGCCGGTGCTGCAAAGGCGAAATTCGCGGATGGTGTGCTCGTGAAAGCCGCTGCGCTTCTTAACGACCGACAGCGCGCGCCGCACCGTTCCGCTCACCTCGTAGTAGCGCAACATGAGGACGGCGTCGCTCAAATAGCTGATGTCGAGCGGCGTATCCATGGGACCGACCAGCCCGTGTTGAGCGAGCACCAGGATGGTCAGCACGCCTTGCTGCGCCAGGTAAGTCAGGAGCTCATGCATTTGCAGGATCAGAAATCGCTCGTCCGGCATCGCGTTGAGGTAGCCGTTCAGGCTATCGATGAGGACGACCCGGGCATTGTCGACTTCGACGCTCCGCCTCACACGCGCGGCAAACTCGCCCGGCGAGAGCTCGGCCGGATCGATCTGTTGAAACCGGATGAGTCCGGCCTCAACATGCTTTTCGAGCGGCAAGCCGAGCGTGCGGGCGCGCGCTTCGACCGTGCCGCGCCCCTCGTCGAAGGCGAAGAACGCAGCGCGCTCGCCACGTTCGGCCGCCGCTATCGCATAGGTCAGCGCAACGGAGGACTTGCCGACGCCGGCAGCCCCGATGAGCAGCGCATTGGTGCCGCGCTCCAGGCCGCCTCCCAGCAACTGGTCGAGCTCGGCGTTGCCGCTGGGCGCGAACTCGCCTTGAAACACCTTGTGGTGTTCGGCTGCGACCAGACGTGGATAAATGCGCAGGCCGCCTTGTTCGATGGTAAAATCGTGGAAGCCGCCGCGAAAGCGAATGCCGCGCATCGTGATCACGCGAAGCCGCCGCCGCTCCGCTCCGTAGTCGATCGCGAGCTGTTCGAGCATCACCACGCCGTGCGCGATCGAATGCAGTTGCAGGTCGTCCTGGGAAGACGAGAGATCGTCGAGGAGGATGACCGTGCAATTGCGATTGGTGAAGTAATGCTTCAGGGCCAGAACCTGGCGCCTGTAGCGCAGCGGATTCTGCGCCAGAAGGCGCAATTCAGACAGGCTGTCCAGCACGACGCGGGTGGGATTGATCCGTTCGACCTCCTTGAAAATCAGATTGGTCGTTTCGCTCAGCTCCATTTCGGCGGGATGGAACACCGTGAGCTCGCGCTCGGGATCGAGCGTGGTCTCCGGCGGGACCAGCTCGAAGATGTCGACGGCCTCCAAAGACCAACCGTGCCGGTGGGCGACGAGGTTCAGCTCGCGCCTGGTCTCGGAAAGCGAGACATAGAGAACTCTTTCGCCGCCACGCGCGCCCTCGAGCAGGAACTGAAGCGCCATCGTGGTCTTGCCCGTGCCAGGCCGCCCCTCGTAGAGATACATCCGATTGGCGTCGAGGCCGCCGCCGAGAATGTCATTCAGGCCATCGCTGCCGGTCGAAATGCGCGGCAAATCGTCTTGATCACCGTTTTGAGCAGCGCTGGATATCCCGGTCATTGGCTCCCCTGATACTTTTTCCCGGAAGGATGTTGATCCGCCTCGAATCGACCCAGAGACCAAGGGCCCATCTCCGCAACAAAAAAAGCATATTGGCTAAGAACTCGCGGCCCTGCATCCGGGTTCCATGCTTGAAGGGCAGCTCAAGAACCGAGGAGCGAGCGGGTTTTGGCGGTGGCCACACGCAATGGGGAGGCTGATATGCGGCATCCCTTACGCCGGGCTTTTGTGTTGACGCCACGGCATCCAGGTTTAACTACGACAGATAAATCTTGCAGGGGTGGCGACGTTCGCTGGGCTTGATCCCGTTGACGCCACCAGTGCAGGACACATGACGATCTCGACTCACGCGAACTCGGCCTCGGCCCCCCCTCATCTCGGTATCGTCCTCTTCTCGCTTGCGATGGGCGGCTTTGCGATCGGTACCGCCGAATTCGCATCAATGAGCTTGCTGCCGTTTTTCGCCCGCGATTTGGGGGTCGACGAGCCGACGGCGGGACACGCGATCAGCGCCTACGCTCTCGGCGTGGTGCTGGGCGCGCCGCTGATCGCCGTGCTCGGCGCGCGGTTCGCGCGGCGCACGCAGTTGCTGGCCCTGATGGCGGCGTTTGCGCTCGGCAATGCGCTCACCGCGCTTGCGCCAGGCTACGGCTGGATGATCGCGGCCCGCTTTCTCTCGGGATTGCCGCATGGCGCCTATTTCGGCATAGCCGCGCTGGTCGCAGCGTCGCTCGTCCCTCAACATCGTCGCTCACAGGCGGTCGGTCGCCTGATGCTCGGCCTGACCTGCGCCACGATCATCGGTGTGCCGCTGGCCAATCTGCTAGGGCAGGCGGTCGGCTGGCGTGCGAGCTTCGGCCTCGTGTCGTTGCTGGCGTTGCTCACGATCCTGCTGTGCGCCCTGTTCGCGCCGCGCGACCGGGCTGGCAGGTCGGATCCGCTGCGAGAGCTCGGGGCTCTCAAGAGCGGACGCGTCTGGATCACGCTGGCGATCGGCGCAATCGGCTTCGGCGGCATGTTCGCCGTTTACACCTATCTCGCGACGACACTGATCGAGGTCACCAAGGTCAGCACCGCATTCATTCCGTTATTTCTGGCCGTGTTCGGAATCGGGGCCACGCTCGGCAATCTGTTCGTGCCGCGCTTTGCGGACCGCGCGCTGATGCCGACGGCGGGCGGCATCCTGCTGTTTTCAGCCGGCGCGCTGTTGGTCTTTCCGCTTGCCGCCGGCAATCCCTGGGCACTCGCGGCTGATGTCTTCGCGATCGGCGCCAGCGTCTCGCTCGGGGCCGTCCTGCAAACGCGGCTGATGGACGTCGCGGGGGATGCGCAGGCGCTCGCGGCCGCCCTCAACCATTCGGCATTCAACACCGCCAATGCGCTCGGCCCTTTCCTGGGCGGCGTTGCCATTCGCGAGGGGCTCGGCTGGACCTCCACCGGTCCCGTCGGCGCCGCCCTGGCGCTTGCCGGTTTCCTGATCCGGATCGTCGCCGCTCGCGACGCCGGACCCGCTCCGGTCGAGGCCGCCTCAGCAAACGCCCCTGCCCCACGAGAGAAAGCCCCCGCTAGACCGGCGCCCCCGCTGGCGCCCGTTGCCCGGAGCCGTTCGGAGTCCGCCAGGGATCCGGTGGCGTAACTCGTCTTGCCAAATCTCAAAACAAGTCCGCGCTCAGCGCCTGTCCGTAGATCATTGCGGCCACAAGCGAGACCAGCAAGCCCGCTCCCGAGAAAATCACGAGGACCTTGAGGGTTTCGACGTCGACATTGGTTCTCGCCGCGCGGGTTATCGCCTTCGCCAGTGCAGCCATCATCGCCAGCTCCAAAGCCGGCCGCGCGGAGACGCGGCCCGGCTTCATTTAAGCGCTGTTCGGTGCGTTTGTGTGTGAAGCAGATTACAGGAGCCACGTCCGTCCTGCTCGTCCCGTAAGGCCCGCTATTTCGCGCGGTGCCGAAGCGCTTCGACCAGGAGCGAGAATACCGGCGAAGGCTGGCGCCGGCTGGGATAATACAGGTGATAGCCGGAGAACGGCGGACACCAATCGGACAACACTCTGACCAGCCTCCCTTGCGAAACGTAGGGCTGCACGTGTCCCTCTGTCAGGTAAGCAAGACCCAATCCCTTGAGCGCCCCTTGGAGCAGAAGACCTGCGCTGTTGAACACCAGCTGCCCGTCGACGCGCACGTTGAGCTCTCGGGCGTTCTTTTCGAACTCCCACGCATAGAGGCTGCCGCCGTGGGTCGGCAGGCGAAGGTTGAGACAGTTGTGGTGGGTGAGATCTTGGGGAATCCTGGGTCGCTTGCGATCGGCAAAGTAGGACGGCGACCCCACGACGGCCATCCGGAGATCGGGACTGACGCGCACGGAGATCATGTCCTTGGCAACGAGCTCGCCGGGGCGAATACCCGCATCTACCTGCTGCGCCACGATGTTGGTGAGGCCATAGTCGATGATGATCTCGACATGGATGTCGGGATATTTCGGCAGGACCTTGCCGAGCGCCGGCAACAGGATTTCGGCGGCGGCATACTCCGTCGCCGTCAGCCGGACAGTTCCGGCCGGCTTTTCGCGAAATTCACTGAGCGCGGCAAGATCGGCATCCATGTCGGTAAACTTGGGTCCGATGCTCAGGAATAGCCGTTCGCCGGCCTGAGTTGGCGTGACGCTCCGCGTTGTTCGGTTCAGCAGCCGGACACCGAGCCGTTCCTCCAGATTCCGAATGATCTGGCTGAGCGCGGACTGCGTCATCCCGAGCTTCGCAGCGGCCCGCGTGAAGTTGCGTTCCCTCGCCACCGCGAGGAAGGCAAGGAGATCGCTCGCGTCTTCCCGCTGCATTGATAAGCTTTCCTACTGACTGCATCCGCAATCTATCACCTAATCGGCTGGCCGAGGAAGGTTTAGGTTGGGTCTAGACGGCAGCCCCGTCGCCAGCTGGAGCGCAAGATGATGCAGGAAGGATTCACGGCATGTCGGTAACAGCCTTGCAGGAACCGGTCGCGACTCCCCGCATGGCAGCCACCTTGCTGCCGATCATGGCGGTGGTCTTCGTCGCCTTCCTTGTCATTGGCGTCGCGATGCCCGTGCTTCCGCTCCACGTGCACGATGGATTGGGAGCAGGCACGTTCGTAGTTGGCCTTGTCGCCGGCAGTCAGTTCGCGGCCTCGCTGATCTCGCGACCATGGGCGGGTCATTTCGCGGACCGACGCGGGCCGAAGCGCGGCGTGGTCGTGGGTCTCGTTGCGGCGGCGGCGTCCGGGCTGCTCTATCTCCTTTCGCTGTGTTTCATCGGGCTGCCGCTGGCTTCGGTCGCGATTCTGCTGCTGGGACGAGGACTGCTCGGCGGCGCCGAGAGCTTCATCATCACGGCCGCGGTCAGTTGGGGACTTGCGCTCGCCGATGCTGGGAGTACGGGCAAGGTCATTGCCCGGGTCGGTTCGGCGATGTTTGCGGCCTTCGCGATCGGCGCACCGGCCGGCGCCGCGCTCTATGCCGCCTACGGCTTCGCGGCGATCGCGATCCTCACGGTCGCGGCTCCGCTGCTGACGCTGCTGCTCGTTGCACCACTTCCGATCGTCGCTCCCGTGCAGCATGCGCGCGCTTCGTTCACGCAAGTGATCGGGGCCGTTTGGGTGCCGGGGCTTGGTTCGGCGCTGGGCAGTGTGGGGTTCGGTGCGGTGACGACGTTCGCCGCGTTGCTGTTCGCCAACCGGGGATGGACCAGCGGATGGCTCGCTTACACGGCATATGCCGCAGCTTTCATTCTGGCGCGGATAGGCTTCAGCCATTTGGCCGATACGATCGGCGGCGCGAAAGTTGCGATGGTCTGCGCGCTGATCGAAGCCGTCGGCCAGGCGCTGATCTGGCTCGCCGTCGGACCGGGGATGGCGTTGGCGGGAGCCGCGCTCACCGGGTTCGGTTTTTCGCTGGTCTACCCGGGGTTCGGCGTCGAGGCGGTTCGCCGCGTGCCGGCGCAGAGCCGCGGCATGGCGATGGGTGCCTACACAGCCTTTCTCGACCTGGCCCAGGGGATCGCCAGCCCTGCGCTTGGATTGATCGCGACCGGCGCGAGGCTGAACGCGTTGTTTCTCGCCAGCGCCGTCACGGTGCTGGGCGCTGCGCTGGTTGCGTGGTGGCTGATGGCACACAAGTTCACGCACGAAGGAAACCAACAATGAGAGCACTCGCAGCGACATTGTTGTCTGTCAGTCTGCTCGTCGGTGGTGCGACGGCCGGAGAACAGGGAACCGTCAAGGGAGCAAATGCCATGTCGAAAAATATGTCGAAATCGGAAGGCGTCCGCGCCGTCGCACCTGCGCTGGAGATGTACGAACGGAAATTCCTGCTGGGTGATCTTTGGACCCGCCCCGGTCTGTCTCCGCGCGACCGCAGCATCGTCACGGTCGCGGCACTGATCGCGCGCGACCAGACTGTGGAACTGCCGCACTATCTGGCTCTCGCGCTCGACAACGGCGTGAAGCCTGGCGAAATCTCCGAGATCATCACGCACCTGGCGTTCTATACCGGCTGGGCGAACGCGATGGATGCTATCCCGGCAGCGCGGGACGTCTTCAAGAGTCGCAACATCGGGGCGGATCAGCTTCCGCCGGCGTCAGGGCCGCAGCTACCTCTCGACAAAGCCGCGGAGAAGCAGCGGGCGACGCGTGTCGGCGAACAATTCGGCCAGATCACGCCGAGCCTGGTTCAGTACACGACGGACGCTCTTTTCCGGGATCTCTGGCTGAGACCGGGTCTTGCTCCCCGCGACCGCAGCCTGGTCACCGTCAGTGCTCTGGTTGCAGCAGGCCAGGTCGCCCAGATCACCTACCATCTCAACCGGGCGATGGATAACGGATTGACGCGGGAGGAAACCGGCGAAGTGCTCGGTCATCTCGCCTTCTACGCCGGCTGGCCCAATGCGTTCTCCGCGGCACCGGTCGTCAAGGACGTGATTGAAAAGCGACCGCGTTGAAGCAGGCAATGCGATGATCACACGCCGGCACGTGCTCATCTGCGGCGGCGCCGCCGCTACGATCGGACCCGGACGGATGCGGGCGCTCGCATCTGAAGCACAGAAGGAATTTCCCATGGACATCGACATCAAGAGAAACGGATCTCGCCCGTCCCAGAAGGGCTCTTCGGACTGGTTCACCGGCACGGTGCGCGTGGATCCCCTCTTCCAGGCCGCCGACCCTGCCCGCGTCGGCGCGGGCCAGGTCACGTTCGAACCCGGCGCCCGCACGGCCTGGCACACGCACCCGCTTGGACAGACGCTGATCGTCACGGCAGGGCTCGGTTGGGTCCAGCGCGAGGGCGGCCCGATCGAGGAAATCCGCCGCGGCGACGTCGTCTTGTTTCCGCCCGGATTGAAGCACTGGCATGGCGCCTCGCCGACGACGGCGATGACGCCCATCGCGATCCAGGAGTCCCTCGGCGGCAAGAACGTCGACTGGATGGAGAAGGTCAGCGACGAGCAGTATCGGAAGTGATCGAGACAGCCGACGCAGGAGGATGACATAGACGCCAGGCAATTTCTCGTTCTTGGAGCATCGTTGCTAGCAGCGACCCTCGCCGGTCCCGCCGGGGCGCAAGACACGCATCAGCCTTACGTGCGGGTGGCGGAGACCGAGATCGATCCATCGCAGATCGAGCCCTATGGAGCGGCAGTGAAACTGCAGATCGAG